>Ga0315268_10003251_pt1 | contig 17985 bp, 14 predicted proteins | sample C1_top_MG_FD_204535 | JGI IMG/M metagenome (GOLD analysis project Ga0315268, IMG submission 204535) | Sediment microbial communities from Yellowstone Lake, YNP, Wyoming, USA - C1_top | ecosystem: Environmental > Aquatic > Freshwater > Lake > Sediment | place: USA: Wyoming | collected 2017-08-01
GGCCCGGAGGGCCTGCTGCAGCATGCCGAGGTAGGACGGCGCGTGACCCAATGGGTGGCGCAGCTCTCGGCCAATCAGCGTTACGTGATCGAGCGGCGCTACGGCCTGAACGGCTGCGACGTGGGCACCCTGGAGCATCTCTCCATCGACCTTGGCCTGACCCGCGAGCGGGTGCGCCAGATCCAGCTCGAAGCATTATCCAAGCTCCGACGTCAGCTCTCGCGCGAAGGCCTCAGCAAGGACGAACTGCTGTGACGTAGGTCGGCCTTCAGGCCGACCTACTCGCTGCGCACGGTACGCAGCGCCTGCGCCAGGTCATAGACCGCCATCGCATAGAAGCTGCTGCGGTTGTAGCGGGTCAGCACGTAGAAGTTGCGGTAGCCGAGCCGGTATTCGGTCGGCTGCTGCGGCGTCACCAGATCGATCAGCGCCGCCGGCTGCTCCGGCGCTCCCGGGCTGACCACGCCGAGCGCCGCCATCTCGGCAGGGGTGTGCTGCGGCATGATGCCCTCGTCGAGCAGTCGGGTGTAAGCCTCCCCCTCGACGCTCGCCGCCACCACCACCGGGGCGTCCCTCTGCCAGCCGTGCAGGTTCAGGAAGTTCGCGACGCTGGCAATGGCGTCGGCGGGACTCGCCGCGAGATCGATACGGCCGCTGTGGTCGGCGTCGACGGCATAGCGGCGCACGCTGCTCGGCAGGAACTGCGGCAGGCCCAGCGCGCCGGCGTAGGAGCCGGTATAGGAGAGCGGATCATGATGCGTCTCGCGCGCGAGCAGCAGCAACTGCTCCAGTTCATCGCGGAACAGCGCCGCTCGCGGCGGTGTCCCCGTCAACGCCGGGGGCGGATAGTCGAAGGCCAGCGTAGCCAGTGCCGCGAAGGTGTTGAAGTGGCCGGCATTCCTGCCGTAGATGCTCTCGATGCCGATGATGGCGACGATGATCTCCTCGGGCACGCCGAAGCTGGCGCGCGCCGCCGCGAGTTGCGTCCGGTATTCGTCCCAGAAGCGCAGGCCCATGTCGATCCGCCGGGCTTCGACGAAGCGGGCGCGATAGGCGGTCCAGGAGCGCACGCCCGGCTCCTGCGCCGGCAGGATCGCCTTGATCACCGCGGCGATCGGCCGGCTGCTGGCAAAGTCGCGCGCGAGCTCAGTGCGGTCGAAGCCGTGCTCTTCCTGCATCTTATCGATGAAGGAGCGGACCTCGGGCATCCGAATGAAGCTGTCCGCAGCGGTGGCGTGCGTCGCGGCGTCGGCGGACAGGGGGGGGAGCGCCAGGAACAGCGCCAGGAACGATGCGATAGTGCGCATGCTCATGGTCTGAGCCGCCGGATGCGCCGCTGCAACTCCGGCAGCAGCGGGGCAGGGGCGGCGCCGTAGCGCAGAGCTTCATAAATGTCGGCGATGATGCGAATCTCCCCGGCGATCTTCGGTAATGTCGCGGCGACCCGAGCGGAATAATCCCTCGGTCCTTCCCACGGCCGTCTGGCCAGACCCCGGACGGCGAGCTTCTCCGACAGCCGCTCCCAGGCCGCCGTCACCTGGTCCCGGTCGCGCCCCCCGGCCAGCGCCCAGAGCGTGAGGGCTGTCAGCAACAGCCCGCCCAGCAGGCCCAGCGCCGTTGCCATGTGCCGCCAGTCGGGCGAACTCATACCTAAGCTGGCCAGGAAGTCGCGTTGGCGCTGCGGATTATAGTCGAGCACCCGCTGGTTCCAGGCGTTGTCCAGCGCTTCCCAGCGGAAGCGCAACTGCTGCAGCCAGGCCGAGCGGGCCAGAAAGGGCAAGGCATCGCCTGCCGCCAGGGCTGCGGCCAGGTTGTCCGCGTCGCGCGTGGGCGCGACCATCGCGGTGGGATCGACGCGCAGCCAGCCGCGCCCGGCCAGCCAGACCTCGGCCCAGGCGTGGGCATCGGACTGGCGCACGATCAGGGTGCCGTCTATCGGGTTTACTTCGCCGCCCTGATAGCCGGTGACGACCCGCGCCGGCAAGCCGGCGGCGCGCATCATGAAGACGAAGCTGGACGCGAAGTGCTCGCAGTATCCGCGTCGGGTATCGAACAGGAAGTCGTCGACGGCGTTACTGCCTGACAGCGGCGGATTCAGCGTGTAGGCGAAGGCATTGCGGCGGTAGTAATCGAGCATCCTCTCGATCAGCGCCTGAGCGTCGGAGCCTAGCTGTGAACGCCAGCGCTGGGCCAGCGCCCGGGCGCGCGGATCGGCGTCCGGAGGCAGTTGCAGATCCTGGGAGAGCCGCGCCTGCGACTCGTCGAGTCCGGCGCGCACGCCAGGATAGGAGCGCAGCGCGTAGCGCAGCCGGGCGCGCACCGGCGTCCGGCTGAGCAGTTGATAGTCGGCGCTGATCCGGGCGTCGGCGGGAATGTTCCCGGGCATTTCGAGCGCGAACAACCACGGCTTGTTGTCCGGCTCCAGCGTCACCTGGTAGTCGATCGCTTCCCCTTCCGTTCGATAGGGCAGACGGGTGCCGGCGGAGGCGGGGGATGCGGGCGTTGCGCGCCAACTGCGGCCGTCGAAGCGGCTGAGCACCGGCCCGCGCCAGTAGAGCGTGGCCTGGGCCGGCGGCGGCCCGGCGAATTTGGCCCGGAAGGCGATGGCGTCGGAGCGGAGGAGGTGGCTGATCGATCCCGGCGTCATGGTGTCGGACAGCCCCGTGAGGCCGGCGTGCGCGTCGCTGGGCAGGCCCCACAGCGGCCCCGAGATGCGCGGAAAGAGCACGAACAGCAAGAGCATGAAGGGGGCGGCCTGGGTCAGCATCAGCGCGGCGGTCTTCGCCGCGGCAGCACCGGACTGGCGCTGATGCGTGAGCAGGACCAGCGCCGTTGCGGCGAGCGCCAGCGCCACGAGCATCAGCGCGGCGCTGGCGATGCTCTGGCTGTAGAAGCATTGGCACAGGATCAGGAAAAAACAGAGCAGCACCATCGCTCTTGCGTCGCGCAGCCCGCGCATTTCCACGAACTTCAGGGCGGAGAGCAGCACCAGGAGGGCCACGCCCGGATCGCGGCCGAACAGCGTGTGGTAATGCACACTGATGCCGGCGGCGCCGGCCAGCGCCAGCAGCGTCGGCAGCCAGCGCGGCGGCAAGGGGACGAGACGCGTAGCCGACGCGCCGCGCCAGAGCAGTAGCAGGGCGGCTACGATGCCCAGAGGCGCGGGCAGATGCGCGGGCAGCGGCGCCAGGGCGGCGGTCACCGCCGCCAGCAACCAGAGCGACTGGCGCCGGGAGAGCGGCGCGGGTTTAAGCTTAGGCTTGGCCATACAGGGCCAGCGCCTGCAGGCAGGCGCGGTAATGGTCGCCGCCCTGGGCGGGCGGGAGCGTGGTGCCGGGTATCTGCAAGCCCCAGGCTATTCCCGCGGCGTCGGCGTCGCATACCCAGCGCGTCAGCAGCGACAGGCGCGCTTCGATCTCAAGGCCGGCGGGCAGGGCGTCCCAGTCCAGCCACAGGGTCTGCGCTGCGCCGCCGTCGAACAGCTTGGTCAGCAGCGGCCCAGACTCCAGTCGCGCCGCCGCTTTCCAGGCGACGTGACGCGGCGAGTCGGCGGCCTGATGGACGCGCAGACCGGCGAAGTCATCCATCCCGGGCAGGGATCTGCTCTGGCCGCCAGCCTCGCCCGCGAGCGCCGGCGCTACCGACGTGCCTTTGGCCGGCGCCGGGTAGACGAGCAATTGCTGCGCCAGCGCGGCATAGGCCCAGGCGCGGATCAGGCCGAGCGGATAGCAAGTCGACAGGTGCACCCGCGGCAGGGTGAGCCAGCCGCGCCTGAGCGACGGCAGTTCGAGCCGCACCTGGGTCATGGCGTTTCCCGGCAGGTCGCATTCGACCGGGTCCTGCCCCGGCAACTGCAGGCGAATCGCCGGCCGCGCCCCGGCGCGCAGATTGGCGAGGCGCAACTGGAAACCCGCCGGCTCGCCTGCGAACACCGGTTCGGCCCGTCCGGGCGAGATGCTGATCTGCGCCAGGTTGCGGAAGCTGTGGAAGATCGTCACGACGCCCAGGCCCGCAGCCAGGAAGACCAGGGCGTAGCCGAGACTCAGGTTGTAGTTGATGGCGCCGATCAGCATCACCAGCAGCAAGCCGGCGTAGGCCAGACCGAAGCGCGTCGGCAGCACATATACCCGGCGCTGGCCGAGCACGATCGGCGTTGCTTCCGGGCTCTTGCCGCGCAGGGCCCAGTCGAAGAAGCGGCTTCGCAGGGAGGCTGAGAACTTCAAGGCAAGGGGACGGCCTCGATCAGAGCGGCGGCGATCGCGTCGGCGGCGACCGGGGTCTGGCCGGATGGACGCAGGCGGTGCACGGCCACCGAGGGCAGCACCGCCTGGATGTCCTCGGGCAGCGCATGATCGCGGCCGTCGAGCCAGGCCCAGGCGCGCGCTGCCGCCAGCAGCGCCAGCGCCGCCCTGGGCGACAGCCCGAACTGGTAATCGGGCGAGTTACGCGTGTGCGCGACCAGCGCCTGGACGTAATCGATCAGCGCCGCGCCGACATGGACGCGCGCCGCGGCCTGCTGCAACGCCGGCAATTGCTCGGGGTCGAGCGCGGGCGCTAAGCCGGCGATCATCTCGCGCCGGTCGGCGCCTGCGAGCAATTCCCTTTCGGCTTCCCGGTCGGGATAGCCGAGCGCGATCTTCATCAGGAAACGGTCGAGTTGCGACTCGGGCAGGGGGAAGGTGCCGATCTGGTGCGAGGGATTCTGCGTGGCGATGACGAAGAAGGGCGTGGGCAGCGGCCGGGTCATGCCTTCGCTGGTCACCTGGCGTTCTTCCATCGCCTCCAAGAGCGCGCTCTGGGTCTTGGGGGTGGCGCGGTTGATCTCGTCGGCCAGGATCAGTTGGGCGAAAATCGGACCGGGGTGAAAGACGAAGCGGCCGCCGCCCCGATCGAACACCGAGACGCCGACGATGTCGGCGGGCAGCAGGTCGCTGGTGAACTGGATGCGCTGGAACTGAAGACCGAGCAGGCGGGCGAGCAGGTGGGCCAGCGTCGTCTTGCCGACGCCGGGCAGATCCTCGATCAGCAGATGGCCGCGCGCCAGGAGGCAGGCCAGGGCGAGCCGGATCTGCGGCTTCTTGCCGAGGATCACGGATCCGGCCTGGCGGATCAGTCCGGCCAGCGGAGCTGCGGCGGGGTCGGCGGGGTCAGCGAGAAGCGGCATCGCGTCTGGGTTTGCGGCAAGCGGAGGAATGAGAGGATAATTGAAGTTCCTCCCGAATTGTAGGCTCATCGCACTGCATGACGACCGCCTTCATCACCCACCGCGACTGCTGGCAGCATGACATGGGCGCCCACCACCCGGAGTGTCCGGACCGCCTGGATGCCATCAATGACCGTTTGATCGCGGCCGGCCTCGATCTCTATCTCACTTATCACGATGCCCCGCTGGTGTTGATGGAGCAGTTGCTGCGGGTGCATGCGCGCTCCCACATCGAGGCGCTGGAGAGCAGCGCGCCGACGCACGGGATCGTCCATGTCGATCCCGATACCGCGATGAGCCCGGGCACCTGGAACGCGATGCTGCGCTCCGCCGGGGCGGGCGTGCTGGCCACCGATCTGGTCATGAGGGGGGAGGCTGCCACCGCCTTCTGCGGCGTCCGGCCGCCCGGCCACCACGCCGAACGTGCCAAGGCGATGGGTTTTTGCTTCTTCAACAACGTCGCCATCGCCGCCATGCACGGCATCGAGGCATGGGGATTGTCCCGCGTCGCCATCGTCGATTTCGACGTGCATCACGGCAACGGCACCGAGGATATTTTCGCCGGTGACGAGCGCGTGCTGATGGTGAGCACCTTCCAGCATCCCTTCTATCCCTATTCCGGCACCGAGAATCCGGCGTCCAACATGTGCAACGTGCCTTTGCCGGCCGGCACCCGCGGCGACGGCTTTCGCCAGGTCGTGACCGATATCTGGCTGCCGCGCCTGCGGGCGTTCGCGCCCGAGATCATCTATGTTTCGGCCGGCTTCGATGCCCATTACGAAGACGACATGGCGTCGCTGGGACTGGTCGATGCCGACTACGCCTGGGTCACGCAGCAGTTGAAAGTCGTTGCGGCGGAATCGGCGCAGGGCCGCATCGTCTCCATGCTCGAAGGCGGCTACGCGCTCTCCGCGCTGGCGCGCAGCGTCGCGGCTCACATCAAGATGCTGTCCGACCTTTGACTCTTTAGACCGGTAGGTCTTCAGTTCGGGTAAAATCCGGCTTTTTATCGCCCAGCAAGCAGCCATGATTACAGGATCCATTCCGGCAATCGTCACGCCGATGCATGAGGACGGCAGCCTCGATCTGACCAGCCTCGCGCGCCTCATCGACTGGCATGTCGCCGAAGGCACCGATGGCTTGGTGGTGGTCGGCACCACCGGCGAGTCGCCGACGGTCAATCACGACGAGCACTGCACCCTGATCAAGAGCGCCGTCGAGATGGCCGGCGGCCGCATTCCGGTGATCGCCGGCACCGGCTCGAATTCGACGGCGGAGGCGATCGAGTACGCCGCCTTCGCCAAGAGCGCCGGCGCCGCTGCCCATCTCTCGGTCGTGCCCTATTACAACAAGCCGACCCAGGAAGGGCTGTTCCGTCACTTCTCGGCCATCGCCGCGGCGGTCGAGCTGCCGATGATCGTCTACAACGTGCCGGGGCGCACGGTGGCCGATCTGGCCAACGACACCACCTTGCGGCTGGCAGAGATCCCGGGCATCGTCGGCATCAAGGATGCCACCGGCAACCTGGAGCGCGGCGCCGATCTGTTGAAACGGGTGCCGCCCGGATTCGCCGTCTATAGCGGCGATGATGCGACGGCGCTGTCCTTGATGCTGCTCGGCGGCCAGGGCACGATCTCGGTCACCGCCAACGTCGCCGCACGCCTGATGCACGAAATGTGCGCAGCTGCCCTGGCCGGCGAAGTCCGGCGCGCGCGCGACATCCACTTCCGCCTGCTGGGCCTGCACAAGCATTTGTTTCTCGAAGCCAACCCGATCCCGGTCAAGTGGGCGTTGGCGCAGATGGGGCTGATCGAGCCCGGGCTGCGCCTGCCGATGACGCCGTTGTCGCCGGAGTTCCATCCAGCAGTGCGCGCCGCCATGCAAGACGCCGGCATACCGATATGAATCCACGCAGAGGGCACATGAAAATTCCCCGCTTGTTGTCTCCCTTGTTGCTGTCGGCGCTGCTTCTCGCCGGCTGCAGCGGCACGCTGCTCCAGTCGAAGAAGATCGACTACCAGTCGGCGGCCAAGCAGCAATTGCCGTCGCTCGAAGTGCCGCCCGACCTGACCACGCCCAGCCGGGACGATCGCTACGCCGTGCCCGATATCGCCGCCAACAAGAGTTCGGCGACCTTATCCACCTATACCGGCGAGCGTAGCAACCAGGTAGCCACCCCGGCGTCGTCCGAGGTCTTGCCCCATGTGCCCAACATGCACATCGTGCGCGATGGCTCGGAGCGCTGGCTGGTGGTCTCGGGCATGCCGCCCGAGAAGCTCTGGCCGATCATCAAGTCGTTCTGGCAGGAGCACGGCTTTATCGTGAATGTCGATATGCCCGAGGCCGGCATCATGGAAACCGATTGGGCCGAGAATCGGGCGAGTATTCCGCAGGACTTCATCCGCCGCACCATCGGCAAGGTCTTGGATTCGCTCTACTCGACCCCTGAGCGCGACAAATTCCGTACCCGCCTGGAGCGGGGCACGGTACCGGGCAGCACCGATATCTTTATCAGTCATCGCGGCATGTACGAGGTCTATGTCGACGAGGGCAAGAGTCAAACGCGCTGGGAGCCTCGCGCTCCCGATCCCGGACTCGAGGCGGAGATGTTGCGTCGTCTGATGGTGCGGCTGGGCGCCGGGGAAGCGCAGGCCAAGGCGATGGTGGCGGCGCCCCAGACGGTGGCGCGGGCCCAGCTCGTGCAGGCCGGCGCGGGCCTCGGGACCTTGCGCGTCGATGAACCCTTCGACCGCGCCTGGCGGCGTGTCGGCCTGGTGCTCGATCGGGTCGGATTCACCGTCGAGGATCGCGATCGGTCCAAGGGCCTCTACTTCGTTCGCTACCTCGATCCGGAGGCGGACGCCAAGCAGGGCAGCTTCCTGGACAAGCTGATGTTCTGGAAAAGCGACAAGCCCGACGTCAAGCAGAGAGAGCAGTTCCGCATCTACGTCAAGGGCGAGAAAGATGTCACCACGGTCCAGGTGCTGTCCCGCGAAGGCGGCATCGCCCAGACGGAAACCGCGAAGAAAATTCTCCAGTTGCTGTTCGAACAATTGAAATAGGCGCAGTGCGCTTCGCCTCGCTCGGCAGCGGCAGCCGCGGCAATGCGCTGGTGGTCGAGGCGGAGGCGCGAGGAACCAAGACCCGTGTCCTGCTCGATTGCGGCTTCGGCCCGCGCGAGCTGTCGCTGCGCCTGGCGCGTCTGGGACTCGCCCCGGACGACCTCGATGCGCTGGTGGTGACGCACGAGCACAGCGACCATAGTGCCGGCGTCATGAAGTTCGCGCAACGCCATCGACTGGAAGTCTTCCTCACCCACGGCACACTCGCCGCGATGCCGGCGGGCCGCCATGAGCCGCCGTCGTTGCGCGTCATCGACAGCCATTCCGCGTTCGCCGTCGGAGCCCTGGAAATTGCACCTTTTCCCGTGCCGCACGATGCTCGCGAGCCGGTGCAATACGTCTTCGGCGACGGCTGCCATCGCCTCGGCGTGCTCACCGATACCGGTGCTGCGACCCCGCATATCCTCGCCATGCTCGACGGCTGCGATGCCCTGGTGCTCGAATGCAATCATGACCGCGACATGCTCGCCGGGGGCGCCTACCCCAGGCACCTCAAGCAACGCATCGCCGGCCGCTTCGGCCACCTCGACAACGAAGCCGCAGCGGCGCTGCTAGCTAAGCTCGATCGCTCGCGCCTGCAACATCTGGTCGCAGCCCATCTCTCGGAGCAGAACAACACACCGCAACTGGCGCGCGCCGCCCTGGCGGGGGCGATCGGCTGCGCCGAAGAATGGATAGGCATCGCCGGCCAGGATGACGGCAGCTCCTGGCGCGAGCTGATTTGATGCGTTCCCCTTCCCATCGCCGGGCAAGGGGATGACGTCAGGCTAGTGCGGTGCTTGGCAAATAATGGTGCTGTAGGTCGGGCTTCAGCCCGACGGTGGTGCGAGGAATTGCCAAGCACCGCACTAGAATATTGAGGCGAAAAACGGACGAAAAAAAACCGGCCCCCAAGGAAGGGGCCGGCTTTTTCGCAGGAGAACCCGATTACTTCTTGGGCTCTTCGGCCGGGGCAGCGGGCGCAGCCGGAGCGGCGTCGGCCGGGGCAGCAGCCGGGGCAGCGTCGGCCGGGGCAGCAGCCGGGGCAGCGGGCGCAGCCGGAGTGGCGTCGGCCGGAGCAGCAGCCGGGGCCGGAGCCGGGGCGGGAGCTTCTTCTTTCTTGCCGCAGGCAGTCACGGCCAGGGCAACGAGGGCAGCAACGAGGAGAGACTGTTTCATTTTTTATTTCCCTTTATCGATAAGGAGTGAGGCTAATAGTAATATAAACAAACATCTATACCCGGAACTCATACAAAAATTCATACTGAAATTCAGGCAGGCCAGAATAAACTCTAACCAGTAGAAAATTATAGCACCCAAATTTGACAACAATCCAGGCTGTCAATGGATGCGAGCGGAATTTTTTACGCGTGACTAGCCGCTCCGCCTGGTTCCGGCGGTTGCTGAAAGGCCCGACAAATCAGGCGCTCGTGTCCTCCGCTCCGAGGCGAGGACTCCGGCGACGCTCGTCGAGGGACCGCAGCAGGGCGTGCTGCGGAGGATTGTCAGGCAGACAGCAGCGCGTCGCCAAACAGGCCGAGGTGATGGTCGGCGTCGCCGAAGGTGGCGTTGATCATGGTCAGCCGCTTGAAGTAATGGGCGACCTTGAGTTCGTCGACCACCCCCATGCCGCCGTGCAGCTGCACCGCCTGCTGGCCGACGCTGCGCGCCTGCTGGCCGATATAGGCCTTGGCGGCGGAGACGCTGCGGCGGCGCAGGGCGATGTCGGTCGAATCGACGCGCACCGCCGCCAGGGTCGCCATTGAGCGCGCCTGCTCGGTGCTGATCACCATATCCACCATGCGGTGCTGCAGCGCCTGGAAGCGGCCGATCGGCTGGCCGAACTGCTTGCGCGTCTTGAGATAGTCCAGCGTCGCCTCGTTGATTGCCGTCATGGCGCCGACCGCTTCGGCGCAAAGTGCGGCGATCGCATAGTCGAGCGCGCGCTCGATGGCCGGCAGGGCCGCGCCTTCGGCACCGATCAGCGCGGAGGCGGGCAGTTTGACGTCGTGAAAGCCGATCTCGGCGGCGCGGCCGCCGTCCTGGGTCGGATAGCCGCGCACGTGAACGCCGGCAGCCTGGGCATCGATCACGAACAGGGAGATGCCCTGTTCGTCGCGGGCCCCTCCGGAAGTCCTGGCCGAGACGATGATCCGGTCGGCGGCGGCGCCGGAGATCACCACGGCCTTGGCGCCGTCTACCCGGTAGCCGTCGCCGTCGCGGCGGGCGGCGGTGGCGACGTGCCGGGATTCGTAGCGTGCGCCCGGCTCATGATGGGCGAGCGCCAGCAGCAGCTCGCCGCCGGCGATGGCGGGCAAGAGTTCCGCCTTCTGCGCCTGGCTGCCGGCATCCCGGATCAGGCCACCGGCCAGCACCACGGTGGCGAGATAGGGTTCGAGCACCAGGCCGCGGCCGAACATTTCCATCACCAGCAGGGTGTCCACCGCATTGCCGTTCAAGCCGCCGAACGCCTCGGGATAAGGCAGGGCGAGGATGCCCAGATCGGCGAACTGGCGCCAGTGATCGCGGCTGAAACCCGACTCGGATTGGGCCAGGGCGCGGCGCTGCTCGAAGCCGTAGTCCCGGCCGAGGAAGCGGGAGAGCGTGTCCTGCTGGGCCAGCTGTTCTTCGCGGTATTGGAAGTCCATGGTTTTGCCTTGGTGAAAACCGCGGTGGATGGCTCAGAGTCCCAGAATCATCTGGGCGATGATGTTTTTCTGGATCTCGTTGGAACCGCCGTAGATGGTGGTCTTGCGATAGTTGAAGTAGTGGCCGGAGAGCGGCGCAGCGTAGTCGGCGCCGATCGCTTCGCCGTGCCAGTCCGGATCGAGCGCCTCCCGTTGCCAGGGTAGGGCGTAATGGCCGAGGGCCTGCATCATCAGTTCGGCCAGCGATTGCTGGATCTCCGAGCCCTTGATCTTGAGGATCGAGGCTTCCGGTCCCGGCCCGCGTTTTTCATGATCGGCCGTGAGCACGCGCAGGTGGGTGATCTCCAGCGCCATCAATTCCAGCTCCACCTGGGCGACCCGGTCGCGGAAGCGCTGGTCCATGATCAGCGGTCGGCCGAAGGCCTGCTCGCTGCGGGCGATTGCCTTCAACTGCTTCAAGGCCGCCTTGGAGCGGCCGACGCCGGCGATGCCGGTGCGCTCGTGGCCGAGCAGAAACTTGGCATAGGTCCAGCCCTTGTTCTCCTCGCCGACCCGGTTTTCCACCGGCACCAGGACGTCCTCGAACCAGACCTCGTTGATCTCGTGCTCGCCGTCGATCATGATGATCGGCCGCACCGTGATCCCCGGCGTCTTCATGTCGATCAGCAGGAAGGAGATGCCCTCCTGCTTGCGGCCTTCGCTGGCGGTGCGGACCAGGCAGAAGATCCAGTCGGCGTGCTGGCCGTAAGTGTTCCAGGTCTTCTGGCCATTGACCCGATAATGCTCCCCCTCCCGGATTGCGCTGGTGGTCAGCGACGCCAGGTCGGATCCGGCACCCGGCTCCGAGTAACCCTGGCACCACCAGTCCTCTCCGGCGACGATGCGCGGCAGGAAATGCGCTTGCTGTGCCGGGCTGCCGAAGGCCATGATCACCGGCGCCACCATTTTCAGGCCGAAGGGCAGTTGCATCGGCGCGCCGGCGTTCGCGCATTCTTCCTCGAAGATATGCTGTTCGACGGCGTTCCAGCCGGTGCCGCCGAAGGCGCTCGGCCACATCGTCGCGCCCCAGCCCCGCTGATGTAGTATCTGCTGCCAGCGCAGGAAATCTTCCCTGACCAGGCGTTTGCCGTGCTTCACCTTGTTGGCGAGGTCGGCGGGCAGATTGTCCTGGAGGAAGCGACGCACTTCCCTGCGGTGGCCCTGCTCTTCAGCGGTGAAATCGAGATCCATGGGTCTCCCCGGCATCGGTTGGAAATGCTGCTGGTTCCGCAGAGCGAAATATCGTTTTGCAAACAGACTTAGAATACTTTAATTGTTTTTATGCGGCAAGCTCGACTCCGGTCGGCCGCGACAGGAAAATCCATGCCGCAACAGCAGCGCCAATTGCGCTTAGGCCTCCTGGCCATGATCGTCACCGTACTCACCTGGGGCGGACTGTTCCCGGTCGGCAAGATCGTTCTGGCGACGCTGGATCCTTACTACCTGACGGTGATCCGCTACGGCATCGCGGCGACGCTCCTGCTCATCATTCTGATGGTCGTCGAGGGGCCGTCCGCGCTCAAGGAGTTGCGCCGCGATCCGCGCCGCGGCCGGTTGCTGTTCTACGGCACCATGGGCTTCGCCGGCTTCAGCCTGTTCACCTTCGCGGGCCTGAGGAGCACCACGGCGCAGCAGGCGGCGGTGATCAACGGCATGCAGCCTTTGATGATGGCCCTGGTGCTCTGGGCGCTGCGCGGCATCCGCCCGGCGAAGGTCACGCTGGCCTGCATCGCCGTCGCCTTCGCCGGCTGCGTCGTCGTCGTCAGTCACGGCGACCTGGGAGCATTGGCCGCGAGCGGCAGCCTGGGCGGCGATGGCCTGGTGCTGGTCGGCGCGCTGTGCTGGGTGGTCTATACGCTAGGTGTGGCGAGCTTTCGCGACTGGTCGCCGCTGCGGTTTACGGCGCTGTCATGCGCCCTGGGCACACTGGGCGTTTTCTTTTTCGTCGGCCTGGCCACGGCCCTGGGCGACGCCCATGCGCCGAGTCTCGCGCAGGTCGGCAACGTGTTCTGGCCAATGAGCTTTCTGATCGTGATGGCCTCGGTGGTCGCGGTCCTGCTCTGGAACGTCGGCGTCAAGTACCTGGGCGCGATCAATGCGACGCTGTTCGGCAACTTCATCCCGGTGGTGGTGTTCGCCATCGGGCTGCTCGAAGGCCAGCGCAACGCCCCGGCCGAGTATCTGGGCGCGGCGCTGGTGCTGGGCGCGCTGGTCGCCAACAACCTGTTCGCGCGGTGGGCCATGCAGCGGGGCCTGAAGCGGCTGGACACCGTATAATTTCCGCCCTCAACGAGGAGATAAGTCATGAAGCTCTACTACAAAGCCGGCGCCTGTTCCCTTTCCCCCCACATCGTCCTGCGCGAGGCGGGTCTCGCCTTCGAGCTCGAGCGGGTCGATCTCGCCAGCAAGAAGACCGGCAGCGGCGACGATTATCTCGGGCTCAATCCCAAGGGTTATGTCCCGGCGCTGCTGCTCGACGACGGCCAACTGCTCACCGAAGGGCCGGCGATCGTCCAGTATCTGGCCGATCTGGTGCCCGAAAAGCGGCTGGCGCCGCCGGCGGGCACGATGGCGCGCACCCGTCTGCAGGAATGGCTGAACTTCATTGCCACGGAACTGCACAAGGGCTTCAGCCCGTTGTACAACCCGCGGGCGCCGGAAGAGTGGAAGAGCGTGGTCAGAGAGCTCCTGGCCAAGCGCATCGCGCTCGTCGCAGAGCAGCTCGAGCGCCGCGACTACCTGATGGGGGAGGGCTTCACGGTCGCCGATGCCTACCTGTTCACGGTGCTCAACTGGGCCGGTTTCGCCAAGGTGGATCTCTCGCCCTGGCCGGTGCTCAAGGCTTACATGGCCCGCGTCGCGGCGCGGCCGGCGGTCAAGGCGGCGCTGCAAGCCGAAGGCCTGGTCAAGGCCTGATGCCGCGGGCTCAGCCCGCCTTGGCCGGTTTCAGCTGCAGCGCCTTGTATTCGAGGAATTCCTCGAGGCCGTAGCGGCCCAGTTCGCGGCCATTGCCCGACTGCTTGAAGCCGCCGAAGGGGGCGAGCAGGTTGAATGCGCCGCCATTGATGTCCACCTGGCCGGTGCGCAGCCGCCGCGCCACCCTTATCGCCCGCTCGTCGCTGCCGGCCCAGACCGCGCCGGCCAGTCCAAAAGGCGTACCGTTGGCGATCCGGACGGCGTCGTCCTCGTCCCGGTAGTTGATGATGGCGAGCACCGGACCGAAAATTTCCTCCTGGGCGATCGTGCTCTCCGGGGGCACCCGGCCGAACACCGTCGGCTTGACGAAATAGCCCTGCGCCAGTCCTGCCGGCGCCTCGGGGCCGCCGCAGAGCAGTTCGGCACCTTCGGCGATGCCCTTGGCGATGTAATCGCGCACCCGCTCGCGCTGCAGCGCAGAAGCCAGGGGCCCGAGTTTGGCCGTGTCGCCGAAGGGATCGCCGAGCGTGAAGCCCTGCGCCGCTTCGACCGCCAGCCTCGCCGCTTCGGCGTAGCGCGATTCGGGCACCAGCATGCGCGTGTGGGCGGTGCAGGTCTGGCCGCAGTTCAAGAAGCAGGCATTGACCGTGCTCTTCACCGCTTGTGCGAAGTCGGCGTCGTCCAGGATCACGGCGGCCGACTTGCCACCCAGCTCCAGCGCCACCCGCTTGACGCTCGCCGCCGCCAGTTCAGAGACGCGACGGCCGGCGCCGGTCGAGCCGGTGAAGGAAACCATGTCCACCTCGGGGTGGCGCACCAGCGCCTCGCCTACCGTCTGGCCCAGGCCGGTGACCAGGTTGAAGACGCCGGGCGGCAGTCCGGCGGCCTCGATCACCTCGGCCAGGATGAAGGCATTGAGTGGTGCCACCTCGGAGGGCTTGAGCACGATGGTGCAGCCGGCCGCCAGCGCTGGCGCCACCTTCGCCGCGATCTGGTGCAGCGGATAGTTCCAGGGGGTGATGGCGGCGACCACGCCGACCGCATCGCGCAGCACCAGCGAGTTGCCGACCTGCTCCTGGAACGGAAATTCGCCGGCCAGCCTGGCGTAGAGACCGAAGATGGCGATCGGCGAGTCGGTCTGGATCCGGGCGGAGAGCTTCAGCGGCATGCCGACTTCGCCGGTGATGGTGCGGGCGATTTCGTCGGCGCGGGCTTTCAGTCCCGCCTGAATTTTCAGCAGGAAGTCCCCGCGTTCTGCCGCCGTGGTTTCGCTCCAGGCGGTGAAGGCGGCGCGCGCCGCGGCGACGGCGGCATCGGCATCCGCCGCCGTGCCCTCGGGAATCCGGCCCATCACCATTTCGGTCGAGGCGTTGATCACGTCCAGGGTCCTGGTTCCGGCGGAGGCGAGCCACCGTCCGTCGATGTAGAGCTTGTCGCGATTTTGCATCAGTTTCTCCCTGTGGTCATGCGCTGGATCCGCGCTGGATCCGGTTTGAGCGCGGAAGTCCTCGCGCAGCCTGGTCTTCGGCAGCTTGCCGGTGGCGGTATGCGGCGGCGGTTGTTTACAAAGCCGAGGGCGGAAGATACCATGACTTCGGGGGACGCGAAACGTAATTCCGCAGTGCAAAACAGGCGCAAGCGGGGTAGCGGCCGGGGTGGCGGCCGGTTCTTCGGCCGGCAGCTTCCCGCCTGCGCCGGTCTGGCCTCGGCGCGGCCCGGAGACAATCTAAACGAAATGGAGAACTCATGTCTGGCATGAGCAGCACAGCCTATCAACTGCAAGACGGCGTTGCCGTCATCACCCTGGACAATCCGCCGGTCAATGGCTTGGGCCATGCGCTGCGCAGCCATATCGTCGCCGGCATCGATGCCGCCCAGGCCGACCTCGAGGTTCGGGTGATCGTCCTGATCGGCTCCGGCCGCGCCTTTTCCGGCGGCGCCGACATCCGCGAGTTTGGCTCGCCGAAGGCCAGCGCTGAACCCAATCTGCACACCGTGATCCGCATCGTCGAGGCCAGCCAGAAACCGGTGATCGCCGCGATCGGCGGCGTCTGCATGGGCGGCGGCCTGGAATTGGCGCTGTCCTGCCACTTCCGTGTCGCCGTGGCCGGCGCCCAGATCGCGCTGCCCGAGGTCAAGCTCGGCCTGTTGCCGGGCGCCGGTGGCACCCAGCGACTGCCGCGCGTAGTCGGCGTCGAGACGGCGGTGAACATGATCGTCTCCGGCAATCCGGTGCCCTCGGAGAAACTCAGAGGCACGGCGCTGTTCGATGAATTCATCGAGGGCAGCCTGCTGGAAGGCGCGCTGAAGTTCGCCGCCAAGGTGGTCGCCGAGAAGCGTGCGTTGAAACTGGTGCGCGATATCAGGATCGATTATCCGAATCACGAGGCCTTCTTCCAGTTCTCGCGCAACACGGTGGCCGCGCTGGCGAAGAATTTCCCCGCTCCGTTGAAATGCGTCGAGGCGGTGGCGGCGGCCGTCCAGCCCTTCGACGAGGGCCTGAAGATCGAGCGCCGGCTCTTCGTCGAGCTGATGGGCACGCCGGAGTCGCGCGCGCTACGCCATGCCTTCTTCGGCGAGCGCGCCTGCTCGAAGATCCCCGACGTGCCCGAGGGCACCCCGACGCGCAAGATCGAGAAGGTTGCGGTGATCGGCGCCGGCACCATGGGCGGGGGCATCGCCATGAACTTCCTCAATGCCGACATCCCGGTGCTGTTGCTGGAGATGAAGCAGGAGGCGCTCGATCGCGGCGTCAGTACGATCCGCAGGAACTATGAGAACTCGATGAACAAGGGCAAGCTCACCCAGGAGAAGCTCGATCGCCGCATGAGCCTGCTCTCCGGCACCCTGGACTATGAAGCGCTGAAGGATGCCGACCTGGTGATCGAGGCGGTGTTCGAGGAGCTCGGCGTCAAGGAGACCGTGTTCAGGAAGCTCGACGAGGTCATGAAATCCGGCGCCATCCTCGCTTCCAATACCTCGACCCTGGACGTGAACAAGATCGCCCATTTCACCCAGCGGCCACAGGACGTGGTCGGCATGCACTTCTTCAGCCCGGCCAACGTCATGAAGCTGCTCGAAGTGGTGCGCGGTGCGGCCACCGCCAAGGACGTGCTGGCCACGGTGATGGCGCTGGCCAAGAAGATCAGGAAGACGGCGGTGGTCTCGGGTGTGTGCGACGGCTTCATCGGCAACCGGATGATCGAGCACTACGGCCGGGTCGCCGGCTTCCTGGTCGAGGCGGGCGCCAGTCCCCAGCAGGTGGACCGGGCGCTGGAAAAATGGGGCATGGCGATGGGACCCTTCCGCATGGGCGACCTGGCCGGCAACGACATCGGCTGGGCGATCAGGAAGCGCCGCTACGTCGAGAAGCCCGAGGTGAAATATTCGAAGATCGCCGACCAGTTGTGCGAGCTGGGGCGCTTCGGCCAGAAGGTTGGCCGCGGCTGGTACCTCTACCTGGCAGGCAGCCGCGACGCCATCCCCGATCCGGAAGTCGACCGCTTGATCGAGGACTATCGCAAGGAACTGGGCATAGCTCCGCGCCAGATTGCTGATGCCGAGATCGTCGAGCGCTGCATCTATGCCCTGGTCAATGAGGCTGCCCGCCTGCTCGAAGAGGGCATCGCCCAGCGCGCCTCCGACATCGACATGGTCTATCTCGCCGGCTACGGCTTTCCGCTCCAGCGCGGTGGGCCGATGCGCTACGCCGACGAGGTCGGCCTGTACAACGTGGTGCGCGCGATGCGGCGCTTCGCCGCCGCGCCCGGCGGCGACACCCGGTTCTGGGAACCCGCGCCGCTCCTGGCCCGGCTCGCCGCCGAAGGCAAGACGTTCAATTGAATTCAGGAGTGAATCATGGTTGATGCAGTCATCGTTTCCACCGCCCGCACCGGTCTGGCCAAGTCCTGGCGCGGCGCTTTCAACATGACCCACGGCGCCACCCTGGGCGGTCACGTGGTGCAACACGCAGTGGCGCGCGCCGGCGTCGACCCGGCCGAGGTCGAGGACGTGATCATGGGCTGCGCCACGCCCGAGGGCGCCACCGGCGCCAACATTGCCCGCCAGATCGTGCTCC
>Ga0315268_10003252_pt1 | contig 17983 bp, 19 predicted proteins | sample C1_top_MG_FD_204535 | JGI IMG/M metagenome (GOLD analysis project Ga0315268, IMG submission 204535) | Sediment microbial communities from Yellowstone Lake, YNP, Wyoming, USA - C1_top | ecosystem: Environmental > Aquatic > Freshwater > Lake > Sediment | place: USA: Wyoming | collected 2017-08-01
CATGGGCCGAGCCGTAGATATCGGTGAACCCGGCATAACCGACTCCGGCCGCGAGAGCCGCGCCCAGCGCCCCAACAGCGACGATGACAATTGCGAGTCGTTTGATCATGGCAACCCCCGCTTCAGATAGAGATAGCCAGCCGGCCAGATTGCGCCTGCTTTCACGATCAAACATACGTCTCCACTGGTCAAAAAGTCATAAACACGCCGGTGGACAGTTTTTCACTTTTGGATACTCGCCGCTTCCCCTGTTGTCATCACACGCATCCGCCGTTGGGCAGGACCTGGAGCGGCGCCTCTATGGCGGGATAGGACCCTTGCTCCGATGCGTTAGAGGGATGCCGCTGTTCCAGCCGGTAGCCGGTGCCGTAGTGGCTCACTATGTAGCGGGGACGGCGGGGATTCTCTTCAATCTTCTTGCGCAGGCGGTAGATATACGTCTTGAGATACTGGGGTTCGTCGCGGTACTGGGGACCCCATACCTTGGCCAGTAGCGCATCATGGGTGAGGACTTGACCGGCGTTGCGGGCCAGGTGCTCCAGAACCTCGTATTCCTTGGGGGTCAGTTCCAGACGCTGGCGTCGGATGACGGCCTGGCGACGGGCGAAGTCGACGACGAGATCGCCGGTGCGGAAGGATCCCGCTTGTCCGTTGAAGGCCGCCGTCCGCGAGCGGCGCAGCAGGGCGTCGATGCGCGCCATGAGTTCGCGATGGCTGAAGGGTTTGGTGATATAGTCGTCGGCGCCCACCTCCAGACCGTAGACGATGTCTCCTTCCCGGTCTCTAGCGGTGAGCATGACAATGGGGACGCTGCTCTGCGCACGGATACGCTGGCAGATCTCGAAGCCGTCCATGTCTGGCAACATGACGTCCAGTAGCACGAGATCGGGGGAGTTCTTCGTCACCGCCGCCAGGGCATCTTTGCCGTTGTGGGCGGCCATCAAGGTGTAACCTGGCCGGTAGACCTGGAAGGCCATGTCTAGGATCCTGAGAAAGTCCTTCTCGTCGTCCACAAGTAGGATCTTCATTGCTCCTCAACCCTCCTCCTTCCGTTACGCGGGATAGTGAAGGCGAACTGACTGCCCTGACCGGGGTCGCTTTCGGCCCAGATCTCGCCGCCGTGCAGGCGCACCAGGCGCTGCGCGATGAGAAGACCCAGGCCAGCGCCGCCGTTTCGTCCTATCGGCCGAACCGTGGGGTCAAAGAGGCAAGCCAGGCGCTCGCGCGGGACGCCCGGGCCATCGTCGCTCACGTTCACCTGAACGACCCCTCGCTTGTCCTCCGCCCGCACGACGATGTGGCTATGAGGTGGCGTATGGCGAGAAGCGTTGCTTAGCAGGTTCAACAGCACCTGCTGAATGCGGTCAGGGTCCATATGCAAGAGCGGGAGGCGAGGGGGGAGCCTGACATCCAGCGTCTGTTCCTTGCTGGAGATCAGCGGCCTCGCGCTCTCGGCGACCTCGCTCACCAGACGACGGATATCGGTGGGCCGCGGCTTCAGGCGGAAGTCGCCCGCCTCCATGCGAGCTAGGTCCAGCAGGTCAGACACTCGCCGCTGCATGCGGTCGGTGTTATCGGCCACGATCTGGAGCAACTCGCGCCGGCCGCCGTTGACCGGCTTCGCACCGTCTTCCAGAAGGAGGTCGGTGGAGCTCTTCATCAGAGCGAGCGGGGTGCGCAGCTCGTGGGAGGCCATCGCTAGGAACTGAGCCTTGGCCCGCTCCGTCTGGCGCAACTGGGCGGCCATGGCGTTGACCACCTGACCCAGGCGTCCGACCTCGTCTGCGGAGTCAACACCCACCTCCTGCGAAAGGTCGCCGTCGCCGATCTTCTCGATGGCTACTACCACGCGCTCCACGCGGGCGGCGATGCGTCGCGCAACGACGAAGCCCAGGGCCAGAAGCACCAGCGCCGCCGCCAAGACGGCGGCTGAACCCACTGCCACGAACCGATCAGTGGACCAGCCATCGGACCTGGGAAGGAAGACACCTATCGTGGACATGGGCTCGCCGCTCAGGGTTGGGTGCTCGTAGACCACACTGTAGGCCTTGCCCGATACGACTATCCCCTTTTTCAGCGGGTCACTGGCATTGACGGGCAACGTCGGGGACATGCGCACCTCCGGCGGCGGCTGACCGTGTTGGCTGGGGAAGGTGCTGGCAATTAGCTGGCCTTCGCGATAGACCGAGAAGTGGACTGATGAGTCATAGCGCAGCTTATCCAATTCGGACGAGAGGGATTTTCCAACCACTACGAATCCGCTCGCCGCCGGCCGGACGGCTAGCATCATCGGCCCGGCGCCGGTGGCGGCCAGGCCGGTGGCACTACCGCGCGTGATGGCCGTTTGACGCAGCGAGCTCCAGGTGGCCACATCCAGCGGGCCGAGTTGGCCGAAGTCGTAGAGGAGGGCACCGCTTTGGCCGTACACTTCAACGGCATCGGCGGCCATCTGAGACGGAAAAGCGTTGAGAAGGCCAGGTAGACCCTGGGTATCACCAGACTGCAGGGCGTGAGCTACTCCCGGACTCTCGGCCAGAATGGCGGCGGCGCTGCGCAGGTGGTCCTGCTGGTTCGCCAGTGCGAGCTGAAGCAGCGACCGGGCGTTCTCCAGCCTAAGGTCTTGGTCCTCCTCGGCGGATTTCTGAGCCAGGGGGAGGCCGAAGCCGAAGGCCAGCACGATGACCGCCATGATCAGGATGGAGAAGGGTATGGCGATCTGGAATCGCAGGGGCAGATCGAAGAACCTGGTGTTCATGTTGGCCGCCATACGGGCTGCGTTTCGGCGTGTCACCCCCTCTAGAACGCTCATTAGTAGAGCTTTTGCATCCAGATGCTCAGGTCTGACCAGCGGTCCGTGAGCAGAAGAACACCCATGCCCATTACCAAGAGACCACTCACGAGGCTGATGGCGTTGTAGTGCCTTCGGGCCCAAGAGACGAGGCGTAGGGCAGCGGCGAAGCCGAGACCGGCCAAGATGAAGGGGATGCCGAAGCCCAGGGAGTAGACGAACAGGAGGAGGCCGCCCTGGCCCGTTGTTTCGCTGGTGCTGGCGTAGAACAGGATGGAGCCCAGGACGGGCCCCACGCAGGGCGTCCAAGCTAGGGCGAAGGCCATCCCCAGCAGGACCGGGGTCGCGGGGCCCAGCACACCCTCAGAGAAGCGCATCTGCCGCTCCTGATAGAGGAAGGGCACACGGACCAGGCCGGTGATGAGCAGGCCCATGAAGATCATCGAGCCGCCCGCCACCTGGTAGAGGGTGCGGCGATGTTCCTGGAGGAAGCTACTGAGCAGGGAGACAGAGGTTCCCAGCGCCACAAAGATAAGGGTGAAGCCCAGCATGAACAGGACGGCAGTAGTCAGCACGCGCATCGAGTGGTGGCGGAGAGAGGCCTGAGGGGCGTTTGTCGCGGTGCCCGCGACGTAGGCCAGGTAGCCGGGCGCCAGTGGTGCTACACACGGCGAAAGGAAGGACACCATCCCCGCCGCAAAGGCCACGCCCCAGCCCGGCTCCGCCACAACTGTGTTCACTGGAGGAGATCCTCCACAAAAGCGGCCAGCGTCTGCTGATCAATCGGCCCGACGAACTTGCGGACGACAATCCCTTGGCGGTTAACGAAGAACGTCTCCGGGAAACCCGTGACTCCGTAAGCGTCATAGATGTTCTTGCCGCGGTCGGGGCCGTTGCTGTAGGTGATGTCGAATTCCTTGATATAGTCCAGGGCGTCCTGCCGGGCATCGGACACGTTGACCCCTACGAACACCACTTCCCGATCCTTATAGTCCCGCCAGACCTTCTCCACGTCGGCCGCCTCCTCACGGCAGGTCGAGCACCAGGACGCCCAGAAGTTCACCACCACCGGCTGGCCTCGCAGACTCGAGAGCGTCAGCGCACTGCCATCGAAGAGCTCTATGGTGAAGTTGGGCGCCTCGTGGGCAAGCAGAGAGTTCCCCGTATTCCCCTGTTTGCTGGCCAGCCCGTAGCCGAGCATCAAAACCAGAGCCAGGACAACCGCCGCCACGAAGCCGAAGCCCACCATTCGCGCCAATCTGCTCGCAGGCGGTCGGTCAGCGGGGGTGGCTTGTTCCAGGCCTGGTCGACGTACGTCTTCGTCGATGGTCATGACTACGCCTCGCCCGGCGCCGGCTGACTCGCGGCCAGCCTCTCTCCTACCGTGGCTTGGGACTCTTCGTCGAATTCCGGCGCGTCATCCCACTCGGGCTCGTCGCGGCCCTCCGTGGCGAGAACCTCGCGCAGCACGTTCAGCTCCCGGCCCAGGTCGCGGGCATGGCGCGAAAGGCGGAAGAGATAGCCGAACAGTCCCAGCCAGATGATGCCGTAGGCCAGAGCCAGATACCAGACATCAGCCATGACTGACCTCCCCACCCAGTTTGAAGGCAGCCTGCCTTTTCATCTCCTCCAGTTGCTGGTGCGAACGCTCCAGGGCGATGCGCAGCGCCAGCAGAGAGACGAAGACAAGGCTGAAGGCCGCCAGGGACAAGAAGAACGCGGGATACATGGCGACGTCCAGGTCCATGCCCCTGCCGCTCACCACGGCGGGATGGATGCTGCGCCACCACCGGATGGACATGAACACGATGGGAACGTCTACAAAGCCGGCAATGCCGAAGACGGCGCTGAAGGTCGCCCGCCTGCTCGCCTCGGGGATGGCCGAGCGGAGCATGAGGTAGGCCACGTAGATGAGCCACAGCAGGAGCGTGGTGGTCAGACGGGGCTCCCACTCCCACCAGGTGCCCCAAGCGTGCTTGGCCCAAACGGAGCCGGTGAGCAGAGCGATGCTGGTGAACACCACCCCAATCTCGGCGGCGGAGACGGCCAGCATATCCCAGGCGGTCTTTCGAGTGCGGAGATAGGCCAGGCTGCCGACGAACACCAGGAAGAAGGAGAGGAAGGCGGTCCAGGCGCAGGCCACGTGGAAGTAAAAGATCCGCTGGACATCGCCCAGGTGTTTTTCGGTGGGAGCCTGAACGAAGACCGCCACCAGGGCGGCGAGGATGAGCATCAGGGCGACAGCCCCCACCGCGCGATGGCCCCGCTCCATGGGCTCGAGCGTCGTTCGCAGTAATCCCTTCATGACCCCATCTCCTCCATGACGTACTGGAACAGCCAGGGGCAGAGGATCAAGAAGACAGCGTCAAAGGCGGTGAGGATGGTGATCCAGGGCAGCATGTCCGACCAGGGCTTCCCCTCGAACCCAACGCGAGTGCCCTCGATGGCAGCGACGATAATGGGTATGGCCACCGGCAGGACCAGCAGCGGCAGCATGAGCTCGCGGGTGCGGGTGTGAACGGCCATGGCGGAGAACAACGTCCCCACGGCCACGAACCCGATGGTCCCCAGTGTCACTGTGAGGAGCAGCGGCGGCAGAAAGACCGACAGGTCGGTGAACAGAGCGAAGGGGGGCAGTATGGCCAGCTCCACCGCCGCTGTGAGCAGGAGGGCGGCGGCGAACTTGCCTACGTAGATGGCGCTGCGGTCCACCGGGCAGAGGAGAAGCCCCTCGATGCTGCCCTGCTCGCGCTCTTTGCTGAAGACGTGACTCAAGCCCATCATCGCTCCTAGGGTGATGGACACCCACAGGATGCCCGGCCCGGCAAGCGTGCGGTTGTCGCCGGCACGCAAATCGAAGGCGAAGTTGAAGATGACCAGCACCAGGAGGGCGAAGACGAAGGTGACACTGGCAGTTTCCTTGGTCCGCAATTCGGCACGCAGGTCCTTGGCCGCCACGGCCATCGCCTGCGATGCGAACGAGGCGAGCCGGCCCTCAAACCGTGGCGCCGGTATGGCGACTGTACGCTTCCTTAAAGCTTCCCACATCGAGATCATCCCGCCGGGCGGAAAAGACGATCCGCCCGCCGTTCAACACCGCCACGCGGTCGGCCAAATCGAGACTTCGTTCCAGGTTATGAGTGGTGAGAAGGGTGGTGCCTCCCTGGGCGGCCCGCTCGGCCACCAGATCGCGCAGGACTCCGGCCCAGCGCTGATCGAGGCCGGTGTCCGGTTCGTCCAGCAGCAAGACCAGTGGGTCGTGGATAATGGCCCGCGCCAGAGCCAGCCGCTGCTGCATCCCTCGCGAGAGGCTTCGCACCAAAGTGTCCGCCTGCCCCTCCAGCCCCACGAGGCGCAGCATCTCCCGCGACCGCTGGGGCGGGTCGGCGACGCCGTACATGCGGGCGTAGAAGAGCAGGTTCTCCTGGCAGGTCAGCTCACCGTACAAGTAGGTCTGGTGGCAAAGGACGCCCACGTTCCGCCGTACTTCACTGGTCTGTGAGCGGATATCGAAGCCGGCAACGCGAGCTGCGCCGGCAGAGGGCCGCAGGAGCGTCGACAGGATCTTGAAGAGGGTGGTCTTGCCCGAGCCGTTGGGCCCGACGATAACCGCCCGCTGGCCGGCGGCGACGCGCAGGTTGAGCCCCCGCAGGACAGGCGCGCTGTCGAATGACTTCCACAGACCTCGGACTTCCACGTCCCACGCACCGTTCCCGCCCACGTCCGCCGGGGCGGGTGCCGTCGCGGTTGCCGGGGATTCCTGCGAGCCTGTCACAGCGACTCACTCCTCCCAGCCTGCGCCGACCAGCGAGGCTTCAGCCGCCAGTAGGCCAGGACACCGCCCAAGGCCAGGACAACAACGATCACCACCAGGGGTTGCAGGACTTCGGCGCCGATGCCCCTGTCGGCCTTGGGCAGACCGGAAAGTGCGAGCTGTAGCGGCGTGCCCGCCCCCAGATTCTCGCCGGTCATGACCAGGAACTTGTTGCCCCCCATCTCCGTCTCATTTCGGTCGGGCAACTGGGCGCTGTCGATCTGGACATTGCCTATCGGCATCAGGACGGCCAGCTTGTCCGTGGGGTACATGAGGCTTCGCTCCAGGAGGTAGCTGGCCGAAGAGTAGGGCAGGTCGTAGCTGACGACCACCTCCCGGTCGCCCGGCGGAAAAGAAGTGCTGTCGGCCAGACCGCTATCCGTCAGGCTCAGATTCTCTTGAATGAGGCCGTCTATGGGCGCAATGTTCGAGGCGTCCTTGGGCAGCGGGAGCTGAAGCGCGGCGGGGTGACTGGTCATAGTGCTGACGCCTTCGGCCACCAGCGTCCGGTCGCCGCCGTTGTGGAGCTTCACATAGTTCAGAACCTGTATCGTCTGGCCGCCCTTGTTGATCTGGAGCGCCAGATGATCCAGCACGACATTGACGCCGCTGGCGTCGGTCGTTGTCTCATAGACGGGCAGTTGGAGGCTGACCACCGGGTTGTCGCTCATGATCTGAAGGCTGTCCGACTGGTAGTCCACCGCAGCATAGTTGACCGTCGCGGTGTACAAGTAATCGCTGCCCGTGGGCAGCCCTTCAAATCGGAAGGCACCCGTGGCGTCGGTAACGGTCGAGCGCCGCTCGGTGGTCCCGGCGGCAGCCGCGTTGCCGCCGCTATCGGTGCTCTCCGAGTTGTCAGGGCTGGCGCCGGTCTTGGGGCCGTGCTGCCAGATCACAAGCGTCGCTTCTAGTCCACCCACGGATCCGTTGTCGCCGGCGGTTCCAGTCACCACCGCGCCTTCAATGACGCCCAGCGCTTCGTCCTGGGCCCGAGCGGAGCCGAGAGCGGAGAAGGCAAGGATGAGTGCGATGGCGAGGCCGATCTTCATGCCGAACCCTCCAGCCGGGTGCCACAGGCACCGCAGAACACATCGCTGGACGGACGAGGGGCCTGGCACACGGGGCAGATGCGCTCCAGCGCAGCCCCGCAGTGCCAGCAGAAGCGGTTGCCGGCGGGGGATGGCTTTCCGCAGGCCTGGCAGGTGCGCGCCGTGGCGGGCGCGGGCGTCGGCGGCGCCTTCGGCCGGCGCTGCGCCCGCGAGCCCGCCGATGCGGCACCAGTCTCCTTCTCTGGCCGGCGGGCTCGTTCCAGTTGCCGCAGGATGCCGGCGGCCTCAGTCCGATAGCGCCCGCGTAGGGTCTGGAAATCCTTCTGGGAAAGGTTGCCAAGCTGGTGCTCGAATTCCAATTCCTTGATGGCCCGGTAGGCAGTGTCCCGATGGCCCGCCAGTTCCTCGAGTTCGGGGCTCAGTTCGCCGTCGGCGGCGGGTGCCTTGGCAGAGTTGAGCAACGGCCAGGCCACAACGGCGATGGCTGCCAGCATGAGCATCAGCACGGCTACGTAGATCATCGCTGCCTCTCACTCCAGAGCCTTGAGGTCTTCGTCGACCTGGTCCTCGTAGCGCCCCAGCGGGCCGGCGTCTTGCGCCCCGGCGGTCGTCTGGTAGACCCTGGGGCCGCGCCTTCGGGCCCAGAGCCAGACGAGCCAAGCGGTCGCACCGCCGCCCACCGCGATGGTCAGGAAGGGGATGGTCCAGGCGGCCAGGCCGAACCCGCTCTTTCTCGGGCTGGCCAGCACTGCCTCGCCATACTGGGCCACGAAGTAGTCGGAGATCTCACCCTTGCTCTTACCCTGGTCGATCTGCTGCTGGATCTCAGACGCCATGCTGCCTGACACGCTGCATTCCATGGACTCGAAGCAATTCGCCAGGGTCATGCCGCAATCGCATTGGCACATGAGCTCGTCCGTCAGATCGTCCACAGTGGGCGGGCCGGAGGCCGTGGCCGCCTGGGGTCTGGGCGCGGCCATCAGCAGACCGCCAACCATAAGCAAACCCATGAGAGCGCCGACGATTATTGCCTTAGGCATGGCTAGGCCTCATTCCTTTGGCGGGCACCCGCTCCGTCACAGGCAGCCGTTCTTCTGCGCGGGCGTCGGGCCAGAAGGCTATCGCCGTGCCCAACAGGAGCACCGCTCCGCCCACCCAGATCCACATCACCAGCGGGTTGATCAGCACCTTGAAGGTGGCGCTGCCGTCCTCACTCCACCCGGAGAGAATGGTGTAGAGGTCCTCCCGCGGGTCGCTGCGGATGGCTACGTCCGTTCGCGGCTCTTCGCGGTTGGCCGCAAAGGACTTGCTGGCGACGATATTGCCCAGGGACTGGCCGCCCCGCTGGACGTCCAGGGTGGCGGCCACTATCTCCTTGCTGCCTTCGGTGTAGGAGGTGAGTCCTTGGTATGTGAGGACGTAGTTGCGGATCTGGATCGTCTCGCCGGGCTTGACGGTCGCCTCGACGTTCGTGGCGAACATCTGCGAGCCCACGACGCCGAGGGCGATGAGGATCACTCCTATGTGGACAATGTAGCCGCCGTAGCGGGGCTTGTTGGCCCAGATTAGGCGGGGCACGGCAATGGCGTAGTTCTCGCCGCGACTGCGGCGGCGGGCGCGCACCCCGCGATAGAACTCAAGCAAGATGGAGGCTGCGACGAAGGCCAGGACGGCGAACGCCAACGCGGCAAACAGCGGTCTCATTCCTAGGGCGAAGAGCAGAATCCCAGTCGTCACTCCCACCCCCGAGGGGAAGAGGAAGTTTCGCGCTAGGTTCTCGGCCGAGGCTTTGCGCCAGCCGATGAGGGGGCAAATGCCCATGAGCAGCAGCAAGGCGAGGAAGATTGGGCCTGTCACTTCCTTGAAGAAGGGTGGCCCAACGGTAGTTTTTACTCCGCGCACGGCCTCCGAGAGGAGAGGAAAGACTGATCCCCAGAAGATGGCGAAGGCCGCCCCCACTAGTAGGAGGTTGTTCAGCAGGAAGCTGGATTCGCGGGAGACGAGCGAGTCAAGCTGATTCTCGCTGCGCAGGGCAGGCAGCCGCAGCCAGAGCAGGCCGAGGGAGCCCGCCGCCACGGCCGTCAGGAGGGCCAGGAAGAGGGGGCCTGCCGAGCCGCTCGAGAACGAGTGGACGGAACTGAGAATGCCGCTGCGGGTCACCATCGTGCCGAATAGGCAAAGGGAGAAGGCGATGATGATCAGCAGAATGTTCCAGACTTTGAGCATGCCGCGCCGCTCCTGGATCATCACGGAGTGCAGAAAGGCGGTGCCGACCAGCCAGGGCATGAAGCTGGCGTTCTCTACCGGGTCCCAACCCCAGTAGCCACCCCAGCCCAGCACCGTATAAGCCCACTGCGCGCCGAAAAGGTTCCCCAGGCCGAGAGCGAACCAGGCGAAGAGTGTCCAACGACGGCTGGCTCGGATCCAGTCGGTGCTCAGCCGGCCGCTCATCAGTGCGGCGATGGCGAAGGCAAAGGGGATCGTGAAGCCCACGTAGCCCATGTAGAGAAAGGTGGGGTGGAACAACATGCCTGGGTTGTCAAGCAAAGGGTTGAGCCCCATGCCGTCGGCAGGGGCTACCGGCAGAGTCTCGAAGGGGTTCATAGCGAAACCCATCATGCCGAGGAAGTAGGCCAGCAGGGCCATGGTCACCGCCGAGACGTAGGGGATGAGCTCGCGGTTGTTGCGACGGCTCTGGATAAGGACGATGACGGCGAACAGAGAAAGGAGCCACGCCCAGAAGAGCAGTGAGCCCTCCAGGCCGGCCCACCAAGCGGCAAAGTTGTATAGCGGCGACTGAGAGCGGCTGGTGTACTCCGCTACATACTTGATTCTGAAGTCGTGGGTCAGCAGACCGTAGAGGAGCGCTCCAGAGGCGATAGTGGTCAAGCCGAACGCGGCGTAGACGCCGTTCCTGGCGCTGAGCCAGAGCTCGCCGACGCGGCCGCGCGCCGACACGAAGGAGGCGACAGCGGTGTAGGCGGCGATGACGAAGCCAGTTAAGAGCGCAGCGTGTCCCAGGTCCGGCATCTATGTCCCCCGTTACCCTTGTCCCGATTCCTTGGGTTCGTACTTGCTGGGGCACTTGGCCAGAAGGGTTGTGGCCTGGAACACTCCCTCGGGACTCAGGCCCCCCTCCACCACCACCTCACCGCCTTCCTGAAACGTGTCCGGCACCACGCCCTGATAGACTACCGGTACGGTGGTGCCATCTCCGTCGGTCACAGTAAAGCGAATGGCGTTAGCTTCTGGTCCCCGCTGGATCGTGCCCTCCAGCACCTTGCCGCTGACCCGCAGTTCCTCTCCATAGGCCGCATCGCCGCGTGCCAGGAGTTCCCCCACGCTCAAGTAGTACATGGAGGAAGCTTTGAAGGCGTTGTAGCCCAGGAAGGCCAGGGCCCCGAACACGATGATCAGAGCAATGAGGAACTGGGGACGGGCCAGGCTCGGACGGCGACTGGTCGCCGTCCTTCGCAGGGCTTCCAGCGCTTGCTGGCGGCGGAGCCTTAGCCCGCTCTGCTCGCTCTCCATCACACTACCTCCTGGTTTCGCAGGCCCCGGGCCACCGCTATCATCAAGGCCAGTCCCAAGATTGCCGCTGAAGCGGGGACGAGGCTATGCCTTCGGCCCCGGGCGACCGGCCGCGCTTGGCCTGAAGTCCGTTGCATCACGGCGAACCCTCAGAGGGAACCTGCAGCTCTCGGCCACATTGGGAACAGAACCGAGCCTCTCGCGACAGCCTCGTGCCGCAGTGGCCGCAGAACACCGTCGCCGGCGACGCAGTGTCCGGGGGGGCAGGGGCTTCGTGCTGTGCTCGACGTGAAGCCGCGGCCACCCGAGCGGTGGCCAAGCGGCGGCGCCCGGACACGGAGGCGAACACCACCACTCCCAGAACCAGGCCGCTTATCACGCCCAGGGCCATGCCGATCTTCTGGTGGTCCCAGCCGCCCAGTTCCTTTGTGGCTCTGGGCGGCGCGCTGGGCTGGACCGAGGGCTCATCTGTGGCGCGGGCGTAGGTGAACTGGAGGTTGACGGGCTGATCTGGGGACACGTTCTCGAATGCGTAGCCGTACTGGCGCGAGCCGTTGCCATCCACCGTCTTGGTGGTGGACGGGGAGAGAGCGAAGTCGGTCGCGCCCGCTGGCTCCTGGACCCAGAGCTCCAGTGAGTCCACGGCGAAGGGCGGCCAGAAGGCAAAGTCGAACGCGCGGTTCCCGGCACCCTGCACCGAACCGTAGCGGTATTCCACGTAGAAGCCGGGGAAAGGTGTCTCGTAGTTCAGCACGAGGGAGTTTCCCTCGGCGAGTGTGGTGAACGGCTGACAGATGTGAGTGTCATCGGGTGGCTGGAGGGCGCAGGCATGGCCGATTTCCGCGTCGGCCGGCAGGCGCACGCTAAGCTGCTGGGGCATGGTCGCGCCTTCCAGTCGCCCCTGGAATGACACCAGTACGCGCGGCTGGTCGTACTCCGGCATGACGGAAACAGACATAGTAGTGACGTGGGGGGTGCTACCGGCGGCGCCGCCGGCGGTCAATGTGAACGGGACCAAGGCCGCAGCGAGGCCAATCGTGAACAGGAGAGTGCGGTGGGCGCATCGGTCAGCCACGGAAGCCTCCACTTTCCTGCGATTTGTTCATCTAGACTAGATAGTCCGCCGAGGCCGGGTCGGCTTGACAATCTTTATGTTCGGGGCTAAGATTGTGAAAACTTTACGTTTACAAGGTAGGATCTGTTGACATTGTTCACAATGCCATGCAGGTTCTATTCTTGCCGAATTTGCGTGCCATGGGTGTATAGCCTGCTCGGGCCACTGACCCCCTCAGGGCGTCAGGCCTGTGTCAGGGCCCGTGGCACAGTGGTAGCTGGAGAGAATTGATAATTCTGTCACAAACGACAGCCGGAGAGAGGCCATCCGCCGCCGACGTCGGTCGGGGGCCGGTGCAGCTGGACTAGCGTGCGGCCGAGTGGCTGGGAGGCGCGATAGCCTTGTCCATTCGTGTCAGGCTCATCCTGGGCTTCAACCTTTTCCTGGCGGCCCTCGCCCTGCTGGGTTTCTTCAGTTTGCGCGACGCTTTCCGAGCGCACGACCTTTCGGAGCACATCGATTCCGTTTCCCTGGCGAGGCTCGCGCAGGCCGGTGACCTCGTCGAGCAAACAGCGCAGCTCCGGTCCCTGGAGCTCGGCTACCTGCTGGCCGACGAAGCCGACGAGAGGGCGGGAGCTCAGCACAGCATCGACGATTGCATTCAAACCTTAACGAGCTCGTTGAGCGCCTATCAGGCATCCCAGGGGAATGCGACATTGCCTGCTGTCCTTGTCTCCTATATAGACGGCCACCGCCACTATCTGGGGACCCACGCTCAGCTTATGGCCCTGGCCGACGGCGGCTGGGCAGACGAAGCCCTTGCCCTCTACAACGGCTCTGCTGTCCAGTATTCCGGGCTGGCAGCTCAGGCCCAAACCCTTTTTGGTGCAGAGCAGGCGTCGCTGGACGCCGAACTGGCAAGGCAGCACAGCATCGGTGATCGCAGTCGCGTTGTGCTTATCGGCGGGCTGTTGGGGGTGGCGCTGGTTATCTTCGCCGTCGGTAACGTGCTGGTGGCCTATATCCATCGCCGGCTCCGGGTTCTGACGCAGGGGACGCAGCGGGTCAGCCGGGGCGACTTCAGCCGGCCGGTCGCGGTCGGCGGAGGCGACGAGTTCGGCGTTTTGGCCAGGGACTTCAACGGCATGATGGACTCTCTTAGGGCGGCCCGTGACCAGGTGGCCCGCTTCCACGCAGAGGCGTTGCGGATGCGGGAGGAACGGATAGCTCTCCTCCAGGAAGGCTTGACCCGCGAGGTAAAGGCTCAGGAGAGGGAGCGGCAGCGGGTGGCGCGCGAGCTGCACGACCAGGCCGGCCAGGCCCTGACGGCGCTCCAACTGGGCCTCAGCCGCGTGGAGCAGAGCGCGGTCTCGTCCGAGACCCGGGAGATGGCAGCCTCCCTGCGGGCCATGGCCGTGGACACCATGGGGATGATCCGTGACCTGGCCTTAGACCTACGGCCGGCCGCCCTAGACGAACTGGGCCTGGTGTCGGCCCTGCGTCAGTACGTCAAGGACTTTTCCGAGCGGGTGGGCTTGCCCGTCAAGTTCGAAGCCCACGCCATTGTTGACGACCTGCCCGATGAGACGAGGATCACCCTGTTCCGCATCGTCCAGGAGGCCCTTACCAACATCACCAAGCACGCTGATGCCAGCCGCGCGTGGGTGGCGCTGCGCCACGAGGGAGGGGAGTTCAGGTTGCTCGTCGCCGACAACGGCCGGGGGTTCGACGCCGATGGCGCGTTGCGCGGCTCGGACCACCAGAGCCTAGGCCTCCTAGGTATCCAGGAACGTTGTCACCTGTTGAGCGGCCGCTTGGAGATCGTCTCGCTTCTCGGCGACGGCTCTCGCCTCCGTATAACAATTCCCTTAGCCGCGGCGCCCGGCCGTCTGGAGACCTCGCGGGTCGTGAACACGGGGGAGCAGACATGACCAACACCGACGTTGTCCGGGTTCTTCTCGCCGAGGATCACTCTGTGGTTCGCACCGGCCTGCGGCTCATCATAGATCACGAGGAGGACATGGCGGTGGTGGGCGAGGCTGAGGATGGCCTTCAGGCCATCCAGAAGGCTCACGAGGTGCGGCCCGACGTCATCGTCATGGACATGACCATGCCCGGCTTAGGCGGCCTCGAAGCCACCCGTCAGATTAAGCGGGACCTGCCGGACACCCACATCCTCTTTCTGACCATCCACGACAACGAGGAGTACTTCTTCCAGGCTGTGCAAGCCGGCGCCGACGGCTACGTGACTAAGTCCTCCCCTGCCTGGGAAGTGCTCACGGCCATTCGCACTGTCCACCAGGGCGACTACTATTTGAACCCCAGCGTGGCCAAGATGCTGGTGGGCGACTATCTGGAGCGAGTGAAGCAGGGTGGGAAGAGGGATCCCTACGATGCTCTCAGTGACCGCGAGCGTGAGATCCTCCATCTGATAGCCACCGGCCATTCTAACCGCGAGATCGCCGACGTGCTGAACATCAGCGAACACACGGTCCACAACCACCGGGCCCGCCTAATGGAGAAGCTGGGTGTCCACGATCGCCTGGAGCTCCTGAAGTACGCCATCCGGCGCGGCATCATTAGCGTGGATGCGTGAGAGGCCTGCGCGACGGCGCACGCCCGATGTCCTCACCGCGGGCGCGCTGTCCTAAAGGTCCCGGGCGTCGACGCCCGCGTCCTCATCGACGAAGCCAGCGGCCAGTCCGTCTGCCTGCAAACGCTAGCTAGACCGCGAGGCGGTGGCGGCTTCCTAAGCAAACGGAGTCCAGTGTCGTTTCGGGGGCCCTTCCCGCCCGTGACCATCGTCAGGTGGGCCGGGGGAACCTGGGGTCCACCATGTTCAGCTCCAGCTGGATGCCGCTGGATTCCACCGGCGCCTCTTGCCAGGGAGGGATGAAGTACGCGATGAGGGCGAAGAGCTCAAGAGGTAAGGCCATGATGAACAAAGCGGCCAAGATTCCGTCGCGGCCGGTGATCGCCGGCGTGTAGTCGAGAAAGCCTCGCAGGCTCTTCGAGAGGATCTGCCCGCCGATGACCACGTTCCAGCGCATGGCGAACACACCCACCAGCGTCAGCACTGCGGCGGCGGATGCCAGGGAGGTAGATATCCTCTGGCGTAGATGGAAAAGGGTGACCGCCCCCAACGCCAGCAGGGGCAGGGCCGATCCCAAAAAGAGCTGGATGCCCAGGTAGCTCGTGGCCAGCCGCTCCGTAATGAGTGAACGGACGGTCTCCCAGCTCTCCTCTCGCATGTACATCATGGTCACGACTTCCAGCACTTCGATGGTCACGTTCACCGCTAGGAAGCCTGCCAGCCAGCCCGCCAGCGAACGCAGTGCGTCGTGGTTCATGGGCTTGCGTTGCACCCCCATGATTGCCACGTAGAGGGCGATGAGCAGAGCCATTCCGGACACTACGGCCGAGAAGAGGAAGATGATCGGCATGAGGGGCGTGGACCACCAGGGGTTGGCCTTAACCGAGCCAAAGATGAAGCCAGAGTAGCCGTGGAACAGGATCCAGGCCGAGGGGATGCCGATGGCGCCCAGCAACTTCACGAGCCGCCGGTCGATGGCCAGCGACCTGGGCGACAGATCGTACACGCCCAGCGCCATGGCGGAGTAGAGGCGCCGCCTGATGCCGGTGCTAGTGACCGCGTAGGTCACAATGTCCTTTCGGAACACCAGCCAGGTTTGGATCATGAGGATGGCCATGTAGAAAATCCAGATGTAGCCGAATACAGCCATGGCCGAGGTCAAGTGTGGCGTCACGAAGATCTCGAAGGCCCGCTCCGGTCGGCCCAGGTGCACCAGCAACGGCAGCGGGGCCACTATGACAAATGCCAGTGCTGTCACCAACGAGAAGCGTGCCAGCGGCTTCAGGCTCTGGACGTTGAACACGTAATACAGGGCCGACACGATGAAGGCGCCGGCGATGAGGCCGGTGGTGAAGGGGTAGAGCACCACGATGAGACTCCAGCCGATCTGGGTTTCGTTGGGGTAGGCGAAACCGTCCACGCTTAGCGCACCCCTTCTTCCAGGCCCACGTAGTAGCACTTGGGCTTGGTTCCCAAATCTGGTTTCAGCACCGTCACCCGCGTGTCGCGCATGATTTTGCGCACGGCGCTCTCCGCGTCGTTGAGGTCGCCGAAGACCCTGGCCCCTACTGGGCAAGCCTCCACACAGGCCGGCATTCGGCCCCTGGTGATGCGGTGGTAGCACCAGGTGCACTTGTCGGCCACACGCGTGTTGCCGGTGGGCGACCGGTCAGACCCAGCCGGGATCAGGTAGCGGGCGCCGTAGGGACAGGCCTGGATGCAGTAGCCACAGCCGATGCAGCGTTCCTGGTCCACCAGGATGATCCCGTCCTTGGTCTGGTAGGTGGCCGAAACGGGACAGACCTGTATACAGGGCGCTTCCTCGCACATATTGCACAGCTTGGGAACAAAGAAGGCCTTGTCGATGACGGGGCCCTGTTCATCCGGCTTCGGAGACGGTCTGCCGACGAAGCCGTTGATGCCGGACTGCGGCGAGTCCACCAGCACCTGGCCGTCGTGGGTGATCTGATAGCGTTCGATCCACGTGCGGTTGCAGTCGTCCCGCTGGGGGACGCGGTTCTCCCGTTTGCAGGCCACCACGCATTTTCCGCAACCGATGCAGTTGTGGGAATTGACCACGAACCCCCAGTAGTGCCCGCTGGGGTCGTAGTCGCCTCCAGCCTGACCTGAGGCGATGTTCAGGACAGCGGTGCCCTTCACATTGATGAGGACCGCGTAGATGCCTGTGGCGCCCAGGACGCCGCCTGCCATCTTGAGGAAGACTCGCCTGTCGATCCCGGCCGCCTTCTCGTCGTCCTTTGCCATGTTCAGCCTACTGCTTCACGCCCTCGTGGCAGAGGAGGCACTGATCGTTGGTGCGCCCGGTGTGGTTGATGGGCACGGGCTTTGCCGGCCGTGCATTGGTCGCGCTGTGGCACTGGAGACAATCGCCCTCTGGGGCATGAGTGATGGTGGCAGCCGGCCCCGGCCGATGCGGCAGGTGACAGGAGGGACAGGCCGATTCCGGGTAGTGCTGGGTAGGTTCGATCTGTGGGAAGGCCGAGGGTCTGGCCGCTAGCTGGGCGTGGCAGGTCTCGCACAGTTGGGGCGAGGTGTCGCTCATGACCTTGGTGGTCGCGTCCTCTACGTGCGCCTGGGCTGGGCCATGGCAATTCTCGCAGGCGACGGTCCCGTGGGCCGAGGTGGCCCAGGCCTGGTAGATGTCGCCGTGGCAGTCGGCGCCGGCGCAACTGGAGGAATCGGCGTATACAGCGGGCAGGCTCATCCATCCCCGCTGGTCCGCCTCTCGGTTCGGCGGCCGCAGGGCGAAGTCATCCAGGGTGAAGACGCCCTGGAGGATGGCCGCCCGCAACAGAACGAACGCGATCACCGCGGCCGCCAAGAGTAGACCAGCCCGGGTCAGGTGTTTCACTCGATTCCCCGCTTTGGCGATAATTACTTTCTTCACTTTTGCACCTCGCTACTTGCCCCACAAGGGGTCGCGGGTTCCATATTGCTCAACCGGTCGTGCCAACAGTACGTGGGTTGTGCAGGCCATGAGCTCAAGATTCCGCCCGCAGCCGTCTCCGTCTCGATCCGGCCGCAGCATCGCGCCCGTCCCCATGCCAGTGGTGCTAAAGGTGAACAAGTATTCACATGATCAGGCTCGACATTTTATGACTTATTGACGGTCGGCGGCGTATGTTCTTTGTGA
>Ga0315268_10003253_pt1 | contig 17972 bp, 19 predicted proteins | sample C1_top_MG_FD_204535 | JGI IMG/M metagenome (GOLD analysis project Ga0315268, IMG submission 204535) | Sediment microbial communities from Yellowstone Lake, YNP, Wyoming, USA - C1_top | ecosystem: Environmental > Aquatic > Freshwater > Lake > Sediment | place: USA: Wyoming | collected 2017-08-01
TTCTGTGTGCCCGCCGCAGGTCGCGTAAGGCTCACCGACGAACCCCGTGCATTGCATGTGTTCGCGGAGAAAATGCCAACCTGTTGGATATTGATCTGCGAGAAGGTGCTGCCCGCTGAGGTCGGTTCGACAACGATAATGTCCTTGCCCGTTGCCGCCGGACTGCTGCCGGTCAGAGTGACGATGTCCTGGGTGGTGGCCGGCGCCACGGCCATGAACACCACTTGGTTCGACATGGACCCGTCCGGGTTGCGCACCTGCACCGGAATGTTATCCGGTGACGCCACGTCTACGGCGTCCAGGAAGATTGTGCACTCGCCCGGGGAAGTGCACGTCGTCAGCCGGTTACTCCCGCGGAACACGATCGTCGAACCGCCCCCTCCGCTGCCGCTCACGAAATTGGTGCCCTGCACCTTGAACGTGAAGCCGCTGACCGGACCGGCGATGATGCTCGCCGGCAAAATCCTGGTAATCGCGGGACCGGTTCCGGAGATGGTCACTGTAGCTGTGGCCGATTTGCTGGGGTCTGCCACGCTGGTCGCGGTCACGTTCACCTGGTTGTTCGGGGAGGGTGCGACGTTGGGCGCCGCGTAGAGTCCGTTGGAGTCAACCACGCCGCAGGTGATGCCGCTGCAACTGGCGCCCGACACGCTCCAGGTAACGCTGGTGTTCGCAGTGCCCACCACATTGACCACAAATTGCTGCGTGCCGCTGGCAGACAGCGTGGCTGCGGTGGGCGAGATGAAAACGGCAAGCTGCGATTGGATCGTGACGTCTCGGAAAGCGCCCTTGCTCGGGTCCGCCACGCTGGTTCCCGTGACTCGCACCGTCGCGGGGCTGGGCGGGACATTCGGCGCCGTGTAGAGCCCTGTGGGATCAATGATGCCGCAGGCGGCGCCCGTGCAGCCGGCACCCGACACGCTCCACGTCGCACCCGGGTCCGGACTCGAACCTGGCACCGGTGTCACCGTCGCGGTGAACTGCCCGGAGGCGCCATTCACCAGCGACGCGGGTCCGCTCACGGAGAAAGAGAAATTACTGGTGACCGTGGCCGTCGCTGCGGCACTCTTTGAGTTGTCGGCGATGCTGGTTGCTGTAATCGTGACGGCGGGAGCGACAGGCAGAATCCGCGGTGCGGTGTAAGCACCATTGGTCGCGACGGTGCCAAAGGTCGTGCTCCCACCCACCACGCCATTCACGCTCCACGTTACGCCGGTGTTGAAGCTTCCGGTGCCCGTGACCGTGGCGGTCAGCGCTGGCGCGGTGGTCCCCAGTTCGACGTTCAGGGTTGAAGGAGTAACGCCGACCACCAGATCGCTGCGCACGGTCACCTGCGCCGTCGCCGTCTTGATGGGGTCTGCCTGGCTCGTGGCGGTCACGCTGACCGTGGCCGGCGAAGGCAGATTCTGCGGCGCGGTGTACAGCCCCGTGGTGCTGATGATCCCGAGGCTCGCGTTGCCACCGGTGATTCCGTTCACGCTCCAGGTGACCGCAGTGTTCGTGCTCCCGGTGACGGTGGCGTCAAATTGCTGCGTCTGGCCAAGAAAAGGCTGCGCCGTGGTCGGCGAAATCGTGACACTCACAACCGAGGGTCCGGGTGGGGGAGGAGGGATATCACCACCTCCGCCGCCTCCACACCCTGCCATTACGAGCAGCGCGCAGACGCCCAGGACTACGAGGGGGGATCGCGCTCTATTGGCCAAGTCAGCCCCATGCGAGCGGGTGCTCGCCAGTCCAGTCCTCGGAAATGTACCGCTCTTCCGGCCGACTTCCAAGTGGCACGGATATTACCACACCTTAACGTGTCCTGCGCTAGTATCCATCGCCGGCGCCGGACGCATTGACCCTTGCGATGCGCCGACACATAATTCCAATATGACGCGTCCGGAGAGTTCGGGCCCCGCTCGTCCGCAAGTCGCGCACCGCGTGAAAAGCTATTCCGCCGCGAGCGGCTACGTGTATCAATACTATTTCTACGAGGTTGAAAAGACGCGCCGGGGGCTTGCCACGGGGACGGACTACGTTTACATGGTGTCGGCGGATCGCAAAACGGTATTTCCCGTGCGCGTGTTCGTGCGCCACGATGCGGTTCGCGAGTGGAGCGGGAAAGCGCGCCGAGAGATGACCGGCACGGAAGAATACGCCGTCGCCAAAGTCCGTTTGTTTCAGGGTTTCGACGAAGCGGCCGACCCAGCGGCGCTGCCGCGTGATCTCGTCGTGGACGGCTCCAACTTGGAATCCCTCCTCACCGCGCTCGACTTGTAGGCGCCGGAGTTCCGGCCCCTTCACTCCTGCTGGTTTGCTTCCCAGTCCAGCTGGCGTATCCTCGAAAGGTGTCTGCGAACCTTTCAACAAAACCGTTGAACCATCGGAAGGCCTCCAGCGTCTTGCAGGGTGGAGACGCGATGGATGCGCTGGTGGGCAGCTTAACGGAAGCGGTTGTGACACGCGAAGAGCTGCTCGACGCCGAATTCGAGAGACGCTTGGCCGATTGCTCCACGCTGGCGTTTCGTGTGGCGCTGGGCGTGCTGCGTCACCGTGAAGACGCCGAGGACGTGGCCCAGGAGGCTTTCGTCCGCGCCTACCGCGGCTTCCACCGACTGCGCGACCGCGAGCGATTCCGCGCCTGGCTGGTTCGCATCACCTGGCGCTTGGCGCTCGACCGACTGCGCGCCGCGAAACGCCGCGGACATCACGAGGAACTCGTAGCGGATCCGCCGGAACGCCCCGGGCCGAGTGTTGAGGCTGCCACTGTTTCGCGCGAATTTCAAAGGCACTTGCACCGGGCCATGGATGAATTACCGGAGAAACTTCGCATCGTCGTCGTGCTCGGCGCGATCGAAGGCTACAAGACCAACGAGATGGCGCGGATCCTGAGCCTGCCGGAAGGAACGGTGAAGTCGAGGCTGCATTTCGCCAAGAAGCAGTTGGCGGAGAGGTTGCAATGGCTTGTGCAAGATACAAAGACTGGTTGAGCGATGCCGCGCTGGGCGCCCTCGACCCGGCGCGCGATGCGGAACTGCGCGCGCATGTGGCCGAATGCGCAGCGTGTCGCGCGGCTCTCGAGGCCGAGCGGGCACTCTTCGCCGCGATTGACGCGGGACTCGAGGCCGGCGTTGCACCGGAGCCTTCTCCCGAATTTGCCGCACGCGTGCGCATGCGCGTGGCCGAAGAGCCGCCTCCGCGGCCCGGTTGGCTGACGGGCTGGTTACCGGCGACTGCTGCGGCTCTGGCTGTGCTGGTCTTGCTGGTGGTCTGGTATTTCCCGCACGGCGCGCAGCAGCGGTCGCCGGCCGTCGCGCCGCCTGCGGTTGCGAAGCAGTTGCCGCCTCTGCCGGCAGAGCCGACCCATGTCGGATCTGTGCCGGGAAGTCGAAGGACCGCCGTCGAGCGCCAGGTCGCCGCGGCGGCCCTTGCCGGAGGGCCGGCCGTCGCCAAGAACGAGCCTGAAGTCCTCGTTCCGCCGGGCCAGTGGCTGGCCGTGAGCAGGCTCTATCGAAGCGTCCAGCAGGGACGCGTGAATCCGGAATCGTTACTTAGGCCCTTGCCTGAGGTGCTGCCCGCCATTGAGGATCTGAAGGTACAGGAACTGAAAATTCCGGCCATCGAGATTAACGGCCATTCGGGCAGCCGAGAGAAAACCGAGGGCGAAAGCGGCAAGGAAGCTCGGAATTGACGGAAGGTTCCCTATCGACAGGAAGGAGAGACGACGTGCGAATCGCGCAGAGAATACTCGGAGGGACGGCGGTGCTGTTGCTGTTGGTCCCATCACTGTTGGCTCAGGAGAAGCCCGTTGGACCTGTTTTGGAGACCCCGGGCATTCCCCTCAAGGTGCAGATTGTTTTCACGGAGACGCAAGGTGAACGCAAGATCAGCAGCCTTCCGTACGTGTTGATCCTCACAGGACACGATAACCTCGGAACGGCGCAAAGGTTTCCTGGGAGGCTGCGCATGGGGTTGCGGGTGCCGATCATGACCGGAAAAGAGGGCCAAATCCAATATATGGACGTGGGGACAAACGTGGATTGCTGGGCACAGCGGATGAGCGACGGCCGGTTCCGCCTCAATGTCAGCGTCCAGCGCTCCACCACCTACGTGCCCGAGGGTCAGTCCAAATCCATGGCAGCAGGCGCCGAGATTCCAGCCGCGGGAGGTGCCAATCCCGTCATCGGCCAGTTCAGCTCGGAGATCAACCTGCTCATCCAGGACGGTCAAACCATCCAGAGCGTTGTCTCGACCGACCCGGTCAGCGGACGCACGTTGAGAGTGGACGTGACTCTGAACGTCGTGAAGTAATCAGACTCATCGCCGCAAAAACAAAAAGCGCCCCGACGCGTCGGGGCGCTTTTCTGTTTCTCCTCAAAAATTTTCAGGGGAACCGGAACGGACTGACGGCAACCCCTCTCTCAGCTTCGCTCGGCTTGCTCTCGGCGTGGCTGAGGGCCAGCCCAATCGCGGTGATCACGCCCACGATGATCGCACCTGTGACGATGGTGCCGGTGCGGGAGAGTCCGGCAGCCTGGGCACCACCTTGCGGCGGGGGCGCCACCGACACATCCAAACCTTCTCCCTCGACGAGGACCCAGTCCGAAGAGGACTACCGATCACGAATACAAACAGAGGAAGCCTCTTCGTCGTGCTCTTCTGAACACTCTCTAACTAATTGGTGCAACAAGCGAATTTCCCACATTAGCGTTCGGAGGGCACGCGTTGACCTCATGGACTCTTCTGTTGCGGTGGCGAGGTGATCATAGACTCTCTCAAGGTCATCGCTCCCGGCTGTCACAAGAGCATTCATTGTCATGCCCACGGCGTTGCTCAGTTCGTGCGCTACCTCCTCGAGCCGGGCGACCCGCAAAGAGACGGTAATGCGTTGCAAGGCACGTGTCATATTGAAACGCCTCATGTGTAACGATTTGGTATGAGCGCGGAACACTATAACTACAGCATATCCACATGATTTGTCAAGTAGATAATGCATTGGGTCGCCCAAGCGACCCCTACTGGCGGTTTCGATATGGAACGCTTGTCTCCCCCGATGCCTTTAAACCTCTCCCGTTAGCTCGCCCCTCCCCAAGCACATAGCTCGACGCTTAAGTGCAGGTAGGATGGGAACTCCTCTTGCAAGGACAATTTCGGCCTCTCGAATTTCACCCCTTCCCAATGTGCTGAGCGCCTGGGAGCGTGCGCAATGCAACGCAAAGTCAGGGGTGTGTCAAGGACCGTGTTCGCCGTTCTTCTTTTTAGCCTTGTGGCGATATTCGCTTGTCAGCAGGGAAACGAATTCCCGACGCCTCAGCAGGTACGAGGTCTCAACTGGCAACCGGTTCTTACGTCGGCGGAGGTGGCTCTAATTCGCCAAGCGATTCCCCCGTTTGAGCCAGAGCGGTTCGCCGAAGGCAGCTCCACTCTCACCGCCGGCGTATTGACCCCCGAGAACTTCGCCCCGGCCGTCTTTTGGGGGTACGCAAGACCGCGCGGCATGAGAACTTCCCAGAGCGGTATCATGATCGAGACCAATGGATTTGACGCCGACGACCTTCCGACCCGATTGCCCTCGCAGGTGACATACATTGACCGTAATCACCAGCAGTATCAGATAACTCTCGGGCTGCTCGATCTCAACCCACTCCACAATTTGGAGCGGCGGATGGGTGGCTCTCTCACGCTTAATCCGCCTGCGCTTGTGGTGGACCAAAGGGTTCCCCGTGCGAGCATGGAGGAGATCGAAGATATTGTGTTGCGAGTACAGTCTGCCGTGTCACTCAGACTTCCTCAGGTTGCCAGCATTCAGCCGAGGGCTTGCGAGGTGGTGGTCGAACCCACGATCTTCTACGTCACGGGAAGCAATTACGGCGACACATGGGCCGGGGGACGAACGGAGTCGCTGGGAGGGAACAGATACAGATTGCACGTTGAATTCTTTTACATCAATAGCCAGCGCGCATTTGCTGACTGGAGACAGTTCCTCGTCCACGAAACAATCAACTGTTTTGTTTTTGCTGTGGGCCGCCCTGATTTGGCGGACTGATGAGAATAGAGGTTAGGGTATGAAGGGGCTGACCGCGCTGGGCCGCGGATGACTCTCGATGCTGCTCAGGCCCAGCGCAAGGGCGGTTATGACCCCCACGATAAGTGCCCCGACCAGCAAAGTTTGCCCGCGCGTCAAGCCACTTCCCGCGCCAGCGGGACCTTGAGGAGTTGGGGCTGGAGCCGCGGTCACGTTCACAGCCTTACCCTCTGTCAGGGTCACCACTTTAGAGCTGTTATCAGTAGCTACGCGCAGTTCACCGCTCAACGAGGCGATGACGCCGGTAGATGGTGACTTCAGGAGAACCACGACACTGGCTTCCTTTGTCCCTGGGTTGGAAATTCTGAGGTTCGCGATTCGAAGTTCGCCCTTTCCGACAGGCATGCGGTACCGCAGCTTGCCTCTGAAAAGTTCCATCTCATAGCCAGTGTCGATCTTATGGACACGGACAGAGCTGCTTGGTTCCACTCCGAGCATACCTGCGTCTTTCAGGGCAATCTGAGCTCGGCCATTTTCAGCAACTGCTATGGTATCCCCACTGAAAATGGTTGCACCTGGCAGCAAGGCAATTCCGCCCGCTGTTGCTAGGTTAGCAGCTCCCGCTACCCCTACGATTGGGTTGCCAGCGGAGATTGGAGAGACAAGTACAGTTGCAACTGCGACCGCCAAAACCTGCCTCCAGACCTTCATTTCCACCTCCTCAGTCGGTCATCTTGACCATCGGACGGGCATCCCAAAACGGTGCAGCAAAATTCTAGCATATCACGTTGACCTGTCAACGAAAATGCGCAGTTCGGGATTGGTCCAATGGGCACACGCGCGTCCCGAAAAGGCACACAGGGTGCCTCTACTGTAGAAGCAGTTCCAAACTGGTTCTCAGCTCCGAGTGTTGGAAGTTGTAGCCTGCAGCCTCCAACCGTTTTGGCACCGCGCGCTGGCTGGCCAGCAGCAGCGCATCGGCCATTTCACCCAACGCAATTCTCAACGCAAACCCCGGCGCGGGAAAAATCGTCGGGCGGCGCAGCACTTTTCCCAGCGTTTTCGTGAATTCTATATTCCGCACCGGGTTCGGGGCGACGGCATTCACCGGGCCGCGCAGTGCGTCGTTCTCAATTGCGAATTGCACCAAGCAGACCGCATCCGGCAACGTCAGCCACGACCACCATTGCTTGCCTGAGCCGAGTCGCCCGCCCGACCCGAATTTGAATGGCAGCAACATTCTTTCGAGCGCGCCGCCTTTCGGCCACAGGATCATTCCGAATCGCAGGTTCACCACGCGGATTCCGGATTCTTCGGCGCGCCGCGCTTCTTTTTCCCACTCGACGCACACCGAAGACAGAAAATCGCTGCCTGCCGAGCTTTCTTCGGTCAGCAACTCGTCGCCGCGATTGCCGTAATACCCGACCGCGGAAGCTGCAACCAACACGCGCGGGCACCGCTTGAGGCGCGCCAGGCCGCTCACCAGGTGCCGCGTCGCATCCACGCGACTCGCGCGCACCTGCTCCTTATGCTTTGCATCCAGCCGCCCGTCGGCGATTGACACGCCCGCCAGGTGCACTACGGCATCGGTCCCTTCCGCAGCGACTGTGTCGAGTTCGCCCGTCGGCGGCTCCCAACGCACATCGCCCGGCCGCAACTCTTTGCCCGGTCGCACAAGGCGATGGACGGTGTGTCCCTGTCTCGCCAGCGCCGCCGTCACCGCTGTCCCCACCATCCCCGACGCGCCAGAAATCAGCACTTGCATCTTCAACGCCTCCTGTCGACCTCGCGATTCAAACTAGAATGGCCCGCGGCTGCGGTCAAGGAGTTCTTGGCAACTCTTGCCGCCGGCTATTCGCCGGGCCAGATTGCTCGTATGCTTTCCGGGCGCTAGAATAGCTTCGATGCGTGTTCGCGTTCTTTTTTTCGGGCGACTCCGTGAAATTGTTGGCCGGGCCGAAGACCAGGCGGAAATGGCCGAAGGCGCGCGCGTGGAGGACCTGTTCGCGCGCTACGGCACCCAATTTCCGGAACTGGCACGCTTCCGAGCCTCCGTGGTCGCCTCGGTGAACCAAGAGTACGCGCAATGGAAAGCGCCGCTGGCCGGCGGCGACGAGGTTGCCTTCCTGCCTCCCGTCAGCGGAGGTGCGCACACGGAAGCCAGCATCGCCGATGATATTTTTGCCCTGACCAACGAGCCCATCGACGCGGCGCCCCTGGTCGCCCATGTGAAAGGCCCGGCGGATGGCGCCGTGGTCGTCTTTGAAGGCATCGTGCGCAACAACAGCCGCGGCCGCGCAACCCTGCACTTGGTCTATGAAGCGTATGAAGCCATGGCGCTGAAGAGGATGCGCGAGATCGGCGCGCGCGTGCGCGAGCAATTTGCTGTGGATCGAATCGCCATCGTGCACCGGCTGGGGCGGCTGGAGATTGGCGAAATCAGCGTTCTGATAGCTGTCAGCGCGCCGCACCGCGGCGTGGCCTTCGATGCCTGCCGCTTTGCCATTGACACGTTGAAGCGCAGCGTCCCCATCTGGAAAAAAGAGTATTTCGCCGATGGTGCCTTGTGGGTCGAAGGGCAGAGGCCGGACACGGACAACGCGCAATCCTTTTCCGGGTCCGGTGAATCTACATCTTAGATGAATAGAGCCTCGTACAGCGCAGTCACGTACCGGACGGCACGTGGCGGAGCCACGAACCGTCCCGTCCCGAGACTTCGGGATTCGGTAGCACGTGGCGGGACCACGCTCGCCGTGATCCTTCTTGCCTGCACCACCTTCGCGCAGGTGCCGCAGCGTCCTACTGCTCCCCCCGCGAAGCAGGCACCCCCGGACATCCGCGTCGAGGTCAACCTGGTCACCGTGCTGGCCAGCGTCCTTGATGCCACAGGCCGGCCCGTCCCCGATCTTCCTCGCGAAGCCTTTGCGATTTACGAAGAAGGGGTCCGCCAGAAAATCGAGGTCTTTGAATCAGAGACCAGCTTGCCCCTCGACCTGGTGCTGATGACCGACACCAGCCTGAGCACGAATCTCGAATTAGAATTTCAGAAAGAGGCCGCAGCGCACTTCATCCGCCAGGTCGTGCGCGCCGGGGACCGGCTTTCCGTCTACGAGTTTTCCGATGAAGTGACGCAACTGACTGACTTCTCGGCCGACGTGCCTCGGCTGCAAAATGCGGTGCGTGGTCTGGAACCGGGCGCAGGCACGGCGCTCTACGACGCCGTGTATCTCGGCGCGCGTGCCCTGGAGAAGCGCCCGCGCGGGCGACGCCGCGTGCTCCTGCTGGTCACCGATGCGGGGGAAACCACCAGCCGCACCAAGTTTGAAGAAGCGCGTCGCGCAGCCATCGCCTCCGACGCCATGCTGTACACGGTACTGATTCGGGCGGTGAAAAACGAAGGCGGGCGCAATACCGCCGGCGAGCACGCGCTTTTGAACATCACCGACACCACCGGCGGGGCGATGTATACCGTGGACACGGCCCAGGATTTGGAAACCACTTACGAGCGCATTGACCGCGAACTGCGCACGCAGTACCGGCTGGGGTATTATGCGGACCCGCGGCCCCCGGCGCAGAGTTTCCGGCGGATCGAGGTACGCGTGAATCCGCCACGGGCGGACGGTTACACGCTCCGCTACCGCAAAGGCTATTTCACCGCGGGTGCGCCTTGACCATCGTGAATCCCTACCTCCAGGTCGCCATCGAAACCGCTCGGGAAGCGGGCGCGCTCCTGCTCCGGGAATTCGACCGGCCGCAGCAGATCGGCTACAAGGGCGAAGTGGACATCGTCACCGAGGCTGACCGGCGCTCCGAAGCGACGATCGTCTCGAAGCTACGCTGCCATTTCCCCAAGCACACCATCGTGGCCGAGGAAGGCGGCGGCCAGGAAAGCGACTCCGAATACCGCTGGTACGTGGACCCGCTCGATGGCACCACAAATTTCGCGCACGGCTATCCGTGTTTCTGCGTCTCCATCGGACTGGCGCAGGGGACGGCGGAGAAGAACGACCTGCTGGTGGGAATCGTGTTCAATCCGGTCAACGGAGAACTGTTCACCGCGGTGAAAGGCGAGGGTGCCTTTCTGAACCAGAAGAAGATTCGAGTGTCGGCCGTGCCCCGGCTGTCGGCCAGCCTTCTGAGCACGGGTTTCCCGGTGCAGAAGCGCACCCAGAACCCGAACATTCATTACTACTGGGATTTCACGATGCGTTCGCATGGAGTGAGGCGCGATGGCTCCGCCGCTCTGGACTTGTGCGGAGTGGCCTGCGGGCGTTTCGACGGCTTCTGGGAATTCGGCCTGAAGCCATGGGACACCGCTGCCGGCGTCCTGATTGTCCGCGAAGCCGGGGGGATGGCTACCGATTTTGCGGGCAACCCCTACCGGCTGGGAGGCAGGGAATTGCTGGCTTCGAACAGTCTGATTCATGCCGAGATGCAGCAAGTCGCCGCCGACATCGCCGCGCGCGCCGGCGAACTGCCCGGTTGACACACATGCACCGGACAGCTTGACACCTCGGCAAGGCGTCTGTGGTAAGCTGAGCGGTTAATCAGAGTATGAATTTCCTCCGTAGGTTCGGGTGGGCTACTGCATTCGCAGCTTGCCTGATTTCTCTTTTTGCCGCCGCCGTTACGATTCCCGCCATCTACGCGTTGGCAACTGACACGGACATCGCTTGGTCGTCCGCCGACGATTCCGATTCTGCTTCTCCGGGGGCCCGGGCCCCGACGGGACCGCCGGTCAGTTTCGCGACGGTAAGCTTCAGGCTCCGCACAGAGAAGTTGCCCCAGGTCGAAATCCTTTCTGTTCTTGATCCGATTTCCCTCGCGGCGATCTCACCGCGCTCCCCACCTCGCTGAATCACTCCGCTTCTCGGGACAGCGTTCGGAAATTTCCCTCATCCGCCTGCTCTGCTTGAGCGGGTGGGAACATCCACATCTAACAGAAGAAACAAAGAGGAAAAGGAGAAGAATCTATGAAGCGTCTTCTAACAGTGCTTTGCGTTCTGGGCCTGGTGATTTCAACCTCCTCACTGGCGCTGGCGCAGGGTACCTCCACCACCGGCCAGCAGAAGTCGGAAGCTTCCAAGGCCAAGAAGGAAACGAAGAAGGGCGAGGCGGCCAAGGCCACCGAAAAGAAGGAATCGATGACCAAGGCCAAGGAAGAGAAGAAGGAAGCCACCACGCAGGCCAAGGAAGAGAAGAAGGAAACCAAGACGACCACCAAGGCAACCAAGAAGGAAACCAAGGAAACCAAGAAGGAAGAGAAGAAGGAGACGAGGAAGGAAGAGCCCAAGCCCAAGAAGGGCGGCTAGGCTCGCTCTCCAGCCGGGGCTCGTCCGCCATCCAGCTGGGTGGACCGGGCCCCGGTGCTCCTCTTTTCCGAAGGATGTCAAATGGAATTGGGAGTTCCAGAAATCATTCTCATCCTGGTGATTGCCCTGGTGTTTTTCGGACCAAGCAAGATCCCCGAAATCGGTCGCTCTCTGGGTCGTTCGATTCAGGAATTCCGCGCGGGCCTGGAAGAAGGCAAGTCCGGCGACGACAAGAAGAGCCCTCCGCGGGCCGGATAAGCGGATTCCTAGGAATTTTCAAGCGCTACCCCACCTCAACTCCTGCCAGCCATTGCAGATGCCGACGCGTGTCAGGATGGAATCGTTGTGCCACCGCTTTCGTTGACTCGCCTCACTCCTGGTGCTAGGCTCCCAAAGCAGTTTTTCAACTCTTTTATGGAGCATCATTCGCACGCCACTCCCCATCGTGGCCAGCCCGTTCGGCAGGCTCAGGGTCTTCAACGGCGGGCCGAACGCCTGAACCGACTCATGGACAGATGGTCGAGCCGGCTCGGTGGGGGCGTGGAAGAGTACAGCTTCGGCGGGTTTGCCGGAGGCCCGGTGTCCTCGCGGGCGCACCGCCTGCGATCGTTTGAGGAAGCGATTGAAGTCACCGAACACCGCATCATCCTGCGTGGGCTTCCGGAGGCCTTTCGCGGCTTCCGGATTGTGCAGTTGAGCGACATCCACCACGGGTTGTATTTGCCGTTGCAGGCGCTGATTGATGCGGTGGAGATGACCAACCGGCTGCGTCCGGACCTGGTGGCGCTGACCGGGGATTTTGTCACCTATTCGCGCGCGTACATCGAACCCGCCGCGGCCATCCTGGGCCTGTTGCGGGCGCGGTTCGGCGTCTTTGCTGTGCTGGGCAATCACGACTTCCGCGTGGGTGCGGACGTGATCGCGCGCGCGCTGCGCCGCGAGCGCATCCACGTGCTGCGCAATCGTCAAGCGACGCTGCACCTGAACGGCGACGTTCTGCACATCGCCGGCGTTGACGACCTCGGCTACGGCGCCGACCTACACCGGGCCGTGCACCGCATCCCGCGCGAGGCTTTGACCATTCTCCTTGCACACAACCCGGCGATCATCCCCCACGCCGCGCGTCACGGCATCGGTCTGGTCCTTTCCGGCCACACCCACGGTGGGCAACTGAACTTCCCGCTGGTCGGATCCATCTTTGGGCGTTCCCCCGGTGCGATGCGCTTCAAGTCCGGCTGGGACCACCTGGGGCGTACGCAAATCTACGTGAGCCGCGGCATCGGCACGGTGGTTTTGCCGCTGCGCGTGAGGTGTCCCGCGGAAATTCCTCATTTTGAGCTCCAACCTCTGGCGTGGGCTCTGCAGACCGGCCATGCCGACTGACCGAGCCCCCTGCTGATGCGCGTCGTCGACCTGATCCGCAAGAAGCGTGACGCCGGCGAACTCACCCGCGAAGAAATCAATTTCCTGATTGCTGGGTTCACGCGCGGCGAAATCCCCGATTACCAGATGGCTGCTTGGGCGATGGCGGTTGTGCTTCGCGGGATGACTCGCGCCGAGCTCGCCGCGCTCACCGAAGCGATGCTGCACTCGGGCGAAGTGCTTGACCTGTCCAGCCTGCGCGGGCCCAAGGTGGACAAGCATTCCACCGGCGGTGTCGGCGACAAGACTTCGCTGGTGATCGCGCCCGTCGTGGCGGCCGCCGGGCTCTACGTTCCGATGATCAGCGGCCGCGGGCTGGGACATACCGGCGGCACGCTTGACAAGCTCGAATCCATCCCGGGCTTCAACGTCAACCTGTCGCTCGCTGATTTTCACCGCGTGCTCGAGACCTGCGGCTGCGCGCTGATCGGCCAGACGCCAGAAATAGCGCCCGCGGATAAGAGCCTGTACGCACTGCGAGACGTTACCGGCACGGTCGAAAGCCCGTATCTCATTTGCGCCTCCATCATGAGCAAGAAGCTGGCTGAAGGTATCGACGCGCTAGTTCTCGACGTCAAGACCGGCTCCGGCGCTTTTATGAAAAGTGAAAAGGATGCCGCCTACCTCGCAGAATTGATGGTTGAGACCGGCGTGCGCATGGGCAAAAAAGTCATCGCCCTCCTGACGGATATGGACCAGCCGCTGGGCCGCTATGTCGGAAGCGCGCTCGAAATCGAGGAGTGCGTGGACGTGCTCCGCGGCGAAGGCGCTGGCGATTTGCGCGAGCTCTGCCTCGAGCTGGCGGCGTGGATGTTCTACCTCGGCGGAACTTCAAAGACCATCGCCGCAGGAAAGAAGCTCGCTGAACAGATGATCTCGAGTGGCCGCGCACTCGAAAAATTCCGCGAGATCATCCGGCTGCAAGGCGGCAACCCGCGCGTGCTTGACGACACCCGCCTCCTGCCGCAGGCGAAAAACAAGGTGGATGTTGCCGGCACCCGTTCCGGCTACGTCGCCGCCATCCAGTGCGAACAAGTCGGCGTGGCCGGCATGGTCCTGGGCGGCGGGCGCGAAAAGAAGGAAGACTCGATTGACCCGGCCGTCGGCTTGCTTTTGCACAAGAAGGTGGGTGACGCCGTAAAAACCGGCGAGCCGATTTGCACCCTCTATTACAATTCCGACTCGCGTCTGGACGAGGCGCGGCGGCTGGTCGAGTTGAGCTATCGGATTGAGGCTGCGCCGCCGCAGCGCCTGCGGCCGCTCATCCATTGCGTCATCGGCGCCAATGTGGTGTAGCGTGGCACAGAATCTCAGCCTGCACGCTTTTGTCGCGTCCCTTGCGGGATGCAAAGGGGAGGAACGATGGAACGCCTGACCGGCATCCTGGGCTTGTTGGTGATGCTCAGCCTTGCCTACGCCTTTTCCACCAACCGCAAGGCGATTCGCCTCAAGACCGTGGCCTGGGGCCTCGGCCTCCAGATCGCCTTTGCCTTTCTGGTTTTGAAGTTTGAATACGGGCGCATGGCGTTCGCGCGGGCTGGCGACGCGGTGAAGTGGCTCCTGTCATTTTCCTACGAAGGTTCGAAGTTCGTCTTCGGCCAGTTGGGCATGCAAGAGCAGCCGCTCGGCTTTTATTTCGCGTTCATGGTTTTGCCGACAATTATTTTTATCGCTGCATTCTTCGCCATCCTCTATCACTTCGGCATCATGCAGTTCATCATCAAGTGGGCCGCGCGGGCCATGACCGCGCTGATGGGCGCGAGTGGCGCCGAATCGCTCAACGTCGCCGCCAGCATCTTTATGGGCCAGACGGAAGCGCCGCTGACGATACGCCCCTACTTGCCCAGCGTCACGCGTTCCGAGCTGATGACCATTATGACCAGCGGCATGGCTCACGTTTCTGGCGGCATCATGGGTGCCTACATCGCCTTTGGCGTCGAGCCCAAGCACATCCTCACCGCCGTCATCATGACTGCACCCGGCACTATCCTGCTCTCCAAAATGCTCGTGCCGGAAACCGAAAAACCCGTCACCGCCGGGCGCGTCGAGCTGCGTCGTTCCGAGGAGGAGAAGAAAGAAAATATTTTGGGCGCCATCGCCCGCGGCACCACCGACGGGTTGAACTTGGCCATCAACGTCGGCGCCATGCTCATCGCCTTCATCGCCCTCATCTACTTGACCAATGGAATTCTCGGCGGCATCCACAATTTCCTGGCCGCTCGCGGCGTCACTTTCTTCCCCGACAGCATGCAGCAGATTTTCGGCTTCCTGTTTGCACCGGTGGCCTGGGTGATCGGCGTGCCCTGGCACGACTGCCTGCAGGTCGGCAATCTGCTGGGCACGCGCATGGCGCTCAACGAGCTCGTCGCTTTCTCGCAACTCGGCCCGCTGAAGGGCACGCTCAGCGACCGCTCGTTCACCATCGCCACCTTTGCCCTCTGTGGTTTCGCGAATTTCAGCTCGATAGGCATCCAGATTGGCGGCATCGGCGCGCTCGCGCCCAACAAGCGCGGCGAGCTGGCCGCTCTCGGCCTCCGCGCCATGCTCGCCGGCACGATGGCCAACCTGATGTCCGCTTCCATCGTCGGCATGCTGCTCTAGCTTTTCTCTGTGTCCTCTGCCCCGTACCGTACGGTACGGGGCTCTGTGCTCTCTGTGTTCTCTGTGTTAATGTCTTTGGTCCTTGAGCGTTTTGTCCGAGGGAGCGTGGATGACTGCACGAACCACGTCCGGCAAGCCTTCTGACGAATTTCGCCGCGCCGACCGCGCCGCGAAATTCATCCTGTCGAAGACGAAGCTGCGCCCGCGCATCGGCCTCGTACTCGGTTCGGGCCTCGGCGCTTTCGCCGACGAATTCGAATCCGCCGCGCGTATCCCCTACGAAAAAGTCCCATTCTTTCCGCGCTCGACCGCCATTGGCCACGCCGGTCGCTTGGTCATCGGCAAAGTGGGCGCCGTGCCGGTGGCCGCGATGCAGGGCCGCGTGCATTTCTATGAAGGCTACTCGATGAAGGAAGTGGTCTTCCCGATGCGCGTCTTCGCGCGGATGGGCGTCCGCGCCGTCATCCTGACCAACGCCGCCGGCGGCATCAATCGCAACTTGAAGCAGGGCTGTCTGGTCGTGCTTACCGACCACATCAACCTGCAGGGCACTAACCCGCTCATCGGCCCGAACGACGAGCGCTTCGGCCCGCGCTTCCACGATATGACCGAGGCTTATTCGAAGTCGTTTCGCGAAGCGGCGCTGACGGAAGCAGGGCGCCTGGGCCTCGATGTATATGAGGGCGTCTACGCCGCGCTCACCGGCCCGAGCTACGAAACTCCCGCCGAGATTCGGTACTTGGCAAGCATCGGTGCCGATCTCGTCGGGATGTCCACCGTGCCCGAAGTCATCGTGGCGCGGCATATGGGGATAAAGGTGCTGGGCATCTCCTGCGTGACGAATATGGCCGCGGGCATTCTCAAGCAGGTCATCAGTCACGAAGAAGTGCTGGAAACCGGCGAGCGCGTCAAGGCACAATTCGTCGCCCTGCTCCGCGCCGTCATCCCCCATATCGCCAAGGACGTGGCATGAAGTCGAGATTCGATTGTCGGTTCGTAGGGGCGCAGCATGCTGCGCCCCTACGGAAACCAATGAGGCGGGTGGCGACATGAGCGACCACGATCACCTCATCGCCGCAGCAAGACAGGCGCGTGAAAATGCGCACGCCCATTTGTGTCATTCTGAGTCCGCCGCAGGCGGACGAAGAATCTCAACGTCGCAACTCATTCTCCGACATCGGTGCATGCACAAACCAGAACAGGACGCCGAGGGCCGACTCAGATGAGCGACCACGACCATCTGATCGCCGCAGCAAAACAGGCGCGCGAAAACGCCCATGCGCCCTACTCGAACTTTCGCGTCGGCGCGGCGCTGCGCGCCACCTCCGGCGTGGTCTACACCGGCTGCAACGTCGAAAATGCCACCTACGGTTTGACGGTTTGCGCAGAGCGAGTGGCCATCTTCAAAGCCATCTCCGAAGGCGAACGGGGTTTCGAGGCCATCGCTGTCGTCGCCGACACCGACGCGCTCACGCCTCCCTGCGGGGCCTGCCGCCAAATCATCTGGGAATTCTGTGGCGACGTCGAAGTCATCCTCGCCAATCTGAAAGGGAACGTCGAAACGCACCGCACCTCCGCACTCTTCCCGAAGCCTTTCGATTCGTCATTCCTCTAACGGGACAAGGAAAATGGAAGAGGGAAACTGGAAAATGGCGAAAACTCAAACCGAAACACCATTGCGGGGCAAGCGACGCCCCTTGCTTCCCATTTTCCATTTTCTATTTTTCCTTTTCCTTCTGATTGCGCTGACCGGTGCAGCACAGGCGCCCAAGCAGCGCGCAGATTTGCTCGTCATCGGCGGCACCGTGGTCACCATGGACGCGCAGTGGCGCCTCATCGAAGACGGTGCCGTGGCGGTGCGCGGCGACGCGATTGTTGCCGTCGGCCCGCGCGGCGAAATCGAGTCGCGCTATTCCGCAGCGCGGCGCATTGACGCCCGCGGGCGGCTCGTTCTGCCCGGCCTGATCAACACGCACACGCACGTGCCGATGACGCTGCTGCGTGGCATCGCCGACGACCTCGCGTTGCAGGAATGGCTCGAGAAATACATTTTTCCGGCCGAAGCGCGCAACGTCACCGAAGATTTCGTCACCTGGGGCACGCGCCTGGCCGCACTCGAAATGATCCGCGGCGGCACCACGACCTACGCCGATATGTACTACTTCGAGGAGGCCATCGCCCGCGAAACCAAGCGCGCCGGGATGCGCGGCGTCCTCGGCGAAACTTGGATTGATTTCCCCGCGCCCGACAACAAAACGCGCGAGCAGGCGCAGGCCTATACCGAGCGGTTCTTGAAGAACTGGCAGGGCGACCCGCTGATTCGTGCCGCGGTAGCGCCCCACGCCATCTACACGAACTCCGAGCAGTCGTTGCGCAACGCCGCCGCGCTTGCCCGCCGCTATCACGCGCCCATTCTGATTCACGTTTCCGAGACAAAGCGCGAACTGGACGATTCTCGCGCCCAGCACGGGATGTCGCCCGTGGCTTATCTCGAGAAAATCGGATTTCTCGGCCCCGAGGTGCTCGCGGCGCACTGCGTCTGGGTGGACGCCGCCGACATCGCCATCCTCGCCAAGCATCAGGTCGGCTGCGCGCACAATCCGTCGAGCAATATGATGCTGGCCAGC
>Ga0315268_10003254_pt1 | contig 17968 bp, 16 predicted proteins | sample C1_top_MG_FD_204535 | JGI IMG/M metagenome (GOLD analysis project Ga0315268, IMG submission 204535) | Sediment microbial communities from Yellowstone Lake, YNP, Wyoming, USA - C1_top | ecosystem: Environmental > Aquatic > Freshwater > Lake > Sediment | place: USA: Wyoming | collected 2017-08-01
GCCAGGTAATGAGCATTGGGGCGGGTAGCTCGCCAATCGGCGATGTTGACAATATGTCCGTGCCGCTCCCGGCCTACGTGCGCGGCAAAGGCCTGGCTCAAAAAGAAGGGCGCTTTGAGATTGATCGCCATGTGCTCGTCCCAGTTGGCCTCGGTCGTATCGGCCAGGTCGCCCGGCTTAAAGATCGCCGCGCTGTTGACCAGGATATCGAGCTGACCAAAGCTGTCTGCCGCGTGTGCAATGAGGGCTTGTGCCTGGAACGTCTGGCGCAGGTCAGCCTGAATTGCCATGGCGTCGCCCCCCATCGCCTGGATTTGAGCGACAGTCTCTTGGGCCGGTCCGGCCGAAGAGCCGTAATGAAGCACCAGCCGCGCGCCCCGTTCGGCCAACGCTAATGCCAGTGCTTGGCCCAGGCGCACTGCGCCGCCAGTAACAATGGCTACTTTGCCTTTGATTTCCATGTCTCTATCCAATGGCCGCGCGAACCTGGCCGGCCAATTCGCCAAATAACATGCCGTATTGTACCGCAATATCACGCGGGCGGGGTAGGGGGATGTCGAATGTCGCGCGGACGCGGCCGGGCCGCGGCGTGAGCACCAGCACCCGGTCGGCCAGGAACACGGCTTCCTGGATGCTGTGCGTCACCATGACCACGGTCTTGCGACTGGCTTCCCAGATGCGCAGCAGTTCAGTGCTCATCCGCTCGCGCGTCATTGCGTCGAGCGCGCCAAAGGGCTCGTCGAGCAGCAAGATTTCTGGCTCATGCACCAGCGCGCGCGCGATGGCGACGCGCTGCTCCATCCCGCCAGAAAGGTTGCGCGGGTGCGTGCGCTCAAAGCCCACCAGTCCCACGAGCTTAATCATTGCGTCGGCGCGCTCGACGGCCTCGCTGCGCGGGACACCCTCCAGTTCCAACGGCAGCAGGACATTATCGCGCACCGAGCGCCACGGCATGAGGTTGGCGCGTTGGAACACGATGCCGATTTGGCGGTGCGGGCCGGCGAGCGGTTGGCCGTCTAGACGGACCTGCCCCTGCGTGGGTTGCAGCAGCCCGGCCATCAGCCGCAACAGCGTGGACTTGCCGCAACCTGAAGGCCCTACCAGGCACACGAATTCTTGCGGCGCGACCTCGAACGAAATATCGGTCAACGCCTTGATCTGGCCCTGCGGGCTGGTGTAGACATGGCTCACGTGCTCGACGGCCATTACCGGCACGCTGCCGTCTTGCAGATTTGCCGACTTGCCAGCTTGCCGGCTTGCCTCTTTGAGATTTGACATTTGAGATTTGTTATTTGTTCACTTCATCCACGAACTGGTTGGTGTACAGCTTGTCGGCGGACACGTCACCTGTCAATAGTTTCATCTGCTTCAACACAGTGACCGTCGTCTGCCACGCGGTGGGGTCAGAAGCGCCGAGCTGGGGCGCTTGCCACAACTCGATGGATGCTGCTAACACTTGCTTTTGCGCTGCGTCGGTCTCGGCATCCTTCCCCAGCCCTTCAATGAACTTTTTCGAGATCGTAAACGCCTCGTCGGGATTGTTGATCGTGTCACGCAGGCCGCGCAAGAAGGCGCGCACCATGGCGCGGACCAGTTCTGGTCTAGTGGCGATAGTCGCTTCGTTTGTGACGATCCCATTGGAGACGAGGTTCGTATATTCGGCGACGGGGATGACGTTGATGGACTTGCCCATGCGCTTGAGCTGGATCGGCTCGTTGTTGGCGTAGCACACTGCTGCGTCCACTTTGTCTTGCGTGAGCGCCGCCACCTGCGTATAGCCAATGTCACTCACTTGCATCGTGGACTCGTCCAGCCCAGCCTTCCACACCAGGCCTTTCCAGCCAATGTAGCTCGCGCCGCCAAAGATCGGCACGCCAATGCGGCGGCCAGTCAGGTCGCTGGGCTTGGTAATGTTCTTTTCGGCCAGCGAGACGACGACGACCGGGAACTGGTGCCACCACTGCAATACGTATACCACGGGCAATCCTTGTGCACGGGCGAGCGGCACCTGCTCGCCACTGGCAAGCGTAAAGGGCAACTGGCCCGCGCCGACGAGCTTGATGCCATCCGTCTCATAGCTGTAATCGAATTCCAGCTCGATGCCTTCGGCGGCAAAGTATCCCTTGTCCACCGCCACGTAAAACGGCGCAAATTGGACATTGGGGATGTAGCCCATGGGCAGGCGGATGTGCTCCACCGTCTTTGGCTGGGTGGCAGTTGGCGCGGCGCAGCCTGCAACCATGGCAAGTACGGTTAGCAGAAGAAAAAGGGAACGGCGGGGACTGGGACGCATGGTGTCTCCTTTTGATGCGTATTTCGTATCGCGTATTCCCTGTCTCGCAACGGAATACGCAACACGAGAGTTATTGTTTCCAGGCGAGCAGATATCGCTCGACGAGCGCGACAAGGCCGTAGAGCGACATGGCGATGACGACCAGCGAGATCACGGCGACAAACATCAGCGGTGTGTCGTAAAGCCCCTGGCCTTGCTTGACCAGAAAGCCCAGCCCACGGTCCGCGCCAACGAATTCGCCGACGACCGCGCCGATGACCGAGAGCGTCGCGCCGACCTTGAGGCCGGAGACGAGCATGGGCATCGCGGCCGGCAGCTCGAGCTTGGTAAAGGTCTGCCAGCGCGTGGCCGCCAGCGCCCGCATCAGGTCGCGCAAGTCCGGCTCGGCGCTGCGCAGCCCGGCGATGCAACTGATAAGGATGGGAAAGAACACGATGAGCGCCGAGACAAGGATCTTGGATGTTGCGCCCGTGCCGAACCAGATGACCAACAGCGGCGCGATGGCGACGATGGGGACGGATTGCGAGGCGACGATGTACGGCGCAACGAGCCGCTCCACAGTGCGTGAGCGCGACAGCAGGTAGCCCAGCACAAAGGCGACGCACATCCCCACGACCAACCCGGCCAGCACCTCACTCAGCGTGACGACGGCCTGGCGCCACAGCGTCCCATCGGCGGCGAGTGCAAGGAAGCGCACCCATACGCGGTCCGGTCCCGGCAGAATAAACGGCGGGTAGCTCGTCAGCCGTACGAACAACGCCCACAGTCCCACGAATCCAGCCAGCGTCACCGGCACGAGTGCGGCCTGAGTCCATGGCCTGAGCCTGGTTGCGCCCGTTTCAAGGTCTTTAGCGGAGGGCTCCGCATTTGTTAATGTCTTTTGCCAGACAGCCATAGCTTCACCTTCCAAACCCGATAGGTTTTACCCAACCTGTCAGGTGTATAACAAAAATCCCGAAGGCATTCGCCTTCGGGGCACACACATATACGCGCAACGCCCTTGCGTCACGCTACCTTCAACCTTCTTCTATCCGGACTGTTACCGTCGGCCCCGGAGTCTCACCGGGTCCTGCGTGCCTGGGCACGCTCGCGGGCTGTACCGCCGATCGGGAATTGCACCCTGCCCCGAAGGTTTCCTATTCAGTTGAGCGTATTATAACACTGCCCCGAAGGTTTCGTCAACCTTCGGGGCAATGCAGAGTGCATGTGGCATCAGAACTGATTGGCTACCATTTGGCTATGACTTGCTCCAGCTCGTCGAGCACGCGGTGGTAGCGCTCGTGTTCGCCAGGACCGGTGCGTTCACGCTCGATGACCTCAAACTCTTCCAAGAGTCGGGCTTGGTCTGCGCTGGATAGAATCTGGTCGGCCATGTGGAACAGGACGCTGTTTTCTTTGGCAATGTGCTGCCGCAGCAGCGCCACATAGCCCTGACCGCTTTGAATGAGTGGGGCAGTGGCAGATTTATCGCCCTTTGAATAGCGGTTGGCCGCCTCGGCCATTGTGCGCACATAGGCCCGCCCTTGTTCGTGTTCGGCCAGCATCACGGCAATCGGCCCACCCATGCGCGGGACCCCGCGCTGCTCCATCGCCGGGAATAGTTTTTCTTCTTCCTTAGCGTGGTGACATCCATCTGTAAAGCCTCGAAAGAAATCTACCGCGCGGAGAAACAGATCGGCGGGCACATCACCCCCGGCCTGTAATCGTTGCGTAGCTGCCTCCACAATCGCGAGCATCCGTTCCACGCCGCGATGCTCATCCCTTAGAACATCTGTCGCTGACATCGGTCGCCTCCTTCTACTGCAATATCATACTATATATGGCATCCGGGAGCGATGACTTTTGTCACGATGGATAACCGAAAAGTGTGGAGCGATGGCGCCTCGCCCCACGCTTCATCTTCCATGTTCCATGTCTCTACTGGATTGTTAATTGCGTTGTCGCGCGATATGGTACGCGGTTGTACTTGATAAAGACTTCGATGACGACCGTGTAATCGGCGGGGAGGCCATAGGTGTTGGCCGTGCAGTGAGCCATGCCATCCACCCAGGTGTCACCTACGCAGTCTACGTTCCGACCCTTCATATGCCAGCGGGCAACCATGCCTTCGCCGGCCGTCGGTTGTCCGTTGACGAGCAGACGGCCATACACGGTCACGTCCACACCCGGTTCGGGATTGGGATCGCTCACCCAGGCTATGACAAGGATTGGCGAGACAGTAGGGACGTGCGTCGGTGAAGGCGCAAGCGTCGCAGGCGGCAGGCGGCTGGCGATGGGCGAGGGTAATGCAGGTGCGCGCGTCGCCGTCGGCATGCTCGGCCGGCGTGTGGGTGTGCTCGCCGCGATCAAGGGCGTGGCAGAAGGTGATAGTGTCGGCACTGCTGTGGAGGTTGATGGAGCTGTCGGTGATGGAGGCACCGTGGTCGGCGTGGACAACGGCGATGCGAGAGTGGCTGAAGGCAATGGCGCGCCAGGCGTGCGCGTGGTTGCCGGGGCGACCACCAGCTCGCTCGACGTGGCAGTTGCCAGTGGACTGCTGCTGTGTGTGGACGTGACGAGCGGGCTGATTGAGCGCAGCGGAGTGGGCGCCGGCTCAGGCGGCAACACGGCGCACGCAGCCAGCGTCACACTGAGCAAGATGACCAGCAGACTCTGGAGCTTGAGATCCATTCACATTCCCGGCTTGTCGAACCGGCTCAATACAATGTCGGTTAGCCAGGGTAATGCCCGCGCGGTGGCAGCCAGCATCCCCCATCCTGGCGGAATGATCAAACGGCGGCGCGGATGGCGGATGAGCCAGGCGATGCGGGCCGCAACATAATCGGCTTGCATCACACCGGGCAGGCGTTGCGCGCCGGGCCGGTCCTCAGCAATCTGCTGCAGGCGAGGTGAAAAGTTGGTGGCGACAAAGCCCGGACACAGCGCCGTCACATGTATGCCATGGTGGCGCACCTCCCGGCGCAGCGCATCCGAAAAGCCGTTGACGGCAAACTTGGTGGCAGAGTACACGCTTGAGCCGGGCACGCCCACCAGCCCCGCGATGGAGGCCACGTTGATGATGTGCCCTGATTTTCGCTGCATCATGGCGGGCAAGACCGCCTGGGCGCATTCGATCACGGCGACCAGGTTCACGGCCACCTGCTCGCGCAACTGCTCTGGGTCAAGGTTGACCACGTGCCCGTTATAACCCAGCCCGGCGTTGTTGACCAGCACATCCACGCGGCCCCATTTGTCCAGCGTGGCCTGAACCATATGATGAATCGCCGCGTGGTCACGCACGTCCGTGGGCGCGACAAGCGCCTCACCGCCACTGGCTTCGATCTCGCCGGCGACTCGTTCTAGTTCGTCTTGTCGGCGCGCGACCAGCGTCACACACAACCCGTCGCGGGCCAGACGGCGTGCGGTAGCTTCGCCAATGCCGGATGACGCGCCGGTGATGATGGCGATCTTCAAGTTGACCTCTATTGCTGAGCAGCTCCCTTTATCTGCCACTTGCCATTAGCTTTTTCGAGCTGCCAGGCGACAAGAGCCATATCCTTGAACGAGCCGTCTTTGAGCTTACACTTGCCGCCGACAGTGACCTGCGGTTGAACATCGGTGCCGGCAATCTTGAGGTCCTGAATCAGGACGCGGTCAAGCTGATCCCGGCCGACCGGGCAACCATACGGCAGCTTGCCGGCCTTGAGCAGACCCATCGCATCCGCAGTCATCAGCCCTCCGATCTTGGCATCCTCCCTAATGTTCTGGTAAAGGACCAAAATGGTCTTTTCAGGATAGGGCGAGGCCGTGGGGTCATCGCCGGCCACCAGCGACATGATGTCAGTTTCGGCAGGGTCAAGTAATGGCAGGGTACTCCCCTGTTTGTAATAGTTCTTGTTGTCTCGCGGCATATAGACCTGGCGGTCGGCCAGTTGGCTGCGCGTCCCCTGCTGCCGCTTCAAGACGGTTACCTTGTCTTTTTCTACCTTCACGCCGCTGTCGCCCAAGAATGAGCCGAGGGGCTTGTAGCTCATCGCGTCCGGATTGGAGGACGGATCTGTATCAAGCTGGTCCTTTTTGTTGTCACGCCAACTAAAGATGCTGGCCTCGACAATGTTGCCGTCGGGATCCGTGTCTTCGATGATCAGCTCCGGCCCTTCGGAGCCGGAGAGCACGTCGGCCACGCGCGCGGTCGCTTTGTACTCGCCCAGGTAAAAATCTTGGTCCAGACGCAACGGGTGAGGATAGACCCAGCGCGGTTTACCGTGATCCTGGCGATAGACCACCCCGCCGACTGGCGTGATCTTTCGGCCCTCCTTTGTAGTGTCAAAGCGATACAGCACAACACATTGCAGTTGCCCCTTACCGTCGGTGTCGAGAGGGGTCTGGCTGATAAAGGTCCAGCCCTTGGGCATCAGCCCGCCGAAATCGCCGTTACACTTGGCCGGGCTCGGCCCACATCCCGAAAGCGCAAAGCCAATCAGGATCAAGACCGCAAGTCTTTTCGGGGTCACTAAACTTTCCTCCTTGTCTAGTCGCCGCTCTTGATGATCTGCTATGGCTTGACGGTCGGCTTTAGCAATTCCCATTTATCCTTGTCTTTCTCCCATTGAACCGGCCAAGCAAGTTTCATTTCCTTATCGGATGGGCGGCCGTTGATGACACATGTGCTCATCACAATAACGGTCCCTGTGATAACGCGGTTGTCATTTTCTGTATGTGAGGGGACTGAGGAAGCTTGGGTATAGTCTATGCCTTTCACCAACGCGCCAGTGCGGTCGGCCAGACAGCCAAAGACCGGATCGCGCTCCACAAATGCCTTGAAGGCCTCAGGGATCATCAGCCCCTGGAGTTTGTTGCTATCAGCAACGCGCTCGTAAAACGCTAACACCACTTTCTCTGGATACTCGGATGCGGCCGGATCTTCGGGCATGCTCAGCGAAGTCCAATCAGTCACGGCGGGAGGAATCAGCTTTGTGGTGTTCACTTGGTAGTAGGTCTTGTTGTCGCGGGGCGTGTAGACGAAACGGTCGGCAAGCTGGCTGCGCGTAGTTCGCTGCCGCACGCGAACGGTCACCCGGTCACGTTCGACTGTGATACCACCATCGCCTATGAACCAGCCGTGAGATTTGTAGGGATTATCCTCAGAGGTTTGGATATCCTGCTCACTAAATATGCTGGCCTCGATAACCAGATCACCTATTTTGTCTTCGACAACGAATTCCTTTGTCAGGGTCACAGGAGGCACATTCTCTTCCAATCCAGAGAGTACATCCTCCGTGCGCACAAACAGTTGGTTCTCACCCAAATAGAGACCATCTGGCAAGGTCAAAGGGTAAGTATGAATGTCCTTGGGGCGGTCATGATCTACACGAATTACCACCCCACCTATTGGAGGCTTGCTCCATCCGTTCTTGGGCACGTCCGTGCGATAGAACACCACGCAGCACAACTCGGTTGGATTCCCATTCTCCAGCTTTGACTGGCTCACAATCTTCCAGTCTGGCGGCAGCAACCGGCTGAAATCGGAATCACATGTGATCGAGTTCGCCCCACCGAGGCCTATTTCGCACCCAACCAGCACCAGCACCAGGCCCATCAGGATCAACATCGCCACGACAAGTCTGTTGGGGGGGATCATGCCAGCACCTCCTTGCCGTCGTCAACGAATGCCTGGCAATCGGCGATTTACTTACGCGTTCGCTTCGGCCTTTCCTTCGGCCCCGGCGTCATTCGCTTGCGGAGCGGCTTGCGCACAGGTTTTTGCGGCTCGACGGGCGGCAGCAGCGCCGCATCCAGCACTTGGCCAATCTGTTCGACGAGCACAAACGTCAAGTCGCGCTGGACCCGCTTGGGAATCTCGACCATGTCTTTCTTGTTCTTTTTGGGCAGGATCATGGTCTTTAACCCGGCGCGGTGCGCGGCCAGCACTTTTTCCTTCAGTCCGCCGATGGGCAGCACGTGCCCGCGCAGCGTGATCTCGCCGGTCATTGCCACGTCGCGCCGGACGGGCCGGCGCGTCAAAGCGCTGACGAGCGCCGTGGCAATCGTCACACCCGCCGAGGGGCCGTCTTTGGGCACGGCCCCTTCCGGCGCGTGGATGTGGATGTCGGTCCGCTCAAAAGAGCGCGGCGTCAGGCCTAACGCTTTGGCGTGGCTGCGCGTGTAACTGAGCGCCGCCTGCGCAGATTCCTGCATCACCTCGCCTAGTTGCCCGGTGAGCAGCAGCGTGCCCTTGCCCTCCATCAACGTCACTTCGACGGTCTGCAAATCGCCGCCGGCATCTGTCACGGCCACTCCCATTGCCACGCCGATCTGGTTTTCTTTTTCGGCCATACCGTAATCAAACTTGGGCGGCCCCAGAAAGCGCGTCACAGCCGCCGGCGTCACGTTGCGCCGGATCGGCTTGCCTTCGGCCACGCGGCGCGCGGTCTTGCGGCAGATGTTGGCAATCTCGCGCTCCAGGTTACGGACGCCGGCCTCGTATGTGTATTCGCGGATGATCGAGCGGATGGCCGGCTCGCCGAACGTCAACTGCGCCGAGCTCAGCCCATTCTCTTCGACCTGGCGTGGGATGAGAAAACCGCGCGCGATGGCGAGCTTTTCTTCTTCGATGTAGCCGGGAAACTCGATGACCTCCATCCGGTCGCGCAGTGCAGGCGGCACCGGGTCCATCCAGTTGGCCGTCGTCACGAATAGCACCTTGCTCAGGTCGTACGGCACTTCCAGGTAATGATCGCTGAAAGCAAAGTTTTGCTCCGGGTCGAGCACTTCCAGGAGCGCCGCCGATGGATCTCCCCGAAAGTCGTTGCCTACCTTGTCAATCTCGTCGAGCATGAACAGTGGGTTGACCGTCTCGGCCCGGCGCATGGTCTGGATGATGCGGCCTGGCAGCGCGCCGATGTACGTGCGGCGGTGGCCACGGATCTCGGCTTCGTCGCGGATGCCGCCCAGGCTGACCCGCACAAACTTGCGCCCCAGCGCTTCGGCGATGGACTTGCCCAGGCTGGTCTTGCCGGTGCCGGGCGGGCCGACGAAACACAAGATCGGGCTGCGCATCTTGTCGGCGGCCAGCTTGCGGACGGCGATATATTCGAGGATGCGCTCTTTGGCTTTGGGCAGCCCGTAGTGCCGGGCGTCCAACACCTCAGCGGCATGGCTCACGTCCAGGTTGTCCTCGGTGGTCGCGCTCCACGGCAACTCGAGCAGCCAGTCCAGGTAGGTGCGGATGATGCTGACCTCGGGCGACATCGGAGGCATCCCGGCCAGCCGTTCCAGTTCCTTGTCCGCTTTTTCGCGCACCTCGTCGGGAAAGCCCTTGTCGGCGATCTTTTGCTTGAGTGCACTGATTTCTTGTTGTTGCAGGTCGCCCTCACCTAGCTCGGTCTGAATGGCCTTCATCTGCTCCCGCAGGTAAAACTCGCGCTGGGATTTGTCCACCTCCCGCTGGACCTGAGAGTGGATGCGGTCTTCCAGCTCCAGCACGTCCAGCTCTTTGGCGAGAAGGATCGAGAGCCGTTGGAGGCGCGTGGTCGGATCCAAGATTTCCAGCAACTCTTGGCGTTCCGGCACCTGCAGCTCAATCGTCGAGGCGACCAAGTCGGCCAGCCAGCCTGGCTCGTCCACGTTCATCGCAAAGACATAGGCGTTTTCGGGCAGGCTGCGATTGAGGCTGACGACCTTTTCAAACAGCGCCAGCACCGCGCGCATCAACGCCTCGGTGGCTGGTGGCCGTTCGCTGGGCTCAAAGATGGGCCGCGCGTGGACACGATAGTACGGTTCGACTTGTGTGAACTCGACAATCTCCACGCGCTGCTGGCCTTGCGTCAGAACGCTGACCGTGCCATCGGGCATCCGCAGCGTGCGCATCACGGCGACCTCGGTGCCGGTGGTGAAAAGGTCATCGGGAGACGGGTCTTCGGCTTCCTGGTCACGCTGGGCCACGACGACGAGTGGCTCGTGTCCCGATTCGGCCACCTCGACCGCTTTCATCGAACGGTCCCGGCCCACCGTCAGCGGTGTGACCATGCGGGGGAACAGCACCGTGTCGCGGACAGGCAACAGAGGGCACTCGATCAATCCCTCCAGGTCACGTGGAACACGCGCAGGAGTGGTTGCTTCACCAGGTCTGTGATGTGGCACGTCCTTGAATCCTGCACCAATAAGCCAATTTCTGGCTTGATGATCTAGCATAATGTTCTCTAGTTTCAGTTCAGAAGCCACAAGGCAGAAGCCGGATGTCGGGGGCTCCTTGCCTCTCCGGCTTTTAACCTCTGATCTCTGAACTCTGATTCAGTCATCCGTTTCGGGTATCGGCCCACCGACCTGCGCCGCCCAGGCGGACTCGGCTTCGGCGGCGACAAAGAGCGAGCCGGTCACAATGATGCCATCGCAATCTTCCAGCCCCGGTAACGCAGCGTTTAGCGCATCGGCTACATTTGCAGCCACCGTGACGTATGCGCCGCACGACACAGCCAACTCGGCCAGCCGCTCCGGGTCGGCGGCGCGAGGGCCGTGGGCGCGTGTCAAGATCGTGCGAGAGGCCAGTGGCAGCAGCGCATCGAACATCGCGGCAAAGTCCTTGTCCGAAGACGCGCCAAAGATGAGCACCCACTTGCGCCGGGGGAACCATTCGCGCAGGGCGACAGCTAATCGCTGCGCTGACTCGCCGTTATGGGCGCCATCGGCCACCACCAGCGGGCTGCGGCTGAACACTTGCATCCGCGCCGACCAGCGTGCCGCGCGCAGCCCCTGATCCACTGCGTCGAGAGGAATAGGCAATTGAGAATCCCGTAGCAGATCGAGTGTGGCCAGCGCCGTCGTCGCGTTGACGATCTGATGGCGGCCCAAAAGTGGGGTCCAGTAAAACTCGGGAGGCGGCCAGAAATGCTGGTTCCAATCCGGCCGCATCCGCGCGAACCACTGCCCGCTCAGATCAATCTGCCCTGGCGCGTAGAGCCAATCGCGGCCAACCAGCACCAGGGAGGAGCCACGCTCGGAGCATACGCGCTCGATGACCTGTTGTGCTTCGCTATTTTGCGGCGCAGAGACCACCGGCACACCCGGCTTGACGATGCCGGCTTTCTCGAGTGCGATCTGGGCAAGCGTATTGCCCAGCCAGGCCATGTGGTCAAAGCTCAGCGGCGTGATGACGCTGACCAGCGGTTTGACCACGTTGGTCGCGTCCAGCCGCCCGCCTAATCCTACCTCGACGACAGCGATGTCCACTCCCTTACGGGCAAAGTGGAGTAAGCCTAACGCCGTAACGATCTCGAACCACGTCAGCCCTGGCACGGCCATCACGTGCGGCTCCAGCTCATCCACCAGCGCTGCGACTTCTGAGCGTTCGATCTTGCGGCCGTGCGCTTGAATTCGCTCGCAGAAGGTGTGCAAGTGGGGCGAAGTATACAGTCCGGTGCGGTAACCCGCTGCACGCAACGTCGACTCGATCATCAGGCAGGTGGAGCCTTTGCCTTTGGTGCCGGCGACGTGGACGACTTTGTATGCTCGGTGAGGATTGCCTAGCCGCTCCAGCAATTGCTCGATGCGCGAGAGACTAAATGTCTCCGGCGCATATTGCACGGAGCGGATTCGCTCATAGTTAGCAAACTGGTCTAGATAGGCGAGCGCATCACGATAGGTTCGCAAGGATATCCTCGGCAGGTCCGGGTGGATGGCACGTGGATTGTATATCAAGCTGCCTAAAACGCAACCTGACCTTGTGACGATCAGACCCGGCTGGCGGTAGCGACGTGGCCACCTTGCACTTGTCGCATTTGCTCTTCCGCGCACTTTTCACAGATGCCATGGCTGGTCGTCGTGTTGCCTTTTTCGCTCATATACTCTTCAAAGCTAACCCACCGGTCATCCACTTTGACCCTTCGACACCAGGCGCAGATTATGATGAATGATTCGAGCTCCTTGATGCGCCTGAGCAGCCACAGGGTGCTGACGATGACGCAAACACATGCGATGATGACAAAAGTGGATTCGAACAAGGACTCTTGCAGCCGGACAGGTGCCGGAGGTGCACCGAGCATGAGCCGGGGCAAATCCATGACCTCGTCCGACCAGATTGCGAGAAGGGCGAGTATGAACCCCATGAATTCAGCAAGTATGATCAGGGATTTCGGATTGTTCTTCATCTTTCCTCCTGTTCCAGCCGTCGCGGGTCCGGCAGAACCCGCCAGGTTGGGGCGCTGCGACAGCTTTATTTCATGAGCGGGGTCATGTCACCGCCTCGCCCAGGCCCCGGGAGCGGCGGTATTCGGGCAGTGAGATCATCGGCGGACGTTCGTGCTCACGGATGTCTTCAATGTCCAGGTAAAAGCGGCCCTGTTCGTGTTGAATAAGTTTCATTGTCTTGTTCACCTCGGCCAGCATCGGCCCGTGGCGCGATTCGAGCCGTCGGATAAAGACCTGGAGAATCTGAAACGACATTTTGCCGAGCGCCTGCAATTCCTGATTTTTGTGGATGCGCTCTTCCAGGTCGCATTGAGCGATCGCTTGCAGGCCGAACGTACCCAGCATATCAATCAACAACCCAGTCTCTACACCATACCCGGTAAAGAACGGCAGCCGCTCTAATGCCCCGCGTCGTCCGGCATATTCGCCTGAAAGCGGTTGCACCACGCCCGAAAGCCCCGGGTAAAACAAGTTGAGCATTGGCCGAGCGACCAGTTCTGTCACGCGCCCGCCGCCGCCGGCCTGCAGCTTGTCGCCCACGCGCAGCGGGCGGCGATAAAAGCCCTTGACATACTGAATGCGGTCCTCGCGCAGCAACGGCCCCAGGATGCCATACACAAAACGTGGATGGATGTTGATGATGTCGGTGTCTATCCAGGCAATAATGTCGCCTTGCAGGATGTACAGGCTTTTCCAGAGCGCCTCGCCTTTGCCATGTGATATGCCATACTGCGGCAGGATTCCCTGGTGGATATAGACGGGGATGCCTAGCCGCCGCGCGATGCGCCGTGTCCGATCTACTGAATTGGAATCAATCAACACAATCTCGTCCAGCAATGGCACACACTCCATCAGCGCCCGCTTGAGTGTGGCAATCACATGTCCGACGGTTCGCTCTTCGTTGAGTGCAGGCAACCCCAAGCTGATCGTCAGGTTTTTTGACTCTTTGAGTTCGACCAACCGTTTCAACTCCTCGAACTCGTGACTGTGGAAGGTGTTTTCAGCAAACCACTTGTCCACCAGGATCGAGATGGCTTGGTACCCAACCGGGGTGGCAGTCGGCTGATAGTGGGCTGGCTCGGGCAGCGCCATCTCGCGCCGTGTCTTGACGGCGATCGCGGTCACCCGTGTGCGGCGCAATACGCGCGCAGTCACCTTGCCAATCGCCACCGGCTCACTCTTGGGCCGCGCTGTCGCGCCCATCACGATCAGGTCGTGCTGGCGCGCCTCGAGTAGAATGGAAGCCTGTATGCGCCGCTGGAGTGTGACGATGCGCGTCACGTGGGGCATTTGCTGGAGCATCGGCATCAGGTTGATGAACGGTGCATCCTCGGATGACTGTGGAGAAGACGGTGTAACATGCAGCGCGGTGATTTCGGCGCCGTGCGCTTCGGCCAGCGCCAAGCTGACTCGCATTGCCAGTTCGGCGTGTGGCCCGCCGCGCACAGGTAGTAGGATGCGTTGAACGGCGGCTGATTCGCCCGGTCGAACAACCGCAATATCGCACGGTGGATGAACCAGCACTTCGCGTAGGTCCTTACCAAAGACCGTCTGATCATCACGCCAGTGCAGCAGTAGCAAGTCGTACTCGGCCTGATCTACTTGCTGCGTAATCTCGTCCCAGGGAGAATATGTCACTTTGGCCGTCGGCAGCATGTCCACGAGTGGATCGGCAGCGGCCAGGCGTCCCAGTTCCTGCCGTAAAGCCTGAGCGGGCAGCGCACCTTCACTCAACGATTGGCCTTGCGGAATATGCACGATGCCAAACAATAACACGTGCGCCTTCCAGCCTTGGGCGATTGCTTTTGCCAACGGCAAGAGCGCCTCGGCGTCGGCCCGCTCACACACCGGCAGTAGAACATGATTGGTTTTCATAGTCTAGCCCCTTTCGTGATCCGGAGTGCATGCTATACCCTGCGATTGCACTTGGCGGTTGGGCCGAAAGGCATGTCGCTTTACCGCAGATGCCTTGTGACACCAATGACATATGGCGGTGAGGCTGCGCGTCAGGTCACGCGATGTAGGCTTGTACCCATCGCTGCGCTAACTCTGGCTTGAGCTTTTCGAACGTAGCCGCCTGCGCCTGTACGACCGCACGCTCAAACGTGTCACTGTCCATTCCCTCTGCTTCATACACCATCCCGGCTACTCGCCCATAGTACAGCGGCACTAGCGCGGCGATCAGTGCCTCGCGTTCTATACCAGGGAGGCAGTAAGCCAGTGCAAAGTCGAACACGATCTGCGCCCAGAGGTTCGATGGGAACGTGAAAGCTGTATCGCCCTGCGCAACCAGGTTTTGCAGCGCGCTCCAGTGGTCAGGGATGAGAATCCGTTGAAGCATGGCTATCTGCTCGCGGACCCCCTTGCGCAGTTTGGCAATCATGGTAGACACCGTCACGGGCACTGGCTCTGGCTCGCCTTGCGGCGGCTCGCCGACGAGTGGCACAGGTCGTACAGACTGTGTATTCGGCCATCGGTCGGCGTAGTGGCCCATCAGCGAAAACAGAGTGCCTACCACCTGGCTGAACATGGGGCCCAGCGATGCCGCGGGATCTTTGGCATCGTGAATCTTGAGTCCCAGGCCAGCCTGTCCGACCTTGAAGCCCTCGGCAATTGCTGTCGTCGTCATCCAGATATCTATGCCGTAGCGTGCAACGTCAGTGTCCCAAACGTCCTGTGCCAACCAACGGCGCGCCAGGTCACCGGAGAAGCCGAAATCGCCGCCAATAGGCTGCCGCACGTCCAGGCCGTACAGCATCCTTGTCATCGGGTACGTGATATTGTTCGTGATCGTGCCATCATGCTTGTGGCGGACGTAGAGCGGCGCGATGTAGCCAAAGCCTTGATGCAGAATTGGCCCGCCTAGCCGATTAATCCACTCGGGCGTGATGCTGCGCAAGTCACTGTCCACCACAATACACGCTGTGGCTCCTAGCGCCGCCGCAATTTCAAAGATGGCGCGAAAGGCGCTGCCCTTGCCCGGCATCCCCTGGTATTCGGTCGCTAAAACGCTCATGCCTTTTGGCACAGGAGTGTCGCGCACGACCTCTCTCGTTCCATCCAGGCTGCCGCCATCTGAGTTGACAATGGCGGCCTGTGCATTGGGCAAGTATTTCGCCAATCCTTCGCCGGCCACTCTGACGACGTTAGCAATCGTGGCAGCGTTGTTGTATGACGGGATTCCCACAACCACATCAGCCGAACGCACTCGCTCAATCCAGGCCAGCGCATCGTCACGTAAAGCGGTCAGTTGAGTTGCCACAGCTTTCGCTCCTTATCCATCATAGGGCTGCTCGCCAACGCAATCCGCGATAAGCGTCTGCAAGTGTGCCTGTTTGGGCCCTCTGTCATTCAGCGGAGGGTCGGCTTGACCTTACCAGCGTCCCTCGACGTTCCAGTCCGTTTGCCCGTGACGAATCAACACAAGTGTGACCATGGATAGATCACGCGACTATGGCTGTTCGTCATCACCTATACTTTGGCTGCCGCGCCAACGGCGGTACTCTGGCAATGAGATCACACCTACAAGGATGACGGCCCAAGCCGCCATCACCCCACCCAAAATCCACCTGCCGGGCCGATTACTCGGGACTAGGGCGGTGGAGGCAGGTAGCACATACCGAGTCGCCTCCTATTGCAAAGTTAGCCCTTGTTCGCTTTTTCCATTGCCTGATCCCCTGTCTGGTCGCAGCAGCGGGATCACTCTCTCCTCGACAATTCTCCTCCAGACGTGGCTCGATAGCACGCGGCGGCGCAGGCGATGAGCAGCATCCTGCTCCAGGACCTGCGCTATATGTGCGGCAATGGCGGCGGGGTCGCCGTGCGGATCGAAATAGTGAGCAGAGCTTGCACCAGTTTCGCGCAGCGGCGGGATGTCTGCGCAAAAGACAGGCAGCCGCGCCAGACTGGCTTCTAAGATGGGGATGCCAAAGCCCTCCTGTGTGCTGGGGAACAGGAGTGCATCGGCCAGTTGATACAGGTTTGCCATCGTCGTGTCATCGGGCGTCACGTCAAGCTCATAGAGCAAGTGCGCTGCGTCGCCCAGTCCTAGTTCGCGCCGCAGGTCGAGCAGGCGCTGCAAATAAGCAGCATTGGCCGGGTTGTGTGGGCCAGGTGGGCCGGTCACGACGAGGCGCACGTCTTGCCCGGTTAGATATCGCAGTGCGGCCAGAATGTGCAGCGCCATTTCAATGTTCTTGCGGCGCGTCAGCCGCGCTGGAAGCAGCAAGAGCATGTCGGCTTCCAATAGCCTCAATTCGGTGACGAGCCGGCGCATCGTATCCGACCAGCCCCAGAATTGCGCCGGGTCTATGCCAGGCGGAATGACGGTGATGTGCTCCGGCGGAATTCCGTACAAGACCGCCAGCCGCGCTTGCTGCGCCGCCGATACTGTGACGTGTTGTACACCGGGCCACGGCATGCGAAGCAAGTCCCACGGATAACCAGAGTGCATATCGCCTTTGTAGCTTGGATCGTCCCACGCCAAATCGTGATGCCAGGCCAGGATTCCAGACCTGACAGGTTTCGCAGACCTGTCAGGTCTGAGTAACTCACCAAGCGCCGCTGTCAGCGCCAGGTTTTTGTGGAGTGTAAAGACGTTGTGCGCGATGAGCGCGTCAGCATCGGCCAGCGCATTCGATAGAAGCGAAACGAGCCTGTCGCGCAGTGCAGTGAAGCAGGGTGTCACCTCACCTCGATCTAACTGCCACTTGACGGCGAGCACGTCGGCGTGACGGCTGCCGAACTCGGGTACGACGGTCATTTGCACGCGCGGGTCGAATGGCTCGCCTGTGCCCGCGATGACTCGCACCGCATGGCCCGCGTCGGCCAGGTTCCGCGCGTGATGATAGATCGTCTGCTCTACCCCGCCGACGACCGGCGGCGCGGCATAGTGCAAAATAGCAAGGTTCACTTGGGCTCTCGTTTCCAGTATGGACGCATCCCCAGGGCGCGCGTCACCGGCACGACGAACAAGAGGCCACTGTTGGGCGCGTTAAAGTCCCCGCCTACGGCACGCTCGGTCGCCGCGATCAGTCCATCCAAGTCAAAGTCGTCGTCCACGACGACAAAGGCCGTCCGATGATGATACTCTTCGCTTTCCATCAGGTGACGCAGCGAAGGCAGCAGCGGCAAGTCATCGCGCCGGGCGCGCATTTGCTGAATCTTGTGCATCCCCAGGCTTTCTAACACCGTCACGCCGGAAACGCCGCGCTTTTCCCAGGCATCCAGCACATCCTGGCACTTTTCAAAGTCCGGCATCACCACTACAACCAAGTTAGGCATGATGGGTCTCCTTGTTCGCAAATGTCAGCCGCATCAGCAGCGGCGTGACTAACGTCGTGATCAACACGATGAACGTGACGACCGAGAACAAATCGGTCTTGACCAGGCCGGCGCTCACGCCGACCGAAGCGACGATCAGCCCCACCTCGCCCCGGCTGACCATCCCCGCGCCGATTCGCAGCGATTCGCGGTTCGTGAATCCGCCCAGCCGCGCGCCCAATCCGCAGC
>Ga0315268_10003255_pt1 | contig 17966 bp, 24 predicted proteins | sample C1_top_MG_FD_204535 | JGI IMG/M metagenome (GOLD analysis project Ga0315268, IMG submission 204535) | Sediment microbial communities from Yellowstone Lake, YNP, Wyoming, USA - C1_top | ecosystem: Environmental > Aquatic > Freshwater > Lake > Sediment | place: USA: Wyoming | collected 2017-08-01
TTCCAGCTTTTCTCGCTTTCTTCAAAGCGTAGTTGAGCATAGGCTTGCTGATGTCTAAACCAGTAAAAGCATATCCTCGTTTGGCTAATTCCAACATGTAAGGGCTTGGTCCACAGCCTATGTCAAGAACCTTTTTAACTTTAATTTTTGAGAATTTTCTGATGCATTCTTCGAAGAAATTCACTTCTCTGTTTATGTCTCTAAAGCCGAAGGCAACATCATAATAGAAAGGATTATCATAAATGTTAGATGATTTTTCCTTCTTTTCCATAATCCCAGCTCGATTGCAAATCAATTTCTATTCAGTATACGCCGTTTTAAATCTGTTGATTAATGCAAATATTTCAACAGCAATATTAATCGAGTTTTAGAATTTTAAATTAGCTTGACTTATCTGCTTTTTGCTTTGCTTCATTCCAATATCTCAAAAAGTTAAAGTCTTCTTTTTCGCTATACTCTATTCCCAATTTTTGGTATAAACTTTTGATTATTGATTTTTCAATAACCTCTGCACCTACTCCAAATATTTTTCTTAAGCCTTCTGCAAAAACTTCAGGTTTTTCAGGAATCTCTTCCATTTCAAGAGAAAATGTCTTTTGAAGGTGAAAATAGACTGCCTTTCTGCCGCTCTCTCCTAGTGTCAACAATCCGTCATTGATAGCGTCAAATAGCAATTGCTTGACTAGCTTTTCCATCGGAGCCAAGTCATCGCACCTCAAAGCTCTTTAGTATGCACATAGAAGGCAAGTAGGAAAAACAGATATCCTAAATCAAAAAGAATATCCAACGGATGTCCGTTATAGTAAATTTCTTGTGCAGTTGTGTAGCTGAAGAGTATATCCCCACAAACGTTCGCGAGGATACCTGCATTAATTAGTAGCCAGGATTTTCCCACACCGCCCTTGACAAAAATTAGGAGACCCAAGAATGCAACCGAGAATAATGTAAGATCAAGAAGTGGATAAGCAAAATCCACTATTAGAGTTGTCAAATCCTCTCCAGCCCCTAAGAGAGGAGTTATCAAAGCAATGAACACCAAAATCGCTAAAACCACCGTCGTCGCTAAAGAGATTATCAGCATTTTTCTAGGTAAGGCAAGCCTGAAAATTTTAACGTACAATAATAATGCAATGAAGAATGGGATATATCCAAGTAGCCAAAAGGCATCAGCAATTGACGGATAAGGTATGTCTACACCTAGAATAAGTGTGTATCCTGCCCAGACAGATTCTCCGAGAAACCAAAGAAATAATCCGATTGTGAAGCACAGCCAAACTATTGAAAACCGCTCTCTGGTTCTATGCCAATATTTCTCCAAAGAAATGCCAGACACTACCACGACTACACCAGCGATCAATGGTGGAAAAGCATTCGAGAAAAACGAAATGAATTCAGGATAATAACTTTGAAAACCATAGAGCAGAGCCAGTCCTACTATTAAAAATAGACTAATCTTGTAAATAGTTAACAAGTCTATCATCTCACACTTGACAGTAGTCAAAGCGTGAGTGTTTGCATAATTTAGCTCTTAAGAAACAAAAATCATTATCATACCTCTCGATTTGAGATAAAGAGCAAGGCATCACTTCTCACGAAGTTTTACCTTAATTTTTACCGTAACCTTTAAAGCTTTAACGCTAAAAAGCATGTCGACAAGGGAGAAGATAACTATGTCTAAGTCGAAAGAAGAAAGAAAACCAACAGTAGAAGAACTGTTGGCAAAAGCCAAAAAACCTTCAATGCTTGCGTCACCAATGCACAGATTTTACGAAGGCAAGGTTCAAGTCATGCCAAAATGCGCAATAACAAGCCCAAAAGACTTTGCAATATGGTACACGCCTGGCGTTGCTACTCCATGCAAGGAGATTCAAGCCAACAAGGACTTATCATTTGAACTTACAAACCGCTGGAACTATGTAGCCATAGTCTCTGATGGTACTCGTGTTTTAGGTTTAGGCGACATAGGACCAGAAGCCGCTATGCCCGTGATGGAAGGTAAAGCTCTGCTGTTCAAGTATTTAGGAGGCGTTGATGGCTTCCCTATATGCCTAAAAACTAAGGACCCAGACGAAATAGTTAGGGCTTGCGAGCTTATTGAACCATCCTTTGGCGGAATAAACCTAGAAGACATAGAAAAACCAAAATGCTTCTATGTTTTGGAAAAAGCTAGAGAACGCTTGCAAATACCTGTATGGCATGATGACCAACAAGGAACTGCCACGGTAATATTGGCTGGGTTAATGAACGCCTTCAAAATCGTTGGCAAAAAACCTAAGGAAAGTCTCATAACTCTGGTAGGCGCTGGCTCTGCTAATCTTAGAACAGCCTATGTCTTGATAAGATGGGGAATAAAGCCTGGCAATATAATGCTCGTAGACACTAAAGGCATAATCTATCCTGGCAGAAAAGATGTTAAAAAAGAAGAAGACCCATGGAAATACGAGTTATCTCAGAAAACAAATGCTGAAGGCAGAAGGGGCGACATATCTGCGGCTTTTAAGGGCGTAGATGCAGTGGTAGCTGCATCAAAACCAGGACCAGACACGATAAAGAAAGAATGGGTGACAACAATGGCTGACAACTCCATAATCTTCGCCTGCGCCAATCCCATACCTGAAATATGGCCGTGGGAGGCAAAGGATGCAGGGGCTCGCATAGTGGCTACTGGCAGAAGTGACTTTCCGAATCAGGTTAACAATAGCTTAGGTTTTCCGGCAATATTCCGTGGTGTTTTAGATGTGAAGGCTAAGACGGTTACGGATGACATGTGCATCGCTGCAGCTATGGAGCTTGCAAAATTCGCGGAAGAGCGTGGAATGCATGAAGAGGATATTTTGCCGAGGATGGAGGAATGGGAGGTTTTTCCACGGGAAGCAGTGGCATGTGCATTGAAATCCATAGAGCAAGGCGTGGCAAGGGTCAAGCTTAGCAGACAGGAGTTATATGAAAGGGCTTCATCGATAATTAAGAATGTCAGAGAATCTACACAATTATTAATGAAACATGGATTGATAAAGCAGCCGCCACCTGAAGAGAAGTTGCTGAAATAGACTGAATGCTGAATCATGCGAGGCAACCATAAAAATACCAATTTTCCGCTTTTTTGTTTTGAAAAATGTAGAAAATTATTTAAACTCTTCCATAGAACATAGAGGGTTAGGGAGAAGATAGATATGCGGTCAGATTATGCCCTCTACGTAGTAGCAATAATATTTTTCATTTTGACTGCCATGGTACTCGTAATCCAGGTGGAATTCAAAGAATTGTGGACCGTCACAACTGCCATACTTGGGCTTTTCTTTATAGGACTAGGCTACATTTTAAGACCAAAACCGCAGCAAATGCAAATTGAAGTTCCAAAACAAGCTCCAATGCCTACTCCGACGCCTGCAGTTAGTGTTCCCGAAGTTGTAAAAGAGCAAAAAATTGAAGTGCCGCCAGCAGTGATAGCGCCATCAGTTTTGGAGCTTACACAAGTCAAAGGCATCAAAGAGAAACGTTCTCAGCAGTTGAAAGCTTTAGGCATAAACAATGTTGAAGATTTAGCAAGAGCTTCAGCGACAGATTTAGCTGCTAAACTGAAGATTTCGCCGAAAATCACTGAAAAATGGATTGAAAACGCAAAGCAGCTACTTCAGAAAACCTGAATTCGGAAAAGCGCAAGCAAGCGCTAGTTTACGATTCTTAGGATTCTTATTATATTCCTTCTTTCCAGCCTTCTTACAGCATCGAGGAATTCGTTCTTTTTCTTGCCTGTTAGCTGAAAGTTTTGAAGCATTTCTTTTATCTGGATTTCTGGCTTTCCAAAACCAGCGTTTCTCTTATAGAGATGTTTCACTATAAGCCTTTCCAGCTTTCCACATCTCCAAGTAGTGTTTCGAATAAGAACCACTATGGCTTTAAGAAGCCTCTGTGTTTCTCCATTCTTTTTTCTTGTCAAAATCCCTTTCACAATTACAATTTTGTTCATAAACGCTTTTAAGAGTTTGCATCAAAACTAAAGTAGGCGAAAGAATATGCTAAAGGGAAAAGTTGGAAGAGTATGCTTTTTCCGTTTGATAGAAGGCGAGGATTTAACTGAAGCCATTAAAAAAAGAGCAGAAGAAAGCAACATAGAAGCTGGAATATTCTTTATTATTGGGGCTCTGAAGAATGCAGTGCTCGGATGTTATAAATCTGGGCAATATGAGTCCATTCGCTTGACTGGTCCTTTAGAAATAGCTTCATGCATTGGGAATATTGCAGTTGATGAGAAGGACGAAATGGTGATTCACGCACATTTGGTTGTTTCAAATGAAAAGGGTAAGGCTTTCGGTGGTCATTTAATGAAGGAGTCTTATGTTGGCATGACTGCAGAATTAGCCATTATTGAAGCTGTTGGAGTGAATCTGCTGAAGGTCTTTGATGAAAAAACGAAACTGAAATTGCTGAGGTTAAGTTAACTTCTTTCTTAAGTATATTCCATGAGCATTCTCATAATAATTTTTGAGCTTCGCAATTTTTTTGTAACCGAATTTTTGATAAAGTCTCAAAGCGGCAACGTTGTCTTCACGCACTTCAAGGCGGCATGCTCTGGAACCTTTTTCTTTAAAGATTTTTTCAATTTCTCGCAGAAGCTTCTGTGCAATTCCATGCAAGCGATAGGCAGGGGCAACGTCTATCGTGAGTATATGCCCAACAGGTGCGTTTCGCTCATAATATATCATGCCAATAATGAAGCCTACGATTTCGCTGTTAATTTTGGCGATTAAACTTATAGAATTATAATCTGTCAGCAAAGAAGCAATTTGCTGTTTCGTGAAAGCTTCTTTGTCAAAGCATTCTGTTTCAATTTCGTGCAGCTTATCCAAATGCCGAATTGATGCACTCTCTATTGTGAACGTCATCTAACACATCTTTCCAATAATAAAGTGATTAGAAAATGAAGATATAAAGTGATTAGAAAATGAAGATTTTTTGTTTTCGGTTCTATGTTTTACCTTTCCTGCTATCGCAGTAAGCAAGCCATAAAGACCAACTGTAACAATTATGATGAAACTACATTGCAGGTAGTAACCGCCACTGACTGGAAACTGAATTCCCATCATAAGTGCAATTAATATTGCAAGGAAGAGAAGCTTTGTTTTTGGTGACAATTTCTCTCCTTAATCACTAACTACAGTGTAATTAGTTTTTGCGGTTCAGTGACGTAATCAGAAAAAAGATTTATAATTTCCCTTTTACCTGAAGATTCTGAAGCGCCTTATAATAGACTAATGCGCCAATCAGAGCAAATGGAACGCTTGTCAAAGTAAGACTTATCATGACACTTGGTTGGATTGGAGAACCTTTAAAGACAAATTCGCGGAGAGCTTCTGCTGCATTGCTGAGAGGATTTGCTGATGCAACGGTTACGAGAATTGAAGGGAGATAAAGTTCCATGACTTGTCGTGGATAGTAAACTGTGCTGAAGGTCAATAGAAAGGCTTGCACTATCTGCTGAAAAGCAAAGAAAAATTCTCCATGAGTAGAAGCTAATGCGGCAAGCGCTGCTGCTATGCCTGCGAGACCCATGGCAAGTATGAAAAGAAAGGGTAAAACAGCTAATGCGTTCAAAATGGCGTGCGTTGGAAGGACGATAAGCGCAACCAACAAAAGAGAGACAGAATATATCATGGCTGAAACGCTTCCAGCAATAAGGTAAGCGGCAACCAGTCCCTTATTGCTAATCGGCAAAGACAGATAATACTGTATAACGCCTTCTCGAAATGCCAACCAAATTCGTCTGCCTGTGTCCAAAGCGCCCATGAAGAGTCCCATAACTACCACTGCAGGAGCAAAAAACTGGAAATAATTGAGAACAAGACCTCCCTTCATCAGTCCACTGTAAACTAAGCCTATCACAAGCATGTCTGAGAGGTTTAAGCTCAAAAGAACCGCCATTAGCCATTTGGTTCTGAAAAAGTATGACAAGTCTGTGCGGGCTACCTGCAAAATGCGCCTTACTTCAGTCATCCGCTCTTCACACCTTCTACAAGCCGTTGAAGAAGCACCACGCCAATTCCAAGGGTGCTAACCGCCAAAGCTGTCAAAACCGCAAGTGCTATGCGCGGGTCAACAAGCATGCTGGGATTGAATCCGAGAATAAGTCTGACTAAATCAGCGCCATAGGTTAGTGGACTAAAGACGGCTGCAGCCGCGTAGGACGATGGTAAAAACATAAGGGGATAGAAAACTGTGCTGAAGCGAATGATGAGTGTGCTTAATGCTGTGACGATGGCTGTATAAATGTCGGCCGAGCGGAAGGCTATGAATGATAAGGCAAGCATAATGCCTGAAACACCGAAGCCTAAAAAGAATAATGTAGCTATTGCTGATGCTACTGAAAGTACGGTGAGATTTCCAATTATTATCAATGTTACTGATAATGGAACAACCAAAAGCAACGCTAATTCGGCTCCTCCTTGAAGGGCTATTGCCAAGAAAAGTTTCCATCTTGGAATTGGAAGGCTGAGAAGATATGGCAGACGTCCTTCATGAGCATGTTCCACAAAATGGCGTCCAGTGTGGGAGCCTATTTCAAAAGTCATCATAATCACAAAGCCAACTGAATAGAACTGAAGATAATTGGGCATAGCCGTGACTAGCCTTGATATGAGCGCTCCATAAATGCTCAGCTGAAGGCCGAAAGTGCCCCATTCTAGGAGTATCCACACTGGCGGAGTAAGTTCCTGCTTAAGATCGAACCAGACAAGTCGTATTATGTTGCTCAACTGGTTGCAACTCCTAAAACTCGTCCTGTAAAATGCAGAAAAACATCATCTAGAGAAGGCTCCGTCACTCTTACTGAGAGAACACGACTGTTTCTTTGGTAACAGAGAGTTGTCATTTTTGGCACCCAAGCCTCAGCCATGGAAACATAGGCGCGAATATGGCTTTCGTCTAAGGCTGTAACACGAAAGGTTCCTTCAAGTTTACTCAGTTCTTTCACTATGTCATCTTGGCTGGATGCCTCTACTTCCAATTCAACTACGTCACCGCCTGCAATGCTATCCTTCAGATGCTTAACAGTATCGCAAACTACGCTTAATCCTTGATCCAGAATTGTTATTCGATCAGCTAAGTATTCTGCTTCACGCACCTCATTAGTAGCTACCAAAACCGTAGAGCCTTCGTCTCTTAACTTGCGTATATGATCCCAAATGATACGCTTGCCTCGCAGATCCACCTGACTGCTAGGTTCATCAAAAATTGCTAGGCGAGGTCGCTGGACTAGAAGTTTGGCTACTTCTAATCTTTTAGCTTGACCGCCCGAAAGATGCATGAACAATTTTCCTCTTGAATCCCACAATTCTAAATCTTTCATCACCTGCTCTATTAGTGCTTCTCGTTTATCCTTAGGAACGCCACAGACTGTTGCGTGAAAGCGCAGTATTTCCGTAGGCTTATGTCGCCAGAAGCCTCGGGCTTCTTGAAACGCTATGCCAAGGATTTGGCGGACTTGCGTTGGCTGTTTAACAACGTCAAAGTCCATCACTTTGGCTATTCCAGATGTGGGTTTAAGCACTGTGGCGAGAATGAGAAGAAGTGTGGTTTTTCCTGAGCCGTTTGGACCTAGGAGAACCATTATTTCGCCTTCGTTGATGGTAAAGTCTAATTCTTTAAGAGCTTTCGTCTTGCCATACAGTTTTGTCAGATTCCTTGTTTCTACTGCCACCAATTCTTAGAGCTCCATGTAATAGGAGAGATTATTTTCCAATAGAAAAGCATGTATCAAGTATTAAAGTCGTGCGGATAAGTGTTAAGAGCTATAAATTGCATTGGCTTATTATAGATTTAAAGTGATGTTATGCTAACGAGAGACGAAGCTATAGGCCTAGTTAAGAAAAATGTCACGAAAAGAAATGTTGTCTATCACATGCTTGCTGTTGAAGCCATAATGCGAAGTGTCGCAAAACATTTCGGCGAAGACGAAGACAAATGGGGGTTAATTGGTTTGCTTCATGATATTGATTATGAGAAGACTGAAGCGACACCAGAAAAGCACAGCCTTTTAGCAGAAGAAATTTTGAAAGGCATAGTTCCCGATGAAATTATCAAATCCATAAAAACCCACAATCATAAGTATACGGGGGTTATGCCAGAAACTCGCATGGAGAAGGCATTAATTGCTTCAGACGCCATTTCTGGCTTGCTTGTGGCATGCGCTTTGGTTATGCCTTCTAAAAAGCTGGCTGATGTGAAAGTTGAAACTGTGGCTAAAAAGTTTAAGGATAAAGATTTCGCAAGAGGCGCAGAAAGAGATAGAATCCTTGTTTGCGAAGAAATCGGAATTCCGAGAGACAAGTTCTTTGAAATAGCCTTAAATGGGCTTAAGAGCATGGCATCAGAGATAGGTTTGTAAATATCAGGTTGTTTTTGTTGATTCACGTTCGAGGCACATAATTAATTTTGAATTTCCATGGATTTTCAAGCGTCTCTTTTGAGATGCCTGTTCTGAATAGTTCTTTTTTCAAATCCAAGGTCAATTCAATAATGATGTTTTGTTTAATTCCAAATTCCTTCTTTGTCCAGTTTGTAGTTGTTAGAATTTTGTGGAGTTTTTCTTCATAATTTTCTGGTTTGTAGGGTAAATTTTGCATTTCTTTAAATCTCCACTTTCTGTATGGAACAAAACTATGGTTTAATATGAAAATGAGAGCAGTGTAATATTCCATTGCTTGGCTCAAATATAGTTGCGCAGTTATCAAGTCGCCTCTTTGAATTGCCTTTCCAGAATCCATTCCCACAAAATCCTTCGCAATAGTATCAAGCATTGAGTTTCTCCAATTTTTATAGGAGATATTCGGATATAAAAGTCAGCAAAGTCTGGTGCGAGACTTATGTCAGAAATTAGGGAGATTGAACTCAAAAAGATTCGTCCTAACAAACTTAATCCAAGGTTGGAGATGAACATAGAACGTCTTAATGAGCTTGCAGCAAGCATACGAGAGGTTGGACTGCTCGAGCCGATAATTGTGAGACCAGTAAATGACGAGTATGAAGTTGTTGTTGGTGAAAGACGATATAGAGCTTCACAGCAAGCTGGACTTGAAAAGGTTCCAGCAATCGTAAGAGATTTCAGTGATGATGAAGTGGTTCAGATTAACCTTATCGAGAATGTTCAGAGAGAAGAGCTTAACGCAATTGAGAAGGGGAAAGTTTGCAGGTATCTTCTAGAAAATTGTCCAGAAAAGTATCCTTCGCAATCTGCAGTAGCCGAGAAAATAGGTGTCAGTAGTAACGTAGTTTCTCTTTGGATGCGAACGGTTGAAGTTGTTCCAAAGGAGGTGCAGAAATATGTTGCGCCCTCAACTGTTTCGGGACAGGTGCCAGAGGGCAAGATTGATTATCAAACCGCAATCAAAGTTGGACGTTCATTAAAAGAACCAGAGAAAAAAGTAGAAGTCATCAAGAAGCTGGCGGAAAAGCGGCTTCCAGCCAAAGAACGGGCAGAAGTCATCAAGAAGTTGGCTGAAGAACCTGAAAAGCCGATTGAAGAGGTTATTAAAGAAGTGGCAGAATTTCCATGTGAACTTGAGTTTATGGCTGATGATAAGAAGCTTTTGCTTGAAGGCGCCAAAACTCAAACGTCAAGGATAGATATGCCTGACCCCAAAATTAAAGCTGGAGCAATAGTTCATGCAGCCATTTGGGAACCACATATTGCGGACCTGTGGGTCATATCCATAGAGAGGAAGCGACTAAGATATTTTGACGAAGAGGACGCAAAGAGAGAGGGAGTTTTCACGTTTGAGGAGTTTAAGAAGAAATGGAAGAAGGAGCATGGAGAATGGGACGAAAATCAGCTTGTTTATGTTATACATTTTGAAAAGGTGAAATAGCTTCTTATGCGTTAGTGATTATTCTGGATGTGCTTGCATTTTTCCATAAGCCATAAAAACTGAAACAGCAGATATAATTATGGGTCAAATATGTTGAAATTGAAACAAATCGATTGTGAACTTTTATTTGAATTGATGAAGAATGCCCGAAGAAGTGACAGAGAATTAGCAAAGGTTCTTGGTACATCTCAACCGACTGTTACTCGGAAGAGAAATAATCTTGAAAGGGAATTGATAGATGGTTATACTGCGATTCCAAAATGGGAAAAACTTGGATATGAGCTTTTTGTCATAACGCTTGTCAAAATTAAAGCGAACATTGCAACAAAGGAAAAATATGCAATTACAAGGAAAAAAGGGTTTGATTGGTTAATGAGCAATCCTAACGTTATTATGGCTAGTGCATGTAGAGGAATGGGAGTAGACTCCTTTATGATTTCTCTCCACAAAAGCTATGCGGATTATGACGAGTTCATGCGAAACTATAGGCTTGAGTTGGGAGAATTTATAGATGACGTTCAATCCATTCTCGTAAATCTTCGCGGGAAAGAGCTCCTGAAACCTCTAAACTTCAAGTATTTGGCAGAAGCAAAGTAGACGCTACCCTTTTACAACTTCATACTCTGTTTCGCTTTTCACTCCTATTCCAAGCTCAACCGCTCTACGTATCTGAGTATAACTCCATGGGTCATCCTTCAAGCTGGCGCCTTCAAAACTTTCAATAACTTTTACTGCTTCAACATCCATAGCTATTCTATCTCCAGAAGCAAGAATAACATTTGGATTTCGCAATTCGCCCGAAGCTGGTCCGCCACTAATGAAGCATTTTCTTCCATCCATGATTACAAGATTTGGATGCACAATCAAGTTCAAATCTGCAATCTTCTCCTCCAAATGTCTTGCATGCAAACGCATCCTTTCACTAGGTTTCATGAAACCCACAGCCAATTTGAGGCTTAAAGTAAATTTCGCCCACCTATGCGTCTTCATGCAACAAACATAAACAAGCTTCCTTACGGATAGAGCTCTTTCTGGCAAACTCACCTTGCCCAGATAATCGCCTCCAGTGCTCACGCTAACCCATTCGTCTTCGTCAAAAGGCACAATTTCAGTCCCAGCCTCCTCAGCCTTGCGAAGCATGCCCGTATCCTCTAGCACTTTGCGCGTGCAAAGCGAAAGCATGGAAGATTCGCCCAAAACCACCTTGGAAGCACCATACTTATATAACAACTCAATAACAGCTTTGACGAACTCTGGGTCACTTGAGCCCGGCGGAGCATCACCAGTATTAAAATTCGGCTTCAGCCATATTTCATCACCTTTTTCAACAATCTTGCCAAAGCCACCGATCAAATTTACACTTTTCAGAATACTTGCCTTCAAGTCATGTTCACCAACAGCTAATTTGCTAACCAAAACTTTACCGTCTTTTTTAAACGGATTATCCATGAACCTTCCAATTCCGCTTTCAGACATCAAATAGGCACCACCTATACAATATCTCAACCGAAAATTTAGGTTTTACCAGCACGTCTGGAGCCTATTAGAAATTAAGACTTGATGCAGAGAATATAAATATAGTCTGAAAACTACAATTATTAAAAGCCAAGCCACAGATTATGTGGCAGAGGAGAAATGGGTGAGGAGGTGAGAATGTTATGGATGTTACCGTGCTTATTCTATTTGTTGTTCTGGTAATAGCGATAATTGTGATTCTGATAATCGCCAGTATGTTCACAGTCAAACAATGGGAAAGAACCGCAGTGCTGAGATTCGGTCGGATAGTTAGAATGGCAGAGCCAGGATTGAATTTCAGACTGCCTCTCATTGAGACAACGTATCCAGTTGACATGCGTATGCAGTCAATCAGGCTAGACAAGCAGTTTACCATAACACGGGATAATATTTCAGTTGGAATAGACGCCGTCGTATTCATGAAGGTCGAAGACCCGCAGAAAACCATAGTTGCAATTGAAAACTACAAAGATGGCGTTATGAAATACACTCAAACATCCATGCGAGACGTAATAGGAAAATACAAACTCAATGAACTCTTGGAAAACCGAGAAGAAGTGGCCTTAGCCCTCGAAAAGAAGGTTGATGAACTGTCAAAAAGCTGGGGAGTAGACATATCTAAAGCTGAAATACAGGACATAGCATTGCCCGAAGATATGAAAAGAGCCTTCGCCGTTCAGGCTGAAGCCGAAAGAGAAGCTCAAGCAGTTCAAATAAAGGCAGACGCTGAACTTAAAGCCTCTGAAAAACTGAAACAAGCCGCAGAAAACATGAAAGACCCGAATGCAATGCAGTTAAGAATATTGGCGACCGTAAGTGAAGCAAGTAAAGAAGCTGCAAACACGATTATAATGGCATTGCCTCTGGAGACTCTTAAATACGCACGAATCGGCGATCTTGGCGCGTTGGCTTCTATAAACAGTTCTGCTGCTAGAAGACGCGCTGAAGAAAGGAAAAAAAGAGAAGAAGCAACAGAGTCTGAGAAAGAGAAAGGACTAGAAGGCTAGGCTGAGGATCAGAGTACAGGCTTCACTGGGAGAAAAAAGATGAAAAAAACGCATACATAGAATTTCGAGAAAAAGTGGAAAAAGCATTACAAGGAGAAAAGGATGGGCTCACTGGGGATCAACTTAAGAAAAAGAGTGAAATAGAACAAACTCATTTATGTTATACTTGGGCTAGACAACTTGAAAATGAAATTGGATTGACTCGGGAGCGACGCGGTCGTAACGTTTATTGGAAACTGAAGAGAAAATAATGTTTTTAATGATAAAAACGCAATAATTTTTTTGGGTTTGAAATTTATTGCATAAAACCTAGAGGGGTCTATCTGTATTGGTTGATTTCTGTGCCAAAAAATGATAGGGAGTTCAATTTTAGGTTACGCGATAAGCCTTAAAATTGACATTGCGCAGTCAAATGGAGAATAAAGCGTTATAACTTGAAAGTGAAATATCCTTCTTTGAAGAGAGAAGGCTTTAGAATGTTGATTGCTGGCGTTGACGATGCAGGACGCGGCTCAGTAATCGGTCCACTAGTAATTGCAGGCGTCCTAGTAAGCGAAGAGGAATTGCCGAAGCTTATTCAATTAGGCGTTAAGGATTCGAAGCTTCTGTCTCCGCATAGACGGGAAACACTTGCAATAGAGATTAAAAGAATCGTTCAAAAACATACTATAATAAAAATTTCGCCAAAAGAAATTGACGAAGTTGTTGAAAAGGGCAGAAAACTGCACAGGCTGAATCGTCTAGAAGCGCAAGTCATGGCTAAGGTTCTGGATACGCTTAAGCCAGATATAGCCTATGTTGATGCTTCAGATGTTTTAGAAGAGCGATTTAAACAGCACATTCTCGAGTGCTTACCATTTAGGATAGAAATTGTTTCCGAGCATAAGGCTGATAGAAACTATCCAGTAGTCTCAGCAGCCTCAATAATCGCTAAAGTGGAAAGAGACAGAGAAATTGCAGAATTAGCCAGCAGATATGGAGATTTCGGCAGCGGATACCCATCAGACCCGAGAACAATAAGCTTTCTGCAACAGTGCCTAGAAAAACAAGGAGAATACCCGCGCTTTGTTAGAAAATCATGGAAGCCTGCTAAGAAAGCCAAAGCCGAGAATGATTCACATCAGAAAAAGCTCATTTAAACAGTTGAGATTAAATCTTCTGGGTCTTTAATCTTGGAGAATTTTTTGCTGCTGATGCATGGAATATCTGTGTTAAGCACTTCTTGTTTTTCCGTTACAAGGATTGGATGAGCCTCAACAATTTTGCTGACACTCAAAATTTCATTCACCCTTTTATCCAATTCCTTTTCCCTATTATCTGCCACTCCGCCGATGATCCGCATCTTCTCCTCTGGAACATTAATGACAAAGTCAAACGGCGCTCTCTTCGCTGTCGTAATATGGCAATGTGTAAGTTTCCTTAAAATTCTCATAAGCAACTTATGCCTTGCAATTGCATACTTGGCTTTTGCAAATAGGCATTTCCGTTGGCTCTTCGATTTCTCAAACACGTTTACAGGTTTGGCAACAGGGGCTCCCAAAGCCCACATTAAATTATATGCTGCAGCAACAGAAGCCTTAGCCATTCCTCGCTCATATCCATAAAGAGTCCTTCGAGATATGCCTATCTTCTCAGCCAGCTCGCCAACAGACACACCCATCTCTTGCCTTCTACGCTTTATGGTTTCGCAGTCAATTTCTACATAATAGCCTCCTGGTCCTGCTTGTATCAACGGGTTTATCTTTTGAATTATGATGTTCTGAAAAGTTTTAGGTGTAATAGCCGAAACATTATGTCGCGAGTAGACAGTATCATCTTCCAATGGTTTTTCCCGAGTCTTCTCAGCTATTAAAAGTGAAGCAGCAGAAACACATTTAGATATAGCCTTCAATTCTAATGAATCGCTTGAAGAAAAGGCATCCACATCCAACTCAACTTTAATGAAAATAACATTTTCGTTTTTCCTTGCTGCAAAATCAAAGCAGCTTGGTCTAGAACGGCATCGTTGAGAAACCGCGAAGCCAGCTTCTTTCAGCGTCGCTTCCGTGGCCTTTAAGCTCTCCATCTCCCCACAAGTCATCGAAGCCCACAAAAAACATCATTACACTGTGAGATATAAACTATACTTATCTTCTATAACTTTCATACAGAAAAATGCTATCAATTAATACATTTGCCCATTAAATCTGAGCAACTATCATGGCATGAGCCTTGTCATAAGGCTCTAAAGGAACAACTTCTTCAACGCGGAAGCCGCGATTTTCTAAAACCTTAACTTCACGTTTATAAATTTCTGAAGGCTCTTCGGTAACGTCTATGCTTTGGGCTTTTACCGCGAGCATTATCCAACCAGAACTTTCAAGAAAAAGGTCAGCATTATCCGCCAAAATTTTAGCCTGTTCTGGCTGTGCAACATCGCAATAGATGTCATCCACCTTTCCACCCATGAACATCGCATATTTTTCTGGGAAACGTGCATCCTCAAGTATCGGAGACATGTTAACTCTATAGACGCATACATTGTTCACAAGTTCTCTTATGGCTCTAGGCGCAAACTCAACACAGTAAACATGACCATGCTCACCAACTATGTCGGAAACATGGCTTGCAGTTGTTCCAGAAGCGGCACCTAAGTAAAGAACCTTATGATTTGGCTTTATTGGAACAGTCTTCAGATTTTTTAGAATAGCCGCTGCCAGCTTGCTTCTGAAAGCATCCCAGACACGGTACTCAGAACTTTCAAAATGTATTAGCCTTTCACCATACACGTTTCTTCCGGGAGCAAGATTTCTTGTTGCAAGCCTTTGAGCACCGTCTTCAAGTGTAATTTGATATATTGCTTGAAACTGTGGATGTGGTTTAACTTTAACCTGCACGTCTACCCTTTCTCCACTTCCTTTTTTCCTTCCGAGGTGCCGGTGCAGGAATTGGCGGTGGTTCAGCATATTTTTCATGAATTTCTTCAATTCTTTTCTCCAAATCAGCCTTCAATTCGTCGCCCATGTATCTTCCTCCAAAAGCATCCATTCTAGCGGCTATGGCTAATTTTCCAGCTAAAGCTCTGGCAATTTTTCCCCTATGCCACTTTTTAGCATCATGCAAGTAGACATGCTGAAATATTATCCCATGCTTCGGCGGTCGCGCTCCAGTTTTCAAAGAACGGAACAAAGCCTTTTCAGCTCCTAAAACCTGTATTGTGCTTGCAGGTCGCCGAGCTAGGTTTGTTAATCCTCCTGAAATGGCTATTAGGCGAGCTCCAAGCAATGAGCCTGTAAGCGCTTTCACGTTCGGCGCAACCTCTTCCATGGCTTTATCCAAATAGCTCTCTAAACTTTGCCTAAGCTGATATAAGCCGAGAACGTTTTTGCATAAAACTTGAACTTGTGCCAAATCTGTTTCTGCTAAATCTGCGCCCATGGATGTTTCTGCTGCTTTTACTATTTGCTCGGCTTTTGATTTTGGAATGTCTTCTTTCTCGAGATTTTCTAGTGTAAGATTCTCTTTGTTGCCCAGATTTAACACTAAGCGAGCATACGTTTCATGTTTATCCAATAGGCGGTCAAGTTCTGGAAAGTGTATGCCGTACCATTCTCTAACGCGACCCATAAACAAGTTTACAGTCTTATCTAAGTCATCGAGGGTTTGGATAGCTTGAGCAATAATTAAATCTCTTTTCTCAACAGCTCCCTTAACACGCAACTTAGCCATTTCCATGGCAAGGTTACGTATCCACAAAGCGAATTCTTCAGAATTCTTAACAAAACCCGTTTCAAGGGCAAATCTTTCCACATTAGAACGAAAATTCTCGCCTGCCTTTGATGGCTTAGAAACTTCAACCTTCACTCCAAACTTTCTTTGAACTTCATTTGCAAGGCTTGCGTTTTCAAAGACAAACATGTCATAGTCGCTTTTTCTGAGCCTATCAATTAATTCTGTAACCTCGTCTGTTATTTTTCCATTTTCAATTTTTATTAGAGATTTTGCTGCATTCTGCGGCTTGTTAGAAAACAAAACCTTTTCTATTAGCTTGTTTTCTTCGTCAAAAGCCAAGACGCCAAATGAGCATTCAACTATTGTAGTCTTCATTCTCTCATTTCCTAATCATTGAACTGCTTAGCGCTAATTAACTATTCCTAATTCTTATCTTAATAAATAGTTGCTGCATCCAATCATTTTTTAATACGCCGAATCTCGAACACAACTGGGTTTTCTGCATCTGGACAAGCATTGATTATTGCGCTTTTGTCTTTAGCCCATGGGAATTCCACGCCATAACGCAAAGCGTAGACTTTGGGAAGCAAAACCATTAATGCACTGTAGCAGATGTTGCCTTTCACAGATTTTCCATCAAAAATTATTTTATCTCCAACCTTATGCCCAAAAGCACATTTTCCCTTCTGACTTTTCACAGTGGCCTCAACTACAGACACACAAATTCCTCCTTAACTACAGTTTGAATAAGCATTAGAGAATAAATTTTGCGCAAGTTCGATTAAATGATTTTGCATAAGTTTTAAGTGCTCCGAGTCAGATACAATAAATCCATCATAACAAGGTTGAAGTCTATGAGCAATTTCAAAAACATCGTGGAAAAGCTTAGAACTTTAGAAACAGAACGAAGAAACCTTATGCTGGAAATCGAGGAGCTTAAGAAAATGGCTGACTCTAAGGCTAAAGCGTTGGAAGGCGAAATAAGTATGCTAAGAGAAGAAGTGAAATCGCTTAGAGTACTTCTTGGCGCTGAAGAAGAACCCGAATTTGGACAAAAAAAGAAGAAATAACAAAGATTAAACCATACAGCATTTGCTTACTCTTATAGCAAGATAGAAATTGAAATGAGGTGTATTCTATTTTCCATGAAACAGTTAGACTATGTATTCATCTGCTTTCTCAAAATCCTTCACAATTTCCATAACCCGTCTAGGAGCATTGACCCCTTCGAGCGGAATACCTTTAAGCAAAATCCAGGGGCTTTTCTCAGCAACGGCAGTAACAACATAGTCTTCTCCAAAACATTTCTGTGCTACGGAATAAACAAGTTGTCTAACTTCTACTTCAGAATACTTGCCTAATGCATGCAAATATTCGTGCAAAAGCAAATTATAAGTTAACGCGTTGACCACACGCCGTGACTTGATTGAGGCTTCGACTATTTGGACTAAACGTCTGTTCAAAACGATGTTGTTGGTTCCTAACGGATGATAAGCACCTAATTGGATGGGCAAATCGTCCAAGAAAAGCATCATTCCACCTCTACGTTTGTGCAAAGAAAAATCCACAGTGTCTTTGACAATGTCCCAGACATCACTGTAGCTCTTGGCATTTTCTAAGCGTTTACGATACCCTTCAATAGTTGAGGAATCACTCATTTCCAATATGCCTCATCAACAATTACTGGATTTTTGACATTGTACATGGAATATGAAAGACTGATTTGCTCACAGAAAAGTTTTACGCTTCAACATCCTTAAGTAAGCCAAAACAAATAAACAACAGAAGTTAAATTGGTTAGTATTGTCTTGGAGGCAAAATTGAAATGGCAAGCATAGTTCTTGTTAGAGACGTAATGTCAAGAGATGCA
>Ga0315268_10003256_pt1 | contig 17965 bp, 23 predicted proteins | sample C1_top_MG_FD_204535 | JGI IMG/M metagenome (GOLD analysis project Ga0315268, IMG submission 204535) | Sediment microbial communities from Yellowstone Lake, YNP, Wyoming, USA - C1_top | ecosystem: Environmental > Aquatic > Freshwater > Lake > Sediment | place: USA: Wyoming | collected 2017-08-01
ACATATACATCATCATCATATCCCTGCCAGGCCATAGGTTCTGCATTAAGGTTCTTCATCTTCTCGAGGTATTCCCTTACCAGACCGTCAAGGAGCTTGATAATATTGCTTGATGCTGTCTCTGTCTCCTTGGCCCTTGCATCCTGGCGCTCGATCCATGCCTTGCGGATCTCCTTATCGCCTGATTCAATCCCGTAAAGGAAATCTCCCGCCTGGTAATAGGGCATATATTTGAGGAGCTTTTCGACAATGAGCATGAGTATGGAGAGGTACTCATCCGTCCTGTTTTTTGCATGGTTTTTATACTCTGTCTTTAAGATGGTGATGAACTTCTTGCGCTCTGAAAGGAATGGGAGGACATCTTTCTGGATGAACCTAATCACGGCAGAGAGGATAATGTCCCTGTTCTTTGCGAGGGAACGTATTATCTCGTCTTCTAAGAAACTGTCATTTTTATTACCCGGATGAAATTCAATGTCATAGGCTCTGTTTATCATCTCTGTTTTTGTGAAAGGCTCTATTGCCGTGATGAGGCAGAGGCATTTCGGTTTCTCTTCCGTGGTTTCGGATTCAGTCCCCTGGGTTCTCTTTTCTTTTCCCCCTCTCGTTGCTGTTAACATAAGAAATTTAAAAAGAGATTTTGTGATGTCTTCCGACTCTAGATTATCAATAATGAGAAGAGGGCTCTGGCTTGCAACTGCATAGGCCGCTGCCGTTGATGGGTCAGTAAGGTAGTCATTGCCATATATAAGAAGAGAGATGAGCCTGGCTGCTGTTGTCTTGCCCGAGCTTGTGGGTCCGGAAAATTTCATCAGTGCAACATACGGACTTAAATCGAGAAGAAAGGCAGAGATGAACCAGGAGATGATGAGGTACCGCTCTTCTTTATCGCATGTTAGGTTCTGTAAAATTAGCTCTTCGAGAAGCTTCATCCCATCCCTTACGTCTATATCAGGGAGGAAGTTAACAGGAAGGATCTTCTTTGATGATTTCAGAAGAACTCCTTCCTTATTTAGGCCGTTGGGTATCTCTTCAATTGAATCTTTTGAAATCTTCAGAATAATATTATTTGCACTATTCAGGTTGATAAATATCGTATCTGTGTTTCTGTCAGTGAATATCCATGATGCAAGGTCGATCCTTGTGCCTGCGTTGTATGCCTCTGATGCCAGAGATTCCCATGTGCTCCTTCCCGGCTCCTTTGTTGGAAGTAATCCTGTTGCCTTTTTTACCAATGCATTGAATGGCCGGTTGTTTCCGATTTCATAGGTTTGCCGCTGGAGAAGCAAAAAGACACTGTTCATCCTGTCATAAAAAAATCTTCCTGTTTGTGAAAAGTGCTTGAAAATCTTCAGGGCTATGATGTTCGGATCAGCGTCCCTTTTATTTCCCAGGGTTTCAAGATAGAGCGAGATCTCATGTCTCAGGTCCTGGTTGATGTCTAACTGCTCTTCAATCGACCCGCGTGTGAAGCCGAGGGAGATGAGCTTCTCAACATAGACAAGCTTCTCAGCCTCTACCATGTTGGCAACGGCCGAAAAAACCTTCCGCTCTTTCAATGCTTTTAATCGTAATTCAAGGGTCTCGAAGTTTGAGATCTCCCTAATCTCCCAAGTGATGTAATCTACAGATGAGGTCTGGAGACGCCTGATCTCTTTTTTCCTGTCTCCCTCAAATTTCCGTAAATACTCATCGGGATCCTTATGCCCTTCATATACTATGATGCGGACGTTGTAGTCATGGAGAGATCCGCAGATCTTCCTGATGTATCCCTTGCCTTTTGTCATGGGTTTCTCTGGATCTTCATCATTGTCGAGCCACAGGTAGAGATGTTTGCTCTTGCAGTATGTCCTCAGGGCCTTGATCTGCTCTTCTGAGGGCTGGCCTATGAGACCTATCACATGGCCGACTCCTGCATCGAGGACACTCAGGAGGTCATTCTCGCCTTCCACAGCAATCAGCTCATTGTATTTTTCAAGGGCATCCTGGTTATAGAACCTCCAGTCTCCAAGCCTGGCCGTGTTCTCAAGTTGGTAATTAATCTTTTTCTCGGGGTCCTTGATTGTAAAGTGAAGCACCCGGCTTTTATAGAAGTGCGGAAAGATTGCCATACCCTTTACAAAATAGTCGGAAAGGAAGGGTTTGCCTTCGTGCTGCCGCACCTTGGCAAGCCCTGATTTTTTTATCTCATCATCTGTAAAGCCCGACGTCCTGAGGTTCTGGACGAGTCCTCCGTCTGTCCAGCCGACATGCATCTTATCGAGGACGTCCTCATTGTGGCCTCTGGTATCTATGAGATACTGCCTGCCTCCGTTGTCGTGCATATGAGAGTGATAGTATTCAGAGGCTGCAATGAAAATTCTCTCTTTTGTGGTTAATTTAATGTCAGGTGATCTGTGCTCTTTTAGTTTAATCCCTGCAAGCGAGGCTGCCTTTTTCAAGGCTTCATTTTTGCCGAGGTTATGAAATTTCTCAAAGAAGGTAAATACATCGCCTGTGGCAGGACAGGAGAAGCATTTATAGGACTTCTCCTTAATTGAGAAACAATTGTGGTGATGACAGAAGGGACATTCCTCAAGATGATGCCCTTTCATCTTGAAACCTGTCTCCTGAGTAATGATGCTCAGGAGATCGAGTTTTTCTTTTATCTTCTGATAGTCATTCTCAATATATTGAGAGAGCATCCATTATCCCCTTGCCTCCATCTCTCTTCCCCCCTCGTTCTTAATCATTCCGCCGGATTTCTTCCACGGCAATATCCTAATTCTCAGATCCTCAGGCCATTCGTTCATTTTCTTGCTGACTCGGCCGTTGATGTTGATAGCCTTCACAAAACACGGCACTCCTGCCTCTTTGCATTGTTGGACTATTGATCTTATCCATTCAATCTTGCAGGGTCGCCTGTGGGGGCCTGTTTCACAGCCGACAATAACCCAATCTATTTCCTCACACCCAGCGTAAAGAGTTATACAATCAATTTTCTCCAATAACGGCTCCAGACTCAGAAACTTCTTTCCTGGAACCTGCAAAAAAGAAGGGATTCTTTCATCGGCTCGTTGCTGGTTCTCGGCTGTTACCCCTATCCAAATATGTTTTCTCAATTTATAAAGCGAATCTTGCCAATTAGCAGCCTGAGAAAGCATATTCTTCATATTAAATGCCCTCTTTGTGAGAATGAGGAAGGTATGCTTTTGGGATTCTATCATTACATCTAAAGCACTATCTATAAAGGGCAATCTCACTTTCTCATGAAACAAATCATTCCAAATCGCAAATATGGTCGGTTTTTTTGTTCTGAAGGGAATATCAAGGCGATCTTCACAGATGCGGACTTCACCGATAAAGCGGCCATTTTCAGCAATAGGCATTCCATCTGTCCATTCATGCTGAAAACGAGAACTCATTGCCGCACTCCAGCAATTCTCGCATCCCTCAGATACAGGAGTGCAACCCTCTACAAGAGACCATGCCTTATTCCAATAAATGCCCTTATCTGTTTTAGATTCCATTATCTCTTCTCTCTTTTATCAGGGCTTCTAATAAATACATGTAATTAATTATGTCAGTGAACTTCTCATCAATAATTTTTTGTGTAGGTAATTTCCCTTCTAATTCTATAGTCTCAATAATATCTATCATCTTTGCATCTCTTTTTTATAAAGCTAAAAGCATATTCTTCTTTAAAAGCACCATTGCCGAGATGTGCTGAATTATGCGGACATGCCTTTAACCCGCAGTCATCACAGCCTAAACCGATGCGGCCCGAATAGTCCCTGAATGCCTCTACGATGTTCTCTGCATATTCAGGACAATTATTATTTACAACAGCACCCCCTGCTCGGACTTTTCTTCTTGCTGTTCTTCTTTATCTCTGAAGGAGAGGAATTGATCTACAGCCCATTTTGTGGCATCGACCTCGATCTTCACGGCCGCCTTGAATTCCTCCATCGCCCTCGGATCCATATTGCCCCAAAGTTCCTTAATAACAAAAAAGGCATCTTCATATTTTTTATAATGCTCGGGATAATTCACTTCGAACCAATCAAGCCAGCCCTCACAACCACCTTCAGGAGAATGCTCGCAGCGCTTACCTGTGGTCATTACCAATTCCTTTAAAGCCTTGTCGTAATATTCTTGATGCCAGGAATATAATTTGCTCATACTTTGCATCCAATGGGTCCGACCCATAGGGCGGGAATGACAGAAGAAGCAGGGCAGACATTCATTTTGCTGATTTCGAAGGGCTTGCCCACCGTCACGGCCTGGTAGTTGCAGATCGGCTCTTTCATATCCGGATAATCCTCTCCATCTTTTATGAACTTACAGGGCTGTTTTTTAAGATTGCAGAATTTCAATCTCTCACTCTTCCCATCAATTTCAATTCACTCACATAGGGCTTGATTTCACCGGAGGGCATCCCGAAATAATCCTCGGGCTCTTTTGCACGCATTACACCTTTTACCTGAAGGATATCTCCTTCATTAATCCCTGCGATCTCCTGGACATTTAAGGTATAGACCTCAAAGTCTTCTTCTATGTCTCTGTACTCGCCCCGACCTTCACGGAGGAGATGAAGATATATCTTGCCCTCACCATTAACTTCTTCAACAGCCGTCACTTCCCCTGTAAGCACGAAGGCTGCTCTAAACTCTTTGCCGTCGACTGGCTGCCATTCGAAGAAGGTATAGTTGCTGTAGCGCTGGCCTTCTTCCTTGTCATACTGTGAAAAGAATCCTTTGAAACGAAATGACTGGCCAGGATGTTTCTTGAAATAATCTATAAAGGCATCTATTTTATCCTGTCCCCAGAGCCTGCCATAAGTTTTTATATTTCCAAAAAGCTCATTCGAACATTCGAACTGGATTTGTAGATAAGGAGTGCCCTGGTCTGATTTCTGGAGCTTGCAATTTGCCACCCGTCCCCACACATTGCCTGAGTTGAAGTGCTTCATCTCCCCCTCACCTTTATCCCCTCCCACCAGGGGGGAAGGTCAGGGACTTGCCTTCTATCTTCATGCTTCATTCTTATTTTCTTTTTTTATTGGCTCTACCTCTATCTGATGAATATTAGGATAGGTTATTGTCCCTATTAAGCACCTGGAAGCATCATTTCTGTCCGAGATAGCATAGAGCTCAATACGATATGCTGATTTGAGGTCCTTGAATGAAAGATTCGTCATTGCATCGATAATTATTTTTAATCTTCTTTGCCTCATATCTCCCCCACTCTCATCATTTCTTCTTTCGTAGGCATGGTATAGACCATTGTGGAGTTTAATGATTTATGTCTGAGCTGTTTATTTGTGAAAATGAGAGCCTTCTGTCTTTCATCATCACTGAGATGTCTGACGTCACTCATAATCCTTTGTGCTTTTGTGTGTCTTAGGGCGTGAGGGGTAATTCTCGGGATCCCGGATAGCCTGCACCATTTGTCCATAATGTCCTTGAAAGTCCTCAAGGATAGTCTCTGGCCTTTCTTAGAAACAAACAGCGGGGCTTCATCATCAAGTCTCTCTCTCCAATTCCTTTTAAGCCTTAAAAAATGTCTGACAAGCTCCTGAATATCAACAGGAAGATAAACCTCACCGATCGCACCTTTTTCTGCGATTCTTTCATTAACGATGATCTTATCTTTATTGATGACATCACCCACATTCAGGGCAAGAGCCTCGCCTCTCCTAAGCCCGGTTGCCCGGCATATCTTGAGAAGGACATAGTCCCTCTCTGCCTGTTTGTCTTTTCTGTTTTTGAGAAAACTAAAGAGTATCTTTTCCTCCTTCTCTGTCAGATAATTGACGCCTGCCTTGCTCACCCCTCCATGCCTCCCCTTATTAAGGGGAGGATTAAGGTGGGATCTGTTTGTTGCTGTCACCATGGAATGCCTCCTTCTTAAAATCTCTTCATCCAGAATTTTCCTATCCCGAAACCCTCATTATCGAAGGTCCAGATAACTACCTTGCCTTTGAATTTCTTCACAGATATGACAAACTTATCCAGAAAACTATATGTCTTATAGCCGCAATCGAGGAACATACACAGAAAGCCCCTCTGGCCATCCTCCCATACTTCAAGATATCCTTCACATCCATCCCCTTGAAGCTCATACTCCTGAAAACCTTTTCCTCTATAGACCTCATCGGCCGTAACGTAAATGATTTTCTCTATTTGTTTATCTTCGATACTGCCGGTTGCATCATTTAGGGCTGACACATTGGCCTGCGCCCTTATTCTCCAGCTTCCTGACATATCAAATGCTAAGGCATTAGAACGTGAAATCCATAAAAGAAAAAGAAACACTAACAACCATAGAACCATAAGGCTAATTCCCCAAATATCGGATTTCTTTATTCTCCCCATGTTTCCCTCTGGCCCTGGTCGCCGGCGCCGGCAATCGAAAGTTTCTCCTTTCTCATATCGAGGTCCCACTTTCTCTGTTTAAATCCAACTGCATCGGCAAGGGTGCTTTGTATCAAGATAACGCTCGATGGATGTTTCTGAAGCATCTCTCTCGTATCATTCATTTCTTCCTTAAGAACATTTCTATGAAATACTCTCCCTAAAAGAAATCCAAGGAAAAAACAAAAAAGAAGAACAATAAAAAGACGAAGAGCTCTCTTAGAGGATTCTCTTCTTCGATTATAGCCAGGGTATGATACAGACCTCATGTTACCTCCTTTGATTAACAAGGTTCTTTTTATCTATCTCTGCACTTGCCATGGTAGGAAACCACCGGCAGAGTCTTACAATCTGTCTGCCTCCACAGGAAGGGCAGTGATCCATCTGCACTTTCTGATCTAAGAATGAAATGGTCTCTAATTCAAAGACCTCTTCGCAATCAAGACAGAGCATTACGTCTTTCAGTTTCATAAAATCCCCACTTTCTTTTTGAAGCTGTCAGGTCTTTTTACTGGATGCACCTTTTTCTTCTCGATGTACTCGCGGACATCTTTAGGATCGAACTTATATCCTCCACCCCTTCCAAGAGGAACATAAGGGATCCCGAGCTCATGGTTCTGGAGTTTCTTGTAAAGGCCCTGAATAGATAGGTCGAGAATCTCTGCTACCTGCTCGGTATTCAGCAGAGGCTCGATCATCTTCCGCCTGCCGATTTCCGAAAGAAGCACATCATGCGGGAGCAATTGAATAATGTGCCTCTGAACGACTTCATCCTGGATTAAAGATTTAAAAAATTGAGATACTTCTTCAAATTCCTCCATCCCCCCTTTAGTAAAGGGGGATGAGGGGGGATTTGTAGCTGAAGATAATGGGGTATCGGTGGAGGCATCTCCAGCCGGCTTAAAAGAAGGTGACTTGTCCGCCGGATTTATGGCGGAACTCCCCGCCTGGGGCGGAAGGAAATTAGTGTCTTCAGTATCTTTAATATCTTTGTCGCTCATTTGTCCTTGAATAAATCCTTTTGTGATGAATGAGGGAATTTTCTGCCTGTTATTTGTTCGAGATCATCAATGGCAGAATCCTTGAAAAAACTGTCTCCCATCTTGTCGATTTTAAGGGCGAGATTTATCTGTGCCGAGAGCCTTTTTAGCTCATAGTTCTTTCTGGCAAGCTCAAACCTTGGATCGGCTGAAAGGGCAACACGTCCAACTGTTTCCATCTTAAGGAGATAAATTTTGATTTTTCTTGCCTCAGCGTTCTGACCTTGCATACCTGCAACAAGAAAACCATCCCATTGCATGAAGGTTGCACGTCCATCCTTTTCGCTCAACCCGAAGGCTTTGCGCATTCTGGTACGGACATTTTGCTCGAACCAGCCTATCTGATAGGTCATAATCTGGTATCTTCCGAGTAATTGAGCAAGGGAAGATGGGTCTGAATACCCTAAAATTCGGGCTGTTTCCGTAATATTTGCCATTACCAGACCATTTATTTCCATCGTTATAAAACCGAACTGCTCTCCTGCCTTTCTCATTACCTCGTTCGCTGTCTGTCTATCGATCTCTGCAAAGTAGCCTGAGATCTTCTCTTGACTGTTCTCCAGCAGGGCTTCTTCTAAAAATATAAGACTCCTCATAAATCCTCCCCTCTACCGTTTCCTCTTTGGTTTTTTAATAAGATTCAGCTGCTCGTATCCATCGAGCTGCATATCAATCTGCTCTATCTTTCTTTTCAGGCTGTCAAGCTCCTGTGTCAGCCTCTCCCTTTTTGCCTGAAGCTTTTCCTTTGCCTCTAAGGATGGCCTCAAGTTGTAATCTGCCATCAAGAGCTCATCTGCAGACCAGTCTGAAAGCGGGATAACAAGATCAAAGGGAAGGTGCTGTTCGCCGCCAATGTATCTGTAGAGCGACCTTGCACCAAGCTCATAGGGCCTTTGTGTGAAAGGGTTTATCTTTGTAGAAAGATATTCTAAGAAGGAATTAACGCGGGAGGTCTCTCTTATTTCATCCCCGTAATAAAAGATCCTCTGAAGATGGCTGATTATGCCTTCTGCATTTTTAAGCTGTGACATTTGACAAAAATTCCTTCCATTTTGACCTTTAAAAAGTCATAAAACGACAAAAAAATGAAGGGTTTCACAGGCTTTTTGAATTTACTCAGGGAAATTTTCTCTGATAACCTAAAAATTATGAGGCTATATTTATGCACCCGGTCAGACAGCCATGATGGTGACCCTCTTTGGAAGGACATGACCGCCTTTCCGGGTGCAATCCTCGCTCCCCTGTGGTATAATTTTTTCGGCTGGAAAAGATTTAGCACAGGGGTGAGGAACTTGATTATCATTTTTGCATCAGAATGTCCGCACCGCAGTAGAAAGCTCATCAAGAAATTACTTCGCAAGGGTCTGCGAATCAAATGCCCCAAATGTGCTTTCAACATTTTCGTGCCTCAGGAGGAATTACAGGAATGCGGTTTTTATGAGAAGTTTTCCGAGGGGACGAAGGATTATGAACATCATCTGAGGAGAGGAAAAGCTCAATGACATTCGGAAGTTTGTGCTTTCTTAAAAATTTATCAAGCTCAATAAGCTTCAGCCAGGCTGATTTGCCTTTATGGGTTTTTATGGCCATTTTAAATTCCTTGTTGCAATCTCCGAAAAGATGGATCAAATCATTTTTGGTCTCTTCCGGGAGGCTTTCGAACCTTAAAAAGAAACCGGCCTTTTTAGATGAGGCTTGCTTTTCTTTATCTATGGTCACCATGAGAAAACCCCTAAAAAAGGAGATTTTATGAACGACAAAAAATTAATTGAGACAATGAAAGATCTCACTGCCGCCCTCCTTGTGAACACAATTTTTCAAGCAAAACAGTTAGAAGATAAATTAACGGACATTGACAGGGACAGGCATGAAGAGATTGCAAAAGCTGTGCATCAAATGTGGAAGGAAGCCCGGCAGAGATGGATCCCTTAGAAGACTTTCCAATAGAGCTCATGATTTTGGCAAGCTCGCGGACACCTTCATCGAACTGCTGCCGCCCCTGGGTGGTTTTCTTGGCTTGCTTTTCTTTATCTATGGTCACCATGAGAACAGAATATCTCTCAGCAACTATTTTGTCAAATTAAAAAAATGCATAGCGATATTAAAAATCTAAATAACCGTATCAAGTTTTTACGAAAAAAGCTTGGGTTAAAACAGAGGGAAATTGCTGATTCTCTCGGTGTTTCTCAGGGCCACTGGTCTGATATTGAAGGTGGCAGAAAGCGACCATCTGATACTTTGCTCATCGCTTTTGCATATCGCTATGCATTACCCTTGGACTGGATAAAATATGGGGGAGCATACTTAGAAATAGCAGCAGAAATTACTTCTCCTTATGGACTTCCTCCACGTCTCGAAGATCTTATCGATAAGCTAAAGACTATTTATTATGAGGGATTACTTGATGAAAAAATAAAAGTTAAGGGAGCCATTGAAGCGGTTTTTGATGAGATTAAAGACCGGAAGGAGGAACAAACTAAAAATATTGCATAACCAGATGATAAAGAATACTATTTTCTTAAGGAGGGGGAAAGCACTATTAAAAGCTAAACGGCTTGGTATAGGATTGATATAAGTAAAAAGGAGGAGTGAGATGGCTGAGAAGAAATGTAGATATTGTGCAATGATGATTCCGGGAGATGCCCGTATTTGCCCACATTGCAGGAAGCCTCAGGGATGGACAATTCCGGCCAAGATATTTGCTACTCTACTTGCGGTGGTTATCTTTGGGGCTATAATGAGCACCTTCAATTCCATACCCAAAAAAACTTCCTATACAACCATTAAACAAGAAGGGATAATAAATAAGACAGGCACGGCTGGATTGGGTATAGCAAGGAGGAAAATAATAAACAATGAAGCATATAAGGAAATGGGGTTCCACTTTAAACGGGGAAGCGACATAGAGAATAAACCCAATTATGTTGGTTCTGCTAAAAACATCTTAGCTACAATACAATTGGTGGGGCAAGAGGCTAATCTTGATCAAATTAATGTGCTTATGGTTCTAAGCCCCAGTAGTAAAAGGAATTTTGTTTCTATGGCAACTATGGTATCGGTGGCAAATCTAATTGATAGACCTTCAGGCGACTGGGTAACACAAGAAATCGTGAATATAGTAAAGCTTCAGCAGTATAGTAAAGAAAGTTATGCTAATGAAAAAGTCTTTGGTTATAGGAAATTTAAAATAAATGCTGTGGATAGTATGATTATATTGACTATAAATAAAGCTTAATTAAAATCTCACTAAATTTCATGGCCTCTCTTTATACTCATAAATACGGCTACAGGATAGTCTATAAGCTCTTCTTTCCTGACGGTTCATTTAAAGTCAAACACAAATATTCCACAAAAAAGCAAAAAGCCCTTCTGATTTTAAAAGACATTGAAAAGCTTGAGTTATACAGCATGAAGAACCGCCTCGAAAGAGACGACATTCTCTTCGCCCTTCACATGAAATATATCTCTCAGGAAGAAGTGAGATCTTTGACTGGAGAACAGGATTATGTGACCTCCTCAATAACCTGGGCGCATCTCGAGAAGATTTATAGAAATCACTATCAGACAGTGGGAAGCAAACAAACAAGGATATCTTATCCTTATAAAATAAAACCTATCCTAAAATATTTTAAAGATACCTCTCCTGAAAAATTAACAATAGAGGCCATCAGAAATTACATTACACAAAGGCGCATGAGCGTTACCAAGGCAACAGTAAACAAAGAGATAACAGCCCTGCGGATCATGCTCGATTATCTCGTAGAAAACAATATTTTAAAGGATAACCCAGCCCGGCAGATAAAGAGATTCTCCGATACCCCGACTCGCCTGCCAAGATGCCTGCAGCCCGAGGAGCTGAGATCAATCCTTAATACAATTCCCAATTATTATGCATGTCGCGGCTATTTCCCCGAATTGATTCTCACTTATCTTTTTACGGGATTGAGGAGATATGAGCTCCTTGAACTACAGACAAACAACGTAGATATGAGGAAGAAAATAATAAAAGTCATAGGGAAGGGCGATAAGGAAAGAATGATAGATATTCATCCTTATCTACTCCAGATCATTTTCCCATCAGTAATTATAAAAAATGGTGACAGAAGGGGAATCTATTTCTTCGGCGGATATGACAAACCGTTTATGAATGAAAACTCAGTAGGGAGAGCCTTCAGAATATTTCTGAGAAGACATAAAATTTATAATAACAATTCACTCCATACTCTTAGACACACCTTCATAACCTATCTTATCGAGGCAGGAGCCAGCCTCAAAGAAGTACAGCGCATCGCCGGCCATGAATCATTGAAAACAACATTAAAATATACTCACCTCGTGCCCCCCAAAGATCCGGCAATTAATAAATTGGATTATAATAAATTCATATCTTTTTAAAAAAGGAAGACATATGGCATCAATTTATCCCCATAAATTTGGTTGGAGAATAACTTACAGACTTTATTTTTTAGATAATACTAACAAAATAAAAAGTAAATATTCCAAATTAAAAGCCAAGGCAAGGATGATGTATAGAGACATTGAAAGATTAGAAGCCCTAATAGACAGCAATCGGATAATGAATGAAGATTTGCGTTATGCAATAAATCAAAAATATATATCTTCAGAAAAAGCCCATAAACTTAATAGTAACAACATATTAATCCTTAATGACCCCTCATGGAAACCAGCAAAAGATTATCCTACTTTAAAAAAAGGAGACGAATTATTAGAACATCCAATATGGTTAAGACTCTTTTCGGAATGTAGGAAAAGAGCCCTTAGGAAAAAAAACGATATGAATATAAGCTTTTTTGATTTTAAAAATATTATTAAAAGATCAAATGGATGTTGTGAAATTACAGGGATACAATTTAATCTTGAGACAAAAAATTCTCATAAGGGATTGTGGGAACCCTTCCATCCAAGCATTGATAGAATAAATAACGGTCTTGGCTATTCGAAAGAAAATATTAGATTAGTTTGTGTAGCTGTAAATGTTGCTCTACATCAATGGGGCCTACAGATATTTGATTATATAGTACAAAAAAGGAGTGAATATTTTAAAAATTTTGAGTAGTTCAAGGGTAATAAAATTATAACATATTGATTTTAAATAATAATTTAACACTATCTTTCCATGTCCTTAGCCTCTCAAGGCTAAAACACGGGTTCGAATCCCGTTGGGACCGCCAGAGAAAAAGTCCTTATTTCTTGCATATATCCTTCATTTATGCAATTCTACAGGAATCATTCGAAAAAATCATTTCTCGGTCTAAATGGTAATAATTGGCATATTTTTATATTAAGTTTTGGTAGTTTTTGGGTAGGTTTTTATCTCATTAACTTTTGAGATATATTCGTCTTCTTTGGCCTTAATATCATCGAGGATATTTTTATATTTTAACCAGCCAGCCTGCTCAAGTTCTTCATCAGATTTTCCTATCATATTGAGAGCAACATCAAGTTTTACTGTAAGCCAACCAGAAAAATTACCGCTTGCATCACAAGTCTTTTCTAAAAATATTTCCCCTTCTAGGGTTGAAGGAAAATCTTTGAAATCTACCATATTTTTGTTAATAATATACATTTTTATAACCTGTGCCAATACAACGTATGTGACGCTGTATCACCATTTTTAAAGTATGTATAATTAGCTTTAATATAAAAAGCTCCCGTTGAGTAATTAGCTACACGCCATCCAGCATTAACGTATATTCCAAACTGACAACTACCAATCCAACCATCTGGTACTGCACTATAAAATCCATCTTGTGAGGGCGTCCACGTTGCCCCAGCAGCAATAGCCTGAGAACCTTCGGCTACATGGCCATCGAGGACAATCGAGGCTATTGCACCAATAAACCAGCCCCCCTTACCAGCAACAGAACCATCACCGACAACAGCAAAATCTTGACCTTCTGTTCTTGCCCTTAGTGCTGTTGCTTGAGTGCCTGTTCCGTAATTCTTTACAAATAAAGCTCCCTCGACATCACCAGTATAGCTTTCGGCAAGGATTGCTGGTCTCGAATAAGCCTTCGCCCTTATTGAAATTAAACTGTTCGGATTAGTAAAGCTGCCTAAGTCACAAACTATATAATCCGCACCAAAGGGCGTAATACCCACAGAACCAACTTCTTCATAAACACCATTCCCGTTATTCCCATACAGCCTGATTTCATTTACATTTCTATCTATAATCGCTACTTTTGTTTTCGGTATAACTGTTACACCATTGTTATGGGCTAATACGCCTGAACACCCTGTCAGGGTTGTTGATGTTTTCCCTGTATAGGAAAACTCATCTCTATCATTTATGGTATCTATAATCCAACCTGAACCCGAGGAAGGAAAATCAATCGTATCTTTTACATTGACAGTAGACTCCCCACCTAACAAAACAGATGTTAAATAAGTTCCTTTTGTGGCATGAAGGGCTGCTATAAGGTTAATCGCTCTTATACATCCAGCATTAATTTTATCTGCATTCAAATCGTTGATCTTTGCATCTGTAACTGCCAATGCTGCAATCTTGGCATTATTGACAGCCAAATCAGCGATCTTGGCATTATCTACGGCGAGGTCAGCAATCTTAGCATTCACAATAGATAAATCATGATAATCAGCCGTATTCACATCCGCCGTCGTTCCTGGAACACCTGCTGTTGCACCCGATGGATGCCAGGCAGAAATATTGCCTGTCCAGTCTACTGCACGGATCCAGTAGTAGCGGGTAACATTATAAGAACCTATCAGGTCAGACCAGGCATCGCTGCTTACCTCAGCAACTTTTGATGCTCCTGCTCTATCATTTGTATTTGCCCTCCAGACCTCTATATGATCAAGATCGACATCTGAGGGATTTGTCCAATCTAAGAAGTTATGTTTAAAAGATGAAGTAATTGTCAGGCCGGAAGGGGCTGCTGGCACGGTATCATCATCAGACGTGGTAATGCTTGAATCCGATGTAAAAGCCGAAGCATTTCCTGCAACATCAATAGCCCTTATACCTACATAATACAGTACATTTGTTTTTACGGGCATAAATAAGGTCTGGTTTGTCTTGACCGTGCCATAGGAATAATTCCCGCCGGTTTCCTTGATCCGATATTCATAATGCGAGAGGTCGCTTTCTGAATTAGCATCCCATGTGGCACGGATCCAGGCAAAAGTATTCCCTTCCTGAGAGACTGAAGCCCCTGTGGAAAGTGAAAGACCTGTGGGAGTGGCAGGGGCAGTTGCATCAGGTGTTCCCGAATACTGAGAAGTATAATCTGAATAATTAAGAAGCCTGTCAAAAGCCCTGATCTTCACGTAATACGTAACTCCATTGCTTGCAGGATATTCAACCCTTGTCCCGCTGCCCGTATATTTCAGCGTAGACGGGCCAGGGGTGAAGCCTGATGTTGTAGAAATATGGACTTCATAGCCGGCAAGATCAACTTCAGAATTATTCGACCAGGTGATGATGATGGATTGAAGGCCGCCTGTTACTGCTCCCCCCGTGGGAGTAGCAGGGCCCTGGGTATCTCCTGGAGCAAGCTGGTTTGTGAGGGTCGGGTTTCCTGAGCTCAGAAGAGCAAACATATTCTCCGAGATAGCAATATAATCATAATAGAGTCCTGGTACTAATCCATCAATCCGTGCGTTCCACGTATTGCCTGAAGCAGGTTTATTGCCTTCAACATATCTATAATAAGTCTCGCCGTTTTTCCTATAGCCGAATTTTATCTTTGCAAAATTATCACTGGCAGGAGCATTAGCCTGTAAAAAAACATAAGCCAAAGTTGTTCCATCATTAGATTGATAAGCACCTTCAGAACTTTTCGAAAAACTTGTTGGAGGAGAGGGAGGAGTTTTTGAATAATCAGGCAGATTATCGCTATTTGCATTGTTGGGCATAGAGCCCGCAACGTAGGTATATATTTCTGCCTGCCAGGAATTGAGTTCAAGAGAAAAGGTATTCATGTTTTTCTTCTCTACCTTCCCAACCTGGAAATTGGCATTGATACCATAATCGGGGATTATGACTTTTACATTTTTTCCTTCAGCAATATCTCTTGCCTCTTTGCCAACTAAGATGGTGAGCCTTCTGTCACCATAGATCATACGGTATTTTTGATAAGAGGTAATCCTATCTGCTGTCACGTGGTCCCAAACGAAACCGCATTCAATTATTTTTTCTTCTCCGAAACTGAAGATGCTTCTCTTATTGGAATAGGAGTATTTGCCTTCCCATTCATTCCATCCATAATTTAAGGCAAAGGTCTTGAAAGACTCGGAAATCGGGGTTTTCCTGTTTTCGGATATCTCCACGATATTTTCATAGGTGCCGTCTTTATGGCCGAAATTGTAGTTAATTGCTGAATCATATACGTCACACTTTATTGTGATTGCTCCGCTATCGTTATAGGAGATCCCCCCGCGGCAGCAGAAAAGTAGTTCATTTAAAATATCAGAGCACCTTTTCTGTTCTGATATGAATCCGTCGCAGAGGAGATCTGTCATCTGTCCTGCTGCTGTATCAAAGGATGTTGTGTCTATAGTCAGCCCAAGTCCATAGGTTGAGTTTGAAAGCAGATGCTGGATGACTCTTACAAAATTCCTTGTAGCTGAAGTATCCCCTCCGAGTTTCAAACCTCTTATATCGGCTGTGAGCTCATAAGGGCTGCCTGAAAAATCTATTTGCTCCTTGATGAATCTAATGAATGCATAACCAGGATAAGGTGAACCCTGAGAGCCGTCATAGACAGTGTATTCCGAAGAGCTAACTAAAATCCTGCTGCGATAGACATTGACTGTCGTCGCCTTATTTGAATTGTTGCTTTCGATAGTGCCGTAGCAGATTATATAGTCGAAATAATTATTGGTATAATCCGCATGGATGTATCGTAAGGGGACTTTTTTGCAATAACCGAAACATATGTTGTAGGCCTTGCCGAGATCATAAGCCGGGTTTATCACATTGGGGGGAGACTCAGACCAGTCGGTAGTTTCATAGACCTTTCTGGGGATTATCGCATTGAGTGGATCAGGATCCTGAATTATTACAGTGAGAGATGCCTCGTCTCTCAGATCATAATCTACGATCTTTCCATACATCAGGAAGCTTACAGGAGTCCCCTCAAGGGGCTCGTAGACCTGGAACTTTATGCCTTTACCCCTGAGCTCCTCTCCGGCCTCGAGGGTGAAGAAGAGGCCATCGCTATTGGAAAATCGTAAGGTAAGGGTCTCCGGCTCTATGATTCCCCAGTAGATGTCAGAAAGCTGCTTCGTCACATCTATTTCGTTGAGTAATCTTCTTTCATAAAAATTTGAATTGATATAAATATCCTCTGTGCTGAAACGTCTTGTCGTAGTCAGAAGTAAATCTATGAGGATCCTTGTGTTGTATTGAGCAAGGGTACTCATCAGACGGCTTCTCTGAATATAAGGGTTGCTATATTCATATTATTAGGCCGATTCCATGATATCCTTACTGATCCGTCTCTCTGGCAGAGATAGCCTTTTGAGGTATCACCAAGATTCTCATAAAAAACAAGATAATCGTCTTCATCGATTGCATCTAATGTCCAGATCTCATCTTCTTTTGATCTTTCATAAAGATTAAACCCGAAAGAGCCTTCCCAGATTTTGATGTCTCCCCTGCCGACTTTCTCCACAGTACCTGAGAGGAACTGTATTATTTGGGGCTTTGCCTTCGGGGCCTGATATTCATATGGATGTGATGGATTTCTGCTGAGCTCAAGTATTGCCTCCGTAGCAAAGAGGGTTCCTATCCTGAAGACAGAAAGGCCATCAGTAGGCGTCTGCCCCATGATCCGTATCCTCATATACTGGTAGTTAAAGTCCATCAGTATTGCACAGAGCTTATAACGATTGGTCCTTGCATCCTTAGAAATCGTGAACTGCTGGCTAAAGGGAGGGCTTGTCCATGTGTTTGTGGTATTACCCTGAATATATACGTTTGTAAAATTGACATCATTGAGGAAAACAAGTTTAATGGCCTTTGCAGTAGAGAAGTCTATTACGATAGTTACTTCCGTAATGACTGTGGATCGATAATGTCTTCTTAGGTGCCCGAGGTCAAGCATGTTGGCCTTTGGATAATTTGCATCCTCACTTGAGACTGTGAGCATTGAAGGAGTGAGGATTGTATTATATCCGAAGAAGAAATTACCTTTTATTTCAAAGATTTCAGGGATTTCAGCCCGACCACCATAAAGAATTTCGCCTATGGGTTTATCGCCTATCGGCATCTAAAACTCCAAATCTATTTAACTCTTCCTGATAGCTCATTGCAAAATTAAATTCCCTCCACCTTCTATAATCACACCTGCGGGTTGTGATGGCGGCACATCTACAAATATCATATGCCCCCAACCGTCAGGATCATTAAACTCTCCTCCTGTGCTATTACACCAAGGTGTTTGATTATGCAGCGGAGGATTCCAATTATCAAAGGACAAATCAAATCCCCATGTGTCATTCACATTAGGAGCAGAAATACCCCAATCAGACCATGTAATTTTG
>Ga0315268_10003257_pt1 | contig 17959 bp, 22 predicted proteins | sample C1_top_MG_FD_204535 | JGI IMG/M metagenome (GOLD analysis project Ga0315268, IMG submission 204535) | Sediment microbial communities from Yellowstone Lake, YNP, Wyoming, USA - C1_top | ecosystem: Environmental > Aquatic > Freshwater > Lake > Sediment | place: USA: Wyoming | collected 2017-08-01
GATTCCGGAAAAGGCGCGGGTCGTTCTTGAAAATCTTCGTTCGACAATCAAAAAAGTCGCACCGAAGGCTTCTGAAAAGATAAGCTACGGAATACCGACGTTCAATTACCTCGGTCCGCTTGTCGGATACGCCGTTTTCAAGAATCATTGCAGTTTCTACGTCATGAGCTACAAGGTAATGGATGTGTTCAAGAAAGAGCTTGAGCCTTACGATAAAGCCACCGCGACGATTCGCTTTTCCCCCGATGACCCGCTTCCGGTCGCGCTCGTGAAGAGGCTCGTCAGGGCAAGGCTCGAGGAAAACGAGGGAAAGAAGAAAGGAGGATAACATGCCCGCTGAGATAAAGACAATATGCCTCACGAGCAAGCTTGGTATATCGGTGAACTGCTTCCTTGTGAAAGCCGGAGGGGGGTATGTCCTCATCGATACTGGGCTTTCCTCTCTGCGTGGCGCGCTCGAAAAGGAATTAGAAAAAGAAGGATGCCGACCCGGGAATCTTTCCCTCATCGTACTGACTCATGGAGATTCCGACCATGCTGGCAACTGCGCATATCACCGCGAAAAGTACGGTGCAAAAATATTGATGCACTGTGGCGATTCGGGAATGGTCGAGAGAGGGGACATGTTCTGGAACAGGAAGAAAGGGAATAGTGTCATAAGGATGATAGTCCGTTTCTTCGGATTGAGCAAATCGGACAGATTCAGACCAGACTCTTTCATCGAGGGAGGACACGATCTCTCCGGGTACGGATTCGATGCAAAAGTCTTTCATATTCCGGGACACTCGAAAGGGTCAATCGCAATTCTTTCAGCGGACGGCGACTTGTTTTGTGGGGACTTTCTCACAAATAGAGGCACTCCGGCTGTGGGCTCCATCATAGACGATATGACGGATACAAATGCAAGCATCGAAAAACTGGGGGGTCTGAAAATAAGAACAGTGTATCCCGGACATGGCAAGCCGTTACCATGGAAAGGGTTATAAAAAGACAATGAGGAGGGAAATTATGTCACTCATACCGGGTTTTGAGTTGGGTCTATGGAATGCCTGGATTCTTTTTCTTCTTATTTTCCTGTATATCATTGTTACCGTAAAAATTTTTAAGAATGATGTAGGAAAGAAAATAGCTCACGGCGAGGAGGAGAGAAAATACAGTATGTCTGTAGCACTGTTCTTTTTCATCCTGCTGATATACTCTATTTTTCTGCCATTGAGACTGGGGACGATATTTTTTTATGCAGGCCTCTCAATATATTTGCTGGGATTGATTGTCTGTACCATAGCCATAGCGAATGTCGCGGCTACCCCGCTGGGTAGGCCGTTTACTCGGGGCGTGTATCATTATTCAAGGAATCCGTTATCTCTCGGAATGTTGTTAATATTCTTAGGTATTGGCGTAGCTTCGGCTTCTTGGCTTTACTTACTGCTTTCAGCCATGATTATGATTATAGCGCACTTTATGGTGCTCGTCGAAGAACGCTCCTGCCTTAATAAATTCGGCGATTCCTACCGCGAATATATGAACAAGACGCCAAGATGGATAGGAATACCAAAATCAGGAAAAGGTGAATAATATGCCACTTCGTTCATCCAAATTCTATTGACTTTGCTCCCTTCTCCCCCCAACCCTTAAATACTTCTGGGAAGATATCGAGAGGATATGAGAACGATATCGGAGGTCTTTTGAATGTCTCCTGAAACCATATTGGGATATGCGGCTCGGGCGAAAGGACAGTCGCTCGAGCCGTTCACCTTTGCCCCACCGGAACTGGGGGTAAATGATGTCAGGGTTTCCGTGAGCCACTGCGGCGTCTGCCACACCGATATTCATGCAATCGACGACTACTACGGGATAACGACCTTTCCATTCGTGCCCGGCCACGAGATCGTCGGGTACGTGTCGGAGGTGGGGCTCTCCGTATCCGAGGTGAAGAAAGGGGACAGGGTCGGCATAGGATGGCAGGGCCGTTCGTGCGGACGATGCGAGTGGTGCACGAAGGGGGAGGAACAACTCTGCCAGGACATCGTGGAATCGGGAACATGGGTCCCCTATGGCGGATTCTCCTCTTCAGTCGTTGCGGATAGCCGCTTCGCCTACCCACTGCCTAACGCCATGCCCTTAGAGGTAGCCGCGGTGCTCATGTGCGCCGGGATCACTGTGTACTCGCCGCTCAAATTGTACGCCGCGTCTCCTTCGCAAAAGATAGGCATCATAGGCGTGGGGGGGCTGGGCCATCTCGCCATACAGTTCGCGCACGCCTTCGGTTATGATGTAACAGCCATTTCCTCCTCCCCGGAAAAGGAGGAGCAGGCGCGCGCCTTCGGCGCAGACCACTTCATCGATTCGGATGACGAAACCAGCTTACGAAAGGCTGTATTTGCCTTCGACCTTCTGCTATGCACTGCTTCCGGTAAGATCAAATGGGAGGAGCTGCTAAATACATTGAAGAAGAATGGCAGACTTATCCTCTGTGGCTTCCCGGACGTGGTGCTCAATTCGACAGACCTCGTTGCGCACCAGCTGTCAATCACCGGGTCATTTCTAGGCAATCGAGTCGGAATGAGGGAGATGCTCTCCTTCGCGCAGGCACATGGCATCACGCCCAAAGTCGAACTGATGCCCATGTCGCGCGTAAACGAGGCACTCCAGAGGGTGAAGGAGAACAGGGCACGATACAGGATTGTATTGTTCAATGACGTGTAATCCTGAAAAAATCCACGTACTCCCATGGATGGGTTTGCTTGAAAAAACAGGACAGCCACAGAATAAAGCTTAAGAGGCGGGAGCAGGGGAAGATTCGCCATGCAAATCACCATAGAAAAAGCCTCGGGGGCAGACTCTGAGAGGTTCGCCGATATATCCAAACGTGCCTTCCATACTGACGTCGATTTCGGAGGACGGGCGAACTGCGGGCCTCCCGGGTACGACTCGCCCGCCTTCTATACCCGCATCCTCAGATTCCTCGACTCTTACCGCATCGTGCGGGGGGACGAGGTTGCGGGAGGAACCATGGCAAAGGTCGTGGGGACGCACGGCGTCCTCGAGAGGGTATTCGTCGACCCCCGATTCATGAGGAGCAGGATAGGGAGTGAGGCCATGAGGCTCGTCGAGGAGGCTTACCCCCACGCTTCTTTATGGAGCCTCGGCACCCCGGAGTGGAACACGCGGACATGGCGGTTCTACGAAAGGCTTGGTTACAGACAGGTTGGATGGGACGATAGCGAACCCCAGTTCCGTGGCAAATGGTACGACAAGTTAAAAGTCGAAGAGTACCCGTTCATCCCGATTGGAAAGCTGCGCGACGGTTCAAACAACATACTCGTCGAGGGCAGGGTTGCCGAGAAGGGAAAGCCCCGCATGGTCCGCACTAGAAAGAAAGGGGAAATCCTCCCCGTCGCCGATGCAACGCTTTCAGACGACTCGGGACGCATTACTTTGACACTCTGGGGAAGGAACATAGACCTCATATAAATCGGGGAGAGGGTCCGCGTCGACGGAGGCTACACGAAGAGCTTTAATGGAAAGCTCTTACTCAACGTCGGCTACGGTCGTCTCATCGCTCTCCTCTAGTCTGAAGTACATACATTTCTCAGAAAGCCTGAACGCACGGTGGGCAGAAAATCCGTCATGCATTAGCACGCATTTGGTGAGGAGCAAGGAGAAGAGGAATCGCACGATATGCATTTCAATATTCGCAGGAAGTAGTTATGTGGTGCCATGGTTGATGAGGAAAAAAAAATAGAAAAATGGATACTTTATGCAAGAATGATAGGGGTGAGAAAGGCTGCAGTAATTATGCAGAGACAGAGTCGCCCTTCCTCTCTCTGACATATCCCAATCCTTAAATACTCTCCCAAAGAAATCGGGAGTGCATGAGAACGATATGTCGTTATCCGTTGTTTCCGATGCCCGTCACCGGACGAGACGACGTTCAAGTGTGATCAAGAGGATGAATGAACATGCAGTATTCGGACATAGACGAGAATGATAGAAAGCTAATCGCGAAAGCAGAGGAAATCCTCGAGAGGAATTACGATGACCCACGACACACCGTCGGCGCTGCCGTTCTGTGTGATTCAGGAAAAATCTATGCAGGAGTGAATATAGAGTCGTGCGGTTATGGACCATGTGCCGAGCCCATCGCCATTGGGGCGGCAATCAGCAACGGTGAAAGAAGAATAAAATCTATCGTTGCTGTTGCAAAGCCAGATAATCCTCACACTGTAATGTCCCCATGTGGCAATTGTCGTCAACTTCTTTATGATTATTTTCCTGATTGTATGGTAATAATAACACATAATAATGAAGTCGTAAAAGTAAAAGCGAGAGAATTGATTCCAGATGCATATGGAAATTTCGATTAAGAAATGATACGTGTTACCACCTCACCCGCCCCTTAAATACTTCAGAGAAAACACAATGAGCGTATGAAAACAGTAGAATCATTTTCTGGGAATCCAGATACCATTAAGTCGTTGCACCCCGTGCCGTGCAAACCTATATTAAGACCCATATAAAATAAAAAGAGGATAAGATGTCTACAGAAATTAAAACCATTAACTTAGGCGGGGTAAATTGCTACCTTGCCAAGGCAGGCGACAATTTTATCCTTATCGACACTGGATTTTCAGAAAAACGCGCCAACCTAGAAAAAGAACTTGAAAACGAAGGATGCAAGCCCGGCAATCTCAGGCTTATCGTTCTAACACACGGGGATTCCGACCATGCTGGCAACTGCGCATATCTCCGCGAAAAGTACGGTGCAAAGATATTCATGCATTGTGGCGATTCGGGAATGGTCGAGCGCGGAGACATGAGCTGGAACAGAAAACCCAAACCAGACAAATTCTCAATACTCTTCAGAATAATGTCGATTTTCTTCAGGCCAGGCAAATTCGAAACATTCAAACCGGATTTATTTATCGAGGATGGGTACGATCTCTCCGGGTACGGATTGGATGCAAAAGTCTTTCATATTCCGGGGCACTCGAAGGGTTCTGTAGGAATCCTGACAAGTGGCGGCGACCTGTTTTGCGGCGACTTTCTCTACAACATTCCGGGTTTCCTTTTTATCGACGATTTGGCAGATTTTGATGCCAGTGTTGAGAAACTGAAGAAGTTCAAAATAAATATGGTGTACCCTGGTCATGGTAAACCTTTCCCATGGGAAAGGTTTATAAAAAACCGCCGAAAAAATAATAAAGAGGAGAATTAAATATCGCAATTAAGACTAAATCAAGTCACTGACGCAGAAACTTCTGATTCCCGCTGGAAAGGTCTCTACAAGGTCAGCGGTGCGGCTGCCCTGGTCATAGCGGTGCTGCTTCTATGTGAGATCATAATCTTCTCCATCTGGCCGCAACCTGACACCGTGATCGGCTATTTCACGTTATTTCAGAAGAACTGGCTGGTTGGACTCTTGGACCTCGATCTCCTGGGAATGGTTGCCTATGTTCTGTTTGTCCCGGTTATCCTGGCCCTCTACAACGCCCTCAGACGAGCCAGCGAACCTCTCACGGCGATCGGCACAGCCCTCTTCTTCGTAGGGATAGCGGTCTTCTTCGCAACGAATACGGCTTTTTCCATGCTCTCCCTCAGCGACCAGTATGCGGCTGCGACGACAGAAGCGCAGAGGTCCATGCTCTTGGCTGCAGGGCAGGCGATGCTCACCACCTTCAATGTCGGTGCGTTCCAAGTGAGCTACATCATCGTGTCCACTGCCTGGTTGATTATCGCGGCTGTCATGCTACGGAGCAGCATCTTCAGCAGAGTCACCGCCTATCCGGGAATCCTGGCAGGCGTAACTGCAATAGGAGCGGTCGCACTCGAACATACGCCGGTGATAGGCGAGCTCTTCGCGCTCCTTGTTATCGTGTATTTCGCAGCTATCGTGTTTCTGGCGATATGGGTCGTCCTGATCGCCCGAAGGCTCTTCCAGCTAGGGCATGGCATTTCGAAAGAAGAGGCGAATCGGATTGGAGGTATATCTCGATGAAAATATTGATAGTCTATGACTCGGTCTACGGGAATACCGAGAAAATTGCCAAACCCATCGGTTGTGCCATTGCCGGTGGCGTTAAGACGATTCACGTACGCGAGGCGGATTTTTTTTTGCTGGAATCCGTGGACTTGCTCATCATAGGCTCCCCGACCCAGGGCGGCAGAGCCACGCTTGCCATTCAGAACTTCCTCGACGGCATTCCTGAACCTGCCTTAAGAAACATGCGTGTCGCCACCTTCGACACGAGACTCCCGACGAGGCTCGTTGGAATATTCGGTTATGCCACGGACAAAATCGCAGACATCCTAAAAGTGAAGGGTGGCACCCTCGTAGTACCTCCTGAAGGCTTCATCGTCAAAGGCAGGGAAGGTCCCCTCAAAGAAGGGGAAGAGCAACGTGCTGCCGAGTGGGCGAAAGTAATCATCGCAGCGTGCAGAGGCAAGAGCTAGCTCAATTAAACTATTGTCGAGGAAGGAGGGTTGGAATGAAATATATGATCATTGAGAAATTCAGAAACGGGGATGCAAAGAGAGTCTACCAACGATATTTTGAAAAAGGCAGAATGGCGCCCGATGGCTTGACATACATTGAAAGCTGGGTTGACGAGGAGATGAAGATGTGTTTCCAAATAATGGAATGCCAAGACCCGAGAATGATAAATGATTGGATAGAGAACTGGCAGGATATTGTTGATTTCGAAATAGTGCCCGTGATTACTTCCGAAGAGGCACAAAAGAGAATCCGCAAGATGATTTGAAATCGAGGGACGTCATCTGAGATGTTGGGGAATTTCTAATACATATTGTGCGAGGGGATTTTTTAATTAACGAGCAGCCGTCTTGCCACTATGCGTCCCTCTTCACCCAAATCTGTATCCTAACGTTCAATAACGCGGAAATGACACCGTAACGCATAAGAACCATAGCACCATTATTCAGGAGTCATGATGCGTGCCAGATGTTGGCAGCCATTGCATAAAAAAGAGGAAGAAAATGAATGTAAGAAGAATCAACAAGGAGGAAATAGTGAAACTACATGATATTGACAGGAGCGAAATAGTCAATCAGATATATTATGCGATTGATGGTTCCCTGGTTTTAAGAGATGAGCACTATGACGTTCCAAAGTGGTCAGATGACGTTCTCAGAGGGTATATGAAAGCGCTTACCGAATTGTACGATCGTGGCGGAGTAATATTCGGGGTATTTGACGATGAAAAGATGGTAGGGATAATGGCATTAGGCAGCGAAATGATTGGGAAAAATAGAGACCGAATAGTTCTGGATTTTATGCATATAAGCAAAGACTACAGAAAACGAGGACTGGGAAAAAGGTTAGTGGACATGGCAAGAAGTGAAGCCAAGAAAATGAATGCACAAAAATTATATATTTCTGCATGCCCGACAAAAAACACGGTTGATTTCTATATGAAAAATGGTGCGATAGTAACAGAAGATATGGACAAAGAAATGTTTGAAAAAGAACCTGATGATATACATATGGAAGTAGTGTTATAATCAATAATGGCGTGTCGCAAAAAAACGTTTTTGCCCATGCAAAATCTCACCCAAATCATCCCACGGCGAATTTTTTCTCCGCAAACGTTATATACAATTGTATGGATTACTTGTGTAAAGAAGGAGGAATTCAAACGTACGGAAAAATCAATGGAATACCATTAACGGATGTATCCAGCACCATGTTCCTGATGCTTTACGGAAGGGTGCTCGAGAGCCGTTCGGCAAATCCGATTCTTCCTGATTCGAAGGCCGAAGAGATCGTGTTGCAGATAAACGACAGCATGCTCCATTCAGAGCAAAAGGTTTTCCGAAAGCTCAGCCAGTTCAAGATAAGCAGGGAACTTGCAGTACATGCAGCATTGCGGGCGAGACAGTATGATTTGTATACGCAAGAGTTCATGAAGGAACATCCTAAATGTTCAGTCGTCAATCTCGGCTGCGGCATGGATACGCGTTTCTGGCGCATAGACAACGGCACGATACGATTCTTCGATCTCGATTTACCTGGGATCATAGAGCTCAAACGCAGTCTCGTCGAGGAGACTGATCGGTATAAGATGGTGGGCTGTTCTGTGTTAGATTATGAGTGGATGGATTTTATACTGGCTGATGAGAATCCAGTGATACTCCTCGCAGAAGGACTGTTCATGTACCTGCTCCCGCAGGATGTGAGAGCCTTGCTTTTAGTAATGGGACAACGCGTGAGGGCGGGACAGTTGATCGCTGAAATGGTCAACGAGAAATACACAAAAGGGTTCAGTAAGTGGCTTCTCGCCTTCAAGTTCAGATATGAATTAGGATTTGACAATCCGCCTGCATATAAGTGCGGCATCAGGGATAGTGACGAGTTAGAAAAATGGTCGCCAAGGCTTCATTTCATGGATGATTGGGTCTACTTCGATGTCGATACAGAAAAGCTGGGCTGGGCACGCATGCTCCGCTATTTTAAAACTTTCAGAAAATCGCAGTGGACGGTCCGTTATCGAATTGGTGAATAAGAACGAAGGGCGCGTCAGACTGTTGATGATATTGTTAGATAGAAATACGATAAGAGAAAACAATTATTTAAGCAATAATGATTATAAGCTAAAACGAACATTCTCTACAGGAGAAAAATATGGAAATATATTTCCTCCCTAAAACCCGTCTGGGTAAATGGTCATGCGGACTCATAGTCGCATTATTCTTCTTGCTCCCGCCATTCCCGGGCTTGTTTTTTTCAGCCGCGGGACGCCCTCCCGAGGGCTATGTCCTTACAATCATTGGATTCGGTATTTTATTCTTACGGGGGGCAACGGCGATATTGGGATTCCTTGCAGGAGTTCTTTCCATTTTTAAGAACAAGGAACGCTCTATTATCGTCTTCGTCGCCATATTGATTGGGCTTTTCTTTGTCTCTTTTTTCCTAGGAGAAATCCTATTCCCGCATTAGATTCATGATTTTAGGGGGAATGCAAATCAATCGCGATGGAATATCTGAGCACCTCACATTTCGTCGTCACTTAAATCCTCAACAGCGACGCATTCTTGCTATCCTTGGCAAATAATTCCAGAATAGAGGTCCCGGTGTGTCTCACACAAATTGGTACGACGTTGACCACAACTTCGAGTGTCCATAAATCGTGAGGAAAAAAAGCTAGGGGCAGAGCAGAATCTGGATGCTTTCCGCCGTCGAAACCCTTTTATTCCCATCTCCTCACAAAGGGCAGGTGATGCCATGAATATAAAATACCTCTCCCATGCCTGCTTCGAACTCGCAAATGGAAAGACCCTGCTCATCGACCCCTACTTCACAGGTAATCCACTCGCTCCTCCTTATCATGGAAATCCAGACATTGTCCTTGTGACCCATGAGCATGGAGATCATGGGGCTGACGCCAAGAATTTTGACGCCCTCGTCGTCTGCCCACCAAACTGCTCTTATAAAAAGATGGTGCAGATGAAAATAGGAGAGAAAAAGAGCATTGAAGAACTGGATTTTGAGATGGTCGCCTCTTCTCATCATCAGTCCAAATATGCTGCAGGTTACATTTTTACTTTCGCGGGAAAGAGAATCTACCATCCCGGAGACACCTACCTCGACGGCGTCAAGCCGCAGAAGGGTATTGACATATTCTTTGTCCCGATAGGCGGCTACTATACCATGAATATTGATGAGGCAGTTGAAGCCCTCAAAATCGTGAAGCCGAGCCTCGCCATACCCATGCACTACGATACCTTCCCACAGATAAAAGCCGACCCCAATGAATTCAAGAAAAAAGCGGAGAAGGCGGGATTCGCCGCAAGAGTTTTCAGATTCGGGGAAGAGGCGTCATTGTAAGTCGAGCCGTGAGAGAAATTCTTTGAGTATGCCGCTGTATTCCTCATTATTTGTGATGTAGCAGAGGTGGGCTCCCTCCATGACTTCGAGGCGAGAGTTGGGAATGGAGAGGAACATCTTCCCATACACGTCGACGGGAGTGAATATGTCCTGCCTTCCTCCCACGATGAGGGTGGGAGCATGTATCTCCGAAAGATAGGCTGTCGCATCGAATCTTCTTATTATGTTGACGCGCTCAAGATAGGTTTCTTTGGAAACTTCTGTCGCATCGGAGAGAAAGCTTTTCGAGTAGGCGCCATTGTTCTCTGAGATGTTCTCCTTCTTGAACATCCTCATGCCAAGCGAAAAGGGAAGGACGCCCGAGAAGAAAATAGGGAGGAGGAGTCGGTGCTTGGAAGTGAATATGAATTTGGGAAAGGTGCTTGTGAGTATGAGCCCAGAAACCCTTTCGGGATGAAGCCGGGTGTAGGCGAGGGAGAGCGTGCCACCGAATGACTGACCGCACAGCACGGCTCTGCGAATTCCAAGATGGTCCATCAGGTCATGCAAATCAGCAATAAGGGTTTCCATGGTGAAGTGTCCGCTCTTCCTCTGGTGATAGAAGATGAGCCTGAAGTTGGGGAGGGAAGGCTTCTCATGCACAAATGAATCCTTTCTCCCGATGATACCGTGATTCACAATGACTGGGAATCCTTTCCCGAAGGATTCATACTCGAGTTCAATGTCATTCAAAGCAATTCTGGGCATGAAGAGAAAACTCGTCCTGCATTAAAATTCTTACTGAAAGAATTTGCCTTGGGGACAAAAAATGATGGAAAAGGCAAAATCACACGACCACACCATCCCTCAGTCGGATTATCCTGTCCGCCTTCTGTCCCAGTTCCTCTTCATGGGTGACCATGAATATCGTTATGCCCAGCTCTGCGTTGAGTCTCCTGAAGAGCGTCACGATTTGGGACGCGTTCTCGGTGTCCAGGTTTGCCGTGGGTTCGTCTGCCAAGAGAAATGAAGGGTTGTTGACGAGTGAACGCGCAATGGTGACCCTCTGCTGCTCGCCTCCCGAAAGCTCTGAGGGAAGATGATTCTCCCTCTCGTCCAGACCCACGAGGTGGAGAAGTTCGCGCCCTTGCCTTCTGCATTCGTTCATATCTTTTCCTAGAAGCATCATGGGGAGTATGACGTTTTCGAGCGCCGTGAGTTCCATGAATAGATTGAAGAATTGGAATATGAATCCTATCTTTTCGAGCCTGAAGTCCACGCGCATATTCTCGCTCAGTGTGGAAACATTGGTGCCGTCTATGAAGATGTCTCCCGAAGTGGGGGAATCAAGCATCCCCACCATGTTGAGGAGCGTAGACTTGCCTGCACCCGAGGGACCCATGAGGGCGACAAATTCACCCTTCACCACGTCTATATCCACCCCGCGCAAAGCCGGCACAGGCACCTTTCCCAACATGTAGGTCTTCTTGAGTGCATCCGTCTTTATGACGCTCATCTATCCACCCCATATGGCTTTTATTATGTTTATCCTCGAGCCCTGCCGAGCTGGCATGAAGGCTGCCAAAAGAGAGGCGATGAATATGAGGAAGACAGTGAGAAGGATGGCTTCTGAAGAAATCCTCAAGACGAGCAGCCCTATGGGAAGAACGATGCGTATGCTGTTCAAGATATAGGCGAGTACATGGGAGAGAATGAGCCCGAAGAACGTTCCCATCATTGACCAGAGCACAGCCTCCAGAAGAAATATGCCGAGGACGATGTGGTTGCGGGCTCCAATGGCTTTGAGAATCCCAATCTGCCTGCGCTTGGAGGTGACATTGACATAGATGATTATGGCAATGGTGACAATCACCGTGAGCAATCCCATCATCCTTATGGCATTCCAGATGATTTTGAGGACGCCTATGAGTTGCACGAAGAACCCCATCTTCTCCTCCCATGTCTTGACGTCGTCTGAAGGCAATTGCTTCATTATGAGCAGTTTGTAGGTGCCCACAGCGTCTCTATCTGCAAGTCTCACCCCTATCTCTGTGGACCTGTCGTGGGTGCCAAAGACGCTCTCAATTTCCTCTCTCGTCACATAGACGTTGAGCATATCTACAAAGAGAAATCCCGTGTTCACGATTCCTTTGACAGAATACTCGCGCTTCACGCCATTGCTGTAGACGAGTGTCACCCTTTGCCCCACGGAGACCTCAAGGTCGTCGGCAAGCATTGTGCCTATGAGCACAGACGTTTTCTCCTTGTCATTTAGAAAGTTCCCTTTCTCTATCTTTTCGGGGATGATGGATATGTTTTTCTCAAGAGAGGAGGTAATGCCCACCACGCTGCATCCAATGTTTTTGTTCTTGAGGATCACAATGCCACTGCTGTTGAGGTGGGAGGCGACGCCTACCACGCCTGCAATTCCTTCTATATTTTTGACCTTGCTCTCCGTGTGTTCTATAAACTTCTTCTCTTCGCGTGGCTCTACCACGATATGAGGAACCGTGGTGTCAGTAATCTGATCATAGAAGAGCCCTATGAAGGAATTCATGACGGCTGTGGACATCAAGACATTGGTGTACCCTATGGTGAGGGCGAAGACGACGAGGGCGAGTATGCGCTTGTCCTTGAATATGTCCTTGAGGGCCATGAAGAGGATGACCCGGATGCTCAGCCTCATTCGTCCTCACTTCTTTCTCAAAGTCCGTGCTACAATGAAAAGAATGACAAGCCCCACTGCGGCACCTATGAAGGGAATGTAATTGAGTTGCTCCTGTGGACGGACGACCACATGAATCATCTCTTGCCTCTCGGATGCCCCACTGCTTCCCGTGAATTCGTAATTGATTTTCACCTTTATATCGTATTCACCCACCACCCCTGCCCTGAGTATGAAAATGGCATTGGCATAGTCATCTCTCTCAATCTTTCCAAGATAGGCCTCCTTGTCTCCCGCAAACTGTGTATCGAGGGAAACTTTGACCCCTTCCGCAATCTCTGAGCCCGTGTTGTCTATCTTGAGGGTCAGGGTGAAATCTTTTTCGGCAGTGATGACGGAAGGGTCGATGCCTTTTCCCCCTATCGCAAGTTTTGGGGTGCCCGATACTTTTATGCCTGAGGTAATCTCCTCCCTTCCCAACTCTTTCCTTTCGTCCTTGTATTCCACAATCATCTTGAGTATGTAGTTTTTGGGTTGCGCGTTGCTATCGATGGAGAGGTGGTATGAAACGTTCTGTCTGCTTCTGCCAGGCATATTCTCAAAAATCTTGAGGGAGCCCTCCGAAAGCACGATGCTTTCATCTTCCACGACCAGACTCACCTTCAACCAAAGCAATCTGTTTTCCCCCTTGTTGTCCACATGGAATCCCACATCGAAATCATCCCCCACATACGCAGCCCCATCCTTGCCCACCACCAGGTCAGATACTTCGACGAGTGTCTCGCCCGTCACATGAATGTTGAAGGGAAATGTCTCCTCTATGCGATACATGGGATCCTGTGGGTCGTCATAGCTGACGACTATTTGCAGAAGATAGTCGCCATACTTCGCGGACTTGGAAACGTCTATCTTGAACAGCGCATTCTTACTCGAATAGGATTCTATGTCATCGAGCTTGTAGATGTCACTCCTTAACTCCTTCCGCGCGAGTGTGGAAGGAGAGAAGGGGAAAGAAAGGACGATTCGCGCATATACATTCTCAAGTGTAAGATTGCTCCTGTTGTCAATCCTGAAGCTTAGGGGCACGTTGCTGTCCCCAGCCATCAGGTAGTCGAAGGAGAAGAGAGGGGTGACCTCGAATCTCTTCGATTCTGCCCCAATGAAGGAGACAGAAAGCATGCACAAAACAATCACCACAAATATTTTTCTCATTCTATCACCTCGTACTCTAAGTCCAAGAGTATGTTTTCCATGACATCCTGAGGGATGAGAATCCCCTTTCTCTTGGAAACATGTAATGATATTCTTACTGTCGCATTTTCTATTTCACTTCTAAAAGAGAAGGAGTAACCCTCCCCACAAAACTCATTGTCCCCCATGCCTTTGATGAGTTTTGCATGCTCTGGAAGATGGATTATTATAGAGACATTTCCTTCCACGTCCCAGGGAACGTTCTGGATTTCCGAAAGAATCGCAGAAGGGGTGTAGTGTATCTTCCATGCCTTATTTTTTCTGGCATATCTTTCTATCTCAAGTGTTGCCTGAGCCTTCAGTTTTCCCTCAGAGTAATCGATGCTTTCTATATGCAATTTGGTCTTGCACTCAAACATCTGGGATGTCTTCTTTTCAATGAAAAGCTCTATGAAGCTCTTTGCAGGACCCACATAAGAGAAAACCTCTGCAAGAATGCTTTTAGAAGGGGAATTGTATTCAGCCTCCACCATTGCCTTTGCAGAACCATCCTTATTGATGAATATCTCAAGACTCGGTCTTACGTATACCACCATCAGAACCTCCTCCATTCCTTCGAAAAACTTATAGAGTCTCTCACCGAGAGGTGACAGGCTGTAAATGCCACCCTCCACAATGAAGAAATCCCTCATCGATCTGAGATGAAAGGCAAACTTTCCCGAATCCTCGGTCACCTCATGCATGAGGTCGGAATAGGTCTTCCCGCCCTGACTCAGAAAGAAAAGTATCCTCAATCGTGTGGGGTTCTTGAGGACGGAAAGGATTTCAGACACTGCGGATATGAGGGGAAGCATGCCTCACAGACGCGAGCGTCTATATAAATATATTGTGAAAAATAATTCACAATCCATATGCTTATATATCGCGTTTCTATGAGGACCCATGCTCGACGAAGAGATAGAGGGATACCTGTCTGAAAAATCCAGACGATTTTTTGAGGGCATCAGGGCGTACTACGAATACCTCGAGGCAGCCAATACCATGGCCATCGTGCGCCTCAACTACAATGACCACGGAGTCACCCACTCCAAGATTGTGGCGCGCAATGCCCTCCGCATTTATGAAATATTGAAGAGCCACATGACACCCAACATCATCCGCGAGGGGTGGGGGGATGAGGATGATGTCAAGGTCGTCCTTCTGGGAGGTTCCTTTTTTCACGACGTAGGAAACGCCGTCCACAGGGAAAACCATCACATCCATGGTGTATCTCTCGCGCGCACTTTTCTTGAAAAGGTACTCTCGGACATCTACAGGAGTCCGGAACATATGCTCACAGATATTCTCCATTCCATCTACTCCCACTATGAGACGGTGGAATGCCTCACCATGGAAGCAGGAATAGTGAAGGTGGCAGACGGGACGGACATGGAGGGGGGGAGGGCGCGCATTCCCTACAATCGCGGGAAAATAGATATCCATTCCGTCTCAGCTCTCTCCATACAAAAGGTCACCATCTCAGAAGGACAAGAGAAACCCCTCAAAATTACTGTGGAAATGAACGACCATGCGGGTATATTCCAGGTGCAGGAAGTCCTTGGAAAAAAAATAGAAACCTCCGGTCTCAAAGAATTCATAGAAATCTCTGCGGTGGTATCGGGGCGTGAGGTGAAGGTGACTTTCTAGAGGAGTGTCACATTTTTTCTTATGGAGACAATTTTGATCCTGAAGAGGAAGGGAGGGTAGTAATCGAGCCCCACCTCTTTCTCCGACACGTCGAAAATGTATGCATTCTTCTTTTCATACGTAATCTCCATGCCCTTCTTGGGGGTTATGCCCAGCTCGACAATCTTCTCTATGGGGACCTTCTGGAGGTAGCGAAGGGGTACGGCATACTGATTATTTATATCGATGTACACATATCCCTCTTTTACGTCTGTCACCTTGCCATAAATGCGGTTTCCGATGAGTATGTATTTTGATGAAATCTCGGGATTCTGGCCTGTCTGACTCTTATACTCATCTATCGTGAGTTTCATGATTTTATTGGAGTCATAGTACCCGTAGGGAGCATACGCTTTAATGACCTTCTTCTCACCCACCTTCATACCCAGGAGCGCCTCCTCCACCTCGATAGGGAGCAATCCCGTCTTGCTCGCTATCCCCGTGCCCACAATGAGATTTATGGGATTATACGTTATATTGGAATCAAAGATTTTGGCAATCTTGGCTTCGTTGGCATCTGTAGTTCCTATTACCGTTCCATCGGAAAGCCCGATGGTGAAGTGGAACACCACCTCGTCACCGAGTTCCACATAAGGTTGAGATAAGGCGAGGTAGGCAAGGATACTGATGACGATGATGGAGAATAATGCAAGGGCTCCCCTTTTGCGCGGCGTATCGTAGAGGGATTTAAACTGCATGGAAAAGAAGGTGGAGAGTGGGTATTTAAAGATATGCTTGAAGATTTTTGGCACTGATGAGAGTCGTCCATAAAAACGTTTTAACCATTCGACATCTTTTTAAGCCCTCATGACGAACCCATATCATGCCTTCACCGTTCATCCATTACTTTTTCGGTGTGATTCTCTCAGACTTCTTCGGATATACAGGAAAGCAAAAGCTTACCTTAGCACTCGTCTCCCTCCTGCCCGATGTGGATTTCATTACCCTCTTTCTCGTCCGTCCTATTTTCAAATTGACAAAGAATCACCCTCTTGTAGGTCGCGCCATATTTCACAGGGGCATCACACACACCTTCCTCTTTTCATTTGCAGCCTTGACTCTCTCTCTCGTGGTAGGGCAATTGAAAATCTCACTCTTTATTTTCCTCTCACTCCTTTTTCATATCGTGTGGGATTACATTTCAATATGGGGTGTCAATCCCCTCTTTCCCTTCCTCAAGAAGAATTATGCGGCAAACCTTTTCTCAATACACGACGTACCAATGACATTACTTCTCTTTTTCACTTCGTTGGCATCATTCTATTCTACATATCTTTTTGTCATCCTCCTCGTTTTGTGCGTGATGTATCTGCTTTCCCGATTCCTTTTCAAACGATATATACAGAGAAAGACAGGTGCCCTGCTCTCCTCCGTGGTCCCCACAAGCTCCTTACACTATGCCTATGCGAGGGAGGGAGGGAATCGATATTATGCAGGGAAATTCAACGTCCTCTCATGGAAAAATGAAACCAGAGCAATAGACTCTGACATGGAGAGAAAGAAAGACCTCTCCCCTCTTCTCAATGCGATGGGAAAGACGTTTGTAGAGTTCCCCGTCTTTACGAGCGAGGGAAGAGGCACACGGATTTTTGATGCACGAAGCACACTCTTCACCGGTCAGACGCCTTTCTCAATGATGTTTTATGTGGAGGACGGGCATGTCTTCCTGGTGACGGGGTGGGGAAAGGTGGAGGTCCCGCCTGCATGGGCATCATGGTAGAATGACGGTACCCGCCCTGCCCTCGAGGGCTTCCATGATTCTCTTGTCAGAGGTGATGATGGCTTTGTTGCCTGTTTTCCTGACAAACTGCAGGACTGCGTAAATCTTAGGTTCCATGCTGCCCACACCAAATTGGCCTTCAGCAAGATACTTCTCAAGCTCTGGTGCATGGACCTCACGCAGGGCAATCCTTTCCTCACTTCTGTAGTTGAGAAACACATTGTCGACATCCGTCGCGATGAGGAGAATATCGGCACCTGTCTCTATGGCAAGCTCGCAGGCGGTGAGGTCCTTGTCGATGACGGCTTCTATTCCCTCCGTCTTTCCATCCCCGAACACAGGGACACCGCCACCACCCGCGGCAATGACGATGACGTTGTTCTCCACGAGATGCTTTATTATTCGTGCCTCAAGAATTCGTGTAGGCTTGGGGGATGCGACCACACGGCGATATCCTCTCCCTGAGTCCTCAATGACAGAAAGGCCTTTCCCCCTCATCTCTTCTGCCTCTGCCTCGCCATAGAAAGGACCTATTGGTTTGGTGGGATTCTTGAATGCCGGGTCTTCCTTGTCCACCGCCACCTGCGTGATGAGGGTTGCGACATCGACTCCTATAATATTTTTGAGGTTCTGCTGTATCATGTATCCTATGAACCCCTGTGAGAATGCACCGCACACATCGAGGGGCATGGGTGAGACGAGATTTTTGGAGGCTTCCTGTTGGAGAAGGATGTCCCCCACTTGAGGGCCGTTTACATGGGTGATGATGAGATTGTATCCCTTGTTGTAAGCCGACGCGAGGTGATGACATACCTCACGCACAGTCTCATACTGC
>Ga0315268_10003258_pt1 | contig 17953 bp, 18 predicted proteins | sample C1_top_MG_FD_204535 | JGI IMG/M metagenome (GOLD analysis project Ga0315268, IMG submission 204535) | Sediment microbial communities from Yellowstone Lake, YNP, Wyoming, USA - C1_top | ecosystem: Environmental > Aquatic > Freshwater > Lake > Sediment | place: USA: Wyoming | collected 2017-08-01
CCAGTGCTACGGCCAGGTATATGAAGCTGTACCAGAAACGCATGTAATCGCCAAAGAACTCCATGAATGTCCTGCTTACAAGTAGTTGACCAAAGCCGGCCAGAGATGCGAACTGATAGAGGTATGGCAATTGCCATGGAAAATGCCTATCCAGCAGACATGTCAGTAGGCTAACGGCTAGAAAAAGGTCTAAGCCCAGCAGTACGAAGAACTCTGGTTGCAGTGGGGACGCCAATTTCGGTACCGTACCTCGAATGTCTGGTTTCTTTTTATTTAAGTCGTATGAATTCGGAATCCAAATCCGAAGTATACATTAATATGCGTAGAAAGGCAGAGAAATCTTCTGTCGTAATATACAATACACACACTTTTCAACTGACGGAAGGAACGTTGTTGGGAAGCTATTATTGCTTTGGGAGGGCTACTGCTGAGATTCCTAGGCGTTTGCGGATTTCTTTGGCCAGTGTTTCGCCGTGGGCGACTCGGAAGTTGTCGGTTATTACGTATTCTGGTTTTGAGCGTCTGACGTATTCGATCAGGCCGTTGAAGTCTGAGTGGTCGCTCAGGGCCACTGTGTACTCTTTGTTGCCGGTTTGTCGGATGGCGGAGTTGAATTCCCAGCCGCTTATGCAGAGGCGGAAGCTGTCAAGGCCAACTTTGCTTTTGGATTCCATGTGGTAGAAGGCAATGCACGGCGCGTTGTTCAGCAGCAGTTCTTTCGCCTCCTTTTCTTCAGATAATATTAGATGCCCAAGATTCATACCGTGTTTCTCGCAGACCTTTGACACCTGAAAGACTTTTTCAGGAGTGATGAAGGGCATGTTCACGTTAGCATTGTGAAGAATTTGCATGACCTCTTGGAGTTTTCCGTGGTAACCAAAAACGTAGACTGTGCCTTGTTTTAATCCTTTCTCGACGAGGGAAACGAGTTGACTTTTCACGTCCGTTCCGAATGAGCGTTTGCATGCGGGGTTTCCGTAAGTGGCTTCGATGACAAGGACATCAGCGTCCAAAACGGGTGTGTCGTCGATCCTGAAGTCGCCGGTGAAGACGATCCGTTTTCCCTCAGCATCTTCAACAAGTACTTGGGCTGCGCCGAGGATGTGGTCGGCTCTGAAAAATGTCATTCGCTCTTCATCGAACTGGATTGTTTTGCCGTAGTCTAGCGTTTCAACGAAGCCTCCCATCAGAAAGAGCGGGCTTCGCATGACGTCAATCAGATCTTTTGTGGCTTTGGTCATCAACACCTTTTCACATGTTCTGAGGCTCTGGCGCAGTCCTGTCATGTGGTCAGCGTGAGCGTGAGTGACAACTCTTAGGGGTTTGGTTTCTTCGAAAGCGTCGCATGAAACGTTCTTTCCAAGGAGGACAGCGCCCCTGTTAGTCACGGTAGCTCTCACTGACAAGGCACACACCACATAGTTCTATAGTGCTGAAGCAAGCCAGCTGACAAGTTCCCGAGGATTCTCGCATTCGATTCTGACCTTGATTGGTCCCAGAGGAGATTCGGCTACTTCCTTGGAAAAGGAAACGTGTCCAGCGAAGGCGACTTGCTTGTTCAAGCAGAAGTTGATGGTTTTCTTGTCAAGCCCTTCCAAAAGGACTTTGCGGGCAGCACTTCGAATGCGCTCTCGGCGAAGCAAGTTGTAAAGTTTGGTCAATCCTTCTTGTCCTTGCGTCTCAGCGATGAGAAGATTTCCTTTGTGCAGAGCTTCTGATTGCGTTTGCATGCTGCCGAAGACATTCTCGACTGCCTGTCTTACCTTTTCTTCGGATTCGGTTGAGTGGATCTCAACTTCTACGTGAACTCTTATTTCATCCATTTCTCCTCAACTTTCCCTAAGACTTCCTTAATTCTCTCAGTCACGACCTTCGCAGGCTCCTCATTAACTACTATGTATTCAGCCATGGCTACGGCGTTGCCCAATCCCACGCTCAATTCGCGCATGTCTCTTTCGTGGAAAACTTCCCACCCGTCTGCGTCGTCACTTCTCTTGCGGTTGTAGAGGCGTTGGAAACGCGTCTCTGGAGAAGCATGAACGGCAATGAGACGAAATTTTGGGAAATGCTCCTTGAACTCCTCCACTTCATCTAGGCTTCTTACGCCGTCCACGATTATTTTCTGCTGGTCTGCATTCCTTATTCTTGGAATGCACCTTTTGGCTATGACGCTCTTTCCCTCCAGCTGCCTAAGTTCAAGCATTATCTTGCCAATGTTCTCGGCATTAGGCTCTAGGCATCTTCTTTCAGCTTCTTCCCGTACAATGTCACCCATGACTACTACGTCGTAGCCCCTTTCTTTTGCGACTTCTACGACTAGGGATTTGCCAGATCCAGGCATTCCTGTTGAGCCGAGCACAAGTTTTTCCCCAGTCACTTTCTCCCCTCTTGACGATGGCTTGCCGTTAACAGATAGTCTTTTACATTAAAAACATTTATGAAAGAACAGGGTGAGATTCACTCGAAGGGACTGACATGGGAGAATCCATTAGGAGTTTTTTGGCTTTCGACATTGAAAGCGAATCAGTACTAAAGAGGATCAGCGAAGCGCAGACGTTGCTGGTAAGAACTGGGGCAGATTTAAGTGTCATTGAGCCGAAGAACATCCATATAACTTTGCGGTTTCTGGGAAACGTTCTGCCGACCACGGTTGAGAAGATTTTTGAAGGAATGAGGAAAGTCCAATTTCCAGCCTTTGACGTGAAGATTCTCGGAGTCGGCGCTTTTCCAAACGCGCGTTATCCGCGGGTCCTGTGGGCAGGGATAACTGAAGGCGCTGATCAACTGCGAAGCATTTTCAGCCAGTTGGAGCCTCACTTGCAGAGTTTGAGGTTTGCGCCTGACCCGAAGGGTTTCAGTCCACACCTTACGATTGCTCGGGTCAAGTCTGGAAGAAACAGTGCTCAGCTCGGCAAGTTCATCTCGGAAAATGCGAACTACGAGTTTGGAATTGTGAGGGCCGCGTGTTTGAGGCTTAAGAAGAGTGATTTGACGCCCAAAGGCCCCATTTACTCAACGCTTAAAGAGTTCTGTCCGTGAGAAGAACTGACGAGTCTGTGTCTATGCAGAAGAAAATGGAGCAAGTTTGCAGGATCGTCTTGGAACGCGTTACGCCGAAGACTGATGAGCGTGCCAAGATAGAGGCTTTGGCTAGGAAGCTGGAAAAGCAGGTTATTTCTGCATGCAAGGAGTTGGGCGTTCAAGCTGAAGTCCGCGTGGAGGGTTCTATTGCGAAGGGCACATGGCTTAGCAACGAGCCGGATGTTGATGTTTTCATGCGCGTGCCGACATCCTTACCTCGCAAGTCTTTGGGCGATATTTGTTTGAAAGTTGCCAGACTGGCTACTGAGGGTTCGGTGCAGATTGAACGGTTTGCCGAGCACCCGTATCTTGAAGCGATTGTTGAGGGCACTAGAGTGAACATCGTGCCCTGTTATGCTGTCAAGCGTGGAGAATGGCTAAGTGCTACGGATCGAACGCCTTTTCACACGGATTACATGAAGAAACGCTTGGATTCGCAGATGCAGAATGAAGTGCGGCTACTGAAGAAGTTCATGAAGGGCGTAGGTGTGTACGGAGCTGAAATCAAGGTCGGCGGGTTCAGCGGCTACCTTTGTGAGCTTCTGATCTTACATTACGGATCCTTTGCGGATGCGCTTGAAGCGTTTGCGGAACATAAACGGAGGATAGTGGTTGACATTGAAAACCATTATGCGAACAGGGAGAATGAGCTTGACCTTCTGTTTGATGAGCCTTTGGTAATTGTTGACCCGGTTGACAAGGGAAGAAACGTGGCTTCAGCTGTCCGAACGCAGAAGCTCTACAGTTTCATAGCTGCGGCCAGAGCTTTTCTGAAAAAGCCAAGCCTCAAGTTCTTCTATCCGCTGAAGACAACGGCTCTGACAATGAAAGAGTTGAAGCAAAAACTGCAGAAGCGTGGCTCTGCGACTGTCTTCCTGACGTTTGGACGTGTTGATGCTGTTCCTGACGTTTTGTGGGGGCAGCTTTACAAGTCCCAGCGTTCTCTCCGCAAGCTTCTGGACTTGAACGATTTTGCAGTCTTGCGGGAAGTTCCATGGAGTGACGAGAAAGCTTTGAACGTGTTTGTGTTTGAGCTTGAACAGCGTTTTCTTTCTCAGGTAAAGGAGCATTCGGGTCCGCCTCTTGAAAAGAAAAGTGAGTGCGACAATTTCTTGAAAAAGCATAATGACAATTCGGGCACGGTTTGCGGACCTTACGTTGAAGACGGCAGATGGATTGTTGTAGTCAAGAGAAAATTCACGGATGCTGTGGAGCTTCTCCATGAGAAGTTGAAAGACGGCGGGAGAAATGCGGGCGTCGCTGACCAGATTTCACACGTGCTTCGCGAGGCAGGGTTCAAGGCCTTTGTGAATGAAGAGATAGCTGAGGTTTATGGGAAGAACAGCGAGTTTGCAGAGTTTCTGACAGAGTTTCTTTTGGGCAAACCCAAGTGGTTAGAAACCGATCAAGGCTAGGATGATTAGGGCTGCGCCGAGTAGCCAAGTGTAGAATGCGAAATAGTGGAACTTTCTTGTGGCGAGTACTTTCCAGAGTAGTTTCAGGGCAAAGTAGCCTATCACTGTGGCGACTGCTACTCCGGCTAGGAGTTCAGTCCAACCCATGCCGGTTAGAGCCAGTTGGCTTCTTTCTTTGTAGAGGGTTAGGGTCAGTGCGCCGAGTATGGCCGGTATTGAGAGTAGGAAGGAGAATTTGAAGGCTTTTTCGCGTTTTAGTCCGAGCAGAAGAGCCACGGAGATTGTGGCTCCGCTTCTTGAGAGCCCGTGGAAAGTGGCTATGCCTTGCACAGTGCCGATTAGTAGGGCTGTGAGGTAGGTTATGCTGTCCGTTTTTTCTTGTCCAGTTTTTGACAGGTAGAGGAGTGTTGCCCCGATGATGAATGTGATGCCGATTGGCAGGATCTCGTTGAATGTTGTTTCGAAGTATTCTACGAAGATATAGCCGATTACAGCCGTGGGTATTGTTCCGACGATTATTAATGGTACGAGTTTGCCGTTTTCTGTTTTGAAGTTTAGGTGTGCGAGGTCGGTGAGAATGTTTTTGATGTCTTTTCTGAAGAAGAACAGGACGACTGTCAGCGTTCCGACGTGCAAGATGATTTCGAAGAGCAGAGGCGTTGTTAAGCCGAAGAAGTGTTCAGCTATTTTGAGGTGGCCTGTGCTGGATATGGGGAGCCATTCGGTTATGCCTTGGATTAAGCCGAGAATTATGGCTTGCAGTAGCTGTTCCAACAATCGTGTTCGCCGCTTATTTCTTGGCAGTAGGTTTGAAAAGTTAATTAATACAACGTATTTAATGCTTTACGTTGGTGGAGCGCATGAGTGAGTATCCTTCTGGAAGCGTTGAAGACCGCAGAATGCTTGCAAGGATGCAGCGTGAGAAGTTGCTTGATTATTTCTTTTTGCAGATTCGTAACTTGTGGCGAGTAGACGGCCTTTACTTTTTGGGGACTGAGAAGAGGTTTGGCACTGAAGCGGCCGCGGAGATTGACGCTGGAGTTTGGGAGGTCATGGCGGGGATTGAGGCCAAGAGTCTGCAGAAAATGTTTGGAGTAGACGAAAATCCGAACGTGGGGATGATTATTGATTTGTTGCGTAAGTCAAGTTGGGCTTTGGATCAGCCTTTCAAGACTATTGAAGCGAATGATAGCCGTGCGGTTTTGGGCATAGACCGCTGTAGGACGCAGGAAACTCGGTTGAGCAAAGGACTTGGTGAGTTTCCGTGCAAGAATGTGCGTTTTGGGTATTTGAAGAATTTCGCAAAGACATTAAATCCGAAAGCGCAAGTGAATTGTCTTGTTTGTCCGCCAGACAAGCATCCTAAAACTTCATGGTGCAAATGGGAATTCAGGCTGCCTGTGTAACAGTCTTTTGCCCTGCCTTCTCTGTGGGATTTAGATCCCCTTATATTATGATTGAACTTGAGGTTAGAGGATGTGGGTCAAGCGAGTCAGTTTGTTCAAGCGTTGGAGGTACTCGCATATCAACAGGTCTGCCATGTCACATGTTCAGTTTTAGCTCTGTCTGCTCAGGCTCAACAAACCCCGCCTTCTTGTAAATGCTCTTCCCGTCCTCGGAGGCGTGAAGATGTAAGTATTTCAATCCCATGGATCTTGCTTCTTCTAGCAGTTCGTTAAGCAGTCGTGTGCAAACACCTTTCCTTCTCGCTTCTGGAACTGTGTACATATTAAGAACGTAACCGGCCTTTCCGGATTCAAGTCCCCCGTATCTCGCCGGCAGCTCCCACACAACCATACCGCCTGTGCCAACAACCTTCCCTTCATATTCTGCGAGCCAAGCAATGAACTCGCCAGAAGGAATAGCTTTAGAAAAGTACTCGCGCAACGTTTTCTTCAGACTTTCGGCATTTTCGTCATCCGGATGGTCGCAGAGCTCATTCAAGAAACGAACTCTGCACTCAACCAAAGTCTCAACATCTTTGACGCCAGCCCTGCGATAACTTGTCTTTTGGTTCTCAACATCCATTTCTCATCACTCCAACTGCCTGATGCTTTCGCGCTGACAATGAATAAAGGAGAATTGGCAAAGCATAAAAACTGTGATGCATGTGTGATTGAAATAACCATTTGCGATGTAGCAAGGTTTTCTAAATAAAGCTTTGCAGGAAAACCCGGAACAATACACCTTATCTGCAGCAATTCATGGAAGCGTCTAAATAGAAGAATGGCTCAACGTTTAGAATTGGCAAACGGTGACCACTTTGAAGCTGTTCCTTGACGAAATGTACGCAGGCTTGAAAGAGTATTTTGAAACCTTGGGCTACGCGGTTCAGACGGCCCAAGATGCAGGCTTAAAAGGAGCAAAAGACAAGGAAATCGTTGAATACGCAAGAAACAACAATCTGCTACTGATAACTCAAGACCAGAAACCCGCCGACCTAGCCGAGCTGACAGGCGTTAAATATGTGCTGATCTCCAGTGCCATGATTGCCAAAATAGCCGGCGAAAAGATAAAAGAAAAATATTCGAACATGAAATAGGAATGGCGGTGAATTGAATGTCAATTGTTGAAGTAACAGTGAAAAGTCAAAAGGGAAAATGTGGTTTCGGCCACAAGGTAGGCGACAAAATAGTCTTCGACGGCAAAACAGTGAAAGGCAACATCTGCTACAGCGCCCTGACGGTTCTGCTGCCAAAGATTTTCGCAATGCGATATGACGCAAACTTCCCTTGGGCTGAAGACAAGAACGTCATCTTCAACGCTTGTCCAGATGGAGAAAACCCCGTAGTGTTCGAGATTCGACGGCTCAAGAAATAAGCAAGCGTCTGCCCCTAAGCCGTCGCCATCTTCCAGATGGCTTTTTCCATTTCTTCGCCATGTTTCATTCCGTAGTAGAGCCCAGCCACCTTGCCAGCAAACGGAATCGCCACATGCTTCACAACCTTGTACATCCACGGGTTAGGAAACCTGTGCATCAGGAAAGTGTCTCGCCAGATTCTAACGTTGTACTCCCAGCAACGCGTAAGCAGTTCCCACCGTGCCCTAGAAAGGCTGTCAAGTTCTGCTCCGCTCCTGTTCATCAAAAGGCAGTTCTCCAACGGCACGAATAGTAAAGGAACATAGAAGGCCTGATAATTCCGCAGGTCGTCCATCAGCTGAAGCGTTTCAGCAACGTCATCTTCCTGTTCTTCAGGAAGTCCAATTATCAATGTTGCAAGCGGGTACCAGTCATAATCATTCATAATCCCAAACGCCTGACTGACAATCTCCGGCCATTCTTCAGGTTTGAACGGAAGCATCTTTCCAGCCATATACTTCTTCATCAGCCTAACGCTCCCCGTTTCTAGGCCTGTTTCAGAAGTCACAATCCGTTTCTTCCCATGATAATACCAATGGCGATCAATCAAAACCTCGGCAACTTCCTGAACCATTCCTGGATCAGCCACAACCGGAGCCAAAGACGTGTGCGACGGTTGAATTCCTTTGACCCCGGGCACGGCGGCCACGCTTTTGACCAGCTTCACGACGGAGTCTTTGTCTGGAATGAAACGCGGGTTCTTCGCACCATACAGGAAAAGGTCTTCAGTTACCAGCGTGATTTGGGAACAGCCTTCTCGGGTAGTTGTTTCTACTTCTTTCAGAATTCTGTTCAGCGATACATCCCGTTTCTTCTGCATCGTAGGAGTGCAAAACTGGCAATTTCTGCCGCATCCTCTAGAAATCTCCACGCATCCATGGATAGCCGGATGCCTAATCATGGGCACGCTTTCGCTCTCAGAACTCTTCTCAACACGAATTACACGCGGAATGGACTCGCCATTCACTGCTTTTCTGAAAATCTCCACAACCGCCTCTTCGCCCTCACCGATGATCACACAGTCCACGCCGTAGCTGTCAGCCACTTTCTTGCGTTCGAGCTGCCACGAACCAAAACCTCCGACGATCACCTTGGGTCTGTACGTGCGGATACTGGGGTTTTTCACCAGCTCTCTGAATTCGATGGCATTCATCGGTTCCCCGCCGCCGACAATCGAAGAGTATGTTTTACTGACGTAACCCATGCCGGTCGGGTCCATCGAAGATATTCCCACGACTTTCGTGTCTGGTCCGACGAAGGCATCGAGATCAAGAGGATGAACTACAGCTACTTCTGATTCAGTGAAGCCGTTTTCCAGCAGCAAGGCTTCCACCTTTCTCAAGCCGTAAGGCGCATACTTAGCCCTTCCACCGAGTCCGTCACGTTCAACTGGTGGGTAGAGCACCTTGCGCAAAAGCCACAAGGGCACAGGGCCTTTAGCGAAGCCGCCGACAAAGGCGATAAAGGGATTGTTGTAGAAGTCGCTCATTTCGGTGGCGGAAGCTGTTAACACAATTTTGACGCCTGACTTGCTTGCCATCTGGTATTCACTTTTGTTTTGACGCACACAATCTCTTAATCGACTTATTAAAAAGTATTGTCGAAGCCATGACAAAAGACTGTTAGACAAGCGTCTTCTGCTTTTCTGCCGAAACAAAGCTGGAAACTCTGACGCCGACAAGCCTGATTTTTCTGTCAGGTCTCAGATAGAATTGCATCAACTCTCTTGCCGGCTTCTTCAAATCCTGCAGACGCCCTGCGATAAAAGGCAACGTTTTGCTATGGGTGTGGGTTTCAAAGTTCTCATACCGCACTCTGATGGTGACAGTTCTGAAGTGAAGCTTCTGCTCCATGACATCTTTGTACACTTCTTCCGAAAGCTCATCCAAAGTGTTCAAAACAGACTCAAAATCCGAAGTGTCTTCTTGAAAGGTCACTTCACGGCTGATGGACTTCATGCTGCCTCTTTCTTCAACCTTGCTCTTGTCAATTCCATGCGCCATCAAATAAAGCTGTGTACCCATGACACCGAATGCTTCGATCAGAATCGTCGGGTCATAACGAGCCAAGTCTCCTATTGTCTTTATGCCCATTTGCTCAAGCTTCTGCCCAGTTTTCCTTCCAACCCAAAGAAGCTTGCGCACGGGTAGCGGTGCAAGAAAATTCTCAACCTCATCTTCCTTGACTATGGTCAGTCCGTCGGGTTTTTGGATGTCACTGGCAATCTTGGCTATCAGTTTGTTGAAGCTAATGCCGATCGAACAGGTTAGCTTCTCCTTCTCTACAATCTCGCCTTTTATTCGACGGGCCAGCATTTCAGCTTCTGAATAGTCTTTGACCTTGGAAGTCACGTCCAGAAAAGCTTCGTCAATGCCCCATCGTTCAAACTTGCCAGCGTGATTTCGCAGCAAATCCATTATCCTATTGGAAACTCTCGTGTAAAGCTCATAATTGACAAGCAAATAGACGGCTTGTGGACAGAGTTGCCAAGCTTTGGAAATCGGCATGCCTGACTTGACTCCGAATTTTCTCGCCGCGTAGTTGCAGGTGCTCACAACCCCTCTGCCTTTCCCTTCCTTAGGATTTGCGCCCACAATCACAGGTTTGCCTTTGATTTCAGGATGCTCTACCTCTTCAACTGCCGTGAAGAAGTGATCCATGTCCAGATGGAATATTATCCTCTTTTTCTCGCTCATGATTTCTCTTTTCCGAATTAAGTAGCCTTGAAGTTGACAATGTCTTTTTATGATTTGAATTTATCGAATATATCAAGACTGATACATGTGCATGGCTGGGACTATACTTACTTCTACTAACGATTTTCCCTTCATAACTCTTAATGCTTCCGAACAAAATTACTAAAGGCAACTGTCGGAGGAATTTCGTTGAAAGATAATGCGGTCACTAAGGAATCAGCTCAGCAAATAGCTGTTGACTTTCTGAAGAAGAGGAAGAACACGGAAAGGGTGGATATTTCCGTGGTTGACAAGGCCAACGAAGTCTGGGTAGTTCGGGGCACATGCCCAATAGATTTGGAAGGTCATCCGTGGGCCGAGAGATTCGAGGTCGTCGTCGACACGAAAGGAAAGGTCAAATCCATAAACTTTGCGCTGCTGTAGCAGGTTCAGATCCTACTTTTCAAGTCTCAGTTTTCCGTCCTGAATGACGTAGGTAGCATCCGCAACATCAACCACTTTCTCGTCATGCGTTGCCACAATAACTGTCCTGTTGTCCTTCTTGTTAATGTCGAAAAGCAGGGTGATGATTTCCTTAGCGGTTTTTGAATCCAATTCGCCCGTTGGCTCATCAGCAATTATCATTTCAGGGTCATTTGCCAACGCCCTCGCAATCGCTACCCTCTGCATCTCTCCCATACTCAGTTCCTTCGGGCGATGCAGAAATCTCTTGCCTAGACCGACTAGTTCGAGAAGCCCTACAGCCTTTTCTTTCTGCTCTCGTCTCGGCTTGCCAGCCAAAGCCAGCGGCAACTCCACATTCTCCAACGCATTAAGCGTCGGCAACAGGTTAAATGTTTGGAAAACGAAACCCATCTGCCGAAGTCGCATCTTCCTGCGTTGGCCGGCTGAGAAGTGTGAGCTGTCTGCACCGTCGATGAAGATCTTACCAGAAGTTGGGTAATCATTCAATCCGATGAGGCTTAGGAGCGTGGATTTGCCTGATCCAGAAGGCCCGACTATCGCCACAAATGCTGGTTCATTGACTTCGAAGGTGACTTTGTCCACTGCAGTGATTTCTGATGAGCCTATCCGAAACGTTCGCGTCAAATCTTCTGTCCTCAGCTTCATCAATATTCAGCCCTCAGAACTTCGGCTATGCGCGTCCTTGCCGCGTTTGCTGCTGGAATTATTCCTCCGACGCAGCAGACTGTGACGACGGCCACGAATATTTCAGCCATGTAGAGTGGCGGGACGATATCGAGAATGCTTGGGATGAATTGGGCAACTGGGATGTTTGTGTAGAAACTTGCCATCAAAAGGGCTGCTGAAGAACCGAAGATCACGCCGAGAATGCCACCTAGGATGCCGATCAAGGAAGCTTCCAAGAGGACGGCGCGGAAAACGAAGTTTAAGGGAGCCCCTATCGCGTCTAGGGTTGCAAAGTCTCTTCGTCTTTCGGAAACGCTCATGACCGTGACGGTCATCACGAGGATCAGGCTCATGGCGAAAATTACGGTTTCTATGCCAAGATTCCACATTTCGACCTGGGCCAGAACAGGTTGCACCACATCGTTCCTGTCGCTTTCGGTCAAAGCATTAACATAGGCCACGTTTCGCTCTATTGCCTCTGCTAGGTCAGCCTGCGAATAGCCTGCGGCAGGTTTTACGGCAATTATGTTGATCTCTCTTTGGTAGTCGTAGACTTTCTGCGCGAGTTCAAGAGGCATTATGATACTACGACCCAACAATGCCAGCTTAGTGTCCAGAACGCCAGTAGCATTCAACTCGTAGCCATTAATCAGCAATGCTGTGCCCACGGTCAGATTATACTCATCGGCAAGAGAACCCCCAACGACAACTTCATTGCCAGACTCGTTTGTTGGAAAATGTCCTCTGTTTCCTCTCAGTAGGGTAGGTCCAAGTGTTAACTGCCAGTCTTCGACTGGTATTCCAATGCTGAAATTGCGTGGGACTACCTGTATTATTTCGCCCATTCCTATGGGAGTGACAAGAAGTATCGGGACAGTTTTTTCAACTCCTGCGACTTTCTGTATTTTGCTTTCTGTGTAGTTTTGCGGCAACATGCCACCGCCTATGGGGATGGCTTGAATGACCATGCTTTTGTTGTCAACAACCATGACTTGGCCATTGAAGAGCACGTTCATTTCCTTGATCACGGTGGTGTACCGCATTGTGGTTGCTCCAACAGCTATGACAAAAGTGGCTGCGAGAGCCACGCCGATGATGCATAGTGCAGTTCTTATTTTTCTCCTGAACAGGTTTCGGAAACAGAAAGTCAAGAGCCGCGTCGCAATTCCCAGGTACTAGTTTCAAATCAACAAGTTATATAAGCGTTCATGAGCGTAACTTATCTACAATTCTGATTCAGGAGAAACAAAAATGGTAATTAAAAACAAGGTGATAGCCTTTCTGACCGTATGTTTATTGCTTCTTTCGACCTTTGCAGTTTTGAGCCGAAACTTCATAACACAGGCGCAAGGTGGTGCTGAATTAACAGGAAACGTTGCTGATAGCGGTAAGGATACGGACGGAAACGGCAAGTACGATTACTTGGAGGTCTCTGTAGAAATAAATGTCTCAGCAGCCGGAACTTACCGCATCTACGCTTACTCGCTCATGGACCAATATAGCTTGACCCTATATCTTTATGCTGAGAATACGAGCACTCTGGGCATGGGTTTGCAGTGGCTTAATCTTTCCTTCTTCGGACCAGTAATCCACAATGCACAATTCAATCCTAACCGCGTTCAGTGGATTGATCTTTATGAAGAGATGGACGATGGTTCATTAAGCTACATTGATGGAATCATGACGGTTTCGCTCTCACACATCTACAACTACGCGGATTTTGATGCCATGGCCAACTTCACAGGCAGAGTATTCGACAGAGGCGTTGACAAGAATAGTGACGGCTTGTTTGATTACTTGGAAGTTAGTGTTGAGATCACCGTTACCGAGCCTTCGAACTTTACTCTCTCAGCCAATGGATTGAAAGGTATGAAGGATGGCAGTCTGACTTACGTGTACGATTATCAATCTTCGGACATTGAACTAGGCGCCGGATTGCACGTGGTCAATTTGACGTTCTCCGGTTCAATGATTGCTTACAATCACCTTAACCCGACCAACGTGACAGGAATAGACTTGATAGCTCAACCGGGCTATTACCTTCTGAACTACACTTCTGAGCTTGATCTACCTACAAAATATAATTACAGTCAGTTCAATCCGCCCATCAATGACATTGAACTCGAATTCATGGTTCATCCAAACGCCACGATTGACGTGAACGGGAAAATCAACAAGGCAAACACGTACCCACGAAATGATGGCCTGACATACAACACGACGGTGACATTTTCCACAAGTGGAAACATGACGACGGGTTCAGCAAATGGAAGAATGGAGCTTCCTCCAGAGGCGGCAACTATGTGGCCGTACAATGCACTTACCGCGAATCTGTTGGCCAACTATTCGAATGGCATGCTCAACACGCTTTTGAACGCTAGTCTATTCATGCCGCCTGAGGCGCTCGATGAATGTCCGTTCAATTCAACCTCGGGCAACCTAGCACTGGATGCAACGTATTCCAACGGCGTGGCTTACGTAGACCTTTCAGGAGTTGGACAGCTGTGTCCTAAGATGGCAGCTGACTTTCCTTTCAACATGTCCGATTTGAGGCTACTCATAAACTACAAAGACAATGAGATAAATGGAAACATCACGTTCCGCGTGCTAGGCGGCTTCCCATTGGGCGACGTGATAGTACATTTCAACGGAAACAAAACGCAGATCTCGGCGAATGGCTACGTTAACGTCACTTACGGCAGTTTCTTTGGCGACCCGATAGACGCATCGAACGTAACGGATTTCATTGAACATATTCACAACATGACAGGCAGAGGCGAGGGGTCAGCCTACAACATAACTGACAGCATGATTGAGCTTGTTAGCGTGGACACTGTGAGAACAAATGTGGCTTATGGCGAGGTAATTGATTACAACGCGACCCTGAGCGGCAACTTCACTGGAGCCATTGCCAAGCTCATAAGTGGAATGTTCCCTTACCCAAGCTACGAACCAGTTCTTTACGCAGGGTTGGACACAGTTTTCTCTTCAATCCAGAATGGGACGCTACGGCTGAACTACTACAATGGTTCGAAAATTGTTGATTTTGAACTGCATGCCTACAGTGACGTGCCAGAATTATGGAACAGGGCCATTGAGCTGGTTCCGCCGATAGCTCCGGAAGGAGATGAAAGAGTCCAAGTGGAAGCGATGCTGAAGATTGCCAACGCCAGTGCCTACGCCATCAAGAATGCGCATGTACAAGCTACTTATTCAGGAGATGAGCAGAAACTGGATTTGACAGCTTCCCTCAGTGCAAACGTCACGCAACTGAAAGGCGACATAATGCAGTTCATACCCAACGCTTCGCTGTCTGTCATGCCTCCAGAATTTGGAGACTTGTTCAAGTCGTTTGCAAATGTAACCTATTGCGAGCTTGACACGATGGATCTCGCTGCCAACTTCGCCAATGGCGCAGGAGAGTTTCAGGCAGAGTGGACGCTTCAAGGAGATCTCAAAGCGCAGACCAACCACTGCAAGTGGTTCATCGTGGACTTTTTGAACGCAACCAACCCCGGCACGGCTGATTGGAGCATGCGACTGATCAACGCGACTGATGTAGACATCAATAATTCGACATTCGACTTGAAACAAGGTACTGATTGGATGACGGCAACCTTTGACGGAGTAAAGATATATCCTGCAAAAGACGGGATTGACCCCATAAGATTCAAACTTTCACGATGGTTGAACCTGACCAATGATCCAGAAGCTCCGCCGCAAGAGTTTGACAAACTCAAAATAACAATAACCAGCGGTTTCAATGGAACACACACCATCCTCCTCTTCGCGCCTGACACCGTGCCAAATCCAAACACAGCCTCACTGGACTACAAGACTATGATGTGGCAAAACGTGACCATGAGTAGCCTGCAAGACTTGCTATTCCAAATTGCCTATCAAGAGGTTATACAACGTGCTGGAAACACGTACTACGTTCCTATCTTCACCAATTCGACTGTTGCCAACTTCGACTTCAGCGCTTCTGGAAAATCCCTGAGCTTCAACGTGAGTGGATCTGGAGGCACAGGATTCTCGAAGATCACGATTCCAAAAGCATTGCTCAACGCAAACCTTTCCGACTGGGTCGTTCAGCTTGACGGACGAGTGTTGACTTCTGGAGAGTACAACGTGACTGAAAACTCGGGATATGCCTTCATTTACTTGAACTATTCTCACTCAACTCACATGATCAAAGTGGAAGGCACGTGGGTGGTGGCAGAATTTCCGCCAAACCTGCTTCCGCTGGCTTTGATGATAGTGAGCATCATAGCAGCATTGATTGCAGTCAGACAGAGAAAGAGACTGAGCGCACTGAGGACAAAATATCAAAGCGCACTGCACGAATTCGCATTGAGACTTCACCAAGCTAGAACCTGAATCTTCCCCATTTTCTTTTCACATTTTCCGTAGCGCTAAAGGTTATATTTGAAAACTGACAGTAGTAACCGCAAGGATGCTGAAACGATTGTTTGAAAAGGTTCTAGTTCCGCTGGACGGTTCTGAACATTCGCTGAGGGCTTTGGACATAGCAATACAGATCGCCAAGAAATTCAAGGCAAGCATCACTTTGGCCCACGTGTTTTCAGTGACTGCCACCCCCATGATAATGCCTGAGCCGACCACCCTGACTCCTTCAGGAATTCCTACCGTGACGCCTGCGGAAATCTCCAAGATTGTCGAAGCTACCCGCGAGGTCGGCAACAGAATATTGTCTGACGGGAAAGACAAGGTCAAGTCTGCAAAAGTTGAAGTTGATACTGTACTCAGAGAGGGCAACACTGTTCAGGAAATTGTCAAAATAGCAAAAGAAGGCAAGTTTGGCTTGATAGTGATAGGCGTGAGAGGCGTGAGTAAGATAAGGGAACTGCTTGTGGGAAGCGTGAGCGACGGCGTCATGAAACACGCGCCTTGTCCAGTCTTGGTCGTCAAATGATCTGTTTGCTCCGACTTGCGTTTCCGGAGTCAGGCAAGGAAGTACAGAAAGATATTTCTCTTTAATCAGCTAAAGAAGTGAATTCTGAGCGTGAATTTCAGTGCAGAGAAAAGAAATCCTCAGACAACCAGTGAAACACATCAAGATTGACGGAAAACTCACGGTGGATCAGCTTGTTCAGCAGTTCAGCAATTCAGGCTCTTTCGGAGCGGGAAGAGTTGCGACTGCCTGCGACATTTATGAGCGAATGGTGCGAGATGAAGAGTGCACGGTGTTCTTGGCATTGGCAGGAGCAGTTGTGCCCGCAGGCTTGCGCACGCTGGTTGCGGATTTGATTCGCGAAAACCTCATCGACGTGGTTGTGACCACGGGTGCAAGCATGGTTCATGACGCGATAGAAGCCTTGGGCGGACACCATTACAAGGGGCACTGGGCAGCAGATGACCACATGCTTTACAGGAATCACACTTACCGCATTTACGACGTTTTTGTGCCTGAGGAAGACTTCGTGAAGTTGGATTGCAAGCTCGTGGAATTGTACGACCAGATCGCCGACGAATACGCTGGAAAAACCTTGTCCTCCAGCAGGTTTGCGTGGGAGCTCGGCAAAAGGCTGAACGATCCGAATTCGATTTTGCGTGCTGCATATGAGTCGAAGACGCCGGTTTTCATTCCAGCGTTGCGGGACTCGGAATTCGGCTACATTTATTATCTCCACGCTTCAAGGAGGGCCTTCAAGAACACGTTGGTCGTGGATGCTTTCAGAGATGTGCCTGAGATAATCGGCATATGCAAAAGCTCTCCGAGAAACGGCATGGTAGTCATAGGTGGCGGCGTGCCCAGAAACACGATTCAGTCTGCGGCTCTTGCTACGAAGTCAGGCATGGATTATGCTGTGGTGATAACCATGGACAGGCAGGAGACTGGCGGATTGTCAGGATCAACTTTGGAGGAGACGGTGAGCTGGGGAAAGTTGAAGGGCGAAGCCGACAAGATCATGGTCATCGGCGATGCTATGGTGGTTTTTCCGATAATGGTGGCTTCAGTTGTTGAAAGAGTCGGCAAAGACTTCAAGCGGACGGCACGCATGAAAGGCAAAGCCATCAAAGCATAGGTGAATGCAAATGAAAAAGAAGGTCAATAGTGAAAAGTTCTGTGGAAACTGCACCAGCCACAATGCCTACAACTATCCAGCCCAAGTATTCTGCACAAGACGGTTTCTGAAGAACAAGAACCCGATCGTGGAGACTATGTGGTGCTGCGAAGAATGGTACCCTGCGGCTCAAGAATGCAACTGTGTTGATGAGGCCACGCAAAAACGCAAATAGACGCCTCGCCTGTTTTCCTTGGGCGCAACGTTAAAGTTATTATAGAGAACCTTGAAGTGTTTAATCTGTTCAAGTCAGCCCGGTGGTGCAGTGGTCAAACATGACGGCCTCTGGAGCCGTTGACGAGAGTTCGAATCTCTCCCGGGCTACCATATTAAGCTCTCAAAATACCTGCGAATCGCCGTCTTTTGGCTACAAAACCGATGCGGATTGCTATCAAATTGCGAGCAAATAGAACATCCTTGCAAAACGTTCGAACTCTCGGGTTTGTACTATTCAGATTCGCTGTCAGTTTGATGATCGTTATTAGTGAGGTTTAGACTTAACGCAGATAGTAAGACCCCAGCTTAGTGAGAAGGTTGTGTGTTAGGGTTCGCATTAATATAGGAAGACATAGAAATGGAGACTACCTAGATCTTGGTTGCAGCATAAGTTCAGCGACCCTTAAATCTTCAAAAGTGTTGACATTCACAGCAACTCTCTCATCGTCGAGGACGAAGATTTCT
>Ga0315268_10003259_pt1 | contig 17952 bp, 13 predicted proteins | sample C1_top_MG_FD_204535 | JGI IMG/M metagenome (GOLD analysis project Ga0315268, IMG submission 204535) | Sediment microbial communities from Yellowstone Lake, YNP, Wyoming, USA - C1_top | ecosystem: Environmental > Aquatic > Freshwater > Lake > Sediment | place: USA: Wyoming | collected 2017-08-01
CCGCAATCGCCCCCCGGCCCCTGGGGAACCAGTCCCGTCGGTTCCCCCCATCGATAAGCCGACGGGGCCCCTCTCCGCCATGGGGCCTTGGGGGCGATTGCGGCACCGATAGAAAATCACCTATTTAGATGCTTCCACGAGTATTCGCTGATTTCGCAAAACGCGGAGTTCTAGATGCCCCCAAGGTGAGTTTTTCAATTATAGATTTAGTCATAGATAAAGAGTGGATTTTTTGGCTTTTCCTTATATAATACGCCCAATGAGATTGCCGCGTCGCTTCGCTCTGCGAAATGACGGGCTCCTATCTCAAGCTGGCAAAAACCCTTGAAGGAGGTTATCATGAATAAGAACTATTGGAAAAGGACTTTCATCTTCCTAAGCCTTATCTTTCTTCCAATATCCTTGCTTCTTGCGATCGATATCAACGACACCAAGCTGCTGACGACCCCGGCTATCAGCCAAACCCAGGTCGCCTTTGTCTATGCCAATGATCTGTGGGTGGCCGACATTAGCGGGAAGAACGTCAAGCACTTGACGACCGACCTGGGGATCGAAACCAGCCCAGCCTTCTCTCCCGACGGCAGACTGATCGCCTTCAGCGCTCAATATGACGGCAATGTCGATGTCTTTATCGTCCCGGCGGCGGGCGGAATTCCGAAGCGCCTGACCTGGCACCCGGGGCAGGATATCGTTCAATGCTTCACGGCCGATGGTAAGGCCGTTCTTTTTGCCTCGCCGAGGAATACATATTCGGGCGGCCATATGCAGCTTTATACGGTTCCCGCCGAAGGCGGCTTCCCGGTGCAGCTCAAGATCCCCTATGCCTATCGTGGAGCCTATTCGACCGACGGAACAGAGATCGCCTACAACCCTCTTCCTGATGCATTTACGCAGTGGAAAAATTACCGCGGCGGAAGAAATTCAGTCATTTGGATCATCAAGCTGAGCGATTATTCCCTCAAGAAAATTCCTCAGCCGGAGGGGCGATGCAATGATCCGGGGCCGATGTGGATCGGCGACAAGGTCTACTTCCGCTCGGATCGCAATGGCGAGTTCAACCTGTTTTCGTACGACACCAAGACCAAAGACATCAAGCAATTAACGAATTATAAGGATTTTCCGGTTTTGAATGCTGCGGCCGGCGGAGGGAAAATTGTCTTCGAGCAAGCAGGTGCGCTTCACATTTACGACCCTCAAAAAGGACAGACGACCGACCTTGTAATCGGCATCGCCACAGACCTGAGCGAGTTGCGTGAACGCTATGCCAAAGGCGCCCGCTGGGTCCGGGACGCATCGATTTCTCCTTCCGGGGCTAGGGCCGCCTTTGAATTCCGCGGAGAGATTGTCACCGTCCCGGCCGAGAAAGGGGATCCCCGCAACATCACGGATACGCCGGGAACGCACGAACGCTCTCCGGCTTGGTCGCCAGACGGAAAGTCCGTCGCTTACTTCTCCGACGCCTCCGGCGAATATGAACTCCATGTCCGCAGTCAGGACGGCAAGGGAGAACCAAAGAAACTTAAGCTCACCGGAGCCGGCTTTTTTGACACCCCGGTGTGGTCGCCGGATGGCCTGAAGATCTCCTACGCCGATAACTCCTGCAGCCTTTACTGGATCGACCTAAAGACGGGGATCTCGAAAAAAATCGCTTCCGAATATCTCTTCCAGCCCCGCCGCGGCCGGAGCGTCTATTCCGCCTGGTCGCCCGATTCCAAATGGCTTGTCTATACCCTCAATTCGGCCACCTTTATCCAGAAAGTCTTGGTCTATTCCCTCGACCAGGACAAGTCTTTTCCGATCACCGATGGGCTGAGCGATGTGGCCGAGCCTGTCTTTGACCCCAACGGCAAGTATCTCTATTTCTTCGCCTCCACCGACGCCGGCCCGGTGAAGCAGTGGTTCGACTTGTCCTCGGCCGATATGCGCCTGACCAACTCGATCTATGTCGTCGCCCTGACCAAGGATGCGCCGAATCCTCTCGTCAAGGAGAGCGATGAGGAAAAGGGGACGCCGGATAAACTGGCCGCGGATAAGAACGTCCCGGACAAGACTGCGCCCGCGAAGGCCGAGCAGAAGACGGCTGCCGCTGAAAAGGCAAAAGATGAAAAACCTAAAGACGCCGCCCCGAAACCTGCCGAAGCCGTGAAGATCGATTTCGACGGCCTCGATCACCGCATCCTGTCGGTACCGGTTCCGGCGGGAAGCTACAGGAGCCTCACGGCCGGAGAAACAGGCCAGATTTTTTATCTGGAAAGCCCTCCGGATATCGGGTCGGCCGCCGGGCCCGGATTTGGAGGAGGAGCTTCGCTTCACCGTTACGACTTCAAGCAGAGGAAAGATGAAGTTATCCTCAGCGGCGTTTCCGGCTTCGAATTCTCGGCCGACAAGAAAAAGATTTTCTATAACTCCGGTCAAAACTTTTTCATCACATCACTTGCTCCCAAACCTCAGCCCGGACAGGGCAAGCTTAACGTCGATGCCATTGAAGTCCGGATTGAGCCGCGCCTCGAATGGAAGCAAATCTTTGATGAAGCGTGGCGTATCAACAGGGATTTTTTCTACGCCACAAATATGCACGGCGCCGATTGGCCGGCCATGAAGAAAAAATATGAAGTGTTCCTGCCCCACCTGGCCTGCCGCAACGACCTCAACCGCATCATCCAATGGATGTGCTCGGAGCTGGGCGTCGGTCACCATCGTGTCGGGGGAGGGGACAGCCTGGTTCAGGCCAAGAGTGTGCCGGTGGGATTGCTGGGAGCGGATTATTCTATCGAAAACGGCCGCTATCGATTTAAAAAAGTCTATGGCGGGCTGAACTGGAATCCTGGGATGCGGTCGCCTCTGACCGAGCCTGGGATTGATGTCAGGGCCGGGGAATATCTATTATCTGTCGACGGGAAAGACGTCCGGCCCCCGGCCGAGCTCTTCAGCTTTTTTGAGAACACAGCCGGAAAGATTGTGGCGATAAGCGTCGGCCCAAATCCCGATGGAACCGGCTCCCGCACCGTCCAGGTCGTGCCCGTGGAGAACGAATATGCGCTTCGCAACAGGGACTGGGTCGAAGGAAACCTTAAAAAAGTCGAACAGGCCACCGCTGGTCGCGTCGCCTATGTCTACGTCCCGAACACCTCGACGCAAGGCTTTATCTATTTCAAGCGCTACTTCTATCCACAGGCCGATAAAGATGCCATCATTGTCGATGAGAGGTTCAACGGCGGAGGATCGCTGGCGGATTATTATATCGACCACCTGCGAAAGCCTTTCGTGAGCTACTGGAACATGCGCTACGGCGCCGACTTAAAATCGCCGAGTGCGTCCATCGACGGGCCGAAAGTAATGCTGATCGACGAATTGGCCGGTTCCGGCGGCGACCTGCTGCCCTGGATGTTCCGCAAGTTCAAGCTCGGCCCGCTCGTCGGCAAAAGGACCTGGGGCGGGCTGGTCGGAACCCTTGGATTCCCGGTCCTGATGGACGGAGGCATGGTCACGGCTCCCAACCTCGCCATCTGGACGGAGGACGGCTGGGTCGTGGAAAATGTCGGCGTGCCTCCCGATATCGAGGTTGAGCAGACGCCGGCCGACGTGATCGCCGGCCACGACCCGCAGCTCGAAAAAGCGATTCAGGTCGTCATGGAGGAGTTGAAGAAGAATCCGCCGAAGAAAATTCAGCGGCCGCCCTATCCTGTCAGAGTTAAGAAATAAGCCGGATCAGCTACCGGCCGGAGGCGCGGACTCGAGAATTTTGTCGTAGAGAAACGCTGCCCGCAGGAAGGCTCCGCCCGCATTCTCGAACTCCCGTTTTTCTAGAAAGACCAAGGCCTGGTTTTCAATTTGCCGGGCGTATTCGATCATCCAGGCATCGACCGAAGCCGCCGACATCCTGTCGACCTCTTTTTTGAGCCCGGACACGAAGACTTGAAGATTGTCCATACAGCTCTTGTCGTCCTTGCACTGGGGACAGCGGGTGTAGATCCGCTCCAGAAGCTCGAAAAGAATCTTGGCCCCCGAGAAATCGTTCTTAGCGAAGGCATCCTCGGCATTCCTCTCTTCATAGCTGGCCAGCCGGAAGAGGAGGTTTTTATCCGGGCTGATTTTCTGCTGGATTAGGGTTTTTGAGGCCGACATGGCCTCCCTCGCTTTTTGCGCCGCCTGCCGGTCGGAGACGAGGGCCAGCAGTTTTTGCATTTCACCCTGGGCTTCCCGGTTCGTCTGTTTGGCGCCCGCATCATTTCCCGAGTCGCTAAGTTTTTTCCGCTCCCGGATTAATTGGTTGGCTTTGTTGAAGGCTTCTTGGTAGGGGCCTTTTTCGGGGACGATCCCCTTGATCGTATCCATGAATTTTTCGGCTGTCTGGGTATCGATCTGTTCCGTCGAGGGGATCAATTTGGAGAGGGTCCCTCCGATCTTGCTCCACATATCAGACGGAGCCGAGCCGGACGGAGGCATCGGCCCTCCGTCGCGATAATGAGGTGGCGTTATTTTTTCGCCGCTCCTATCGGCGGTCCTGGAAGGCCCGTTTGTCCGAAGGCCCCCGGCTTGTTTCTTGAAAACGCTATAAGCGGCGATGATGACGATGATTAAAACAAGCGCGGGGACAATAATTTTTCTCAGGGTGAACTTGACCGTAATCTCCTTGGTCCCGAAAGCCTCGGATTTTGGCTTGGGGCGTTCACGGATAGCGGTCGGCAATCCCTCTTCCGTCAAGGTCAAGTCCTGGAGAAGTTCCTCGCCGCTTTGGTACCTTAGGCCGCGATCTTTTTCCAAGCACTTCATGATCAAGCGCGCCAGCGAGTCGGGCACAAGGGGATTTACCTCCCGGAGGTCCTTCGGCTGTTCGCTCTTGTGTTTGATGGCGATACTGATCGGCGTTTCTCCCTCAAAGGGGACTTTTCCCGTCAGCATCTCATAGAGGATGATGCCCAGCGAATAGATGTCGGAACGGGCGTCGATTTCTTTGAGGTCCACCTGTTCGGGGGACATATATTCAGGCGTGCCGAGCATGACGCCCGATCCGGTGACGCCCTCGGTTTCTACGAAACGGGCCAGACCGAAGTCCATAATCCGGGCGTTGCCTTCGTGGTCGATCATAACGTTCTGGGGCTTCAGGTCTCGATGGATGACCCCCAGACGGTGAGCTTCGACGAGTCCCTCGCACACCTGTTTGGCGATGGTAACGGCCTTCCCCGTCGTGATCTGGTCCGACCGCCGGATGAATTTTTTAAGGTCCTCACCCTCGACATATTCCATGGTGATATAGTGGGCCAGCCCGTATTCGCCAAGGTCGTAGAGACGGCAGACATTCCTGTGCGAGATCCGGCGGGCAAACTTCAGCTCATTCTTGAAGCGCTCGACGGCCTTCTCGTTGAAGCCGATCTCTGGCTTGATGAGCTTGAGGGCGACCACCTCGTTGATTTTCTGGTCATAGACCCGATAGACCTTGCCCATCCCGCCCTTGCCCAGCTCTTCGATGACTTCATAACGGCCGGCGAAAACCATCCCCCTCGAGAGTTCTTCGAAGGGAGTCAGCATGGTTTTTGTCGGGGCGATGCCCGGCTGAGTGTCCTTGAGCGGAGTGTCTTTTGGCAGAGGGGTGGCGCACTGATGGCAGAACCGGCTGTCTTCGCGGTTCTCAGCTTGACAGGATGGGCATTTCATTGTTCGGCTTCATCGTTTAGACGATGCGGCTTTCCGTCTTCTTTCATGAAGATTAAAACATGAGAGACGGAGGTTGTCAAATGAGCTAAAGATTAAAGATACATTGCCCGAGGGGCATAAGGAAGCGAGCGGCTGCCCTCTCCTTCGAGGGCAGCCGCTCGTCAATTATGAACGGTAGGGGCGAGTCAGGACTATTTCTTGGCTGGAACTTCGCTCAATGGAATGCCAAGCGCGCCTGCAACTCCTTTGCCGTACGCCGGATCGGCCTTCAAGCAGTTGCCGATGTGGCGAATCTTAACTTCCTTGGGCGCGTCGCCAAGAGCGCGGGCGGTGTTGGCAAAGAGGAGCGTCTTCTGCTGGGCACTCATCAGGCGGAAAAGAAGGCCTGGCTGGGTATAGTAATCTTGGTCTTCGCGGTGATTCCAATGGTCCGCAGCCCCTTCCAGGCTGAGCGGAGGTTCGGCAAATTCAGGCTGCTCGTGCCACTCGCCGTAGCTATTGGGTTCGTAGCCGAGGGTGCTGCCGAAGTTGCCGTCAATTCGCATCGCGCCATCTCGATGGTAGCTGTGAAACGGACAACGGGAGGCATTGACGGGGATCAGGTGGTGATTGACGCCAAGCCGGTAGCGCTGGGCGTCGCCGTAGGAAAAAAGACGTCCCTGGAGCATCTTATCAGGTGAAAAGCCGATGCCGGGCACGACGTTGGCCGGATTAAAGGCCGCCTGCTCAACCTCGGCGAAGTAGTTTTCCGGGTTGCGGTTCAGCTCGAGGACGCCCACCTCGATCAAAGGATAATCCTTATGGAACCAGACCTTGGTCAGATCGAAGGGATTGTAAGGGCATTTCGCTGCATCTTTTTCCGGCATGACTTGGATGGACATAGTCCAGCGCGGGAAGTCTTTCTTCTCGACGCTCTCATAGAGGTCGCGCTGATGGCTTTCCCGATCCTTGCCCACGATCGCCTCTGCCTCTTCGTCGGTGAGGTTTTTGATCCCTTGCTGGGTTTTGAAGTGAAATTTAACCCAGGACCGCTCGTTTTTGGCGTTGATCAAACTGAAAGTATGACTGCCGAAGCCGTGCATATGGCGGTAAGAATAGGGGATACCCCTGTCGCTCATGACAATCGTGACCTGGTGGAGCGCTTCCGGCAGGGAGGTCCAGAAGTCCCAGTTGTTGCGGGCGCTGCGCAGATTGGTGCGGGGATCCCGCTTGACGGCGTGGTTGAGGTCGGGGAACTTGAGCGGGTCGCGCAGGAAAAAGACAGGCGTGTTGTTGCCCACCAGATCCCAATTCCCTTCCTCGGTATAGAATTTGATGGCGAAGCCCCGGATGTCGCGCTCGGCGTCGGCCGCGCCTCGCTCACCGGCCACCGTGGAGAAACGGACGAAGAGATCGGTCTTCTTCCCTTTCGCGGAAAATATTTTAGCCTTGGTGTAGCGGGTGATGTCGTGGGTGACAGTAAAGGTCCCGTAGGCTCCGGAACCCTTGGCGTGCATCCGGCGTTCGGGGATGACCTCCCGGTCGAAGTGGCCGAGTTTCTCCAGGAACCAGACATCCTGGAGCAGTGCCGGACCGCGGCGTCCGGCGGTCATGATGTTTTGGTTGTCGGCGACTGGAGCGCCGGCATTGTTGGTCAGTTTTTTCTTCATTTTTTCTCCTTTTTGCGCTGGGCGCGCTGTTTTAATGTATCGTGCTTCGAGCATCGATGGCAGATGCCTCTGACTTCTATTTGGGTTGATTCTACCTTCCCCAGGGATTTCACGGCATTCGGGATCTTCAGCCGGTCGAGATTATGGCTCAAAAAATCACGCGTCATCCCACATTTCCTGCAGATGAAATGGTGATGCGGGCTCAGATTGGCGTCAAACCTCGCTCTTCCCCGGGGAGGTCCGAGAGTGGTCAGCAGGCCGAGGTCCATGAGCAGCCAGAGTGTCCGGTACACGGTGTCCAGCGAGACCGTGGGAACTTTTTGGCGAACGCCCAAAAAAATCGTTTCTACGTCGGGATGATCTCCAGATTTAGCCACCTCGCGGAAAATCGCTAAACGCTGATAGGTCAGTTTTATGCCGGAGCGCCGGAGCCCCGCCTTGAGGTCGATCATCCGTTTCTGAAGTTCTTCCGGATTAGGCGTCATTTAGAATTATTCCTATTTAGTTAATTTTACCAAATAATAAATTATCTTATTTTAATATTTTTGTCAAGCTTATTCTCATTGGCGGCGGGGATTTGATGATCGCCCTGCGCGCGGACAAGGAGTTGCCTGAACCGCCCGAAGGCCTTCTTTAGCGGGTAGAAATCCATGGGCAAATATGATAGGAATAGGAAGGAGAGTTTGACCATGAAACCGACGATTATCATACTCGCCGCAGGAATAGGCAGCCGTTATGGAAGTTTGAAACAGATCGACGGGGTCGGCCCCTGTGGGGAGACGATTATCGATTATTCGATCTACGACGCCCTGAGGGCCGGTTTCAGGAAGGTTGTTTTTGTCATTCGCAAGAGCATCGAAAAAGAATTCAAAGAGGTGTTCTTAGCCCGTTGGGGAAACAAAGCCGATTTCGATTATGTTTTCCAGGAGTTGGAGGATATCCCTTCCGGCTTCGAAGTTCCTGCGGACAGAAAGAAGCCCTGGGGCACTTCCCATGCGGTGCTGGTGGCCGAGCCCAAGGTCAATGGTCCTTTTGCCGTCATCAACGCCGACGATTTTTATGGACGAGAGGCGTTCAAGCTCATGGCGGATTTCTTGCGCGCGCTTCAAAATGACGCCGTGCTGTACTCGCTGGTCGGCTATGGTCTAGGAAGCACTCTGTCCGAGCACGGTTCAGTGGCCAGGGGAGTCTGCGAGGTCGATCAAAACGGCACGCTCATGGGAATCGTCGAGAGGGTCCATGTCGAAAAAACAACCAAGGGAATATTTTATAAGGATGAAAATGACCGCCTGGCACAATTCAAGGGAGACGAGACGGTCTCGATGAACTTTTGGGGGTTTACGCCGACTTTTTTTGCTTTTGCCAGGCGGGAATTCGAGAATTTCCTCAGGAAAAACATTAAGAATCCCAAGGCAGAACTCTATATTCCTCTGGTCGTCAACACTCTTGTGAAGTCCGGCGAAGCCCGGGTTAAAGTCCTGGAAACAAACGAAAAGTGGTTCGGCGTGACCTATCGAGAGGATAAATCCCAGGTCATTCGGGAACTGGCCAGGCTTGTCGCCGCCGGAATCTATCCTCAAAAGCTGCAAGAATAGCTGCTATCTTCGGGTTCGATCAGCCGGAATATGAACCGCGTCTGTCCGGGAAAATGAATCAGGCGGGATTTTTGCGGCGGCCCCAAATACAAAACAGAAAGTAGCTCATGACTCCCAAAAGGAGGACAGCCCCAATTTCCACTCCGTATCGCTTTACACGCAGAGTCGTCGTGACTTTCACACCGGTTGGCTCCATGATGCGCAGTCCACGGCTTTTTAGATACATGGGCAAAAGAACGGTTTCAGTTTCAGTCCTTGTTGTCCTTGTTCCCACCCCGGAAGCGCCATATTGTTCGGTCACCGTCATAAGCTGCACAGGGAGAAAAGTAACACGACAAGGATAACGAGCGCACCATAAAACAAAAAGATTTTAACTTTGCATGAAGCCATAATCCACCCCCTTTCCGGCCGTGATTCGTGATTATATCATCGGCTCAGTCGCCGGATTTTGATATTCCTATACCAGACCGCGTCGGTATGGTCCTGAAGAATGATATGGCCCTTCCGTTTCTGGGCAAAGTTGGGGATGCTTTTGTATTTGCTCTTGGCTAAAAGCTCGTTCATCCGGGGAGTCCCCAAATCGTATTCCAAAACCTTCGCGCCGTTGAGCCAATGCTCGCCGTGGTTTCCCTTGAAGATAATTTTAGCCGTGTTATACGCACCGACGGGCTTGAGGGTCTTGTTTTGGGGGGCGATGAGGTCGTAGAGCGCGGCGGCCGTCCTGTTGGGGCCGTTCTTGGCGTCGGCGTTTTTCTCGTCGTCGAGAACCTGATATTCAAAGCCCAGGGCGGCGCGATTCGCTGCATTGGCCAAAGACATTTCCTCCGAGACGTTGTATTTTACCCCAGAGTTCCCGGCCGGGCTGATCTTCCAGTCGAAGGCGAGCTCGAAGTCTTCAAATGTCTCGATTGTCATCAGGTCTCCGCCGGCCAGCGGTTGGCCGTCCGCCTGACGCGGCACATCCTTCGTAGGCATTTTTTTGATGGCGTTGTCATCGATGACCCAATGCTCTTTAGGCACGTCGGTGCGGCCTAGACCTCGCCAGCCCTGAAAAGTCTTTCCGTCAAACAGCAATATCCAGCCCTGGGCCGCTTCTTCGTGGGAAATGGTATTGAGGGCGGCTGCTGGCCGAGAGGCCGGTGTGCTTTTTTGGCCGGCCGGGATGGACAATTCCAGAAACACGACTGCAAAGGTCATCACTATCGGAAAGGCCAGACGTTTTCTTTTCATGGAATGGGGTCTCCTTTTGTATAATCATGGCAGACCGTGAAGGATTTTTCAACCCTAGAAACGCGGCTTTTTTTAGTGTATATATAGGAATCATGTCAGAAAAAACTTCGCGCAGAAATTTTTTAAAGGCCGCAGGCGCTGGGCTGGCCGCGCCGAAACTGGCTTCGCTTCTTGGAGCGCCGCTGGATAAGTTTGGCCAAGAGAGCTCGACGCCGAAAACAAAATTCACCCAAGGACTCGCCTCATACACTTTCCGTGCCTTCGGCCTTGAAGAGACTCTTGGCTTTATGAAAAGGCTTGGTCTGGAGACGATCTCCCTGAAGAGCGTCCATTTAGCCCTCGAAAGCAGCCCTGACGAAATCCAGAAAGCGGCGGAAAAGATTAAGGCGGCGGGCTGTGACCTTTATGCGGGCGGCGTTATTTATATGAGGAGCGAGAAAGAAGTCGAGCAGGCTTTCTCTTATGCCAAAGTAGCCGGTATGCGGATCATCGTTGGAGTCCCGAATCATGACCTTCTCGACCTCGTCCAAAAAAATGTTTTCGATTCGGATATCCGGGTGGCTATCCATAATCATGGACCCGGGGATAAGCTTTACCCAACGCCGGAAAGTGTCTATCAAAAAATCTCGGGCCTTGATCCACGGATCGGCCTCTGCTTGGATCTTGGCCATACCCTCCGCAGCGCGGTCGACCCTGCCGACGCGGCGGAACGGTTTTTTGACCGCCTCCTCGACGTCCATATCAAGGACGTTACGGCGGCTTCCGCTGAAGGAGGAGCTATCGAAGTCGGCCGCGGTGTCGCCGATATTCCGAAATTTTTGCGGACGCTGCTGAAGTTGGGCTATTCCGGGGTCGTCAGTCTGGAGTATGAAAAGGACGAAAAGGATCCGCTTCCGGGTGCCGCCGAATCTGTGGGATATATCCGCGGCGCGCTGGCTTCGATTGGATGAGGACAGGCATGATAGAAGGGATTGCCTATGCGCGGGCCGGAATCCTGGGGAATCCTTCGGATGGCTATTTCGGAAAGATCATCGCCATTTCCGTCAAGAATTTTTCCGCCCGGGTCACGCTCCAAGAATCCGAAAAGCTCGAGATTGAATCTCGGCTGGAGGACAAGGAGAGCTACGGCAGCCTTCGCGAATTAGCCGAGCGAACCCAGCTTTATGGATATTACGACGGGGTTCGATTGATCAAAGCGGCCCTCAAGAAATTCTATGAATACAGCCACGCTCAAAATATTTCCCTCCGGGACCGCAACTTCACCATCCGCTATGAGTCTTCCATTCCGCGCCAGGTCGGCCTCGGAGGATCGAGCGCCATCATCACGGCGACGATGCGGGCGCTCATGAAGTTCTTCGATGTTCGAATCCCGCTCGAGCTCCTGCCGTCGCTCATCCTCAGTGCGGAGCGGGAGGAACTGGACATCAGCGCCGGGTTCATGGACCGTGTTACCCAGGTCTATGAGGGCTGCGTCTATATGGATTTGAATAAGGCGATGATCAGGGAAAAGGGCCATGGCCTGTATGAGCGGCTCAACCCGGGCCTTCTGCCGGATCTCTATCTGGCCTATAAGCCGTCGCTCGGGAAGGTCTCGGGCAAAGTCTTGAACGATATCCGGGTTCGCTATGAGAGGGGAGATGCGTTTGTCGTCGGCACGCTTCGGCAGCTCGCCGGCCTGGCCGAGATAGGCAAAGACGCTCTCCTGGCGGGGAATATGGAGATATTGTTCGACCTCATGAACAAGAATTTTGACCTGCGAAGCCAGATCATGACCATCAGCCCGGCAAACATGGAAATGATTGACACGGCCAGACGCCTGGGAGCATCCGCCAAATTTGCCGGCTCCGGAGGGTCGATTCTCGGCATCTACAAGGGCCGGGCGATGTTCGACGAACTGGTCGCCGCCCTGGGACGCCTCGAGGCCAAGGTCATCCGCCCGATCGTGGCCTAAAAAAAGGGACGATCCGCGGATCGTCCCTTTGTCCGCTATCCAGCCTTAGTAATTTTCGGCCAGCAGTTCATAGAAAGCCTGCTCATGGTCGCAGGCCGGGCACTTGGCCGGAGCCTCTTTGCCTTCGGAAACGTAGCCGCAGTTGCGGCATTTCCACCGGACGACGACGTCTTTTTTGAAAACCTTGCCTTCTTTGACGTTCTTGGCCAGCTTCCGGTAGCGCTTCTCGTGCTCGGCTTCGACCTTGGCGATCTGTCTGAACTGGGTCCCGATCTCCCGGAATCCTTCCTTCTCGGCGACTTCCGCGGCTTCCTTATAAAGCTTGGTCCATTCGAGGTTTTCCCCGGCCGCGGCAGCTTCGAGGTTGGCGGCGGTATCGCCGATGACTCCTGCCGGGTAAGCGGCCGTGATCTCCAGGTCTCCGCCTTCGAGCAAGCGGAAAAACCGTTTGGCGTGTTCCCGCTCGTTTTCCGCCGTCTCCAGGAAGATAGCCGAGATCTGTTCAAAACCGGCCTTCCGGGCGACGCTGGCAAAGTACGTGTAGCGATTCCGCGCCTGGGATTCGCCGGCAAACGAGGCTAAAAGATTTTTCTCAGTCTTTGTTCCTTTGATGGATTTGGCCATGAGTTGATCCTTTCTTTTCAGGCCTTCCATAGACCGTGCAGATTACAGTATTCCCGGGCCGTGACCGAGGCGCCCTTGACGCAGAATGTCGCTTCGGGGGCCTGGCCGGGCTTCAGAAAAGCAATGTGCGTTTTATCATCGACGATTAGCTCAATCCACTGGATGTAGTGCTTTTCCTCCATGGGGTGAGGGACGCTTCCGATCTTGACCTTGAAGCCGTCCGCAGTCTTCTCGATCACCGGCACATGTTTTTCCTTGGAGGCATCCACGGAATTTTCGGCGAGAAGCGTCATCGGCTGACCGCAACAGACCAGTTCGCCTCCGCCCACGCGAAGCACTTCGACGATATTGCCGCAGACTTCGCAACGGAAAAGCTGTAAACGTTTTGAAACGTTGGGCATGACAATAACTCCTTTTGGCATTTTTGATTTTTATCGGTTTCAGGCAGTTTTTACGGCTGCCCTTCAAATAGCCTTGAGTTTGTTTGACCCGCTGAATTCTATACAAATTGAGCCAGGCGGTCAAGGAAGATCTGTTGATGCCAGACAGATCATGTCATGGGATGGAGGATTCTTGGGCAGCTTGCAGCAGTTCCCGGATCGTTGTCGTGGCTAGGCAGACAGCCGTGTCGGCGGCGCCATAATAAATCTTAACCGGACTTTCCAGCTTGGCGAACCCGTCGCGATCGATTTTCTCGATGACGACACCGCTGGGAAAAACAACGTTGGGGACTTGCCCCGCAAGTTCATACCCTTCGCGCGGTTCGAGAATATTAGCGCGGCAGCGGCCGATGACTTTGGCCGGGTTCTGGAGGTCCATCAGCATCACGCCCGCCTGATAGATGTTGGCGCTTCCGAAATGGGTGGCCACGCCATGATATATATGAAGCCAGCCTTTTCGGGTTTTGACGGGCGGCGGGCCGGAACCGATGAATTCGTCCCAGTAATGAAATCGGCCGCTGATGAGGGGCGCGCGCTCTTTCCAGTGGATGAGATCATCGGATTCGGATAGCCAAATCGTGCTGCCGGTCGTCGGCCCGCCTTCCAGGCGCGCTTTATTGGGCCTCTCCATCCTCAGGTACTTGCCGCCCACTTTTTCAGGGAAGAGCACCCCGTTTCGGACGTCTTCTGTGGAAGTGATCCCCAGAAAATCGTAGCTCCGGAAGTTATTCGTCCTAGCCAGCCCTAATTGGCAGCCGCTATCCATATCCATAGCGAACATGATGTAATACGCCCCCTCGAGCGGGGTGATTCGGGCGTCATAGATGTGATAGATTTTCTCTTTGACCTTATCGATCCCGCTGAACTTTATGATTTCCTTGGTCACACGGAAATTCACACCGTCCCGGCTTTTTGCCGCCATCAGAAACGTTTCACGCGAACGGCTTTGGACGCGCAACAAGAGCCAATAGGTATCGCCTTTCTTAATCGCTCCTGGATTAAAAACCGACGTGGCGTCGGCCAGCAGGGGAGGGATGTCGGGAATATCCTTGCGGGTTAAAATCGGATTCTTGAGATGTCGGTCCATGAGTCCTCCCTGTTTTGCGAGTATTATCCGCTAATTTCCTAATTTTTTCGAGCCTTTGTTCGAACAGCTTCAGCGAGAGACATACTTTAAAAATAAGATTGAAATAAAAATCAGAGTGATATTCGCGTCGGGGCGAAGCATAGGCCGTCCATAGCCCCCGGACCCCGGGGAACCAGTCCCGTCGGTTCCCCCCGTCGCAAGAGCGGACGGGTACCCCCTCCGCTACGGGGGCTTGAGGCCGGCCTATGCTTCGCCCCATCGTTTATGGCTAAGGAAGAAACTTGACTTTTCTGGGTGCGGCAAATATAAATCAAATCAACGATTTTTTAAGGAGGTTTTAGTGAGGAAAATACTTGTCAAATTAGGCATCGTTCTTATGGCGGCGGTCTTTGTTTATGCCGCCCAGGAAAAAAAGCCGTTTGACGGCCTGTCTCTTGACCTGGGGAACCTGTCCCGGCTGTCACATGCCAAGACGCGGTCGATCAGCGCCGAAAATTTTACCGGTGAAAAAGGAAAAGCCGGCATGTCGATTGACGGACCAGCGCTGAAAGCCGCCCGAGACCTCGGTCAAGGCTGGAAGGTTTCGCCCTATGTCGTGATCAAGCCCAAAGAGACGTTTGTCTTAGCCGATGTCCAAGGCATGGGTGCCATTCAGCAGATCTGGATGACCCCGGCCGGCACATGGCGCTTCGCCATCCTGCGCTTTTATTGGGATGGCGAGAAAGAGCCCTCGATCGAAGCTCCCATCGGCGATTTCTTCGCCTGTGGCTGGCAGAAATATGCCCAGATAAGCTCCCTGCCGGTCTGCGTCAATCCCGGCAGCGCCTTCAACAGTTATTGGCAGATGCCTTTCCGCAAGTCATTCAAGATTACGCTGGAAAACCTGGCCGAGCAGAATTTCACGATCTACTATCAAATTAACTACACTCTGACCGAAGTGCCCGAGGACGCTGCATATTTCCACGCCCAGTTCCGCCGCGTCAATCCGCTGCCGTACAAGAGCGTTTACACACTCCTTGACGGAGTTAAAGGCTGGGGCCACTACGTCGGGACGTACATGGCCTGGGGAGTCAACAACAACGGCTGGTGGGGAGAGGGCGAGATCAAGTTCTACCTTGACGGTGATACAAATTTCCCGACAATTTGCGGAACCGGCACCGAGGATTACTTCTGCGGGTCCTACGATTTTGATTCTCCGGGCCCGGACGGGGTCGTCCGCTACACAGAGTTCAGCACTCCGTATACGGGTCTGGCCCAAGTCATCCGCGGAGACGGCCATTATAACGTCCAGCAGCGTTTTGGGCTCTACCGATGGCATATCATGGATCCGGTCCGTTTTGAAAAAGACATTAAAGTGACAATCCAGGCGCTGGGCTGGATGTCGGGCGGGCGATACCTGCCCCTCCAGGACGACATCGCCTCGGTCGCCTATTGGTATCAGGTTGAACCTCACGCACCCTTTCCGAAGCTTCCCGCTAAGGATTGTCTCGAGATCATCTAGTAAAATCCAGCAAAAATCCGGGGTCAAACCTACTCATTACGCACTCTCCCCAAGAGAATTATGTGTAATGAGTAGCTTTGACCCCACTGATATTTTTCATTTTTTTTAAAAATTCGGCAACAAAATGGGCCTTGCCTTCGTATATATATTTGGAAGACAAGGAATGAACCTGGAAGGGAGAGAAGTTGCTAGATAAGGAACAGATGACCGAAGATGATTGGATGAGGTGGAACATGAAGACTTCAAGAACGACGACATCAAACCCCAGAAAAAACAAAAACCAGGCGAAATTTTATTTCTGTTACTGTCCAATCTATGATTTCTGGTCCGTTGGAAAAACCAGGGAAGAAGCCTGGAGAAAGCTCAAAGAGGACCTCTTTATCCTTTTGATGAGATGCTCGAGATACGAATCTCGGGATAAGATAATCAGGGAGTCCGCATTCGCCCCGCTAGAGATCAGAGTCTAAAATCCGGGGTCAAACCTACCCTTTGTGCACAGTTTTCCAGGGAAAGGTGCAAAAGAAGTAGGTTTGACCCTGTCAATTTGACAGTGGACGGATTTCCCTCAGTAAATTGAGGAAATTCTGGCCGAGCTGGTCCATCCCTCCGCTCATCATCTGGCTTTCGGTCATTTCTTTTGGCTTAGTCAGAGAGATGAACTTCACAAGTTCCAGCGGAAAGCCCTTCAAGGGCGAATCTTCTCTATCGATGAGAACGACGCTAGGGCCGAGCTCCTTAACAGCGGACTGGAACTTGGCTGCGTAGTCTTCCGCCTTCATCCCGGCTTTCCATTCGGGGGCGAACCGCCAGCGTTTTTGTTTGAGTCCTTTAAAGTTCTCCGCGTCGGGATTATCGGCCACGAGCAGCCCGGGTCTCTGGCTCATGGCCAGGATTTTTTTGAGGTTTTCTGCGTCTCCAAGCCGGGCGATGACCAGGATTCCTTCCTCATTGGCGACTTTGATGAATCTCTCTAAAACGGCACTTTCAGCGAAATCCTTATCTCTAACGACGACGAAGCCCAGGCCGGATCGGCCCATCAGCTTTAAAAGAAAATCATGACCCGCCAATTTCCCGATGTCCGTGATCCCGGCCAGGACACCGATTTTTTCGCCAAACCTTTGCGACAGCTGCCCGAGCGAGGGAGGCTGGTAGAAAACGACATTCTTCGATATCCGAACCGCGGATGTCGTCCCGGGTAGATTCTTGGCCAGTTCCAGAGGCGATTCGCCGGCGATTGAAATAAGCGTAAAATCGAGGTCGAAGAAATCGACGGGCGCCGCGGCCTTTACCAGTTCGCCTGCGTCCCGGGGATTCAAATCGACGATCGTCGCGCTGCGCAAAATATTCATTTCCTCGCGACCGGGCAACGCCTTCAGCCCCTTTGTTTCGGTCAGGATGCCGAGCGAAGCCTTGACAAAATTGCCGGATTTCTCGAGGAGTGCGGGATCGACGAGCTCGAATTTGTCGCCCACGTCATGGCGGCCGTAATGGTCTCCCATGGTCTGGATGAAGAAGCCGGGGATTCCTCTAGCCAGGAATGGGGTATGGTCAGACCCCCCTGGTCCGCCGCGCGCCGGCACGACGTCCTTGATTATGTCCGAGGGCAGCCCGGTCTTCAGCATCTCCCAAATCTCGGGCGCATAATAAATCCCGCGGAAATGCAGACGGCCGTCGCCGTTGCCGACCATGTCCAGATTCAGGTTCACCATCGTTTTGTCCAAGGGAAAGGCCGGATTCTGGCTGTAGTAGATGGAGCCCCAGAGGCCTTGCTCTTCGCCGTCCCACAGGGCAAAGATAACCGTCCTCTTCGGCTTGGCCTTCGCGGCCTTCATCGCGCGCGCGACTTCCATAACCACGGCCGTTCCGGAAGCGTTGTCGTCGGCGCCGGGATTCAGGGCGTTTTCAGGAGAAAGCCCCAGTCCGTCCATATGGGCGCCGACAACGATGAATTCATTCTTGAGCAACCGGTCGTTCCCCTCGATTTTAGCCAGGACGTTTCTCAACGGGGCTTCGGGTTTAAAAATGGTTTCGGCTTTTAGCTCGGCCTGAATCCCCAGGCCCATGGATGCCGGTTTCTTTTCCCTCTCCATTTTCTGAACCCTGGTCCAAAGGTCGATTCCTGAATCTCTGAAGATATATTTGACGACATCATCGTTGATTCCGGCCACGACCATGTCGGGCTTGTATTTTTCTTGAGCCAGCATGGCCATCGCTGGAAAA
>Ga0315268_10003260_pt1 | contig 17949 bp, 18 predicted proteins | sample C1_top_MG_FD_204535 | JGI IMG/M metagenome (GOLD analysis project Ga0315268, IMG submission 204535) | Sediment microbial communities from Yellowstone Lake, YNP, Wyoming, USA - C1_top | ecosystem: Environmental > Aquatic > Freshwater > Lake > Sediment | place: USA: Wyoming | collected 2017-08-01
CAACTTCTGGAAGTCTATTCACGCCGGCGCGCTCATGGCGGCGGCTGAGTTGGGCAACATAGACATTGTCTGGAAGAGCGGCTTGAAGGAAAACGACCGCGACGCCCAGATCAAGGTGGTCGAAGACATGATCGCGCGCCCCGTGGACGGCATCGTGCTGGCACCGCTGGACGACAGCGCGTTGCGCCCGCCCGTCAATGACGCCGTGCGCCGGGGCATCCCGGTCGTGATCATTGACTCCGACCTCAAGACCGACCAGTACGTGAGTTTTGTGGCGACGGACAACTACCTTGGCGGAGTGAGGGCGGGCCAACTGATGGCGAAGCTGCTCGCCGGCAAAGGCCGGGTGGTGATGTTGCGGTGCATGGAGGGCTCGGCCAGCACCATGAACCGCGAACAGGGCTTTCTGGACGAGCTTAAGAAACACCCGGCCATCGAAGTGGCCAGCGCCAACCAGTACGGCGGGGCCACGACCGAGGAGGCCTACAAGGTGAGCGAGAACCTCCTGGCGCCGCTTCGCAAACCTGACGGCGGCCTGAACCTGGACGGCATTTTCTCCTCCAACGAGTCCACGACCTTCGGGATGCTCCGCGCCCTCCAGGACAACAAATGGGCCGGCAAAGTGAAATTCGTCGGCTTCGACAGTTCGGCCATGCTGGTCAAGGCGCTGGAAAACAACGAGCTCTGCGGGTTGGTGCTCCAGGACCCCATGAACATGGGCTACTCGGGGGTCAAGACCCTCGTGGCCCACTTGCGCGGACAGAAGGTCGAGCGGCGAATTGACACGGGCTGCGCCGTTGCCACGCCCGAGAATATGAACGAGCCGGCCATCCGGAAACTGCTCGAGCCCGATTTCAAGAAGTGGCTCAAGGAACAATAGCCGTGCCTTCCGCCCCGCCGGCTTGTCGGCCCAAGCCTAATGTTCAATGTTAGGATGTGACTCTGATGCCTTGTTCAATCCCACCAGTAATTGCGGGTGTCACGCAATGCAGGACATGGACCCCATTCTCAAGAGACTCCTGATGGCACAGCGGCACGTTGAGCCAGAGCGGCTCCTCAACGATGTACTGCCGAGCGTTTCGGCAATCCTAGAAAGGCCCGAGACGATTCGGCACATGAGCCACAGGGAACAGAGCCGCGTCCCAGAGAAGTACCAGGCCGCGCTTCTCGCTTTCATCATGAGGAACCTTGGCGGCGAGCGGATGAACATTTCTGTGTGCTTCAAGGAAATCGCCGATTCTGATTGCGTTTTGAAGGCCATCGATCCTCAAAGTGGACCGGTCTTCAAGCTTGTTCAACTCAAACAACTGCCACCGCATGCGCTCAATCCGGATGCGACCCTGCAGGGCTTGATAAAGCGACTAGGGACGAAGTACTCACGCGACCTGATTGTCGGGATTTGGATTAACCGAGACTCCAAGTGGGATCTGCGGGAGCTAGACTTTAGCGGATTGGGATTCGAGCAGCTTTACCTGTTTGGCGTCCATCCATCCGGGCACGTCACTATTCATGGGGGTGTTGTCGCTGACCTAAAGTCCGGTGTTTGCTGGGCGGGGTCATTTCAAGGCGGCGTACCAGCTATCAAACCTCTTCGATGCAAACCCGAACACTGTGTGTAGCATGCTCTGGCCAACGGCACAGCGTTACCATGCGTGGAATTGGGGTCGGGTCTAAAGATTCAAGAATCGTGTCGCCTGCTGCCAGGCGCGCTTTAACTCCAGGTCGCGCTCCCGCCGCCTCTCTAACCGCCGCACCGCATCGCTCAGGTGGGGGTGCCCGCAAACCTCTCCCCATACGCCAAGAATGGCGACCCCTTCGCTCCGGCGCAAGCCAATTCTTGAATCTTTAGAACCGCCCTCATGGTGTAACCTTTGTGGGCGGGCGCACGACAACATCACGTCCTGGCGGCCGCCCGGTCCACAGGCTCTGAAATCGTCTGAAAGGCCATTCGCAGCGGTTGCGCCGGCTTGGCCGGAAAATTCAGCCGCTCAAAGCCGATGACCCGACCTTTGCGGTCTTTCATTAAGACCACTTCGTCGCCGGTTTCCTCACAGACGTGCTCCGCCTCCGGACGGCCAAACCACACGGTGACCGTCCGGCCCCTCGGATCGTAATAAACGTTTACTTCGGCCATATTCTCTCGCCCTCTTTGATGGCGTCGGTCGGATACGCCGTGATCAGAAAACCCGCGCGCCCTTCCTGCTTGCTCACGGCGCAGACCCAACGCCGGCTGCGTCGGCTTCGATAGAAAAGATACACGCTCGCGTCGCTTTTGCTACGCCGAATTTCTTCCGGCGATTCCAGCGTCTCCTGGACTTCCCTCTCGCGCCCGGCCATGACGGGATGTTTGACGGTCGCAATCATCGTCCAACGATCCCGCGTGACCCGCACGGTAAAACCGAGCGGGGTCCGTGCTTCAAACAGAGTGTCGCGGTCTTTGTTCACGGGCTCGCCGGCGGGCGCGGGACCTGTGTCGCCATGTCCAGGCGTCCCAGCGCGGCGGCCAACCGGAACCGCACCACCTTGCCTCGGACTACTGCGGTCACATACATACCCGTAGCTTAAACTGGCGCCTTGGCCAAGGGCAAGGGGGGAGTCTTGAATTAGGAACTCACGAACTCAGGAAGGGCTCTTGTCCCGTTTTCCCGATTTCCCTTTTCTGATTTCCTGCGTTCCGAATTCGGTTTTGGCGGCGTTTCTCTGCCCACGCAGATTGGCCGTGACAGCGTGTGCTTGCTTCGCCCATAATGACGAAGGAAAATGAGTCTGCCGTTTCGCCAATAGTCGCCGTGCCTGCCCCCACCCCACGGCTGGAGATGCGCGACATCGCCAAGCGGTTCGGCGCGACCGTGGCGCTCGAAGGCGTGAGCTTGTGTGTCGCGCCCGGCGAGGTGCACGCGCTGGTGGGCGAAAACGGGGCCGGCAAAAGCACGCTCATGAAGGTGCTCTCCGGCGCGCATCGGCCCGACCGCGGCCAGATGTGGCTGGATGGCCAACCGTTCGCGCCACCCAATCCGCTGGCCGCCCGGCACGCCGGCGTGGCCATGATCTACCAGGAGCTTTCGCTGGCCCCGCATCTGACCGTCGAGGAGAACATTGTGCTGGGTCTGGAGCCGACCCGCTGGGGCTGGATTCGCCGCGGGGCCGTCCGCGCGCGGGCCACCGAGGCCCTCCGGCACTTCGCCCATGCCGAGATCGCGCCGGACCTGCCCGTGAGCCGACTTCCCCTCCCCGCCCAGCAATTAGTGGAAATTGCCCGCGCGCTGGCCGTAGGCTGCCGCGTGCTGGTGCTGGATGAACCCACCAGCAGCCTGGCGCGCCAGGACGTGGAACGTCTCTTTGGCCTGATCCGCCAGCTCAAGCAGCAGGGGCTGGCCATCGTGTATATCTCGCACGTCTTGGAGGAGGTAAAAGAGGTTTCGGACCGGCTCACGGTGCTGCGGGATGGCCGCTCTGTTGGTGGCGGCCAGACGGCTGCCCTGCCCATCGCCGAGATCATCAGGCTCATGGTGGGACGCGAAGCCAAGGAGTTATACCCGCGCAGCCAGCGGCAGCCAGGCGAGCTGGTCCTGCAAGTCACGGACTTGGCTGGCACGGGCAAGCCCATCCAAGCTTCCCTGGAGCTGCGGCGCGGTGAAGTGCTGGGCCTGGCCGGCTTGATGGGCGCCGGGCGCACGGAGCTGCTCCGGTGCCTGTTCGGCTTGCACGCGGTGCGGCGGGGCCAGATCAAGGTCGGTGTTTGGTCGGGCCCGGCTTCGCCCCTGCGCCGCTGGCAGCAAGGGGTCGGGTTGCTGAGCGAAGACCGCCAGCGAGAGGGCTTGGCCGTCGCGCTGAGCGTCGCCGACAACCTCACGCTCTCCCGGCTGACTGGCTTTGGGCCGGTGGGGCTGGTGTTGCCTGGGCGGCAAGCGGCGGCGGCGTGGCGCTGGATTGAACAACTCAACATCCGCTGCCGTGCGCCGCACCAACCAGTGGCGGCGCTGAGCGGCGGCAATCAGCAGAAAGTGGCGTTGGCCCGGCTCTTGCAGCACGACGTGGACGTATTGCTCTTGGATGAGCCGACGCGGGGCATTGATGTAGCGGCCAAGGCCACGATTTATCAACTCATTGATGAACTGGCCGCCGGAGCGCCCAGCGCCGGCCGCAAGCCCAGAGCGGTGCTGGTGGTCAGCAGCTATTTGCCGGAGTTGATGGGAATCTGCGACCGGATCGCCGTGATGTGCCGCGGGCGCCTGGGGCCGGCCCGGCCTGTCCGCGAACTGAGCGAGCACGCCCTCATGCTCGAGGCCACCGGACAAGCGACGGCAAACTGATGAAGGCGACCGGCGGCAGTCGGGCTTCCGTGGCGTCGGGCGATTGGGCGCGCTGGCTCAATCGTCTGGGGCCGCTGTTGGCGCTGCTGGGAGTCTTCGCGCTCTTTGCCGCTTTGTGCCCGCCCAGTTTCCGTTCCGTATGGAACCTCGAAACCATCGCCCGCCAGACCACCATCGTCGGCATCGCTGCTTTGGGCATGACGCTGGTCATCGTCTCTGGCGGCATTGATTTATCGGTCGGCTCGCTGGTGGCGTTGAGCACAGTGGTCATCGCTTGGTCGCTGGGCAAGAGCGGGCTGGCCCTTGACCCTTGGGCCGCAGCAGGCTTGGCCATTGCGGCCTGCGCCCTGTGCGGCATGGGCAACGGACTGCTGATCACGGGGCTGCGCGTCGTGCCCTTTATCGTGACGCTGGGCATGATGCTGGTCGTGCGCGGGGCCGCCAAGGGCTTGTCGCATGAGCAAAAGATTGACGCGCCGGACACTTGGCTCAACGAGTTGCTGGCCACCCTGCCGGACGAACGGCGCTGGCTGCTGGTGCCCCCGGGCGTTTGGCTGCTGGTCATCCTCTCCATTCTCATCGCGCTGGTCTTGCGCTACACGCGGTTGGGGCGGCACGCCTTCGCCATCGGCTCCAACGAACAGACCGCCCGCCTCTGTGGCGTGGCCGTGGATCGGGTCAAGGTCTGGGTCTATACCATCGGCGGAGCGTTTGGGGGGTTGGCCGGGGTGATGCAGTTCTCGCGCTTGACGGTCGGGGACCCCACGGTGGCAGTGGGGCTGGAACTGGACGTGATCGCGGCGGTGGTCATTGGCGGCGGGAGCTTGGCCGGGGGCGAAGGTTCGGTGCTGGGCAGCCTGGTGGGCGCGCTGATCATGTCGGTCATTCGTTCTGGCTGCTCCCAACGCGGTTGGCCAAACTGGGTTCAGGAGATCATCACCGGCCTGGTCATCATTGCCGCCGTGGCCCTGGATCGCTTGCGCCACCGGCGCACGGCCTGATGAGTGCGGACTGCGGCTGGCGGAGTCCGGAATGAAGGAATTGCCGATGGCCGATTGCGGCGCGCGGAATTCATTCCGCGCTCCAGAGAAATGTATTGTGTGTGGGCGCGAAGGTGAGCCCTCCTTCGCAGTTGCTTCCCCGCCAGGAGTGTGTAGAGTGGGTCCATGTTTACCGCGGTATTCCGACGATGCGAGGGCTGGTGGGCTGCCTATGTGGAGGAAGTGCCAGGGGGGAATACACAGGGCAAGACCCTGGAAGAAGCCCGCCGTAACCTCAAGGAAGCACTCCTTCTAGTGCTTGAAGCCAATCGGCAACTCGCCCGCCAGGGGGAACCGGCGAACTGCGTTCGGGAACCTCTCCTGATTTCCCGGTGAAGCGGTTGGACCTCGAACGGCATTTGCGCGGGCAGGGCTGCCAGTTCTTGCGCGAAGGCGGCAACCACACCGCGTGGTGGAATCCTGCTAATCGCAAGACCTCCAGCCTTCCCCGGCATCGGGAAATCAACAATCTCACTGCGCGCAAGATATGCCGGGACCCCGAAGTCGCGCCGCCCTGAACGCACTCACGCACCGCACGCTGGCTTCGGAAAGAGCGCCGCGAAGACTGCCTCTTCAGGAAGCGAAAAGGCACACCAAAGGGCAGCGGCGGTGAAACGGTTCTTCCCTCAAGGGCCGCGACCCGTCGGCTTGACCAACACCAGCAGTCTGAGCGTGAAAGTGAGTTTGCCGGGCGCTCTCGGATCCGTCTCCACGTACGGGGCGGGCGCAAGTTCCAGACTTTGCAGCCTGATCAGCGGGTAGCGGTTCTCGAACTCGGCCAGAAAAAACCCGAAGGCATGGTAGGTGCCAGTGCCGGTGACGACGCAGGTGGCGGCCTTGTAAGGCACCCTTGGCGGCAGGGGAACTTCCGCCAGCAGCACCGGCTGTTCAACCTGAGCAATCTCGATGTTGAAGGGGCCCTGAAAAGCAAGGAGGGCGTTGACCAGCCAGCGGTAGCAGTCCCCCTGGGCTATCCCCTGCTCAAGCCCCTCAAGGCGCCGGCTGGCCTCCCGGAGGTCCGCGCCAACCTGTTCGGCGCTCTTGATTGTGCGCCGAGCCTTCTGCACCTTGTCCTGCACCTCCACCAGCCGACGAGCCTCGATCTTGACCTTGGCGCGCAGCGGGATGACCACCAGCCACACCAGCGCCCCGATGAGGGCGACGGCGCCGACGCCCAGCGCGATCAGAGAGCGGCGTTTATGGACGGGCGACTTGTCCACCGGAGAGCAGCCTTTCTGCGAAGTAACACTCGATCGTGAACAGCACCAGCGTCTTGCTCGGATCGGTTGGGTCCACCATCGTGGGCTGGCGTTCCTTCAGCTCCACAGGGCTCTGCTTGCGCAGGCAGCCAGCGAAGTAGGGTTGCGCCGCAATGGATTCGATGAACTTGTCCATAGCGGCGGGCGGGCCTGAATTCTTGGCGCGAATCCTCATGGTAATCTGCTCCAGAATGTTCGTCGGTTTGGCCGAGCTGCCAGGGCTGGAAGTGCCGGGCTTGGCTGGGGCTTGAACTATGGCCTGTTGGAGCTGCAGCCAGACCACTTGCACGCCGTCCACCATGCAGAACTGGAGGGCATCGAGCGGCGAGACCCAGATGAAACGGTTGGTGGACACCTCCTCCAGGGAGCGCTCCGTTTGGTTCACTTCGCTAAGCCGCTTCCATCCGGCGCCGACTTCGGTGGCGGCCTTCTGGGCGCGGTTCAAGTCCATCTCGCCAAGCGATAGGTCCGCATGGAGCCTCCAGTGCTGAAGGCCAAGCTGTCCCGCCCAGCTTGCCAGGAACAGGACCACAAGCGCCGCCGCTCGAACGAGCCACTTGACCGGGTCACGCCGACTCATTCGCAGCTCGTGCTCCAGCCGGGCCAGCAGATTCAAGGGCATCAGACCCGGCGTGAGCGCCGCCGCGGCGGCGCCAGCGGCGGCCGCCAATTGCGGGGCATCTTTGGCCACGGCGTCGGCTTTTTCCCGCGGGAGTTCGCCCATCCCGAAACGGGCCAACTCCAGCTTCTCGCAAGGCACTCGCAACTGTTCCGAGAGCACTTGGACGATGAACTCCGAGCGGGCGGTGCCCCCGGCAACAAAAATCCGGTGGACCCGCTTCTCCTCTTGGTTTTCAAAGAAGTCTATCGCGGTCCGCAGCTCTTGGGCCAGCGCCACAATCCGCTCGTGCAGCTTGTCCCGCACCTTGTCGGGCATGAAGACCTTCAGGCCCTCGGCCACGTCGTAGGGGATGTTCATGGCCGCGGCCAGCGTCGCCGTCAGCGTGTCTCCGGCAATCGCCACTGTCCGGCTTAGGATCGGCACCCGGCTGACCAGGAACGTGATGGAGGAGCTCTGAAATCCCAGGTCCACTATGGCCACGACTTCCTCCGCCGGCAGTTCGGGCAGGGCCACCAGCGCCGCATTAATCAGGCTAACTTGACTTACCGCCACTTGAACCAGCGATAAGCCCGCGGCTTTTGCCCCGGCCCGCAGATCGTCCAGCAACGCAGTCTTCGCCCCAGCCACCAGCACCTGATTCCTCCGTTGGGCGGAAGTTGCCGCCCAGCCCTCCTTCCGGCCCGGGTCCGGCAAGACAAAGCACTCAAATTCATAGTCGGTCAATTCCTCTTGAAAGAAATGCTTGCTGTTATCCTTGATCAGTTGGCGCAGCTCGGGCGGCTTGAGCGGGGGCATTGCCACCGTTCGGACCAGCGATTGTCCCATCCCAATGACCACTACCGCCCGATTGGTTTCCGCCTTCAACTCCTGGCTAACTTCCCTGAGGTGGTGGGCCAGCGCCTTGCCCGAGAGACCCTCCTTGAGCACGGGCGTGGGTTTGAGGATATAGTTCAGCAAATGCACACCCTCGCCCTGACGCCGCGCGTGGAGCGCCTGGGTGGTGCAAGTGCCAAGCACAATGACCACGATCTCATTTGCCTTGGACGAATACTTTGATGAGAAACTGGCGGTCATTGTCGGCCAACCGAGCGGCCTGCCGCACACTAGCAGCTTCCGGCGGGGTGTCCAGCCTTTTGCCGCTGGTTGCCCAAGCTGTGCCCTGGCCCGTTGAATTCGGCGTTCGGAGTCTCTGCGCGAAACTGGCGGGCTAGGCCACTGGACACCAACCGCTACTTGCTGGCAGAGGGCGGCGGCTCCTGTCCCGAGCCGGCGGCCTGGATCCCAAAGGAAGTCATCAGGACGTTCAGCGCCAGACCGGACTCCTTGAGGTTGCCTGCCGTGGTGGAAAGGCAAAACTCCGCCAACCCGCCCGCAAAAGGAACGCAGCACAGGCGGATGGCCAGCCGCTCCCCTTGTCCGGTTGGCCGTTCCAGATCAAACGCCACGCCCTCCAAGCCACTGACGTAGCAGGGCTCCACGCTCACTATCCTGGCGCCGGGGAACCGCTGCAAGAGTTTCGGCTGGAGCGACTCCGCCAGTGAGCCGGCCGCCGAGGTTGGTTCTGGGGGCAGGATACGCACACTGATGCTGGCCGCATAATCGGGTGGGGTGAGGCTGAGGGCGGTCTGTCTGGCGTCGTATTTCAATTGCCAGCCCGCCGGCGGGATGAAGGAGAATCGGTTGGCCCCCACCACCAGCACATAGCCGGTCACCTCCCCTCGCTCGGGGATGGAGAATGAGCAGGCGAAGAACCGGAAACCCTCGGCCGCTTGCGCGACCAACCCGGCGCATATCAGCGCCCAGCCTGATTTCGCCCATCCTATGTGTCTTGGCCGCTGCATGGCTCTCTCAACTGCTCGGGGCTGCCCCCGCGCTGTACTTGGTGCGGAATCCAGCGCGCAACTCGAGCGTGCCAGGCGGCAGTTTCAGACTATCCAGGAAATTCGGGTCGAAGTTGTACCTCCTGTTTGGCGGCGATGAAACCTGAGCGGAGGTTCCCCAGGGCGCTGTCGCCATGCGGCTGTTGAACAGCACCACCAGCGAGCCGTTGAACGTCAGGGTCTTGCCGCTCCAGTTCTCCAGCAACCGAATCGCATTGTCGGCGCCACCGCTATAATAGCCCCCGCCAGTGGGAACGATGCCGGTCAGCATGGCGGCGTTGACGGTCGTATCGCTGGCCACCCGTTTGCTTAGCGTGCCGGTGCTGTTGGCATCATTCCAACTTACTGACAAACAAGTGATGGCGTCAGACACCAGGGAGGCTGGCACGGTGCCAGAGGTGTTGGTCGTGCCCAGGGCGGCCGTCGGCGCGTTAAAGTGGCCCTGCACGTAAAGGGGGTTGGGCGTGGCAATGGTCAAGCCCTGGGCCGGTAGCGTTTGGCCGTTGATCAAGCGGACTACGCTATAGGCCACCGTGCGCAGGTCCGCTATGTAAAGCACCTTCACTGGGCGGCCAAGGACGGATTGGTAATAGGCGTAGTTGGTGTAAAAAGCCCCCAGATCAACCTCCGTTACGGCCCAGTTCTTCCCTTCGCGCGCGTCGTAAAAGGTAGGGCCCGTGTCCACAAAAGCCGTGCTTTTCCTGCCCGTCCAGCCTGCCCTACCCTTCCTCGCCTTCCCGCCCGACGTCGAAGCGCTAACGCTCGACCAAGGAATAACGGTGGCGAAGCCGTTGTAGGCGCCACTCGTGGCCGTTGACGACGTGGCCCTCACCAGAATGATCATGTCGGCCTTGTTGTAGTAGCGCTGCCGGCCGAGGGCCGAGTTCGTGGATTCGGATAGCGGCGGTACCTCCAGAAGCGCGTGGAGGGTATCCGGGCTATTATTGGTGCCGACCGGCAGGAGCAGCGACTTGACCCCAGCCAGGCTCCCGGCGCCGTAGGCAATCGTGCCGGGAGTGCGCACCACGGGGTCCAGCGGGTTCTTTGTGTGCAGAATCGCCCCCGCCGCCGTGACCGGCTGCATAAAAGTGAGGGTTGCCTGCGCCGGCTGGCAATAGACGGCTCCGTTGGCGTGAACCCTCCCACTGATCTGCCAGTTGGCAGAAGGCGTCAACTCCAAGTCCGACGCGTAGAAGAGCCCGAATTGAAAGACGGGCACGGAGGCGAATTGGATTTGCTGTTGCACCTGCGTCGAGGGGCGAATCAGTCCGGCTGTCGGCTGGGCTCGGCAGCCCACTTGGTAGGTGGCCACGTTTCCGCGCAAGCCAGGCAGGGCGCTCCCCACCGCGCCGTAGCTCCAGTTGGTGAGCCGCTGCACTGACAGCGGGTTCGCGCCCCCGTCAGGGGAACGAAAGACATAGGTTGCCGGCAGGCCCGAAGGCACGAGGGTGCTGTAGCTGGCCAACTTGCTGTCCACGGCGGTTGCCCCGGAATCCTGGAAGTCCTTCGCCATCTGCCCGATGGCCAGTTCAGTAGCGGCTTCGGCGGCCGCCACGCTGCCCTGGAACTGGGCTCGCCGCTGGACCATAGTCTCCTGATTGCCCGTCCAGCTCAGCACGCTGCCCAGGAGCGTCAGCCCAACCACAGCAAACACCAACACCAGCACCAGCGTCGAGCCGGCTTGAGGTTTCTGACGGGGACGCGCTCTCATGGGTCAATCTGACACCTGGCTGGCAACTCTGGTTTGCAGGCAGTACTGGCGAAACTGGTTCCCGGCGCCCACTGGCTGCCCGCTGTTCCCAAAAGCGTAGAAACTCAGGTTCACTGCAATCACGCACTGGCTCTGCCGGTTGGTCAGGACTTGTCCAGCGGCGCTTTCGGCGGCGAAGACCACTTGGTTGGAGACTGACTCGGCGACAATGGACACCACGCCGTTGGTCGCCCGGCGCTTGAGCCGGTTGTCGGCCCCGTCCAGGTAGTAAAGGATCCATGCGTTGGTGTCCACCGCCGGGTAAAGCTTGATCGCGCCCCCTTGTTGCGGCGTATCACGGCCCACTTCCGTGAACGAAGTCGGGCTGCCTTGGCCGAGGCGAACCGTCTTTGCAGAACGCACGTCCGCCGTGAACTGGTTGAAGCTCCGCGCCAAATCGTTGGCGGCGGCCAGCCGCACCTGGTTGATGGAGAAAAGGCGCAAGCCCAAGAAATGGCCCGAGATTACGGCGGTGAGCACGAGCAGGAAAATGACCTGCGACACCAGCAGGTTGGTCAACGTATAGCCCCGGAGTTGGCGCCGCCAAATCCGGGGGCCGCCGGGCCGCCTCACGCTCGCCTCCCTCATAAGTCCGGGCTCCTCAGGAGAAAGGCCCGGTTGGTAAATGGGCCCCTCTGCCCACAACTCCAGATACAGTCCACCTCGATCAACTTGAGCGGCGGAGAGGTGGACACGCTGCTGATGGTGGTTACCAGCCTGGCGGTGGTCGGCCCAGCCGAGGTCACAGGCACGCTCAGCGCGCTCACCGTCGGCGGGAAATTGCTGGGCACCAACTCGTCCACCGGCGGAAACGCCAGCGGTTGCCAGTGCGCGCCCCGCGCCTGCTCGATCCTTTGCGCGGCCAGCCACTGGGCAGCCTCGGAGAACACCGCCCATTGCGCCCGGTAACTCGCCAACTGGTAGCCAGACAGAATGCCGACGATGCTCCCCAAGGCGATTACCACGGCAATCACCACCTCCTCCAACGTGAATCCCCCAGTGCGCCATAGACTTGTTCGACTGGTCCGGCCTTTGACCCTCATCTTCGGCTCTGTCGGATAAAGCTACGGCTCGCCATGGCCCTTAGAACGCCAAGCCCCTGCCCCAAGCCACACCACCAAAATGCACCCGGCGCGGTCTGGTTTCCCCACCAGACCGCCAACGCCAACTCGTCACCCTTTGCATGTCTCACGTCAAACTGCTCTGTGACTAACGCCAAATCCGCGTCAATGTACCGCAATCTGTTGGCGATTGTCAAGCCTAAGAATGCAAAAAACGCGCCCCGCTCGCCTCTCTCAGGAATGCGAAATCCATGCCGTTTTAGGTCACACGCCATGCCGCACGCGGCTCCACCAACAATGAGAATGGGCACTACCACCGGCGTAGGGCAGCCCTTCCACGCTGCCGGTCTTGGCGGCTTTCCAGCCGCTACCCTGCAAAGCAACTGTGCTGAGCCGCCACCGCGGCCCAGCGTTTGCTGGTACAACTACTTGCCTGCCAACTAGATAGGCAGGCGGGTCGATTGAGCAGAGCCGCTACTTCAGGGCAAGTGGCGGCGGCTCCTGTCCCGCATTGGCCGCCTCTATCTCAAAGGAAGTCATCAGGACATTCAACGACACGTCCGACTCCTTGAGCTTGCCAGGCGTCGTGGCAAGGCAGAACTCCACTTGGCCGCCAGGGAAGGGAATGCAGCAGACGCGCGTGGCGAGCACGGTCCCTTGGCTGGTGGTCCGTTCCAGGTCAAAGGCCAGGCCCTCCATGCCACTGAGGCAGCAGGGCTGCGTGTCCACCACCTTGGCCCCAGGGAATCGTTTCAAAAGCTTCTGCTCGATAGCCTCCGCCGGCGAGTCGGTCGCCATTGCTGGGTCTGCTGGCAGGATACGCACAGTGAGGCTGGCCGCATAGTCCGGTGGGGTCAGCACGATGGCTCGCTGGTTGGCATTATACTTCAATTGCCAACCCTGGGGTGGGATGAACGAGAACCGGTCGGCTCCTACCACGAGGACGTAGCCCGTGACCTCTCCCCGCTCCGGGATGGAGATCAGCCGCGGGAAGAACTGAAGCCCCCCCGCCGCGTGGGCGATGGACTCGGCGGCGACTAGCGCCAAACCCGCCCTTGTCCACAATGTTAGATGCCCAGATCCCATAACGTTTCCCGGTGGCACATGACCACCGCCTTAAAAACCGCTCTTCTCTCACCGCTCCGTGTTCACACTCTCAATACGCTCTGGCCTTGAGCAACCTTTATGCCGAATCAGGCCGCCGGACTGTTTTTCCTCTTTTCCCAGCGTATTTTGGCCTTGCCGACCCTACCAACTCGGCGTAATGACCGCCTGTAACGTGAGCGGGTCGTCTGGTTTTGGACCGGCCGGCCGGTCCATGGTCCAAAATGCACAAAGCGCGCGAGCTGGAAACGGAAACGCCGGGATTCAGTGTCCTGATCCTGGAGGACGATGCCGTTTGCGCCAAGGCGTTGGAACTGATGATCCAGCGCGAAGGAGGCGAGACGTTGATTTGCCCCAGCATCGCTGCCGCTGAGGCCGCCGTCAAACAACGGCACTTTGACCTCTACCTTTTGGACCATCGCTTGCCCGACGGCCTGGGCAGCCAGTTCTTTTATGCCTTGCGCGCCAAGGGGCGGATGGGGCCGGCCATCATGCTCACGGCCTATCCCGAAATCCCCCTGGCCGTTGAACTTACCCGTCACGGCATCTTCGACTATCTCACCAAACCGTTTGAGCCTGAAGAGCTTGTCTCGCGCCTGCGACAGGCCATCCCCCGGCTTCAGCCCCCCGAACCGGAGGCGGGGCAACGGACCCTGGTCGGTCAGTCGCCCCTCATCAGGGAAGCGCTCTACCTGATTCTCCAAGCGGCCGCCAGCCCAGCCACCACCGTGCTGCTCACCGGGGAAACCGGCACCGGCAAAGACCTGGCGGCCTGGCTGATTCACCAGCAAACCTTTCAGGGCGTCAGCCCGCAGCCCGCGTACGTTTGTCTGAACTGTCCCACCCTGCCCTCCGAGATGTTCGAGGCCGAGTTGTTCGGGGCCGAGAAGGGTTCTTACACTGGCGCCCACCAGCGCCGGCGCGGCCTGGTCGAGGCGGCTGAAGGCGGAACGCTGTTCCTGGACGAAATCGCCGATGTGCCCCTCCTCGCCCAGGGCAAGCTGCTCCAATTCCTGGAGACTCGCATCTATCGGCGCTTGGGCAGCACCGAAGCGCGCCATTATCAAGGACGGATTGTGGCCGCAACCAACCGGGTGCTCCAGGAAGAAGTCAAGATGGGCCGTTTTCGCAGCGACTTGTTGTATCGGTTGGACGTCTTCCCCATCAACCTGCCGCCCCTCCGGGAACACATGGAGGACTTGGGCAGTCTGGTGGAGGCTTTATGTGACCAGTTGACCCAGAAATACCACCGCAACAGGGTCCTGCTCGCCCCCGCGGACCTGGCTTTGCTCAGTGGCTACGATTTCCCCGGCAACGTCCGCGAACTGCGCAATCTGCTCGAACGCTCCTTGCTACGCACCCCTGCCGAAGCCAGTTGGCTGCAGATTGACCCCATGTGGCTGGCGCAGATGAGTGCCCGGACTAAGCCGCAGCCACCCCCGCCACCAGGCGCCACAGCCCCTGCGCCCGCCGCCCCAGCCGCGCCGAGCGAGCAGCCCTTGGCCCGCTATGGCACGGTCGAGTATGAGCTCATTCGCGAGGCGCTCATCGCCGAAAAGGGGGTCATCCGCCGCGCCGCCGCCCGCTTGGGCCTCAGCCACCAGACTCTCTTGCGGCGGCTGGAAAGATGGCCCGAACTCCAGCGCCTTCGCGCTTCTCAGCAACCGAAGGAAGAGCGGCCCGAGGCGGCCCCAGACTCCACCCCTGACCAGCCGGCCTGAGCCGCGGGTTAGCCGCTGGGAGAGTCGAATAGCGAGTGGGCCAGCGACTAAGGACCCGAAAGCTCATCCTGCCGGCGTATGAAACCTTCCAGACCCGCAAGTTGCCTTGCCTTGGTTGGCTTGACGCTGACTGGCCACCTCGTGGCCGCAGCCCCAGACCAGCCAGAACCGCAGCCATCTCACCCCGTGCTGTGGGCTCAGGATGCGCTCACCAAGGTCATGCCCTCAGCCACGAGCAGCGAGCGGACAGCCGAGCGCTTGCGCGTGAGCGGCGCCCGGCGCGAAATCGTCAGCGGCCAAGCCGTGTTTCGTCCCCAGCAAGACGTGGCGGCGGCACAGGCTCGGATCACGGACCTCAAGCACCGGGCCTCGGGCGCGATTCTTCCCGTGGACGCGATTCGGCTCCAGTGGGTGCGCTACATCGCCATCACGCGCAACAGCGACATTCCCCCGGACGAGCGCGTAGCCCAGGCCCCGGCGAGCATTCCCGATCCTTTTTGGGAAGAGCCCGCCATTCCCGTCAAGGCGCAGCAGGCGCAGCCGCTCTGGCTCGAGGTCCACTTGCCGGACAACGCCCAAGCCGGCGACTACGACGGCCTGCTCGCGGTCAATGCCGACGGCAGCAAGTTCACGCTGCCGGTCAACGTTCACGTCTGGGACTTTGCGCTGCCGGCGCAACAGCGTCTTTCGGTCGTCAACTGGTGGCGGTTTCCCGGCGCCGGTTTCGAGGACCACGGCCCGGACGATTGGGATTTGCTCCGCAGCTTTGCGGCCTTTCTGGTCGAGCACCGCCAAACCGACCTGCAAACCGAAATCAGCCGCATTGGCGAATCCGGCGATGCGCAGAAAGGCTACACGTATGACACCAGTCGGCTGGAACGCTACGCCGAGACCGCCTTCGCGGCAGGCATCCGCCAAATCCACCTCCATAGCGTCGGGCGGCGCACGGCGGACATGCTCGATCCGCTGTGCCGTGTCGAGCCAGACGAGCCGAACCTCCGGCGCCTGGCGGCTTGGGAAAAGGTCATTCAGCGCCGCGGCTGGACCCGGCGATTTGTCACGAGCATCGTGGACGAGCCGTTTGTGTACTACGAGGATGCCTACGCGGCGGTCGTGGACCGCGTCCACCAAGCGGCGCCGAGCGTCCGTTGCCTGGAGGCCGTCGAGGCGGAGTATTTGGGCAAGCTCGACGTTTATGTGCCCAAGCTCAGCCACTTGGCGATGTGGTATCCCCGGTTTGACCAACTGCGCCGGGAGGGCGCCGAGCTGTGGTTTTACGTCTGCTGTCATCCGCTGGGCCGGTATCCGAACCGTTTCCTCGACCAGCCGCTCTTGAAGGCGCGAGTGCTGTTCTGGATTCACTATCTCTACGACTTGGACGGCTATTTGCACTGGGGCCTCAATCACTACGGGGGCGACCCCTACACGCAGGAAGGCCTCAGCAAGGACCTGCCCTTGGGCGACCGGGCCATCGTGTATCCGGGCAAGCACGGCCTGCTGGGCTCGCTCCGCTTTAGTGCTCAGCGCGATGGGATTCAGGACTACGAGTATTTGCGGGTCTTGGAGGAGCGGCTCCGCCAGTTCAAGGCGCAGGCCGGCCCGGACGCTTTCTGGCTCGATCCGCGACAACGGCCCCTGGAATTATGCCGCCGGGTGATCTGGTCGTTCCACGACCACACCCGCGACCCCCAAGTGCTGCTCGACACACGGCGCGCCATTGCCGAGGAAATCGAGGCGCTCCAGGCTGAGCCGCGGCTGGTCGTGCAGACTTGCCCGCCGGAGGGAACGCTCGTGCCGGCGGGGCCGCGGGCGGTCAACTTGCGTGGGCTGGCCCCGCCCGGCGCCAAGGTCATGCTCAACGGCCGATTGCTGAATAACGTGCGTCCCAGTGGTTACTTCTGCCACGCAGTATTTCTGGGCGACAATCAACCCAGGGTAGAGGTCACCGTCGAGCACGGCGGGCGGAAACGGAGCGTCGTGCGCACGTTCAAACTGACGGATTGAAGCCGCTTGGCCGAATCAAGCTGAGTGGGGTGCCGAGCCAACCGACGAAAAGCTCAGTCAACTTCGCCACCCTCTCTCCTCTCCCGACGCACCCGGTAAAGCCGCTCCGTGAAACCGCCTTCGTTCTCGAAGGCCGCGGCCTGGGCCGCAAGTTGCCGGTCCAGGAAATAGCAGCAGAGATTCAGCAGCGACAGCGCGGCGTTGGCCACCAGTGTGGCGGAAGAGGGCACCGACTCACACGGACCGGCACGGACTGGCACGGACGAAGCGTCGGTCGCGCCAGTCCCTGCCGGTCCGTGTTCGTCCGTGTTCGTCCGCGTGTCCGTGCCCGTCCTTGCCCGGCGCCGCTCCTCTTCCACCCATGCCCGCACCTCCTCCAGCGTGGCACAGCGTTTCGCCTTGAATCGCTGCAAGGCCGGGTGATCGGGCGGCCATAACGGCAGCCCGTGTTGCCGCAGGAAATCCTCATAGTCCAGAGCCAGCTCCTCCAGGCTGGCCCGCGCCACGTTGGTCAACTTGAGTTCCGTCTTCTTGGAAGTCCCGGAAGCCTGGCTTCCTTCGGCGATGTTCTGCACGCCCGAACGCGCGGCCTGAACCATCTAGTCGCGCGTGCGGCTGCCCCGCTCGACATAGCAGGCGCAGAAACGCACCGTCACATCATAGACCAACTGGGCGAGCTGAAAGGTCTTCAAGCGCCGATACCCGCCATGCTTGGGAATCATTTCCTCCGGCCCGCCCGCCGCCCTGCCCGGACTTGCCACCACAAACCCAAGCTCTCGCAGAACGCCGCCGCTTTCAATCCAGAAATGGCGAACTGGGCCAGCGGCGGTGAGTTTTGGCCGAGCTCCTCCGTGATAGTCCGTGTTCGTCCCTGCCCGCCCGTGTTGATCAGCGCTTCTCCTCACGGTGGCCTTGACGAGAGCGCATCAGGGCAGTAGGTTGGGCGGGCCGCAGGGGAGCCAACCGGTGTCCGCTTGGCCAATTGGGGCACAAAGGCTGAGAGGGCGGCGCGGGAGCGCCGCCGACCCGTGGAACCTGACCCAGGTAATGCTGGCGTAGGGAGCCTGCGGAGCTCCTTGCTTTGACCGCGCCTGCGGCCTGCGGTTGATGATTGCACAATGCGAATTAACTGATCAGCGGGCTGGCTTGGCCGGCGGCATCGCCCCGCCACCGCCCGCTCCGGGACGCTAACCAA
>Ga0315268_10003261_pt1 | contig 17941 bp, 12 predicted proteins | sample C1_top_MG_FD_204535 | JGI IMG/M metagenome (GOLD analysis project Ga0315268, IMG submission 204535) | Sediment microbial communities from Yellowstone Lake, YNP, Wyoming, USA - C1_top | ecosystem: Environmental > Aquatic > Freshwater > Lake > Sediment | place: USA: Wyoming | collected 2017-08-01
GGCGGCGCTGCTGCGCCGCCCTGATACTTGGGCCGAGCGGCAGCTCGGCCCTACCTGGCTCACGGAGCGGTTCATGGCCAGGTTGCAAGAAGCCGGTAGGGCGGCGCTGCTGCGCCGCCCAGATACTTGGGCCGAGCGGCAGCTCGGCCCTACCTGGCTCACGGAAAGGTTCATGGAAAGGTTGCCAAGAGCCGATAAAACTGGGCTTGGGCAGATGGCGGTTCGGGATCGGCCAGCACCAGCCGCTGGCGAGCATCGCTGGTGGCGCTGGCGGCGAGACGCCAGGACTGGAAGTCGGCCGTGCCGTACAGCGCGTAGCTCCAGCCCGGCAGGGCATCGAACTCGACCTGCCAGTGGCCATCGGCGATTCGCCCGCGCAGGCCCATTTCCAGCGCGCCCGTCTTGCCCAGCATGAAGAAGAGGTTGTCCACAACGCCGTGAGCGAGAATAGAACCACTCCATTGGGGGTCCTGGCCGGCGTCGCTGTAACTGCACACCGCGACGTGGTCCACGACAAAATCAGTGAATTCAGGCCCCAGCCTCACCTTCTGGACGGCCGTGAACGGCTGCCCGTTTTTGGTGACGCCCGTGCTGAGTTCCGCCGCACTGCTGTCATACCGCATCGTCACCCGGAAGGTGTCGTTCGGAGTCAGTTCAACGAGGTTGAAGCTAGTGGCGAATTGCATGTTGCTGGAGATGATCGTGGGCGAGATCGTGGCCCCAAAACCCGAGTCCGGGAAGTAGTCGAATTCCACCAGGTTGGGGGAATCGGTGCCGGTGCCCCGCAGAAAACCGGCTTGCGTGGCCTGGGCAAGGTTCACCAAGCCAATGGCGAGCTCAAATGTGAACGGTTTGCCGGGGGTCGCGCCAGCGGTGATGTCGCTCAGGCGCAGGTCGAAGGCGAAGGTGAAGTCGCAGCCCCGATTCAATTGCGCGCCCAGCGGTCGGCAGAAGAAGCTGTTGGATCGGGCCGAGTCCCACGTGACCTCCAGGTTCTGATTGGAGGCGTTCCATTGGAAAAGAGTTGCGTCACCGGCGGTTTTCCAGCCGCGCGCGGCCGGGTCGGTGGCGAAGTCCTCGAAAAAGGCCGTCGGTTCCGCCGCCGGCACGTTGAGGGTCGCAAGCATGGCGAGGGCACTGGCCCCCGCCGAGGCCATTCTGGTCAAACGCGATTTGCGCATAACTACGACTGATCTTTCTTTTTTGGTTAACAGTTGAGAGACCAGCGCGGAGACTGAAAGCCATCGCTCTTCTCGGCGCCCGAGAAAACAAAGGCCTTCATTCTCCGACCAGACGGCGAATGAAGGCATCCACAAATCCTCCTCGAAAGCCGCTCGAGGAACTGGCCTCATCCTTCTCTTGGACGGAGAAGTTGGTTGCCCGCCGAAGCCCGGCCCGCGGGGCCTGGCGCCGGTGACAACCCGACGAGCACAGCCAAAGCGGTATCCTGACTTGGGGCGTCAAACCTGCCTCCCGCCTTCCCGGACCAGGCCGTCCAGTGGCTCTGGGAGTAAGTAGCCCGACACAGTGGCGCAACCGTCCCCGGTTCGCACGGGGTTCCCTGGCCTTTGGCTGTGGAGTGAGATGGACCCAAGCCCATCTCTTTCAAAGAACCGCGTTCATGGTGAGCCGCTCGCCGCTGCCTGCCAAGCAAATTCTTGCCAGACCCCATGCCGCACACGCCACCACAAACGATGAAAATGGGATGGGTGCCCGTGGACGCGAAGCGTTTGGAGTGCGGGAGCTTGCTCCCGCTTTGTAGCGCCGCGGACCGTCCAAAAGCGCCGGCAAGCCGGCGCACTCCAAACGCTTCGCGTCGCTCGAGGCGGTTGGCATTCTCCGGTCAGCATTCGTCTCTGTGTTCTCGGTGCCCTCAGTGGCATTTTCGCGCCAGCAGATGCTCGGGGGACGGTAGGGGGCGCCCTGGCGCCGACACGGGCTCCGCACAAATCTGGCGCCGCAAAACAATTGGTCGCTTTTCGAGGCTGGGCTGGCTAAGTTTTTGTGCGCCGGTATGGAAACTCGGTCTTGCTCGCGCTGCTTAAATCGTGGCTTGGCGGTTCTTCAGGTTTCACGTTTCACGTTTCACGCGTCGCGCATCACGCATTGCGTCGCCTTCTCGGTTGGTTGCGCCTGGCTGGCCCTGACCTCAGGCCTGGCCGCCGAATCTGCCGTCCCAATTAACCTGGCTCAATTCGGCCGCCTGAGCGTGGTGGACCGGACCAAGCCGACCGTCCGGGTGGATGTCTCGGCCTTGGCGGGCGAGAAAGCCGCGCCGGTTGCGGTGGTCCCGGACAATGCGCTGCAGCTTGAGTGGGCGCACGCCCGGCCAGTGCGCGCCGTGCACTTGCGTTTTGAGGGCGACTTGCCCCGCGCGGAGGACGTCGCCATCCAATGGTGGCGGCGCATCTGGCCTGACAACGGCAGCGGCGGTTGGATGAAGCTCGACGACCCCTTCAATGGCCAGTGGACCGCCGTCCGCGCCGTCGCCACCACGAACGCCCCCGAGTTGCGTTTCCAGTTTGCGCCGTTGGACAGCGCCGAAGCGCCGGGCATCGCGCGGACGGGCATGGTTCACCGTCTGACCTACAAGCTGCGCGTGCTTTGCGCGCAAACCATCAGCATCACTCACCTCGGCACGTATTCCGACGCGCTGGCGAGGCGCGCCCGGCTCCGCTTTGCGTGGAACGTCAAGACGACCGTCCCCGGGGTTTGGTCGCCGAAGTTCGAGGCGCGCAACGGGCGCGTATTGAAGGTCAGCAAGGCCGGCCGCCAAGCCGCGCTCGTTGAGGTGGAATACGCCGAAGCCTCTGACCGGCTCAGCCCCGACCGCGGCTACGTGATCTGCCGCAGCGGAGAAACGCGCAGTTTCGCCGTCTTCGTGGACGATGTTTTGCGCGAAGGCGTGTTGTTCGTGCGCGACATCGGGGCGCTGGTGAGCGATGCGGACAAGGCTTTCACTTCGCAAGCCAGGCCCGCGCCCGCCGAGGAAGCTTGGCCCGAAGGCACCGTTGCCGAACAAGTGGCCAGATTGCCGGAGCAGAGTTTTGAACAGGTCCGCCGCGCCATCCCGCCCAAGCCGCCTCAGTACTTGTTCCTGGGCGTGCCGAACTTGCGCCAGGAAATCGCGCTCCACCCCAAAGGCGACATCCAACTGCGCGCCGACGCCTTGCGCTCGCCCGGGCCCGATGCCCAGTTGCGGCCGTGGCCTTGGGAAGACATTCGCTACCAGTTCGGGACAGGCCCGCAACCCGTCATGGGGCCCGGAGACACGCGCCGCGTGACGCGCTCGCTCGAAGAAGGCTGGCTCCCGGTCGTGCGGCATGAATGGGAGACTGAGGGCATCGCCTGGACCCAAACGTGCCTCGCCTGCCCATTGGTGGAGGACATCGCCACCCTGGCCAGCACAACGGGGACCGAGCCGGTGGCGCTGGTGACGCGCTTTGCGTTCCGCAACACCACCCCTGAGCCGCGCACCGCCTGGCTCTGGCTGGAACTCAACCATCCTCTGCCCTGCCGGCTGGCGGTGGACGGCACGTTGCTCTTGAACCGTCTTTCCGCTGGCCCCGAGCGGCCCGGCCTGGCCCCGGTGCGCGGGCGCTTCAACACCTTCGGCCAGGGCGCTCTCGACCTGGCGGCATTGGTTCCCGGCGGGCCGGGCAGTTACAATCCCGCACTGAGCGGCTCGAGCGCCGCCCGCCCAGCCGTCCGGTATCGGCTTGACTTGGCTCCCGGCCAGGCCCACGCCATCGAGTTCGTCGTTCCTTACTTGGAATTGCTTGATGTCAAGGATATGGCGGCCTTGAAAGCCCTGGCCTTCACCAACGCCCACGCCAGCGTCGTCAAGTTCTGGAAATCGCGCCTGACCCAAGGCATGACGTATGAAGTGCCAGAGCCGTTTCTGAACAACCTCTTCAAGGCCAACCTCTGGCACGTGCTCATTTCAACCGACATTGATCCGACTACCGGCCAATGCCAGCATGGCGCGGCCACGCATCAGTACCGGAATTTCCTCAACGAGACCGCTATGGTCGCCCGCTCGCTGGAGATGCGCGGCGAACACGAAGCCGCGCTCAAACTCGTGGAGACTTTCCTGGCCAACCAGGGCGTCAAAACACTGCCAGGCAATTTCAAGACCAAGGACGGCGTGCTCTATGCCGCCCATCCGACCGAGCCGGACCCTTACACTGCCCAAGGCTACAACATGCATCACGGCTGGGGTCTGTGGCTGGGCGCCGAGCACTACTACTTCACCCGCGACAGCGATTACGCGCGGCGCTGGGCCATACAGTTGGTCAAGGCCTGCGACTGGATCTCTCGCGAACGCCAAGCCACCAAGCTCAAGAACCCGGACGGCTCGCGGCCAGTTGAGTTCGGCCTCTCCCCGGCCGGGGACTTGGAGGACGTGGAGGATTACCTTTACTACTACGCCACTGATGCCTATTACTACCTGGGCATGAAGCAGGTGGCGACCGCGCTGGCCAAAGCCGCGGCCAGCATGGGCGCCGACGCTGACGCACCTGTTCGGCAGGCCCTGGCCCGCGCTGCCCGCCGCCTCGCCCTTGACGCTGATGATTTCCTGGGCGACCTCCGCGCCTCGGTTGCCGAGTCAGTCGCCACTTCGCCGGTCGTGCGGCTCAAAGACGGCGCCTACGTGCCTTTTGTGCCGCCGCGCGCGTATGCGCTCACCCATCTGAAGGAAGGCTGGATTCGCGAGGGTCTCTATCCCGCCCTCCACCTGCTCAACGCCCAAGTCTATGATGAACGCCACCCCTTCGCCGGTTGGATGATCCAGGACCTCGAAGACAACATCTTCATGAGCCAGGAGAGCGGCTACGGGCTCCAGAACCAGAGAAGCAACTTCTTCAACTTCGGCGGCTTTACGCTGCAACCGAATCTGCTCGATTTGGCGATTGTTTATCTTAAACGTGATCAGGTCCCGAACTTCATTCGCGCGTTCTACAACAGCGCCGCGGCGAGCCTCTACCCCGACGCGATGTGTTTCGCCGAATGGGTGCCGGCTTACGGCCAAGGGGGCGGCCCGCTCTACAAGACGCCCGACGAGTCCAAATTCATCCAATGGATGCGCCAGATGCTCGTGCTGGAGCGCGGCGAGGCGCTGGAGTTGGGCCTGGGCGTGCCGCGCGCGTGGATGGCCGACGGCCAGCGCGTCAAGCTCGAGCGCGCCGCCACTTATTTCGGGAAACTTGACTTGGAACTCAACTCCCAGGCCGCCTCAGGGGCCATACTTGCCTCGGTTCGCCTCACGCCCACCGAGCCGCCAAAGGCAATTCGCTTGCGCCTGCGCCATCCCGAGGGCAAACGGCTCCGTTCGGCCACCGTGAACGGCAAGCCGGCTAAACTCGACCAGGCCCGCCAACTGATCGAACTGCCCGCCGGCGTTTCGGCTTGGCGGGTCAAGGGCGCCTTCTAATCCGAGAACCCGATTCAGCCATGGATGAAACACAGCGCGGCAGAGCCGCAACCAAAAGACGAATTAGGAACTCATGAAATCAGGAAGACGAAGACGAGGAAACCAGGAACAAGAAGCTGCACCCCGGTTTGAGTTCCTGGTTTCCACTCCCTGAGTTCCTGAGTTCCTAATTCAACAGTTTTCGCGGCCTGCGCGAATTCTCATGGATAGTAGTACACGCTTTTTCCGAGAGTTCGCTCGGAAAAAGAGGTTGGCCAGACGGCGAACAGCCGCCGGGAGCACTGGAGGACCTCAAGGAGCGTCAAAGGGATGATGGTCAAAGAGATGGTTCCTGGATTCTCATCCGCGGTATCCGCGCTATCCGCGGTTGCTTTTTGACCGCGGATTACGCGGATAGCGCGGATGATTCAGTTTCGGTTGGAGCTTTGCGACCAACATGTTGGTCTTAGTTGATGGATAGCCTCACGGATCAGACACGGATTGAGTCGGAGCGCGGAATTCATTCGGCACGCGCCTCACCGGAACGTGTTGATCGGCTCCGAAGGCGCGAAGCGTCTTGGACTGCGGCAGTCCCCTGCCGCTTTTGCAGCAAGCGCGCAAGCCAAAGCGCCAGAGGACCGGCGCACTCCAAGAGCTTGGCGCCAGCCACCGCCCATCTCGTTTTCATGACTCACGGCGCGGCTTGGGCACGAGGTCTGCCGCGCAGGACGATCTCGCCGAACGCCCCCGCGACGTGGAAGTCGGGCTGCTTCGTGTGGGCGTCCACCCACGTAATCCAGGTTGGGGACTCTGGTTGGCCGGGCGTGAAGTCAGCCCGAAACAGGCCGCAGCGCAACCGCTCGCCGGCTTGCAGTTTGAACCCGTCCGCTTCGAGAGCCGCCCGCGGCAACTCAATCTCGACTTGGTAGCCGCCAGCCGTTTCCGCCGCCGCGGCCTTCATGCCCGCCGGCGCCCAGCCATCGTCAAACCGCCGGTAGAACCGCGCCGAGTAGTCATGCACTGCGCCCCGTGCGCCGACTTCAATGCAGTAGTAGGGGGCGTCGGTGCGCCCGGACCGGAGGAACACCTCGGCCCGGTCCTGGGCGTCCACGTCGTGCTCGCGGTCGGTCTCCGGCGCGGCCACAATCTGGGCGTCGTTGACATCGAAGGCGATAATCAGCCGCTCCAAGTTCCAGAAAAGCCAGGCGCGGGTCGGCTGGGGCTGAGCCGAAGGATTGCCCGCGATCACAAAGTTCGTTAGCGCCGGGTGGTCGCGGTAGCACGCCTCGGTGAGACGGCCATCCACGTTCAGTCCCTCGGCAAGCTCCGGCACGTCCCAGCGCGCGCCGGCGGGAACCGCACGCTGCCAGAGCGCGCAGCCGGTGCACAGTAACCAGGCGCCTACCGCCAGGCCGCACAATAGGATGCATGACGGAATTCTTCGCACAGTCCCTTTGCTGGTCTTCTCAATCGGAATGGTTCAATGACGAGGACGACGATTCTCCGGTCAGCATTCATGCCGCACCCCGCGGCACAAACGATGAAAATGGAACGGGCGGTGACCGCCGCGAAGCGTTTGGAGTGCGGGAGCTTGCTCCCGCTTTCTTGCGCCCCGGACCGACCGAAAGCGCCGGCAAGCCGCCGCACTCCAAACGCTTCGCGCTGTCGGGGCCGGTAAGCATTTTCGGGTCAGCCTCCATGCCGCAGGCGACGCCACAAATGAGGAAAATGAGATGTGCGCCGGCTGGCGCGAAGCGCCTTGGACTGCGCCAGTCCTCTGGCGCTTTCCCCGCGGCCCGGTCGCAAAAGCGGCAGGGGACTGCCGCACTCCAAGACGCTTCGCGCACATGCACCCAATCGTCATTTTCGGATCAGTCTTATCCGTGTTTCATCGGTGTTTCATCCGTGGCCAAACTCCATTTTTGGGTCAATCCAGAGGCCCCCAGAACTGGCGGACGGCGGCGCCGATTTCGACGGCGCTGGTGACCCGCTGCGGCTGCCACCAACTCGGAAACAGGCGCCGGTAGCGCTCCTGGGCAAAGCGGGTGTCAATCAGCAGCACCACGCCCCGGTCGGTTTCGGAGCGAATCACCCGCCCGGTGGCCTGGAGGACGCGGTTCATGCCGGGAAAGGTGTAGGCGTAGTCAAATCCTGCCCCGGTCTGCTCGTGGAAGTAGTCGCGGATCAGGTCGCGTTCGATGCAAAGTTGCGGCAGGCCCACCCCAACAACGATGGCCCCGATCAACCGCTCGCCCGCCAAGTCAATACCCTCGCCGAAAATCCCGCCCATCACGGCAAACCCGACCAAGCTTTCGGCGCGCTCGGCAGCGAACGCCGCCAGGAACGCTTCCCGCTCAGCTTCAGTCATGCCGGGACGCTGCGGGAGCGTCCGCATCGCCGGGCAGGCGGCCCTGAACTGCTCCAGCACGGCGGCGAGGTACGTGTATGAGGGCAGATACACCAAGTAATTGCCGGGCCGCCCCGCCACGACGGCGCTGATGGCCTCGGCCACATCCGCCAGCGTTGCGGCTCGCGCCTTGTATTGCGTGCGGATGCGGTCGTGCACCATCACCGCCAAGTTCTCCGGCGCAAAGGGCGAGGGCAACTGCAACTGCGGGTCTTCCGCGCTGCCGCCGAGCAGGGCACGGTAATACTCAAGCGGCCCAAGCGTGGCGGAGAAAAAGACCGCCGCCTTGCCCCGTTCAAGGGCTTGGCGGAGCAAAAAGGAAGGGTCGAGACAAAAGAGGCGCACCGCCACGGGCGGGCCCGGCTCAATGATGGTCACATAACGCTCGTCATACAGCGCGGCGGTGCGCCGGAACGAATGCAGCCGATAGTAGAGTTCCAGCAGGGCTTCGCGAAACTCGGCGGGCCGGTTCTGCGCCAACCAGGTCTCCGCGGCTTTGAGGGCCGCCTCGATCAGCGGCAGCAACTGCGGGGGCAACTGCCGGAGGGCCAGCGCGCCGCTCGTAGGGCAGACATTCTTGTCTGCCGGTTCGGGAGACTTTCCAGTCTCCAAGCTCTCTTGGTAACTGGTGGCCGGAAAGCCGCCAGAACCGGCAGCCTGCAAAGGCTGCCCCACGCCGCCAGCGGCATGTTGTCCGACCTGGAGATGTGACGCAGACGCGCGGTCTGCCGTGTTGCGGTTGATTCTGGTCTCAAGCGAAAACAGGTCCGGTTCGGGGGCAGGCTCCTGCGCCTCGGTTGACCCAGCGCCCGATTCGGATGTTCGGCCGAGTCTGCGCAAGGCAGCACTGAGCCGGGCCAGACTTTTCGCGCAGGCAGGCAGGGCTGTTTTGAGTGCGCGCCCGACATCCTGAATCTCGCGGCTGCAAAGCTCGGCCGAAAACATCTCCCGCGCGCGGTCCACCAGGTTGTGCGCCTCATCCACCAGAAAGCCGAAATCGCCACCCGGCTCGGCAAAGTGGCGGCGCAAATAAACCTTCGGGTCAAAGACGTAGTTGTAGTCGCAGATGACGGCGTCCACCCACGAAGACACATCGAGCGAAAGCTCAAACGGACAAACTTGGTGCTGCTGGCTCACAGCTTCGACCACCGCGCGGGTGATGCCTTCGTGAGCCAGGGCCGCGCGCATGGCGGGCTGGCGGCGGTCGTAGTAGCCAAGGGCCAGCGCGCAGGCCCGCGGATCGCACGGATGGCCGGCGCGCGGGCAGACTCTGTCCTTCGCGGTCAGGCTCAGCGTGCGCAAGCGCAAGCCGGCCCGCCGCAAGTCGGCAAAGGCCTTTTCAGCGGCCGTGCGCCCCACGGTGCGGGCCGTCAAGTAGAAGATTCTCTCCAGTTTGCCTTCGGCCAAGGCCTTGAGCGCCGGGAAAAGCACGGACACGGTCTTGCCAATGCCCGTGGGCGCTTCGATGAATAGGCGCTGGCCGCGCGTAAGCGCTCGATACGCCGCCGCGGCAACCTCGCGTTGGCCCGGGCGATAGGACGGGAAGGGAAAGCCCAGCGCGCCGATGGAGCCGTCCCGCTGCTGGCGCCAATGATGGAGCTCGCGCACCCATTCGAGGTAGAGGGCGGCTGCCTCCTCAAAAAAACCGGCCAGGGCAGCCAAGGCGAAGCGGTCGCGGAACTCCGTCACTTCGCCGCTGTCCAGGTCAAGATACGTCAACTGAATGGCGATGCTTTGGAGGCCGTGCTGCTCGGCATAGATGGCGCCATAGCACTTGGCTTGGGCCCAGTGAAGCGGATCAGGCCGGCGGTCCCAGGGGCCTTGCACGGTCTTGATTTCCTCCAGCAACACCTCCGCCGGCGTGGCCAGCACACCGTCAATGCGGCCTTGGACCCGCAGGAGCAAGTCGCCGGCGTCCACCTCGCGGCAAACTGGGACCTCCTTCTGGTAACCCGCCGGGCGGGAGCGTTGAATTCGGTGATGGCCGCGGGTGCCCGCCAGGGCGCGGTCGGGCGCGACGAAATCGCGCTCACCGCCCAAGTCGCCACGCCGGAGGACGAACTCGACCAGTTCGCGCACCTGCACCGAGAAGACTGGCTTTGGATCCAATGCCACGCGCGTCTAATCCGGGAGCGCCAGCAACTCAAATGGTGTAAATATTGGGCTCCGGGCAACCCGTGGTCAGCTCGCGGAGGCTTTCGCGCGTGACCGCCAGCGGGTTGTTCTTGGCCACCACGGCGGCGAGCTCGCCCGCTTGGATGCGCTGCAAATCCCGCTTCCGTTCCTCGGCCTTCTCCAGCTCGCGCAGGCGCGGGTCGTAGAGTTTTATGGTGATAGACCGTCGCCGCCTCTTCATGTCGCCTTAAGGTATCTCAATTCCACCGCAAATGCACCATGAAAACCCGCCTTGACAACCGGAGAAACAGGACGCATTCGCAGGCTTCACCTGGCCATCAGCGTCACGCGGTCTGCGGCCCCCGCAGCCGCGTAGGTCTCAGCGACCTTTTTCAAAGCCTCCGCCTTGCCGCCTTCAATCCTCAGGGGACGCGGGGCAAGCATGCCCAGCACATCGGGAACGTCGCAGACGCGCACCACGTTGAGCAACTGCGGCGCTGACGCCTCGGCATGAGTAAGCGTCGGATTGCGGAGCACCAGGCCGGAAATGTCCGGCTCCACCAAGGCGGCGTATGCGGCGAGGACGGCGGCGCCCTCCTCCCCCAACACGGTAACCGGAACGCTCGCCGCATACTTCTGGCGCAAGTAACGGGCCGCCGCGGCCACGTCCCACACGCGCCCCTCGTCTGCCGTCAGGCCCAGCAACACGTGGGCGCGCTCGACGTAGTTGGGCGGGTTCTTGCGCGTCCAGCGAGTTTCCCCAACGCCGCGCGGTTCGCAGAGGTAAAGGGCGTCGTCTTTTTCGGACTTGCTCTGGGCCCAGTTCCGGGCGCTGTCTCCGGTCGCGCCGGTGGAAACTACCAACAGCACGCGCTTGGGGGCTTGTGCGGGTGCCGCACTGCCCAGCTTGCGCAATCGGATTTCGATGCCCGGCTCGGGTTCCAATCGCTCGCCACCGGCAGCGGCTTGGCCAAGCAAACGCGCCGGCGGGAGCCGCTCCGGAAAATGCCGGAACGTCACCCGGCGCAGCTCGCCCAACAGCGCCTTTTGCCAGGCGTCAAACTCGCCTTGGCGGGGCGGCGCCACGTTGGCAGCGGGCACGAAGTACTCATCAATGCGCGTGTTTAATTGGTCTTTGGGTATGTCGGCGTCGGTGGGGAAAACACGCAGCTTTTCCGGCTCGATGGGGTGATGTTGGCTGCTGCCGGATTCCGTCACCAAGTCCACTTCGCTGTCGAGAACCGGTCGCGGATCGTTCTTGAGGTGAGTGTTGATGAACCGGAAGGCCGCCTGCCGGATGTCTTTGCGATAGGCATGGCCGCCCACGCTCACCACGCTGTCCACCAAGTCGCCGGCCCCGAAGAGGCTGTAGAGGCGTTCGAGGCGGGCGATGACGCGCTCGTTGGCGTCCATGGGGAAGATGTCATCTCGGTCGCTGTTCACAAACAAGAGAGGCCGTGGCGTCACCAGGGCGGCAATGCGCGTCCACGGCCAGGCGAAGGTGTTGTAGAGAAACATGCAGTCGCAGTGGCCGTTGATGACGCGATTGGTGACATACGAGGCCAGGTCAGCCATGCCACTGACAGGCACGGCAGCTTTGACCCGCTCGTCGGCCGCCGCGATCCAGAAGGTCGCCGCCCCGCCGCCGCTGATGCCGGTCACTGCGATGCGTTCCGGGTCCACCTCGGGCCGGCTGACCAGATAGTCAATGCCGCGCGTCCCGTTCCAGCATTCCACGCCGGCGGGAGTGTAGCCGCGCGCGTGCCACCACCAGCGCCCTTCCCGGTAGGTGCCGTGATGAATGCCCGCGATTTCGCCCAACTGCAGCGTGTCCACCACCAAGCACACGTAGCCGTGGCGCGCAAACCATATCCCGTGCGACTGGAAGGCGGTCTTGCCGCCGTTGCGACCGCGCCCGGCATGCCCGCAGACATAGAGCACGCCCGGCAGCCGTTCACCCGGTTTGACCGTGGCTGGCCGATAGAGGTTCGCCGTCACATAGAGGCGGGGGCGGCTCTGATAATGGAGCATCTCCACGCGGAAGCCGTCGCCCTCAAGCGTGCCCGTCACCTTCGCCTGCAACGGTGTCCGCTCCGGCGTCGGCCACAGCCCAAGCATGTAAAGGTACTCCTCCTTGTATCTTGGTCGGAGCTTTTCCCACGCTTCCGCCGTGGTGACACCGTCCAGAAAGTCTCCTTCCAGTTTCTCGGTCTCCGCCCGGAGATAGGCCTGAATCATCTCATCTCCCGGCGCCCCGCGATCAGGCGGGTCATGGAGTTGGGCCGACGCTGTGATGGGACAGGTTGCCATCACCAGCAGCGCCAAGACAACAGCCGCGGAATGGGGGCCAAGAGCGCAAACGAGACGGTCGCTGGAAGCTTGGTAGTTCATAATCCTCTGCCGTTACTTGCCTGCCAGCGTGAACCAACTGGCCCTCGCAAGCAAGCCTTTCGCCTGAACTTGCGCAGGCGCGGTCAGCCGCTTGACTCCCGTGCCCCCCTGGAGTAGTTTGCTTCCGTGAGCGACACGGAATTGAAGGCCCTTCTGGCTGACGTGGCGAGACTACACCAGGAAGCGGCGAAGCGACAGCAGGAATTCGCGAAACAACAGCAGGAATACGCCAGCCTGCGCAGTGAGCTCGATAAACGGCGGGCCGAAGACCACGCCAAGACCGAAGCGGCCCAACGGCGAACGGAGGAAACCCTCCGCCAGGTCACCAAGCAACTCGGCGGCCTGGGCAACAAGTTCGGCTCCTTCACCGAGGGACTGGCCTACGACTCGACGCGCCGCATCCTCAGGCAGCATTTCGGCGCAGAAATCGTTTCCTCGCGCACCAGGGCCTCGCACCGCGGAAGAAGCCAGGAATTCGACATGGTCGGCGTCCGCAACGGCGCTCAGGGCGAAGTTTATCTGGCCGAAGTCAAGAGTGAACTCAACGCTCAGGAGTTGAACAAGACCCTCAAGAAACTCCGCGAGTTTTTCGATTTCATGCCGCACCTCAAAGGCATGAAGCTTTATGGCCTCGTGTGCGCGGTGGACGTGCGCGGCGCCACGGCCGAGATGGTGTTGCGCGAGGGCCTTTACCTGGCGACGGCCGGCGACGAGAACTTCAAGCTGGTCAAGCCGCCTCCAGGCTTCAAACCAAAGGCCTTCACCGCAGGTTGACCCCCAACTGGTGTCTGGTCGCATGTGTGGCACTCCCGACCGGCGTGCCAGCCACCGGCAGGCCCCCGCCCCGCCCCGCGCGTTGGCCCGCCCGCGCCTAGCCTCGGCACGCGAATTGCTGTTCGACATCTCCGTGGAACTGTGCCAGTGTCGCGTGGCGCTTTGAGAAAGGAAATGCTGATTATGAAGAACGGCAGTCTCTTATCCCTGTCGGCCATAGCGATGACCTTGACTCTTGGCCAAAAAGCGGTCGCCGTGGCAGAGCCGCTCTCCCCGCCGCTCAACTCTGCCTGGCAATACACGCTGCTGCCGGGCAGCCAACTGATTGACGAATGTCCCGTCTGCGGCCGGCCGCCGATTGTCGTGCCGTTGCGGGGCACGTTCCAGCTCCGGCTGATCGCTGATAACCTGCTTTTCACCACCTACGCTTGGGAGAGCATCGCCTGGACGGCGGGCACGCCGGGCGGCTCCTTTTACAAAGTGGCCGGCAAAGGCACTCACCAGATCGGCGGCGAGGTGGGGCTGGTGCAGGACTTGTCGCTGGAGATTCACGTTGACGACGGTTGGACGAACCGGCTGTGCGAGCTGACGATCACCAATGGCGTGCACGGCCTCGAACGTCGCTGGCCCATGATCCAGGTGAGCGTGGATCAGACCAACGGCACGGCGGTGCAGCAGCTTCACTTGGACCTGTTCGCCGCGCCGTTCCACGAAATCTGGTTTTCGACCACGGCCGGTTTCGACGCGGGGGCGGGTCAGCCGGCGGTCGGCTTCGTGAGCCCAGGCGACCTGGTTTCCTCGGCCGGGCGGGTGGTCAAGCGCAACAATGACCTCACGCGCTTGCTGGGCATCATGCCCAATGTGCCGGACCTGGGCCTCGACGCCGTGGACGTCCTGCCCGGCGGCGAGATCGCGTTCTCGATTGAGCAAGACATTTTCAGCGAGACCCTGGGGGACTTGCACGATGGCGACGTGCTTTCTGACCGCGGGCGCATGGTGGCCAGCTACGCAACACTGATTGGCGCGTTCGTCCCCGAACCGCCACCAATGGACCAAGGCCTGGACGCCCTGCACGTCATGCCCAATGGTGAAATCTACTTCTCGGTCAAAGAGGACTTTTTCTCCGAGCGCCTGGGGACCCAGATTCGGCGCGGTGACCTGCTGTCGAGCAGCGGGGCGATCATCAAAACCAACGAGGAACTGGTGGCGCCTTTCAATCCTGCCGACCCCAAACAGGATTACGGTCTCGACGCGTTTTACATCTGGCCCAGCGGCGAAATCTGGTTCTCGGTCGAAACGACGGTCGCTGGCTTGCACTTCGACACTTACGAGCCGGGGGACTTGCTCAGCGACCAAGGCTACGTGGTCTATCGCAACCTCGACCTGCTGGCGGCCTTCGCGTCGCCGGATCTGCCGACTGACTTTGGCCTGGACGCCCTCTTCGTGGTGACTGATACCACTCCGCCTGTGGCCGCGCCCCGCCTGCTGCCCGCGCGCGTCCAAGTCCCTCAAGGCACCGTGTGGCTGGGCTGGACTGGCCAAGGCCGCGTGTTCCGGGTAGAGAAAGCTCTTGACGTGCTGGGGCCGTGGCTGCCGCTCAGCCCGATTATGACCGACGTGGAATTCACCGACGCTACGACCGGCCAACCGCAGGCGTTCTGCCGGGTTCGCCAGTGGTGAGAGCCGGCGACGCGGACCACCAAACGCCGCTGATACCGCATCATTGCCGCGCGCCCGCCCCGTCCGTGTTTCGTCCGAGTCCGTCCGTCTCCGTCCGTGTCCGTCAGTGTCAAGCACACAATTCAGCTCAGTCACCCCCATGAAAACGCACCCTATCCCCAAACCGCTCCTGCTCGCCGCGGCCATTGCGGCTTTGCTGCCGCCGGGAGCCAATGCTGCCAATGCGAGCAATGGGCCTTCGCCGCATCGGCAACTGCCCAACTCCATGCACGGCCAAATGCTGGCGCGCCCGCGCGTCACCGTCGGCCTGCGCGAGGCCGACATCATCGGGGCCGACAATCAAGCGCTCCAAGCCGCCGTGGATTACGTCGCGAGCCTGGGCGGCGGGGAAGTCGAAATCGGCGCCGGGGAGTTTCTGATGCGCGACTCGCTCCATCTGCGTTCGGGCGTCACCGTGCGCGGGCAGGGCGCCGGCACGATTCTGCGCAAGGCCAAGGCGGTTGCCTCGCCGCTGGAGCTGGATGGCGACTACGGCGAGGAGCAAATCACGCTCAAGAACCCCGCGGGCTTCCAGGTGGGCGCTGGCGTGGCCGTTTGGGATAAGAACTCCGGCGGCTTCCACACCACCGTCGCGCGGATTACCGGCCAGAATGGAAACACCTTCGCTATAAGCCTGCCGCTCAACGCCGATTGCATGGTCAAAGACCAAGCGCAAGCCGCGACGGTTTTCCCCGTCATCAGCGGCCACCATGTCGAGGGGGCCCGTGTGGAGGGCCTGACCATCGAGGGCAACAAAGAGCAAAACGTCCCCCTCAACGGCTGCCGGGGCGGGGGCATCTTCCTCTACCGTTGCCCCGGGGCGGTGGTCTCGCGGTGCGTCGTGCGCCGTTACAACGGCGACGGCATCAGCTTCCAGCAGTCCAACGACGCCCAGGTGCTCGACTGTGTGAGCGAGGACAATGCCGCGCTGGGCATTCATCCCGGCAGCGGCTCGCAGCGCCCGCTGGTGCGCAACTGCACGGCGCGCGGCAATGGCGAGGACGGCCTCTTTCTCTGCTGGCGGGTCAAGGAGGGCATCTTCGAGAACAACACTCTGGAAGCCAACGGCCGCTTCGGCATCAGCATCGGCCATAAAGACACCGACAACCTCATTCGTAGCAACAAGGTCCTCGGCAACCATGAGGACGGCATCTATTTTCGCGAGGAAACCGAAGGCATGGCCGGCCATCGCAACCGCGTGGAAAACAACCTCATTGAAAACAACGGCTTCAACCGCGCTGCCGCCGGCATCCGCGTGCGCGGCCAGACACGCGACCTGGTCCTGAAAGGCAACGCCATCCGCGACACGCGCCCGGGCGACCAGCGGCGCCAGACCACCGGCATTCAGTTGGAAGAAGACGTGGGCGAAGTCCGGCTCGAAGGCAACACCATCGAGGCGCCCGCGCCCGTTCAGGATGCGCGCAAAGGGCGCTGAGGTCCCAGAGCGTTTGGCAGCGCGCGCGGCGGGAGAGTTGTGGCCGTTGCCGCCACTTGGTGCGCCCTCAAACGCACACTTGGCAGACCGCCCCCAATGGAGTAGCCTCGGCCCGGCGATTTGAAAACGACACAGGAACCGCTGGCAGGTTCCGAACCTCGCAACCTCGCCGCGCCTATGAACACGATGGTTGAGCGAAACCGGCGTCAAGGCCCCGGCTTCACGTTGATTGAATTGCTGGTGGTGATTGCGATCATCGCCATTCTGGCGGGGATGCTGCTGCCCGCGCTGGCCAAGGCCAAAACCAAAAGCCACGGCATCCGCTGCGAGAACAATACCAGGCAACTGGCGATGGGCTTTATCATCTATGCCGACGACTTCAACGACACGTTGCTGGCGTGCCTGGATGGCCTGCCTGGCCGGGTGAACTGGATTCAGGGCGACCTTCAGACTTGGGACGCCACCACGGCTGACCCCAAGTGGGTCACCAACAGCCCGCTCTATGGCTACGTGGGGCGGTGCTTGGAGGTCTTCAAATGCCCGGCGGACAAGTCGGCGGTGCGAGTGGGCGGCAAATGGGTGCCGCGCATTCGGAGCAACTCCATGAGCCAGGTGTTCGCTTGGGGCGATTGGCTGGACGGCTCCGGCACCGGCCGCAACCAAACCAAGTGGCGCACTTACGGCAAGGCCTCGGCCATCGTGCTGCCGACCAAGACGTTTGTCTTCGTGGACGAGCACCCCAACAGCATCAACGACGCCGCCTTTGCCACCCAATGCACCGGCGCCGACGCCATGGCCACCGCTCGCATCATTGACATCCCCGCCAACTACCACAATGGCGCCTGTGGCTTCTCGTTTGCCGACGGCCATTCTGAGATTCGCCGGTGGGTGGGCAAGAGCTCGGGGCAGCCGGACACGGGCCGGGGGCTGTTCAACATGCCCGTGTATTTTACCGGCGGCAGGAATCTGAGCCTCAATTTCGCCGCCAAGGAATCCTGGATGGATTCGAAGTGGATGGCGGATAACAGCACGGTCGCCCGCTGAGGCGGCACGAACCCCCGCGCCCCGGGCTGTCGCGTGTCCATAGCGGACGGCATTTTCGGGGGGACGACGAACGGTGAAGCCGCATAAATGCCGCGCGCCGGCTCCCCATTAGGTCAGCGCCACCCCCCTTTGACTGTCAACCCTCAACCCTCAACCCTTAACCAATTCCCTCACCGCCCCCTTTCCTCAAACACCACCCTCCCGTCCATCACCGTCAGGAGGACGCGAGCGTTCTGGATTTCTGTCGGGTCAATGCGGAAGATGTCGCGGTCGAGCATGACCAAGTCAGCGAGTTTGCCTGGGGCAAGCGTGCCTTTGGTCTGTTCCTGGAACTCCGCAAACGCGGCGCCGACAGTGAAGGCGTGGACGGCTTCTTCGACGGTGATCTTTTGCTCAGGCACCCAGCCGCCGGGATGTTTGCCGTCCAAAGTGCGGCGCGTCACGGCGGCTGTGATGCCTTGCACGGGGTCAAGCGGCGCCACGGTCCAGTCCGACCCAAAGGCCAGCACGGCCAAGAGCAGGTGGTGGTGGAAGCCGGGCCACTGCCGTCCGTAACGGGATCACCACCAGCTTCACTTACACCGATTCCGACCAGCCCTTGACAGAGAGCTATTCAGGTGGGACATTGGCTGGGTTATCGGTG
>Ga0315268_10003262_pt1 | contig 17939 bp, 24 predicted proteins | sample C1_top_MG_FD_204535 | JGI IMG/M metagenome (GOLD analysis project Ga0315268, IMG submission 204535) | Sediment microbial communities from Yellowstone Lake, YNP, Wyoming, USA - C1_top | ecosystem: Environmental > Aquatic > Freshwater > Lake > Sediment | place: USA: Wyoming | collected 2017-08-01
TTCGTATGGGGGAGATGAAGGCGCGATGGGTTTAATATATGAATCTTCTGAGCCGGAAAAACAGCCAGAGCTTACAAAGGAAGAATTTGTCTCAACACTTACAGAGCTTCTGAACACACTGCCGCACTATGGAGGAGATGTGGAGATACAGTCAATAAAAAGGCAGGAAAGGACAAGAATACCGATAAATGTGGTGACATTTCTTTACGGCGCAAGCAGCAGCATGATTGGAAAGATGTACATAAAGGATTATTCTGGAAAAGATGACCTTACAAGAAGAAAGGATACAGTAATTCCAGCCTATCTTTCAAAGCTGGGAATTCCCACAGCAACAGTAATTGGATTTGACCCAAGAGAGAAGGAATACAGAGAGAGATATGCATTTTTGCAGCAGCCATTCAGAGACCAGGTTTTGCTTGACAGGACAGGCATAGATGACTTTGCGGAGATTTTGGAAGAGCTTAAGGACCCGAGGGTTGTTGAAAATTCCCTTAAGATAATAGACCTTATGGCCAAGATGCATGTAAGGGGAACAAAAAACTTGGAAATACTGAAATCAGAATACGGGCTTGAGCTTGAAGAAACAGATTACATGCAGCTTGTTGACAGCAGATTAATTGACCATCTTGCTTTGGAAAAAAATGAAAAAAATGAAAAGCTTGTCAGGAAATTCCATGATTTTTATTGTATGATTGAAAAAAGAAGCAGAGCGCAAAAAACCTACATGCAGCATGCAGATTTTACTATCAACCAGATAAGGGTTGGCGGAAATCTCGACAATTACTTTCTTCTTGACTGGGAGCTTACAAGAAGAGGCGCGCCATGCGCAGAGGATTTGGCAATGTTCACGCTTTGCATTCTGAGGGCAAAGCCCGGGCTGGACAGGAAGAACACCGAAGAGATATTTGCAGAGAGATATTCAAAGGCATTTTCAAGATTTTCCTCGCATGAACAATGTGAATTTCCAATAGAATTAGATGAGCTGGTTTCCCGAATGAGAGTTGAAATACTAAGGGGGCATCTTTATAAAATGGGGGACCAAATTTGGACACAAGACAGATTTGGCGAAAGCCCTGAGAGAAGGGGCAAGGCACAGCATCACCTTCGGCAATTTTGCAAAAGCGCTGAAAACATTGGAATTTTTTCAGAGGAGCAGAAGAGGCTTTTCATTTCTTCAGTGCTTTCACTGGTCTCTGCAAGCCCAAAATTGCAGTATCTGCGTGAGCCAGTTCATGATATTAAAAATATATACCGCCTAAACTGATTTTAGTGAATTTTTTCTGGCAAAAATAATGCTCCGGCCGGGAGTTTCAGGACTTTTCGCATTTGCAAAAAAGCTGTTTGAACCCGGGTCAAAGCCTTTCCCTACAAAAGTTCGAGAGGGCTTTATGATTGGTTGTCCCGCCAAATGCGCACGCAAAAGGCGTCCGGACTACACCACCGGAGCAATGGGCTCTAGGGGATTTGAACCCCCGACCTACTGATTACTTGCGAAAACAGAGCTTTTGAAATGACCGCCTGTTTTCAATAAGAGTCAGTTGCGCTAACCAGGCTGCGCTAAGAGCCCTTGTAAGCAGATTCTAAACCGTTAATCTTTAAATTTTTTGGTTTTTTGCCAGATTTAGGTACATTGAGGCCCACAGCATGCCCTCATCTGAATGGTAAAAAGGCGTTTTATAGGGCTGTAATTTACTGTTAAAAGCCTCCAAGAAGTTTCCATAATCTTCTATTACTCTCTTATATCCTTTAAGGTATTCTTTTGCCTTTGCCCTGTTAATTTTTGATACAACCTCTATGAACATTGGGCCCATATGCGCCCAAATTGTGTTTTGTTCATAATTTTTCACAAAAATTTCCTGAAAATTCATTTTTGTTTTTACATTTTCACATGTGTACTTTAAAGGCAGAGGAAAGTCAAGTTTTTCTTCCTGGATTTTGGCTACAGCAGATTTTATCATTTTTTTTGAGCCAAAAGCACCTGCCCAGAAGGGAAAAATGTTTGCGTCGCCCGAAATATGGTCTTTTCCTGAAAGATCATCCAGAAAATATTGTCCTGTCCAGAAGTTTTGCCTTATTATTTTTTTAAAATCAAAATTTTTTAGGGGGTTTTCAAGGGTACTTATTTTTTTCAGGCTTTCATTTGCAATAAAAGCCATAACGTTGTCATAGCATGAGCTTTTTCTCTTGGAATAGTCTTTCATCGACGAGAAATATCTGTTTTTGGTTACAAGGCCGCTTTCTTCAATTATTCCTGAAAATTTTCTTATTTCATCATTTAGAAAAGACTCGTATTTCCAAGCCAGCCTTTTTGACTTCAGCAGGGCAAGGGTTCTTAAAATAAATGCAAGCGAGTCAGGAGAGTATGAGAAAATATCCACAGCCTTTCCAGAAGGCGTGATGGTTGTAGTTATTTTCCTGCTTTTCCTGAAAATATCAAGCGCATAGTCTAAAGTTTTCTCAACCTCCTTTTCATAGCCCAGCTTAATGAGCGAATCAGCGCACCATCCAAAGTCCCTGCAGTAGAACTGCGAAAAATGGCCTGCGCTTGCCTGAAAAAACCTGCCATTCCAGCAGTCTCTGACAATCTGGCTGCAGATTTTATTTGCATCTCCAGGGTATCTTCTGTGCCCTTTTAATTTTCTCTTTAATGAATGTTTGAATATCCTCAGTCCTTCATGCACATGCCTGTGGTTTAGAGCCATAGATTTATTAAAACAACAAAGTTTAAATTATTTTACCCAAAAACAGCTAAAATGCAGAAAACAGGCTATTATTCATGGAAATCCGGAAAGCTGGCAAAAGGCTGCCAATTTTGTGTCAAGGGCCAGAAGCTTGTCTTGTTTGTAACAGGAATATGCCCCAGAAACTGCTTTTACTGCCCTATTTCCGAGAAAAAGTGGAAAAGGGATGTTGTCCATGCAGATGAATGGCCTGTCAAGGGCAATAGGGAAATAATTCAGGAGGCTAAATTAATCAGGGCAAAGGGCGCGGGTTTTACAGGAGGAGACCCTCTTGCCAAGATTGGGAGGACTGTAAAATACATAAGACTGCTGAAAAAAACCTTTGGGAAGAAATTTCACATACACCTTTATACCTCTCTTGATCTGGCTGATGATGAAAAATTGGAAAAATTATATTCTGCAGGGCTTGATGAGATAAGAATTCATCCAGACATTTACAATTCAAAATTATGGGAAAAAATGAATCTGGTTTGCAAGTATGATTGGGATGTTGGTGTTGAGATCCCAGCAATTCCAAATGCAAAGAAACAGACAGAAAAGCTTGTTGAGTTTTTCAAGGACAAAATTGATTTTTTAAATATAAACGAGCTTGAGATTGCGGATTCCGAGGCGCAAAATCTTTTGGGGACATTTGTTCCAAAAGACAGGATTTCATACGGAGTAAAGGGCTCTGAGGAGCTTGCAAAGGGCATTCTTAAAAAATATGAAGGAAAAGTAAAAAACATGCATTATTGCACTACAAAGCTGAAAAACAAGGTCCAGCTCGGGGCACGGCTGAAAAGAAGGGCAAGGAATGTGAGAAAGCCATTTGATTATGTTACAAGGGAGGGGCTGCTTGTAAGGGGCGCGATTTATTCAGGAAGCGCTAAAAAACTGAATACTATAAAAAATTATCTGATAAAAAAACATAAAATCCCAAAAAATCTTATTGAAATCGACAGAAGAAAAAAACGTTTGCTGACAACAACCGGGGTTATTGATGCATTTAAGAAAGATCTGAAAGAAAAAGGTTTTAAACCTGCAGTTGTTACAGAATATCCAACCTGGGACATGTTCCCGGTTGAAATTGATTATTTATAGGGTCCCGTGGTCTACCGGTATGATACCACATTCACACTGTGGGGATAGTGGGTTCGATTCCCACCGGGACCATAGAAATCTTTTTAAAAGCATATTCTTTATGCTAAACTATGAACAGCAGAGGCGACTCCCAGATTGACTGGGTGATAAGCATGGGCATCTTTATCCTGTATCTGGCATGGTTTTTTATCTTCATAAGGCCCTACATGATTCAGGAGCAGACGCCAAATTCTGTCCAGATGGTAAGGGGGAATTTTGAAAAGGATGCCTACTGGACTGTTGAAAAGATTCCCATTATTGTAAGTTCACAAAAGTATCTTTACAGGGAGCCGATTCTTGTTGATATCCCCCAAAAATATGGCGAGTCAAACAGCCATATGCAGAACAGCGCCTTTATTGTCCGCAACAACAGGCTTTTTTTCATAGGCGATGTAAACCTTTCAAGCATCTTTTACCTGGTAAGCTCAAACGAGTCTTATATAATGTACAACCAGATTACAGACCTGACAGCAACAGAGCAGTACGCAACAGTTACGGATTTTAATGCAGATTTTGAAAACTCAATGTTGAAATCAGCTTTTTATTTTGGAATAAAAATAAGAAGTTTTTTAGTGAATATCAACGGGCAGCAGGTAAATACCTCAAACACATCATTTTCAAATAAAAAAATAGCTGCAGAATACGCCCTAAACACAGAGGCATTAAACATGGAAACCTATGTCTTTGCATACAACCCCCGGGTTTACATGTTTTTTTCAACAAACAAAAGCATTTACCAGGACTTTGAGCTTGATAAATACCTTGGCTATCTCTTTGACAGCTCAGACACTGGAGAAATTCATTACCCGGGCGAATGCCATGACAAAAATAAAGACAGGCTCCTGTTTTATGACAACAGCTCAAATATACTGTTTCTATTTGACAAAAATGTGAGCTTTAAATTCTGCTCTAAAAACACATCGATAGAGCTGGAAATAAACTTTGATAATTCAGCAGAGGAAAGGATTATATTTTTCAGGGGAGATTACAATAATTATACAGATTATATCAATAATTATTATGCAGAAGCCGGCGTTTCAGAGCAGATAACATTGCCATCTTTGGCAAAAATACAATCGCTTGCAGCGGCAGATTACAGCAGCCTGAAATACAGGTGGAGCGTTGCAGACTTCAGGATTTTGGTCAAGAACAGCTCAAATGAGCAGATAATTTCAGAAATAGGCCCGCAGCCCTATGAAAAAGCAACAGTTTATGCAGAAGAGGCAAGAAACTACCTGCTTGACAGGTACGGAAACCTTCAGGACATAAAAATAAGCTGCCAGTCATGGTCATGAACAAAAAGGCATACCTCAGGACAATAGAAGTTGTAATTGCAGTAATAATCACCTTTGCCTTTGTTTACTTTGTCTTTCCAAGATCGCAGACACCGGAAGAAAAAGTGAATCTTGATGTGCTAAAAGTGCTTGAAAATAATCCCGGCTTCAGGAACTGCCTTATGTCTGATGATTATAACTGCACAGCCAGTTATCTTAAGGACTATGTTCCAAAAAATTATGATTTTGTTTTTGACATCTCAGAGAATCCCGAGATAATGAGGGTAAACCTGCCGGAGAAAAATATAAATACAGAAACGATTTACATTGCGGGAAACATAACTTTATATAGCCCTAAATTTTTGAAGATATATTACTGGCGCATAGAATGATAATAACAATAAACACAAAAGAGGACAGCAGGGAGGAGATAAAGAGGGCGATACAGATGCTCATGAAGCTTATTGAGGAAAATTCTTTTTCAAATTCCGATCCTGCCCCTGTCTCGAGCGAAGGCATGTTTAACATATTTGGGGACAGCGCCCCGCAGCAAACACAGGAAAAAAAGGAAGATGAGCTTCCGGACAGGATTGAGGTTTATGACTACTAAGAAAATTGAACAGGATATCGCGCTTTTGAAAGAGGAGCTCTTGGAAAAAAAGCCCGAAAGGTTCTCTGTCAGGGACATCATAAGGTCATTTTTCGGCGCGCTGTTCATAGGTGTCACCTTTGTATTTTCAGGCCGGCTTTTTGATGTTGCAAAGCTCATGGACCTCGTGCAGACGATTTTCGTCATAGCCGCAACAATAATCATGCTTATTGCGGAGATTTATTTTATCGGCTGGAGCAGAATAAAGAAATCAAAAGAGCCAGGAAGAAATATTTTTGAATTCACTTTCAAGAGAGTGGTTGTTGCGTATTTTGTTTCAATAGCTGTCGCGCTGTTTTATCTCTATATCCTTGGCTATGAAAAGATACTCCCGGGAGCTGAAATCTGCAAGCTCATGTTCCTTGTGGCAATGCCCTGCTCAATAGGAGCTGCTGTGGCTGATTTGCTGAGAAAATACTAAACTATTCTGCCTTTAATCTTCTTGAATTCATCCTGTTTTAAATACTATCTTGCACTGTCCTTCAATACACTTAAGATTGTACATGTATGGGTTTGGGCAAGGTGAACAGGCAACATCGCTGCATACATCTCCAGTGTTATATTTCATATTCCTGTAATCCTTGCCATATTCATAGATTGCAAGAGACTCATTTTTCTCTACATCTGCCTTGAGGTAAGCAGCAGGGCATGAGCAGCATTCATTGAGGTTTATTGCAAGTACGCAGTCAGAATCCTGCTGGCAGGAATATGTTTCTTTAGGACAAGGCGCAAATTCGCAGTTTGGGCCTGTTCTTCCAACAGAGCTTCCATCAGGGCAGATTTTTGCCTCTTGTGTACATGCTATTGGTTTTTCAGAATTCATTTTTGTGGTGCATCCTGTAACAAAGATCGCTAACAGAATCAATCCAACCAAAATAATGTTCTTGTTCATTTTCATAAATAAAAATTAAGGCATTTAAATAAATATCCTTATTTCCTCCAGTTATTTATGTTGCCGGGATATTTCTCAAGGTAAGCCCTGAATATCTGCTCCGGAAGGTTTTTTCCGTAGCCTGAAACACTTACTGCATAATTTCCATGAACCCAGATAAATGTGCTGTCTGAAGGGTTTCTTAGAAAGTAAACTCCCCTTCCTCTTTCATAATCTGAGCTTTCTGAATTTTTTATTTTGTCTGAAAGATATTTTACTGCCTGTTTTTCATTTTCAAAAACAACAACATTTGCTGCGGCTTCTGATTTGCGGTGAGTGTCTCTGGCATAGTACGCAGTGTATACTGTCCCGTAGCTTTGAGAGTGTTTTGAAGAGCTCAAATATCTGTACATCCTGATGTCTTTTTCAATGAGCTCAGCATAGCTGGCATTAGCTAAATCAGTCGTGTTGTTAATTGTATCATTTGAAGGTATGGGCGTGACTGGCGTTTCATTTACTTCCACAGTGCTGTTTGACACAGTATCGTTTGGCAGGTTAATGGCTGGAGGCGTGGCCGAGTTTAAATTGCATTTCCTGAAATTTGTCTCGTTGAGGGTTATGCTAAATTCCACTTCATTGTTTGTCTCATCTGACTCGTTTAGCTCATTTAGCCAGTCAGCAACAATCCTGCCCTTTATCTTGCTGCCTCTGTAAAGGTCATTTGGGTAATATGCATAGTATGCAAAGAAGAAGGTGGCGTTTTCTTCGTACATCACTTCTCCCGGCTGAAAAATCCTCTTGTAATAATCAAGTCCGTAAATGGTGTATCCTGTGTGAAAACCTTTAGGGTATTTGTCTTCTGGAAACATCCCGTCATTGAGAAAAAAGTCGACCCGCGGATTTACTATCGGTACATCTCCCTTGTTTTCCAGAACAAAGGGAACGATAATTCCTTTGGTTCCCCACTGGTCTGTCTTTTCAAAATAGCAGACATCTGTTATTGCGATGTCCAGTTTTTCAGCAAGAGCTCCCGGCATTACAGCCAGGACAACAATAAATGCCAAGATGATTGTAGCTTTCATGTGAAACAGGAATTGGAGCTTTTTTAAATAACCTTTTTTATGTTAAGGCAGACACCTTAGCATTTATACAAAATCTTATAAATAACAAGTTATAAAGTGCTTTTATGAAATATGAGTTTTTAGAGCACACATCAGATGCAAAGTTCAGGGCTTATGGCAAGAATCTGGAGGAGTGCTTCGCAAATGCAGCAGAGGCAATGACTTCTTTAATGATAAACCCGGAGCTTGTTGAGGAAAAAATCACAAAGGCAGTTCAGGTAACAGGCAAGGACCTGAAACAGCTGCTGCTTAATTTTTTAGAGGAGCTTTTGTTCCTGCTTGACACTGAGAATTTTATCCTGCATAAAGTAGCGTCTATGCAGATAAATCCAAAAGGAAAGGAGTATTTTTTGTCAGCAACATTTTCAGGGGACAAGGCAGATGAAAAGTACGAGTTTCTCACAGGCATAAAGGCAGTCACATATATGGACATGGAAGTTACAGAAACTTGTGTACAGGTCGTTGTTGACATCTGATTATCTCGGCTTCTCGCTTACATCCTCAACATAGCCGCATTTTCCGCACTTGTATCTTATGACCGCATCTTCATCGCCTATCCAGATGCCTGGCTCAATCAGCTGTGCAAGGCCGTAGCCGCACTTCTTGCATTTATGGGGGTAAACTGCAAAGGGATTTTTATCGCTTACTGCGCCGAGGTTTTCCTTCTTGTGCGTTATTTTCTCGCTCAGGATATGTTTTTCCATTACTGTGCGCTTTTTGGCAAGCTTTAAATACTTTTTTGTTAAAACAGGCAATATGGAAACCCCGCACCTTAAAAAAGTCAGCGAATTTAGCTGGAAGATAGAAAAAGAAGGCGCGATGAAGGTTCCGGCAATAGTTTATGCTTCTGAAAAGCTTTTGAAAAAAATAAGCGAAGACAAAACACTGTCTCAGCTGAGAAATGTTGCCTGCCTTAAAGGAATTGTAAAACATGCATTAGTCATGCCAGATGCCCATGAGGGCTACGGCTTTCCAATCGGGGGTGTTGCAGCATTTGACATGCAGGAAGGAATTATATCCCCCGGCGGTGTAGGGTATGATATAAACTGCGGCGTAAGATTATTGAGAACTGATTTTACTGAACAGCAAATCTCTGCAAAAAGAAAACATCTTCTTGAGGAGCTGTACAAGGAAGTTCCCGCAGGGGTTGGCAAGGGAGGCATAACAAAGCTTTCAAAAGATGTTTTGATGGATATCCTGAAAAAAGGCTCTCTTTGGGCTGTTGAAAATGGCTACGGGACAAAAGAGGATTTGGACAGGACTGAAGAAAACGGGACTATGAAAGGGGCAGACCCCCACCATGTTTCAGCAAGAGCGCTTGCGAGGGGAATTCCCCAGCTTGGCACCCTCGGCTCTGGAAACCATTTTCTGGAGATACAAAAGGTTGACAAAATATTTGACAAAGAGGTTGCAAAGGCATTTGGGATAACAGAGGAAGGGCAGGTGACTGTTATGATTCACTGCGGTTCAAGGGGGCTGGGCCACCAGATTGCCTCTGATTATATCGAGCTTATGGAAAATAAGTATGGCTTCTCGCATCTGCCGGACAGGGAACTGGTAAACGCCCCGATAAATTCTGAGCTTGGGCAGCAGTATTATTCTGCAATGTGCTGCGCAATAAATTATGCCTTTGCAAACAGGCAGATGATTATGCACTGGACAAGGGATGTTTTCAACAAAGTAATGGGAACTAACAAAGGGATGGATTTGGTTTATGATGTGTGCCATAACCTTGCGAAATTTGAGGAGCATACTGTTGACGGAGAAAAGAAAAAGTTGTGCGTTCACAGAAAAGGCGCAACCCGCTCATTTGGCCCCGGGAGGGAGGAAATTCCCATGATTTACAGAAACATAGGCCAGCCGGTCATAATTCCGGGCTCAATGGGAACTGCTTCGTACCTTTTGGTTGGCACTAAAAAGGCAGAGGAAATCAGCTGGGGCTCAACTGCCCACGGTGCAGGAAGGGTAATGTCAAGGCATGAGGCGCTGAGAAGGTTCAGGGGTGAGCAGGTAAGGGACCAGCTTGCAAACAAAAACATTGAGGTTAAGTCTGCAAGCTGGAAAGGCATTGCAGAAGAAGCGCCAGATGTTTACAAAGACATTGACGAGGTTGTCAGAGTTTCCCATGAATTAGGCATCGGAAAGATGGTTGTGAGGCTGGTGCCGCTGGGAGTGATGAAGGGATAAATCTATTTTTAATCAAATCCCAAACGCGTCCTCAAACTCCCTGATTTTCCTGAAGTTGGCAAGGAAATCAAAGCCCCTGTCTGTTATGCAGAACATCCTTTTGTTTTTTTTCACTTCCTCGCACATCAGCCCTTTTTGCTTCAGCTCATCAACATAGGACTTCATCCTGTCATGCGAAAGATTTGACTTGTAAAGCAGGTGCGTCGGCTTTATACTCCCTCCTTTATTTTGGATGGATTTTAGAATGTCATTTATTATTTCTAAACGGCTTCTTCTTTCAGTCATTTAACCCTCAGTATTGCAATCAGGAGAGCAAGGTAGCCGATAAACTGTATTATGTTGCCAGCAATGAAAACTGGAGCAGTATACCTTCCTGCCAGATGAAATATGTGCGCAAAGGTCATAAAAAGAAATGCCATGAATACGGTTTTTGAATTAAGCGATTTTTTTTCACAGCAGTTTTTGTAAAAGTTAAAAGTCAGAAATGCCAGAAGCGCAAGCAATATCAAATGAAATGCAACAATAAAGGCTGGCGAGACAAAAAGAGCAACAATTATCAGAACCGCGACAAGCGAGATTACTTTTATGTCTGTTATCTTTAGCGACAAAAGCGCAAGCAGGAAAAACCCAGCTATTGTAAGCAGGGCATATCCTGTGAATCCGTTGTTAATCGCAGCCAGAATAAAATCACTTCCCTTTTGCAGGTTAAAATATATGATGAGATTTGTAGCTGCCTGAACAACAAATGACAATGTTATGAAAAGAAATGCTATTGAAAAATTCCTGAATTTTTTCTCTTTTGTCAGTTTATACACCTTGTAGCTAAATGAGCTTATGAGGGCTGAAACTATGAAAGAAAATATGTAGAATAATGTTGCCAAAACATCGAACCAGTCCGCATTTGCCATACCATGCCCTTTTTAAATTTGGTTTATAAAGATTATGAATTTTCATTGCAGATTTTCCATTCATAATGTCTTTATAAGAGCCCGGCTTAATGATGTGCATGAAAGTTGTTCCCATCTATCGGAAGGAGGTGACTGAAGTGAGGAAACAGCAAAATCAGGTGGCGGCAGCTACCCGGCGGGCCTTTTGCCCGCCAAAATGCTCCAGTTCACTGGACAACCATGCTCGTGAGCCTTTTTAACTAAACTTTATTTCTATATGCCTAAGAGCGCTGGAAAAACCCTAAAGGCGTTTAAACACCCTCCCCAGCGCTTTTATACATTTTTAAAAAAAGAGGTGATTATTTTGGACTCTCAAGCAATAAGCCAGATAAGGAAAAATGTTTACGGAGTAAGGGAAATAGACAGCAGCTTCCAGAAACAGATAAGCGAGCTCTTTTTCCAGCAGATTAAGCTGCAGACCCTAAGGTGAGCAGCATGAAAATCAAGATGCTCAAAAAGCAGGAAGAAGAGAAAGAAATGGATATCTATACAGATGAGGGTGTAAGCGAGTTCACAGAATCAGACGAGATAGATGCATATGAAGAGGCTTTTATGAGAGGGTATCTGGACTAATTTGTCCTTGCTTTTATCGCAATTGGCATGATTTCTTCTTTGATTGTTATAATCTCCCTCATTTCTTCTTCATTGTATCTGCCGAATATATCAGTCACAACCCTTTCCTCGTCCTTCAGGTGCTCTATGCCCCTTATCCTGCCGAATTTTTTTATGTAAAATGCCTGCTCCTTTTTCTGCGCCTCGTTATGCGAAAACTCGTAGGTATGCCCCTTTTTTATCAGCTTCCTCTCCTCTATTTCGTGGACAGCAAACCCCTCGTGAAATTCCTCAGGCACATTAAAGTCAACAAAGATTATTTTCTTGTTCTCATCCATGTCACCAATAGAAGGAACTTTTCTTGTATTGTCTATGGTGTACTCTTCGCCATCATGCACAAAACTATTCATCCAAAGCCAGAAATTTTTTTTAATATTTAAACTTATTTGTTTCTGTAGTATCTTTCATTTGTGCAAACATCATCTTTGCAGTCGCAAAGCTCTTCTTTTGAAAATGCCCTGTTGTCAGAGGAGCAGTAATATTCTATAAGGTGGCCTTCATCCTCGCAGTAATCGTCGTAAACTGAGCCGTCGTTGATTCTTACCTCACCCTTTTCAGCGAAGTTAAGCCCGCCATCCGAATCATTGCATTTGTAGGCCAGGCATTCTCCGCCCTTGCAGAATTCACCATCTGCACATTCCTGTATGGCTCCTGTTTTTGTTTCAGAGACGCAATAGGAGTTTGCAGTGCCTGGATTTACGCACCTGTTTATCTTAACAGTTCCCTCAGGGTGGCCCTGAAAGCAGTGGGGCTGGTCCACAAGAACCCTTCCTCCGCAGTCATCGTCATTTCTGCATTTTATTTGGGCAGCAGGCTCTGTTGTTTTTGTTTCCTGAACAGCCCGGCTTGCATTTTTTGCCACAGCAACAGACTCCTCTTTTGGCTGCTCAAAGGTGCAGGAAATAAGAAAGACTGCCAGGCAAACAGCAATCATAATTTTCAAGTGCATATTCCCTTTTCTGTGTTGCATGAGCATATGTGCTCCTGGTACTGGCATCTGTCATTTTCGCAGTACCATTCCCATATTTTATTTATATCTATGCATATGTCTGACACGCTTGTGCCCTGATTATCAGTGCACGTCCCTCTTACCCCATAATTTTTTCCTCCATCAGTATCCTTGCAGCTTCCAGTGCTCGCATTTGTTCCTGAAGAAGACGGAGAACCTGAGCTTGCATTAGATGGTGTAACAACATTTATCCTTTGCTTTCCCTCGTTGTTTGTCTCGTTGGGCTCTGCAAAGGCGCTCATAGGATCTAACTTTACAATAATATCATAAGACCCCTTCTCTGCCAGGGAGTATAAAAACTCAATCTTATTGCTTATTGCCCCCCCGCCCAATGACTCAGTGTAATTATATATGTCTGACTTGACAACATCAGCCCCTTTCATTATTTTTACAAGATACTCAAAATTGCTTATAGGCTCAGTGCCGGCATTTTTTATTTTCAGTTTTATAGTAAATTGTTCGTTTGGATTTATGTTTAGCCCGCTTAAAAAGAAGCTGTTAAGCTCAAGGTCAGCATTTGTAGGAGCTCCGGCCTGTGCCGGCTGTGAAGCTGTCTGGTTTGATGTGTTTGCTGTCGGGGTTGTCTGGTTCGCCTGGGGAGCTGCTTGCTGCTGCCCTGCCGGAGGCGTTATCGTTCTGACTTCCCCGCCAGGAGATACCTTGACAACCTTTACACCCTCCTCAGCACAGCCTGCTATGAATACAAGAAACACCAGAAAAATAAAAATCCTTTTCATTTACATGCACCGCTGTCGCATCCCTTCTCGCATCTGAAATTCTGTGTTTCTGCCTGCCCGTTTTCGCAGTAATATTCCACTAAAAAAGGGTCAGCGCATTTGTCCATGTATGAAGAATTGCCAGCAGTTACCTTGCCCCTTACTGCTGTGTCCTTGCCTCCGTCGGAATCCACGCATCCCGAAGCATCTGCCTGCACAGCTGCAGGGGCATTAGCAACAGGGCCTCCTGTTATATCTGTTGTGTCTTTAGAGCAGCCGCTGATGGTCAATGTCAAAACTGCTGCGATTGCAAGCATAACCAAAATCCAGACAAAGAGAAAGTTCTTTTGTATTTGGCAAGCCATGGAAACATTAAACAATCCATATATTTAAAGATTTTCTTTTTATAAGGCAGGTTTTAGGCAAAAATTTAAAAACAAGGTTTAAAGCTGTTTTCTGTACAGCCCCGTAGTCTAGCGGTCAAGGATAGTGGCCTTTGGCGGTCTAAAACTGAAGACAGCCATTGACGGCAGTTCGAATCTGCCCGGGGCTATTATTAAAAATCAGAATCACTCAACAATTCCTTTCCTTGCATATTTTTCTTCTGCAAGCTGGTGCTCTAGGAATTTTGAGCATTCGCTTTTATTTTCCCAGAAAAAGTGGCAGTTGTCCTTGAACTGCTTGTATCTCCAGCAGCTGCTGCAGACACCAAGATTCTGCTTTTTCGCCTGCTTTGTCTCTTTTTTCCTTTGCATAACCAACCATAAGAAATGCTTATTTAAAAATCTTATGCAATACACTGGACATTCCGGCGCAGGATTTTTAAAGTTTATTGGTTTAAGAATAATATGATAGTCCGGGAAGTAAACTGCAAATCCATTCTAAACAAGTCAAAGCTTTCAACTGATTACTGCATAAACCCTTATACAGGCTGTCAGCACAAATGCTTCTATTGCTATGCGAGGTTCATGAAAAAATACACAAACCACAAAGAAAACTGGGGTGATTTTGTTGATGTCAAAATAAATGCTGTTGATGCATTAAAAAATGACCTGAAAAAGGCAAAGCCGGGCTCTGTTTTCATCGGCTCTGTAACAGATGCCTACCAGCCAATTGAGAAAAAATATGAAATTACAAGGAAAATCCTCGAGGCGCTGCCAAATAATTTTTCTCCGTATATTCTTACAAAATCCGCTTTGGTACTGAGAGACCTCGATTTAATAAAGAGATTCAGAAATCCTGAAGTGGGCCTTACAATTACTTTCTCTGACGACTCTGACAGGAAAAACTTTGAGCCATTTGCCTCCCCGATAAATGACAGGATTGAAGCGCTTAAAAAAATAAAAGAAACTGGAATTAAAACAAGTGTATTTTTCGGGCCTGTCATTCCATTTATTTCTGACAAAAATCTGGAAGAATTCTTTGAAAAAATAAATTTTGCTGACGAAATCTGGGTTGATAAGCTGAATATAAAAAGCGGGAATTGGCGGCTTTTGGAAAAAGTGATGAAACAGAAATACCTCAGACTCTTTGAAAAAATTAGATATGTTATTTTTGATGATGATAAGTACTATTCTGAATTAAAAGAGAGAATAAAAGGCATCTGCAAAGAAAAAAACATTAAAATAAGATTCTGCTACTGAAACTGAAAACCAAATAAAAAAATAAGAATTTATAATGCCTGCTCAAGCCCTTCATGGGCCATCACGATTTCAAGTTTTTTGCACCTGTTTTCGTAAAGCTTCAGTTCCTTGTCCCTGAATTCTATCGACCTTTCCAGTACTTTGTCCAATCCGAAGTCGTCTCTTGTATGTTCGTGATGCCCAAGCACAACTGTTTTTACATCTGCTGCAAGCGCATTTTTTACTGCCCATTCAAATGTGCTGTGTCCCCAGTCAAACTTTGTGGGGCCTTTTTCCCCCCTGTACTCTTCAGGCGTGTATTGCGCGTCATAGTAAAGTATGTCTGCATTTTTCGCAATCTGCACCAGTCTTGGGTCTGGGCTATCCTTGTGCTCTGTGTCTGTTGCGCATACAAATGATTTGCCATCGCATTCTATTCTGTAGGCAAATACCGAGTCAGGGTGCGTCAGCTCTTTGTAAGTCACTTTTGCATTTCTTCCAACAGGTATCACTATGCTGTTCATCCTACCAAGTTCATGATATTCTTTTCTGCACGGCATGTCTCTCCATACAATTGGGAAATTTGGATATTGCTGTTGTCCTCCCAAAACATCGGACAGGTTTTTTGTTGCATCCTCTTTTCCATAAAAATGTATGTTGAGCTTCTTGTCTTCTGCAGAAACAAATGCTGGCACGAAAAATGGAAATCCCTGCAAATGGTCCCAATGGTAATGCGTCAAAAAGAGATGCAAATCCTTTTTTGTAGATTCATCTGCGCATAGCGGATTAAGATTTTGTCCTGAAAACAACCTGCCTATTAGATAGTTTCCAAGTTCCCTCATCCCGGAGCCCGCGTCTATGACCATAAGCGGAGAATCTTTTACCCTTACTTCTATGCAGGTTGTATTTCCCCCGTATGTGCCGGACAGCGACAAAGGCAAATCTCCAATGTATTCCCTTATTTTGTCAGGGTTTTCCTGAAGCTCCTTTATTTTTTTCCTGTCTGTCAAAAGTTGTTTTATCAGCGCCTCTTGTTTTGCCCTAATCTGCGCCGTGGTCAATGGCGCAGGTATGCTCCCCCTTACACCCCAGTACTTTACCACCATTGATTTTTCGTTTTCCATTTTAATCACCTTTTGTTTTATTTTTACCTAAATAACACCTATGTTTTACCAATATTTAATATATTATGAAGAAAAATTATGAAAAAAAGGGAAGATTTATATACTTTTTACTATTAATTCCCAAAAATGAGGGTTTTAAGCCAAAAAGACATCCCGGAAAGGATTCATCTCGATAAAAATGACCTTAAGATTTTGTCTGTCTTGGTTAGCAACTCAAGAACCCCATTAAGCGAGCTGGCAAAAAAGGCAAGGCTTTCAAGGGCTTCTGTAGAGTACAGAATTAAGAAAATGACTGAGAATGAGCTGATAGTTGGCTCAAGAACAGTGATTCACCTGAGAAAGCTGGGATACAGCTCCTATCACACATTTGTAGAGCCGTTAAATTCAGAGGATGAAAAGCTTCTGCTTGACAGGGCCGTGAAAAATCCGACAGTGAATGCAATAATAAGCTATAGCGGAAGGTTTGGCATGGAGATTTCAATAATCGCAAAAAACCCGGAGGAATTTCTTCTCCATTTCAATGAGCTTACAAGGGGGCTTGGCATAAATTACAGTACCTCACTGATGCTTCTCAATACAATAAACTCAATAGTCCTTCCAAAAAAATTTTTCAAGGATGCCAGCATTCCTGAACAGGAAAAAATTCTTCCAAAGATATTTCCAAAAGGCAATGTTGACAATACGGACATAGAAATCCTCAGGAAAATAAGCAATAATGCAGATTTTAATTTCACAGAGCTGTCAAAGGAGCTTGGCATTTCAAAGGACATTGTAAAGTACAGGATAAACAAAATGATTTCAAACAGGATAATTGTCCAGTTCAGGCCCGCGATAAATTATTCTGTGCTTGGCCTTTCAATACACTCTGTTCTTCTGAAAACAAACTGCGGAAGAGATGAAGAGCTGGAGATTTTCCTGAAAAATTCTGAATCTGTTTTATGGGCGGTAAGCACATTCGGGGACTGGCAGTATCTTGTTTATATCATTGCAGACGACAACCAAATTCTTCATAAATTTATTCAGGAAATCAAGTCAAAGTTTGAGAAGGTTGTCAAGAACTATGAAGTTCTTTTTGCATACAAGGAATACAAATACAGCTTTTTCAGCGATAATATCACAAAATAAGATGATTATTTCCCAAAACTCTCCCTTAGCCTGCTGAAAAAGTCCTTCTGAGGCGCTATATCAGAGCCTGAAGCTTTTGCAAACTCCTCAAGCGCCTTTTTCTGCCTTGCGTTTAGTTTGGAAGGAATTTCTGTTCTTACCCTTATGAACTCATCGCCATAGTTTCCCGTTCTTAAGTTTTTTATTCCTTTTTCCTTTAGCCTGAAAAGTGTTTCTGTCTGCGTTCCAGAGGGAATTTTTAATCTTGCCTTCCCGTCAAGTGTCGGAACTTCTATTTCATCGCCAAAAACCGCCTGGACAAATGAAATCGGCAGTGTGGCCAGGATGTCGTCCCCTTTTCTCTCAAATATTCTGTGCTTTCTTATTTTTACCAGCACATACAAGTCCCCTGGCGGAGCATTTCTTTCACCGATTTCGCCTTCGCTGCTGATTCTTATGCTTGTGCCGCTTTCTATGCCTGCAGGAATCTTTACCCTGATTGTCTTTTCCTTTATGATTTTTCCTTCGCCGCCGCAGAACTTGCACCTGTCCTTGACAACTGCGCCCTGGCCATTGCATTTGCTGCAGTTTGCTGTTGTTGAGAAAACCCCGAAAAATGTTCTCTTTGTATTCTGAACATATCCAGTTCCGTGGCAGGAGGAGCACTGCTCAACCTTAGTCCCCCCAAGCCCCTTGCAGTGGCTGCACATTTCATACTTGTCAAAAGAAATTTTTTTCTCAGTTCCAAAGGCAGCTTCCTCCAAATCAATTTCAATCTGATAGCTCAGGTCATTTCCCCTTCTCTGCCCCCTTCTCCTCCCTCTTGGGCCAAATTCAAAGCCT
>Ga0315268_10003263_pt1 | contig 17927 bp, 11 predicted proteins | sample C1_top_MG_FD_204535 | JGI IMG/M metagenome (GOLD analysis project Ga0315268, IMG submission 204535) | Sediment microbial communities from Yellowstone Lake, YNP, Wyoming, USA - C1_top | ecosystem: Environmental > Aquatic > Freshwater > Lake > Sediment | place: USA: Wyoming | collected 2017-08-01
GGCGTTCGCAAGAGCGCAGTGACCCTCGTCGCCGGGCAGACATCGCGCAACAAAATCGTGCGCGTAGAAGGATTGACTGCTGATCGAGTGCGCGCGCTATTGTCGGATTCCAAAGAGGTCGGCGATGCCTGACTGGCCGACAGGAACCGTCACGTTCCTTTTCACCGACATTGAGGGCAGCGTCCGGCTGTGGGAACGATACCCAGAAGCCATGCGCGATGCGCTGGCGCGCCACGATGCCATTCTGCACCAAGCCATCTCTGGCAACGGCGGACGCGTGTTCAAGACCGTCGGCGATTCGTTCTTTGCCGTGTTCACCTCCGCGCCTCATGCGCTCAAGGCGGCGTTGGCGGGGCAACGCGGCCTGCGTGATGAGCCGTGGGCTGCGACGGGTCCGATCAAGGTTCGCATGGCAATGCACACCGGCAGCGCCGTGGAGCGCGGCGGCGATTACTTTGGCCCCTCGCTCAGCCGGTCTGAGCGGCTGATGTCTGCGGCGCACGGTGGGCAAGTGATCATGTCGCAGGCGACGCGCGAGTTAGTGCTCGAAGTGCCATTGCCCGAAGGCGTCGAATTGCTCGATCTGGGTGAGCGTCGCCTCAAAGACCTGAGCGGCCCCGAGCATGTCTTTCAAGTGGTCGTCCCCGATCTTTCCAGCAAGTTTCCTCCTCTCAGAACGCTGGATGTGCGGCCAGTCAATCTCCCCGCGCCGACGACTTCGTTTGTCGGACGCGAGCACGAAGTTTCGGATGTATGCGGGTTGCTCAGGCGCAAGGATGTGCGGCTGGTGACGTTGACTGGGCCGGGCGGCACCGGCAAGACGCGCCTTGCCTTGCAGGCTGCTTCTGGTGTGGCCGATGAGTTTGAGCATGGTGTATGCTTTGTCGGATTGTCTCCGGTCGCAGATGCGGCGATGGCGGTATCGGCGATCGCGCTGGGGCTGGGCGTCAAAGAGCCGACCGGCGAAGTGTTGCTTGAAGCTGTCAGAGACCATTTGCGCGGTCGCGAGATGCTGTTGTTGCTGGATAACTTTGAGCACGTCATGGTGGCGTCGCCCGTGGTGGCCGAGTTGCTCAAGGCTGCGCGCCGGCTCAAGATTCTGGTGACGAGCCGAGAAATCTTGCGCGTGTATGGCGAGCACGAGTACGATGTTCCGCCGCTCTCGGTGCCGGACTTGCGGCGCAAGTTGAGTGTGGATCAGTTACGCGGGTGTGCTTCTGTTGCCTTGTTTGTCGAACGCGCACAGGCAGTCAAATCCGGGTTTGAGTTGGCGCCGGAGAACGCCAAGGTGGTGGCCGAAATATGCACCCGGCTGGATGGACTGCCGCTCGCCATCGAGCTGGCCGCGGCGCGCATTCGCTTGTTCACGCCGAACGAGATGTTGCCGCGACTCGCGAATCGCCTTACGATGCTCACGGGCGGCGGTAAGGACATGCCCGCGCGCCAGCGGACGTTGCGGGGCGCGATAAATTGGAGCTATGAGCTGCTGGACGCCGAGGAGCGGCGTCTCTTTGCCCGGTTGGGAGTGTTCGTCGGCGGCTGCACGATCGGCGCAGTGGAGACGGTCTGTGATCCAGACGGCGATGTTCAACCCGACGTCGTGAGTGTGCTCACGTCACTCCTGGAAAAGAGCCTGGTGCAACCGCACAAGGGCACGCCCGACGAATCGCGCTTTTTCATGTTGGAGACGATTCGCGAGTATGCACTGGAACGGCTCGTGGAGGCGGGCGAGGCGGGTGGATGCTGGCGTCGGCAGGCCGATTACTTTTTGGCGATGGCAGAAGCTGCGGAGCCGGAATTGCGGGGCGCTCATCAGGCCGAGTGGCTGGCTCGGTTGGAACGAGAGCACGACAACCTGCGCGCTGCGCTTGGCTGGTGCCTGCAAAACGGTCAGGTGGACAAGGCGTTGCGCTTGGGCGGAGCGTTGTGGCGCTTTTGGTACTGGCACAGCCACCTGGCGGAAGGGCGGATGTGGCTTGAGGGCGCGCTGGCGGCGGCATTCGGCAGCGTGGTTCCCCCGGCTGTGCGCGCCAAAGCGCTGCATGGTGCCGGGACCCTGGCGAGTGTGCAGGGCGACTATCGGCGCGCGTTCACTCTGCTGGAAGCAAGCCTGGAATTGTGGCGTCAGTTAGGTGACAAGCGCGGCATTGCGGTCACACTCAATAGCCTTGGCTCTGCGACTTATGATCGCGGCGACCTGGATCAGGCGGCCAAGTATCAGGAAGAAAGTCTGGCGTTGAGCCGCGAGATGGAAGACAAGTGGGGCATTGCGGCGGCGCTCAATAGCCTGGGCGAGTTGGGGCGATGCCGGGGTGACCATGCTACGGCGCAATCATTCTATCAGGAAAGTCTCGCCCTGAGACGAGAGTTGGGAAACAAGGTGGGCATTGCGGTTTGCCTTCACAACCTGGGCCATGTCGCACAGCATCAGCAAGACAGTATCCAGGCCGGCGCGTTGTTTGCTGAGGCGCTGTCCATTGCGCATGAAGCCGGAGATATGCAATGCGTCGCTGCGTGCCTGACAGGTATCGCCGGAATGCTGGTCTCTCGAAATCAGTTGGTTCATTCGGCGCGACTGTTCGGCGCGGCAGAGGCGATATTCGATTCGATTGGCGCTGGTCTTGAGCCGGCCGACCGTGCGGAGCGTGATCGTAACCTGGCAGCAGCGCACAGCGGACAAATTGATGACGATGCCTTCGGGGCGGCGTGGGCCACGGGCCGCGCCATGCCGGTGAGGCAGGCTGTCGAGTTTGCACTGGAGAATGCCATCAATGCCTGATTTACCCAAGGTCGTGACTTTGTTGCTCATCCATGTCGAAAGCGGCCGTTTGCCTGGGCAGCCGATGGTACTAGTTCGGCCTGCGCTTGAACGCTATGATGCCGTGCTGCGACAGGCGCTTGAAAGGCATGCCGGTCGGCTTTGCCGGAACGATAGCGATACCCTTTTGGCTAGCTTTGCCACTGCCGAAGCTGCCATGATGGCTGCACTGGACGTTCAATCCGATTTGCGGGAGAGTCTGCCTGTCGGCATGGCTTTGCAAACCGGACCGGTCGAAGCGATGGGGGACGACTGCGTCGGCGTCACTGCGAATCGTGTGGCTCGCTTGTTACGGATCGGGCATGGCGGTCAGGTTCTGGTTTCTCAGGCAACCTGGCGTCAGTTGGGTGACCGCCTGCCGACCGGAGTGACATTGCGCGAGGTAGGGCAGATAGGCTGGCCGGGCCTCATTCCGCAGCAAAGCATCTTTCAACTGGTCGCGCCGGATCTGCCTGTCGAGTTCCCGCCGCTCAAGTCACTGGCCAACCACGCGCATAACTTGCCGACTCAACTCACGACCTTTGTGGGACGTGAAGATACAGTTGACGAGATCGAAAGGTTGCTTGCCACCTCGCGCCTGGTCACGCTGACGGGAGCAGGCGGCATCGGCAAGACACGGCTTGCCCTTGCGGTGGCCGGAGATTTGTTGGGTGTGGTGGATGGCGTGTGGATGGTCGAACTCGCCGGCATCTCCGACTCGGTTCTCGTCCCGCACGCGGTTGCCTCGGTGCTCGGCGTGGCCGAAGAGCCGGATCGCGCTTTGCTCGACACTCTGCATGACTGTCTGCGTGGCAAGCGCGCATTGCTCTTACTCGATTATTGTGAGCACATTGTTGAAGCTTGCGCCAACTTGAGCCAAGCTCTGTTGAGTGCCTGCCCTGACTTGCGTATCCTGGCGACGAGCCGCGAGCCGCTCGACATCGAGCAAGAGGTGACGTTCACTGTTCTTCCGCTCACGTGGCCGGATCTGGAACGCCTGCCGTTCACAGGCGAGGCATTGGTCTCTGCACTGGGCGAATACGAAGCAGTCCGACTCTTTGGCGAGCGCGCGGCGGCCGTGCGGTCTACTTTTAAGCTGGCGAGCCAAAATGCGCTGACGGTATCCAAGGTCTGCCGCCGGTTGGATGGCATCCCAATGGCAATCGAGTTGGTCGCCTCCAACATGAGCAGGTTCTCTATCGAGCAGATTGCAGATAAGTTGAACGATCGTTTCCAACTGCTGACAGGCGGGCGTTATTCCGCGTTGCCTAGGGAGCTGACCCTGCGCGCCGTCATCGGGTGGGCTTCTCACTTGCTTTCGGAGCCTGAGCAAATCCTCCTGCGGCGGCTATCGGTATTTGCGGGCGGATGGACCATGGATGCTGCCGAGAGTGTGTGTTGGGGCAGGGGGCTGGAGACCAATCTGATTACGGGTTTGTTGGACCGGCTGGAGGCTCTATCGTTTGTCATCCTGGATGCACAGGGCGGGACAAGACGGTATCGCATGTTGGAGATGATCCGTCAATACGGTCGTGACAGACTCCTCGACGTAGGCGAGACAGCCTGGGTCCAGGACCGTTACCTCGACTATTACCTGCGACTGATTGAAGAGGCCGAGGAAAAACTCCAGGGCGCTGAACAGTCTGTGTGGCTGGAGCGGCTGGAGATCGAGTACAATAACTTGCGCGCTGCGATGGAATGGGGGCAGGCGTCGCCGGCAAGCGCGGAAGAGGGGCTGCGTCTGGCGAGCGCATTGTGGCGATTCTGGTACATGCGTGGTTACCTGAGCGAGGGCCGCATGTGGCTGGAAGGCGCGCTTATGGGCGCGAAGGCGGGCACCTCGGCGCGAGCCAGGGCGTTCAATGCCGTCGGACAACTGGCCTTTGCTCAAGGTGACTTGATCGCGTCTCGCCTTTTTCACGAAGAAAGCCTCGCCATCCGCCGTGGCGTAGGCGACAAGCGCGGCGTGGCCGACTCGCTGTGCAGTCTGGGCCAGGTGCTCAGGTCATTGGGCGAGTATGGGCGGGCGCAGAGTCTTTTCGAACAAGGCCTGGCAGTCTCCCGCGAACTGGGTAACAATCCAAGCATCGCCACTTTGCTCTATAACCTGGGCAATGTCTTGTTCGACCAAGGTGATCACACGAGAGCGGCGGCTCTGTTGCGAGAGAGTATACGTTTGTGGCGAGAGCTGAACAATGCCGGCGCATTGGCAAACTGCTTTGTAGGTCTGGGACGTGTGACGGGAGCGGCGGGAACGCCGGAAGCGGCCGCCCATGCTGCGCGGCTGTTGGGCGCGGCCAGCATTCTGCTCGACACGATCGGTATCCCCTTGCGTCTCTCGGATCGCACCGAGTATGATGCAGGCGTGGCAACGGTGCGCGCACAACTCGACGAAACGACTTTTGCGGCGGCGTGGGCCGAAGGCCGCGCCATGACGCGCGAGCGGGCCATCGCATACGCGCTCAAGCCGTGACCGCCGTTCGTCCTTCGTACAGGAGCCAGCCTGCATGTCCTTCCCCTCGACGGGCGCCTTGACTTTTCTTTTCACCGACATCGAAAACAGTTCCGGGTGCGGGTGTATGGCGAGCACGAGTACCTGGTGCTCCCTCTGCCGCTGCCAGACATCAAACACGCATTGCCGCTGGAGGAGACACGCCTGGCTTTAGGCCTGACCAATCTGTTCGATGAGAGCAGGCAAAAGCCCCAGATGCTCTAACTGATAGTAGCCCTGCTCTGCGCTCTCTGTTTCGACGCTGGCCTCATGTGCCCACGTGATGTGATAGGGGATGTAGACGGCGCGCCCGCCCAATGCGATGACAGGCAGCACATCGGACTTGAGTGAATTACCTACCATGAGAAATCGGGCCGGCGCAATCTTGTACTTGTTCAAGATGGTTTGATAGGCCTGGCGTGTTTTGTCGCTCACGATTTCGATGAATTGGAAATAGGGCGCGATGCCCGACTTGTTCAGTTTGCGTTCCTGATCGAGCAGGTCGCCCTTGGTGATAATCATCAACGTGTGAGATTCCGATAGTTGGGCAAGTGCCGCCCGAGCGTGGTCCAAAAGCTCGACGTCGGCGTTCAGCATGTCTTGAGCGATGGCGAGGATGCGCTGAACGTCTTGCCCGCTGACTTGGCCCCTAGTCAGTTCGATCGCGGTCTCGATCATGGAGAGCGCAAAGCCTTTGATGCCATACCCATACTGGTGAAGGTTGCGCATTTCGGTCCGGAATAGCTCTTGGTTGATCCGTTCCGCGTCGTGAGGCGCAGCCCCCGGCGGGTATGCCAGCAGGAGGTGCTTGAACCTGTCTTGCGCTCTGGCGTACAGAATCTCGTTGTGCCAGAGGGTGTCGTCGCCGTCGAACGCGATCACGTCGAACACGTCCCTTGTACTCATTCGCCTCATCCTGTGGCCGCTGTGCCCACGGCCAAACACTGCGGCGACGCGCCGAGATCGCTCGACGGCCCGAGCGCCATTCGCCACGGACTGTCCTCGCGCAACGTGAAGCCAAGCGAGCGGATCAGCTCAACCGAGTCGGGGTTGGTCTCTAGCACGCCGACGCTGAGGGTGGATACGTTGCCCGCCGCATAGGCCAGGCTTTCCAACAACCGAATCGGTTCGCGAGCCGCCTCGGCCAACACCCACGGGCCAGCCGCCGCCCATTCTTTTCCGCGCCGGCCGAGGATGAAACCATTCGCATGATTCAGCAGCGCGGCGCCAACTCCCTTGCCACGCACTTCCGGGCGGACGATGAGTTCGCCGATAAAGCCACAGTGTCCATACGAGGTCGCGACGCAAATTCCGACGCGATGGTCGGCGTATTCGGCCAACAGACAGCCATTTGGATCGTGCCGATAGAAGCCTTCGGAGGTGGACCAAGTTTCGCTGGCCCATTTTTCGTCGGCGGTGCACTGGGCCGCAAAGGCGAGGTCGCTCACTTGCATGCGCCGGATGGTCTGGTCATCGGACATCGTTGCCGCCTGCTCGCTTGAGAATGCGTTGTACGAGGAAGGTGAGCCACGGCGAAGGATTCTTTTTGTCTGCAAAAGACCAACCCTTCCAGGTTTGATACATGGAGGCGGCGGTGTAATGGCCTTGCGGATCGGCCTGGGCGGCGATCGTCTTGACCATTTCTTGAAAGCGGCTGTCTGCGGCGACGAAGGGAAAACGGCTGACCGGCATTTGCGCCAATGCCTTCAGCGCGTACACGTTGGCGATGGGACACGGATCGGCTTTGCGCCCGGGGCCGCGAAACTTGCCCAACTCGGGTGCGACGACGCAGCGCCAGCCGTTGTCGTCCACCAGACTGATGAGGTGCTGCACTGCCTGCTTCACGCGCGCATCGCTTTCCAAGCCCATCGCCAGCAGTGCAGAGAGTAACACGGGCGCATCGCACAGCATCCAGGCCCAGGTGTCCTCGCCCGTCCCACCGAATGACCTGGCGACGTTCAGCATACTTTGAAAAGCTCCCTCGAGTGATTGATGCGCCATTACGGCTTTGAGGATGCTTTTCATGCCACGGTCAGAGGCCTGGACGCCAAAATCGGCCAGCGTATTGAGCTTGTGGAGGGCGTGACCGGCGTCGTTGTGTCGCTTGATAGGCTGCTCTCCCCAGGCGGCAACCTCGGCCATCATCGTTTTGACTTGCGGGTGCGCCAGCATTGCGCGCCGCGCCGCGCGCACATCTGCATCGTCTTCCGAGTGATCGAGCAAGTCCACCAACGTGCGATAGCGTGTCCACGGTTCGTCAGAGTCTAAAAGCCATGGGGTTGGATCAGTTGTCATGGGTTCTCTCTTGTGTCGTCGAATCGCCGGCCTGGCATTATCTTTCAGAGGGGCAGTATACTCTGATTTCATCGTCTCTGGCAAGTAAGCTCATCGGCAGCAGAGCGTTAGGATGTGTGGCGTGCACAACACTTTGCTACCCTAGAGCGGGCAAGGATTGTATGGTGTGTGACAAATATGCAGGGGGCAGAGAAATGCGCATTTCTCTGCCCCCATGTGCGTTTGAGCCGGAAGGTGTTTATTTCTTCAGCACTATCGGCAGGTAGATTTGGTAGCCAATCGCGTTGACAGTGACCTGAGCTTCCCCTGTTGCGCCTTCTTGGGACGTGACCTGGACGCGATTCATCAATGTGCCGCTGTAGCCTCTCGCCACGGTGACGACGACGGATTGCGTCCAGACTCCGCCCGGCGCGGTGAGGGTGGCTATCCAAGTGAGGAGGCCCGTCGGCGTGACGTGATCGGGCAAGGTGTCGGTGATGGCGGCGTGCAAGTCTACGTTGCCGGTGTTCGTGACGCGGAGGGTGTAGGTCAATTGCGATCCGGCCTGGACAGGATCGGGGCTGGCCTGCTTGGTGACTGTGAGTTGGGCGTTAGTGGTAACAACCTGGAGCGCCCACAACTCAACTCCGTGGCTGCCATCATCGGGTGTGAAAAAGAGCATGCCACCTGCGGTAGCCCGGTGGAAATTGCTTGTCCATATGTCGCCCGTGGGATTGATGTCTTTGACCATGACGGTGCCTGTGAGTGTGCCATCGCTTTTCCACAGCTCTCGCCCGTAGGGACTGAGCCTGGCATGGAAGAACAGCGTCCCATACGCGTTGATGAGATCGCCGGGCATTGAGCCGCATGGCCCGCCACATGTGCCTGTAATAATGTCTTTGACCATCATTGTGCCCGCGAGTGTGCCATCGCTTTTCCAGAGTTCGTGACCCAGCGTATCGTCATACGCGACAAAGAAAACTGTGCCATTTGCATTGGTTGGGCTATATACCGAGTTACCCATGCTGAAAGGGGGAAAGGCTTTGATCATCATGGTCCCAGCCGGTGTGCCGTTGCTCTTCCACAATTCCTGCTTGTTGACGACATAAAACAGCGTGCCGTTCACATCCGTCAGTTCAGTTGGCGTAAATGAGCCTGACCCTGCTACAGTGTCGCTGACCATCACTGTTCCAGTTGGTGTGCCATCGCTTTTCCACAACTCTCGTCCATGAACACCGTCATCGGCGAGGAAGAAAAGCGTGCCTTGCACATTGATAAGGTTAGATGGGGCAGAGCCAGGCGAACCGGGGTAAATGTCTGTTATCATGACGGTGCAAGTAGGTGTGCCATCGCTTTTCCACAACTCGCCGCCGTGGACACCGTCGCCGGCCATAAAGAAGAGTGTATCACCTGCACGGGTCAAGTAGACCGGGCCTGCAAATTGACTGGTTGGATCGGTATCTTTGATCGCGATTGTACCGGTCGGCGTGCCGTCGCTTTTCCATAGCTCATAGTTATTGCCACTGTTCGCGCCAAAGAGAAGCGTGCCGTTCAAGTTGGTCAGATAACGAGGGTCGGAGCTACCGGTCGGATTGATATCCGTGATCAAGATCGTGCCTGTTGGCGTGCCGTCGCTCTTCCATAACTCTCGCCCATGCGAGCCATCATTGGCGCTGAAAAAGAGGACACCGTTCACTTCGGTCAAATAGTTTGGACTGGAGGAGCTGCCGGGCACCAAATAGATGTCCTGCACCATGACCGTGCTGGTCGGCGTGCCGTCGCTCTTCCACAACTCGACGCCATGACTGCTATCGTCGGCAGTGAAAAAGAGCATATCGTCCACTTGGGTGAGATTGGACGGGTTCGAGCTTTCGGTGCCAGAGTAGATGTCTTTGACCAAGTAAGGTTCGGATGCTGCTTGAACTGCGTCTGACGTATTTGCTGGCTGTGGCGTGTCGCTCTGGGGCGGTTCCATGGCGAGCAGTGTTCCGACGATTGCCAGCAAGCCCATACTGAGGGCGAATGCAATGCGCAACTTGGCGTTCATGCTGACCTCCTTATTGTCAGTCCTGGCTGTGATTGAGAATGGGGCAAGAATACACGCATAGAGCGTGGGAGCAGGCCACCCGGCACAAATGTTGCTGCATGCCTCCGAGGGTAACGTGGAGTAGAGCGTTCTTTCTGATGAAAACGTCAGGTCAAGCCGGTTTGGGGAGAAGAGGGAAAACGGGGAATGGGCAAGATGAACTGGAAGCCCAAGCCTTCTCGGCATCTATAGTCTAGTGAGTTGGTGCGGCAAAGTCAAGGGGCAATTTTGCGGCCAAAGATCATGGCTTCCAAGTCGGCCTCGGCCTGGCCGATCTTGGACTGGTAGATCCGCAACTGCGCTTCGAAAGTGGAAAAAGGATGACTGGCTTTGTAGCCGGCTATCATCTGCGAGAGCCAGTCCTCCATGATGGCGCTATCGGCCTCCCGGTATTTGCCCTGAAAGCAGATCTGATCGAGCGGCAACTTGGGCGGCATGGGCGGATAGGCTCCGCGCGCGTAACCAAAGACAATCGTCATCAACGGGATGACGCCATCCGGCAGTCCCAGTTTCTCTTTGAGGTAACGGGCGTCCAGAAAGCCGCTGCGCCCCGTCTCGGATAGCATCACCGAAGACACGCCCAGGGCCTCGGCGGCAATGTTCATGTTCATGGCGGCCAGGGACGCATTCATCACAGCCAGTGTGTATTCGACCAAGGGACTGGAGGGAAATGCCTCGGCAATGAGCTTGCTCCGGTGGGTATCGCCCATGACGATCACGGCTCGCTTGCCCTTGAAGGGAATGGGACTGCCGAAGGTCTCTCGCCACGAGTCGGCCGTAAAGACGGCAAAAGCCCACGTCTGCAAGTTGACCGTCGAGGGCGCTAACCGGCCTGCTTCCAGGATGGCCGAAAAGACGTCGTCGGGGATTTCGCGGTCGGCAAAGCTCCGCACGCTCCGCCGCTTGAGGATGACGCTCAACAAAGAGTTGTCTTGCAGCGAAGGCGGCACGCGAGGTTTTCCGCCCAGGATGCGCAGGAGGCTCTTGACAAAGCCGAGTAGGCCCATCTTGTTATTTTGCAACGGCTTGTGGCGCAGCGTCCGGGCGAGCGACCACGGTGAGGAACCCATCGAACAGGCGATACTCATCCATACGGCACGAATTGATCAATTTGCCGTCATAGACCGTCATATCGGGGCAACTGTCGCACATATCGGCGCGACCGTCCGGCAAAAGGTCGGGCGCCTGAATGATGCCGATGCTCTGAACATAGAGGCCGTCGAACAGCCGTCCTGGATGGCGCAGAACGTCCTTCAGCCAGTTGCGCGCGGCCTGGCGCAAGGTTGAATCCCAGGGAGCCAGCAGGAACACTTTAGCCCCAACCTTGGCGCAAGACAGGTAGGCCAGATAAGTGCCCTTCCACGCATGATGTCCCGCCTGGGCCAGTTCCATCGTCTTTTTTCCTACCGAACCGTACATCCGTTTCTGGGAGCCGACTAGTGCCCCGAGCAGCCATTTGTATGAAGTGTGGAGAATGCTGCCGCCCAGATAACCCGACGGCTCGTACTCGGCGCAGGTCTCTTTGACGATCTGATACACCTCCGGCGCCGTCACAAACTTTTCGTCGAACTGCTCGCGGACGTAGCTGAGCTGGCTAAAGTCTACTTGACGGTCGGCTGTGTCGTGGGCGACGTGAGTTGCCGTTGTCGCCGTGCGATAGGTGATAAACACCAGGCCGTGCACCCGATCAATGTTGGCCTGTCCCCAACGCACCACGTCGGGGATTTCGTGAAAAGTGGAAGGGTACACCGTAGAGTTAAAGATGACGTACAGTCCGCGCTCGGCGGCGACCATGTCGGCATAGTGCTGGCGCAGCTCATTCAACTCGCGCTCGGTCTTGTCCTTCCAGTGAGGCCGGTTCTGGTGGCTGTCAATGTGAATGGTAAAGCCGGCCAGCCCGGCCTTTTTCAATTCTCGCAAAAGCTCTGGCGTCAGGGCCATCGCGTTGGTCAGGATGATGGGCTTGATGCTGTTCTGGGCAATAAAAGCCACAATGTCTACGATGTGCGGATGGATCAGGGGTTCGCCGCCGGCGAGTGAAACATTGTCGGGGTTGCGCCATCTTTTGAAAAAGAGCACCTCGTCCTTAACTTGCTCCAATGGCTTGTGGCCGGTCACAAATTGGCGGTAGCATCCTTCGCAATGAATGTTGCAAATGTCGCTCACTTCCAGCCAGGCGATGGGGTTGTCGTTCATGGACCACGGCAGCCGGTACAGATTGCGTTTGTCGAGCGTCATTTTGTTTTCCTGTGTTGGCTGAATGATGAACACGAATGGGGCGAATGGGTGCGTGGCATGAGGTTTACCGCGACCCCAACACACCATGCAATGTCTCGCACGCAGGGCAATCGCCGCCGCGCCGGATCATGGCATAGCCGGCCTGTGGATCCTCGCCCCAGTAGGTAAAGTCCACGTTGAAGACGATGATGAGCCGCACCTTGCCGGAGCCGGCAGCCAGGCTGGCGGCCTGTGCCAACCACTGCGCTTGTTGAGCGACGCTTGTGTTCTGCGCCCAGGCGAAGCCGGGGGACAACTTGCCGTAGCCTTCCGGCGATAAGTAGCCCATCTCGGTAAAGCACAGCTTGCGCCCCAGGGCATTGTAGTACGTGTTGACCATGCCCCAAAAGTAGCGCGTATAGTGCTCGGTGCGCGGGTCGCCGCTCGTTTGGCTTGGCGGGACGATACCCTCGTTGTAGTGGATGCCCGCGCAGTCCATGTAATTCGCCGCGCCAGCAGCGGCCATGCCGGCAAGGAATGGCGCATCGTCACATCCCGCCGCCGAACAGCCGCCAAAGAATCCGGTGGGCGCGGGCGCGCCGCTGACGACCATCACATTCGGATTCGAATTCTTGATTGCCGTGTAAGCTTGCCGTAACAGGTCGGTATAAGTCGTGGGATTGACCTGGCCGTTCTGCCATTCGCGGTCAATGTTTTCTTCGTTCCAGATCTCGATGGCATCCGGGCCGAGCTTGGCCAGCCCGCCGACGAATGTGGCGTAAGATGGAAAGTTGGCTGGCTTGGCTTCGGCGGCTCCGCCCAACACGCTCAGCAAGACTTTGAAGCCCTTGTTATGTGCGTCGGCAATCACGCCGCCGACTGGGCCGGGGTTATCGCCGGGCGACCAGCGCACTTGATGCTTGACCCAATTCATCCCCGCATAGTGCATCTTGTCCGGAAAGTTGAAGCTATCCACCTGTCCGCCCAACTCAAAGGCTCCGCCGACGATTGGGGCAGCCGCCGCAGCAACAGCGACGGCAGCCGCAGCAGGCTGCGCTGCGGCAGCGACGGCCTGTGGTTGTCCGGCGACAATGACGACCGTCAACGGATCGCCAAAGGTGTTGCCTTTGTCGTCCTTCAGCCGCCAGGTCGCTTTAAGGTTGTCATCCTTGTCCGGCGCTTTCATTGGCACGCTGATGTCTTTGGTTTCGCCCGCTTTGACCACGCCGACCGTGACCGTATCTGGCGCGCTCATCTTTTCGCCAGCGGCGTAAGCGAGCACGGTGCCTTCCGGCCAATCACACGCGCCGCTGTTCTGCACTTTCCATGTCTTGGTAAACTCTTTGCCTTTATCATACTGCGTGCCATCGGGCACGGTCACATCCGCTACGAATTTGCCGTCAGGGCATTTATCTACGGCGCCGGCCGCGGGGGTCGGAGTGATATCAGGCGAGGGCGTGGGCGTCGCTGTTGGCGCGGGTGTTGGAGTGGGTTGAGCGACGTCAATGGTCAACTCGCCGCGCGTGGCGCTGCCAGGCAACGCCGCCGCGATGGTAAAGCGACCCGCATTGTCGGGAGCTGTCCAGGCAAAAGTCGTGTCGGTGATGGACGATGTGCCGCCGGGCAACTGGGTGCCATCCGGCGCGCGCACCGTCCAGTTGACCTGCAACTGCGCCGGAACGCTCGCCATGGCCTGCGTCTGGTACTGCTCAAGCACAGTCCAGTCGCCTTGATCGTTAGACTCGGCAAGACCTTTGACCGTCACGCCACGCACACCGAACTTGAGTGGCAAGCTCAACTTTTGAGCCAGCGCCGCGCTCATGTGAATCCAGATGGTGCTGGTGACGCTTTCGCTGGCGCCAACGGTATAGTGGTACATTCGTGTAGCGTCATCGTATTGCAGGTCGGGCGCGTTGCCGAGTGAGAGTTGGATCAGAGTGCCGGGCGCGACCTCGCTCAAGCTGAGGGATGAAGAGATCGTGTTGAAGGGCTTGAGGGCATCTTCATACGAAATGGCCTGAAGGGCGTTGCCCGTTTGCTTGACGCTCGAGGCGGACAAGGCAACTTGGAGCTTGGCGCGATTGACCTCGCCGATGGCCCAGCGCAACGCCTTCTCAAAGCGGTGGCTGGGACCATAAGCGGCGGGATCGGCAGGTGCGTCGAATTCAACCACGTCGGCAGATGCGCCGATGGCCTTCCAGTCATACCCGGCGGTGTCCCATTCGTCGCCGCGCTCACTTTGAGTCGGCGCTGGAACGACGACCATCAACAGTTTCTTGTTTTTGTGGAGCGAAGCGGCCAGCTCGTTGACAAAGCTGGTAAAGCCATCGCGCGCATCAGATGTGACGCCGCGATAATCCACGACGATGCCGTTGTATTTGCTTTGCGTCGCCAGATCGGTCAATGCCTTGACGTGCGCGGCGCGGGCTTTTGCATCGGTGACCATGTCTTCGATCACCGCGGGGTCAGTTGCACCTTGAGGAGACTGGCTGCTCACGATGGTGAACATGGTGTGTGAGGCATCCGTCGGCACAGGCGGATCGGCTACATTGCCCTGCAGTGTGCCGTCGTCCGCGAATGTCATGCCCGTCACAGCAAACTCGTTCGCATCTTCTGCCGCCCGGTCCGAGACGGTCGCATCAGCGCGTATCTCGGCCGCGACGACAGGCGCAACCTGAGCAGACTGCACGGCCATCACACTGGGCGGAAGCGTATCCGTGTGCGCCGTGACGGCGCCATTCGAGATGTCGGCTTGCCCGCCAACCCATTGCCAGTTCTTGCCGTCCCACGCCAGCACGTCGAGTGTGTCGGCAGCGGCGGCATCAAACGAGGCTGGGACGCTGATCACGACAGGCGCTTGGTTCGAACCGCACGCATTCATCTGATACAGCGAGCTGAATGGCGTCGCTTCGGCCGGGAGGGCTTTGAGCGCAGCAGCCGGCAACTTGTCCTGCGCCACGCGGCTCATCCTGAGCCGCAGCGTGGCGTGGCTCGAGTTCGCGTCGGCCAGTGAAACCGTCAGGCCGTCGGGCCCGATGGCGGTGGACGATTGAGGTGATACAACTGTGCAGCCTAGCCACGAGATGCGTGCGAAAAGCTGGACTGGCGGCACGATCAAGATGATAATCGCCACCACGGCTGCGACCAGAAGAACGATGCTCCACTGATTCCAGCGGCCAGACGACGGATCAACAAGCCGCCTAGCCTTGCGAGGGGGTTCAGAAGGAGTTGGTACTACAGACGTACTGGATGGCTGTTCCATGAGGGGACAGTGCTCCTTTCAAAGGACGGCGTGGAGGCCGCCTGAAGTTGGGCGGAATTCTAACCCAAGTATCCGATTCTGGCAAATTTGCCGGATGGGTGTATGATATTAGCCGATGGCAGATAGCTGATGACATATGGCGGACGGTCGCTTTAAAGCCAGAGAGCGGCCCGACATTCGACGCTCGTCATTCGACATTCAAAAGGGGGAGAGCAATGACACGCACAGCCAAGATCGTTGTCGGTGTGGTGGCCGGGGTGGTTCTGATCGCCCTCATCGCCCTGGCCGTTTGGTGGTTCCAGCCAGGCCCCGCGATTTCGGTGCAGCCCGTTGCGTCATCTCAGAGCCGTTCAGGCGTGCTTATCCAAGTGACCGGGGCGCATTTCCCGGCTAACCGGGACATCTATATTGGGCTGGCCGCGCCGGGTGTGCCGCCTACTGCCGGCACCTCGTTTGTCTCGGTGGTGAGCGGTGGGGACGGCAGTTTTACGGTGCCCTTCCCATTTCCGAATGACCCCAACTGGACGAATTTGCCCGAAGTGAACGTCTATGCAGGCACGCCGGAAGGCGATGCGGTGGCAACGGCCAGGCTGACGTTGAGCAGCGTTGTGGCGCTCATGGTGGCAGTTCCCACCACCGCATCTCCGGCGACGATCACACCGGCTTCGCTTCCTTCCGCCACTCCTGCGCCCGGAACGCCGACTGCCACGCCGGTGCCAGTTCCGGTCATCAGCCTGCAGCCACCTTCCGGCGGGGTGGGCACCACGGTTCAAGTGACGGGTCGAGGCTGGCGTCCCAACGACGTAGTCTCGCTTAATCTGGCGGCTTTGCAAGGACTTCGCTTGGTTGGGGCCACCAACGTGGACGCTCAAGGCAATTTTACAGCGGTATTTGTTTTTCCAACCGACTGGGGTGGCCCGGCGGTGACGACGGTGCTAGTTCGCAGCAGCGATGGCAACTTGCAGGCGTCGGCTGTTTTCCAGGTTCTGAACCTGGTTCCGCCGACTCTGACGCCGGTAGTTCCCAGCTCGACTCCCTTCGTCATTTACAACTGGAAAGGCGAGTATTATAACAATCCCAGGTTGGCGGGCAGCCCCGCTTTTATCCGCGATGACCCCAGCATTGATTTCGACTGGGGCTTGATTGCGCCCGGGTCGGGCGTTCCGAGCGAGCATTGGTCGGCGCGCTGGACGCGCTTGCTCTACATGCCGGCGGCCAATTATCGTTTCTTGGTCAGTGTAGATGATGGCGTCCGCGTCTGGTTCGACAACAGGCTCATCATTGACCAGTGGCACGCTGCGACCGGTATTCAATACCAGGCCGATGTGCCCAGCGTGCCCAATGGCAATCACCGTATCAGGGTCGAATACTACCAGTACACTGGGCCGGCCTATATTCACTTGGGATGGCAGCAGTACATCCCGCCGAGTCCCACGCCGACCTCGACGGCCAGCGTGACGCCCTCACCCACTAACACCGCGACGCCGACCAACACGCCGACGCCGACCAACACGCCAACGCCGACCAATACGCCGACGCCGACCAATACGCCGACGCCGACCAATACGCCAACGCCTTCGCCCACACCTTAGACATGACCCGCTGTCCATGACTAATTGCGCGAGTAGACCAGTTCCCATCACCGTTCGCCTGGAGGCCATGACCTACAGCGGCGACGCCATTGGCCGCGTCGAAGGTAAGGCGATCTTTGTGCGCGGCGCGGTTGCAGGCGAGTTGGCGCAGGTCGAGATAATTGAGGAGCGTGCTACCTTTGCGCGAGCGCGAGTCGTTCAAGTAATAGAGGCGGCGCCTGATCGGGTGTCGCCTCGCTGTCCCCACTTTGGTTTTGAAAACAACTCGTGCGGCGGGTGTACGTGGCAACACATTGACTATGCAGCTCAATTGCGCTTCAAAGCCTCTATCGTGCGCGAGCAGTTGCGGCGGATTGGCCGCATCCCTGATGCGCTAGTGCGCGAGACTATTTCCAGCCCTGACGTGTGGGCGTATCGCAATTATGCCCAGTTCAGCGTTGCCGCCGATGGCCGATTGGGTTTTCAGACGGCTCGCAGCAACCGCGTTGTGCCGATTGAGGTGTGCTATGTCGTCGAGCCGTCGCTGCTGGATTGGCTCCGTTCAGGTTTTCGTGCGAGGCCCGGCATCGAGCGGCTCGATGCGCGCAGCTTTGACCTTCAATCGCCAATCAAAGTCAAAGGTATACCCTTTCACGTCTCTGCCGAGAGCTTTTTTCAGGTGAACACCTCGCTGATCGAGACGCTCGTGGATCAGGTGATGGCCCGGCTCAACTTGAACGGCGGCGAGACTGTGTTGGACGGCTACTGCGGCGTTGGCTTGTTCAGCCGATTTCTTGCGCCGGTCGCCGGACGTGTTGTCGGCATTGAATCGAGTCCCAGCGCTGTAGCCGATGCCCGCGTGAATTTGGCCGGATGTTCCAACGTCGAGCTGCGCCGGGGTCTGGTTGAAGAGGCACTGCCTCTGCTGGACGAACAGATAGACGCAGCAGTGCTCGATCCGCCGCGTGCGGGTTGCGGGCCAAATGTGATTCAGACTCTCATGGATCACGAGGTCGCGCGGTTGGTGTATGTGAGTTGTGACCCAGCCACGCTGGCGCGCGATGCCCGACAACTGATGGATGGCGGCTATGGATTGATTGACGTTCAACCGCTAGATATGTTTCCACACACGTATCACATCGAGACGGTATCTGCGTGGGTTCGCGAGAGTTGATCGCTCGGCGTGCATCATGCTTTCGATCAATCTTGAGAACAGGAGGAAAAGATGA
>Ga0315268_10003264_pt1 | contig 17926 bp, 18 predicted proteins | sample C1_top_MG_FD_204535 | JGI IMG/M metagenome (GOLD analysis project Ga0315268, IMG submission 204535) | Sediment microbial communities from Yellowstone Lake, YNP, Wyoming, USA - C1_top | ecosystem: Environmental > Aquatic > Freshwater > Lake > Sediment | place: USA: Wyoming | collected 2017-08-01
TCCACCGGCACGTTGAGTTTTTCAGCGAAGAACTGCGCCGTGTAGGGCATGATGGACGCGCCACCGGACAGGAACAGCCGCTGGGGCGCTGACCCGCCCTGTTGGCCGCGATAGAATTGCAGCGTTTGATTGACCTGAATGTGCAACCGCGTCATGAACTGGCGCGCGATCTTGGAAATTGCCGCCTGATGCGGGTTCTCCGGCTCTTCGTACGCGCCGCCCAGACTCACGAACCCTTCGTCAATCTTGATCTTATCGGCGGCGTCAAATTTAAGTTTCGATTCGTTGGCAAAATCCTGTGTGATGGAATTGGCCCCCAGATTGATGCTGCGCGAAAAAACCTTTCCTTTCTCAAAAAAGAGCAGGTTGCTGGTCTTGGCGCCGATGTCCAACAGCATCGTACAATCTTCCAACTCCCCGTAATTGTAGCGAAAGGCGTTGCACAGGGCGGCGGGCGAGACATCGCAGAGTTGCAGCCGCAACTTTGCCGACTCCGTTACGCGGAACAAACCCTCGACGATATCCGCCTTGATCGCAACCAGCAGCACTTCCAAATCGCCGCTGGCCGCAGTGCTGAGAATTTGATAGTCCCACACCACCTCGGCCAGCGGGAACGGGACGTTCTGCTGCGCCTCATACTGGATGATCTGCGCGACTTTGCCCGCCTCCACCGGCGGCAGTTTCACGAATTTGGAAAAAACATGGAAACCCGGGGCGCAGACGTTGACGTCTTTGGCTTTGATGCCCTTTTCGGAGAGGACTTCCTGAAGCGCCTTGAGGATGACCGCTTCGCGTTTGGTTTCCTGCGAAGCTTCGAGGCCGAGCGATTTAATGACGAACTGCTTGAGGCGCAGTCCGCCCGTTTCATTCACTTCGAACTCGGCCAACTTGAGACTGCCCGCCCCAAAATCAACCGATAAAAATGACTTCACATTCAGCATTACCGTCGTCGCTCAGCAAATGGTTGCGGCTCCCCAAACCGGGTTGTTAGAAACCGTCCTAGTTGGTTACGCGAAATTATCGGCATGGTCAAACCAAAAACTCGGATTTTCTCGACGGTTTTGATGTCGAACCACGACCCGCCTCCCCTGCGGGACGATCAGGAAAATGGCGTTGGCGCTGAACGCGCCGCGAAAAGCCGGGCGCAAAGAATTCTTTGGCCCTTGAGCCCGGCTTTGTTAATTTTCCGAAATGGAAATGGAACTGTTCTGTAAAATATTGAAGACCGCAGTCGAGGGCGGCGCGTCGGACGTGCATCTCAAGATTGGCACTCCCGTCATTTATCGCATCAATCGCGAGCTCATCGCCGTCGAGTGCCCGAACCCCGCGGCAGCATGGATGAACAAGGTTGTTGAGAACATCACGCCGCCCCACCTGCGCCAGCGGTTGCAGGAAGAGCGCGGGATTGATTTCTCCTATTACGTGCAGGGCATTGGGCGGTTCCGCACCAACTTGTTCCAGCAGCGCGGGGAATGGTGTCTGGCCATGCGCCACGTCAAAACCAAAGTGCCCAGTTTTCAGGAGCTCGGCCTGCTCGAGCAGATCAAGAAAATCGCCTCGTCGCCCCGCGGCATTGTGCTCCTGGCCGGTTCGACCGGTTGCGGCAAGTCCACCACGCTCGCCGCCATGATCGAACACATCAACGCCAACTTCAAAAAGCACATCGTCACGCTGGAAGACCCGATTGAATACGTCTTCGAGGACAACCAATCCGTCATCGAACAGCGCGAAGTCGGCCTCGACACGCTCTCTTTTCACGGCGCGCTCCGACACATTTTGCGCCAGGACCCGGATGTCATCATGATCGGCGAAATGCGCGACGACCTCAGCTTCACGTCGGCGATGAGCGCGGCGGACACAGGCCATCTCGTCTTGTCCACCGTGCATACGACCAACGCCTCGCAGACAGTCAGCCGCATCCTCGATTTCTTCAAGGCCGACGAACGCGAACAAATCCGGCGCCAACTCGCGGGCACGTTGCAGGCGGTAATCTGCCAGCGCATGGTCGCCACCATCGCCGGCGGCATGACGCCCGCGTTGGAAATCATGATCAACACACCCACCGTGCGGAAACTCATGGAGGAAAACCGGCTGGACAAACTGCCCGCCGCCATCGAGACCGGCGGCGAAGACGGGATGTTGAACTTTAATCAGGCACTGTTCAACCTGGTCAAGGAAGGCAAAGTTACCGAGAAGGAAGCCCTCGCCAAAGCCACCAACGCCCAGGCGCTGGAGATGAACTTCAAAGGCATCTTCCTGGACGAAGGACGCAGGATTCTCTCGTAGCGACGGGTCGCGCGACGCACAAGGTTTTCCGTGATAGCGAGCCGGGCAGGCCAAAGCACTGCGGCACGCGGCAGCGGATTTACCGCTTCAGCGCCAAAGCCACGCGAGCAGCGGCGCGACCGCGAGGCTCGGCAGAAAATCAGCCAGTTCCACCTTTCTGATCTCGAAGATGACGAGACCCACCGAGCACACGATGAGTCCGCCCACGGCGTTGACGGAATCCACCAAGCCGTGCACGCGCAAAAACGGTTCGAGGTAGAGCGTACAGGCGAGGGTCACTGATCCTTGCAATACAAACACCGGCAGCGCCGCCAGCATCGCGCCCCAACCGAACAACGTCACCAGACTTATCATCGCCAGCCCATCCATCACGCCCTTGACCGCTAGCGGATAAAAATAACCCACGCCATCCGGTTGACCTGGCAAACCATCCTGCACCGCGCCAAGAATTCCCAGCGGTGACGCACAGAACAAAATCGCGCAGGCATTAAGCCCGTTCGTGAAACGCTGCGGATCGTCCGGCTTGGTCCGCTCGATTAGCCCGCACGCAAATTTACCGAGCCAGTTGGAGGCTTTTTGGAAGCGAAGCCATTGACCCGCGAGTTTGCCGACCATGACCGCCAGAAAAGCAATGGCGATTTGCTTGAGCACATGTGGGAAATTGCCGCCGATACTCAGCCAGGCGAGCCGCAGTCCGTAGAAAATGGTGAGCACCCCGAGCGCGAGCTTGAAGAAGGCTTGCGTCTGTGGCGCCAATGGCGTGCGGCGCGTCAGTCCGAAGAGGCCGCCGGCCACAATGCCCGCTGCGTTCAAAATCGCACCTGTCACGCGGCGACGGTATCACAACCCGATCGGATGCCAAGCCGTCTTGAGCTCCACCGAGTCGAGAATCCAATACGGGTCTTCGGCTTTCGACGCGAACCAGTCGGCGGGCGCGAGTGCGTGCTTCGCGTAACGTTTCAGGTTGATGGCCGTGCCACCTTGCATCTTGGCGCTCAACTGAACGTCACCCGTGCCGTCCACAATCGCGTTCACATCCATGTGCGAGGCGATGTGCGTGACCAATTCGCTGCGCTTACCAGTCAGAAGATTCACGACTCCGCCGGGCAAATCGCTCGTGGCCAGAATTTCCGCGAACGTCGCCGCCGGCAACGGATGTCGCTCCGACGCCACGACAATCACCGCATTGCCGCTCAAAATCACCGGCGCGACCAGCGACACGAGCGGCAGTAGTGACGGTTCATCCGGCGCGAGCACCACGACCACGCCCGTCGGTTCCGGCGTGGTGAAATTGAAATGCGACGACGCCACCGGGTTCACGCTGCCGAAAACCTGTGAATATTTGTCCGTCCAACCAGCGAAATGCACGAGCCGGTCAATCGCCAGCGTCACCTCGCGCTTAGCCTGGGCCGGTCGCACGCCAGTCGAGCGCGTGATCTCAGCCACAAGTTCGCCGGCGCGATTTTGCAACATCTCGGCGGCGCGGTAGAGAATTTGTCCGCGCAGGTAGGCAGATTTATTTGCCCAACCCGCCGCCGCCGCGCGGGCGACAACCACGGCGTCGCGAAAATCCTTGCGCGACGCGTGGCAGATGTTGTCGAGGTGCGCGCCCGTCGCGGACTTGGCGGGGAGGTAGCGCCCACTCTCGCTGCGCACGAAATTCCCGCCGATGTAGAGCTTGTAGGTTTTCTTGACGTCGAGGCGACTGGTATTCATGGCTGCACGAGTTTCGTGAAACTCCGTCGAAAGACAATTCAAATCAGCGTGGCGGGTCGGTCTTCAACACCGTTTTTCCCAGCGTCACGTATTGCGGCATGGCCGTCAGGTCCAACGCGAGGCTTCCTTTTTGTGCGCGAACTTCAGTTGGCCGTCCGCCATCCATTGTGGCGGGCAAAACGCTTGACCGCTTCGATCCCAGCTTCAATGTGACGCGATGCGGCTCGCCCATTGTCCACGCGGCGAGTTTCATATTCTTTTTGGCGTCGGCCAGCACGAGGACGAAGTCATTTTCACTTCCAACGTCATGGCGATGAGCGATGCGATATCCGGACAGCTCGCGCGTCAGCGTCTGGATGGCGTGGTAGGCGGGCTTGGGTTTCAAATCAGACAGCGTCACGCCGAAGTTATGCTCCGTTTCTTTCGGATCGGTGCCGTCGTTTGTCCAGTCATACCAGATCGAGAGCGGCACGCCGTTCAACAAATTCGCGAGTTGTTGCCGCGCGGCAAACGCCGCCTGCGTTTCCAGCGACACGCCGCGTTGGTGCGTTGCGTAACCCCACTCGCCGCTGAGCACGGAAATTTTTCTTTTGCTCGCTGCTGGCGCGTAACGGTCAATCATCCCGCGCAGCTTCGCGTAGTCCGGCGCAGCAGTTTCCGGCGGTGACGAGTAATTCCGATACGGATGGACCGTCACGGCGTCGAAATATTCCAGCACCCCGGCTTTAAAAACCGTTTCCAGAAAATCCCATGGGAATCCCGCCGTCGCCGGGCCGACGATCTTTGCGTCCTTATCTGCTTCGCGAATGGCCTTGGCGGTAGCCAGCGCGAGTGCCGCGTATTGCCGCGCGTCCGGCTTGGGCGTCCAGAAATGTCCGTTCGGCTCGTTCCAGATTTCCCAGATGATTTTGCGCCCGGAGAAATGCCGCGCCGCCGCCGCCGCCCACTTCGCAAAAGCCGTGATGCTTTCCTCGTGTTGGGGCGAGGCTGGCGTTTGATACGGCTTGCCCGTGAGCGGATTCGGACTGGTGATCTCTTCCTCATAGAGCGGGTTCGAGTAATCGAGGATGTAAAGCGCGCGGAGACCGCGCTTTTCCAAGTTCGCCGTCAACTCATCGTAAGCGGACCAATCGTAAACGTTCTTCTCGCGCTCGATGCCCGCCCAGTGGAAATCCATGCGAATGAACTTGAACCCGGCCGTCGCCATCAGGTCCAAGTCGCGTTCATGACCGGTGGTGAAATGAATGTTCACGCCTACCCCGGCCGGCAGGACCGGTTCGGGGATTTGCGCGCACGCCAAGAGCGGCAGCGCCGTAGCCAAGGTGATTGTGCCCAGTCTCATGACGGCAGTTCAACACGCCGCGGCTGCGCAGTCAACGCCGCACGAGGGCGTCCCAAGGCAAAGGCCGGTTGAAGCAAGGAGTTAGTCTGGCCTGCAACCGCATCATAATTGTTTTGCAGGAAGCGTCCATTTACGGAAGAATCGAGGGCAGTCACTGGACGAAATCCTGAGGTGCGAACGCTTTACAATATACTGTTCACGTTTCTTTTCGTGCTGTCCTCACCGTACTATTTCTGGCGGATGCGGCGGCGCGGCAACTGGCGGGAAGGTTTTCGGCAGCGCTTCGGCCGGCATGACGCCAAGCTCAAACAAGCCCTCACGAACCGCCGGGTGATCTGGCTGCATGCCGTGAGCGTCGGTGAGGTCAACCTCTGCGCGCAACTCATTCGCTCGCTTGAGCCGCGCCTGCCCAACGCCAAAATCGTCGTCTCCACCACCACGACCACCGGCATGGGTGAGTTGCGCAAGAAACTGCCTAGGCAGGTCAGCAAGATCTATTACCCGATTGACCGCTGGAAATTCGTCGCGCGCGCGCTGGCCACGATCAGGCCAGAGGCTATCGTGCTGGTCGAGGCGGAAATCTGGCCCAACTTCATCTGGCGCGCGAATAACCTGAACGTCCCACTCTTCCTTATCAACGCGCGATTGTCCGACCGCTCGTATCGCGGCTACCGCCGGTTTGGATTCTTGTTCCGCCCGTTGTTCGCGTCGTTCACCGGTGTGGGCGCGCAGAGCGAGGCTGACGCCGCCAAACTGCGGGAATTGGGCTGCCGCGCTGAAACCGTGCGTGTGGTCGGTAGTTTGAAATTCGACGCGGCCAGGCCCGACGAACGCTGTTTGCTCGATGTCCCCGCCATGCTGCGTCAAATTGGCGTGCGACCCGGCGCGCAACTGCTCGTCGGTGGCAGCACACACGCCGGCGAGGAGGGAGTTCTCGCCGACATTTACCTGCGGCTGCGCCCGCGTTTCCCGGATTTGTTCCTTGTGCTGGTGCCGCGCCATTTCGAGCGCAGCCGCGAGGTTGGCCGCGAGCTTGAGGCGCGCGGCGTCCGTTTCGCCTACCGGAGCGAACTCACCGCGAACGTCCGGCGCGATGACGGTAAACTGGATTGCCTGGTGGTGAATACCACGGGCGAATTGAAATGTTTTTATGAACAGGCCACGGTCATTTTTGTCGGCAAAAGCCTCACGGCGGAAGGCGGGCAAAATCCCATCGAACCTGGCGCGCTGGGCAAGGCAATGGTCTTTGGGCCGAACATGCAAAACTTTGCCGAGGCGGTGCGGAGCTTTGTTGCGCAGGACGCCGCCGTGCAGGTGCGTAACGCGGCGGAACTGGAATCCGCGGTGGCACAGTTGCTTTCCGATGCCGCGCGGCGCGACCAACTCGGACGCAACGCGGTCAGGGTCGTGCGCGAAAATCTCGGCGCCGTCGAACGCACGGTGGACATGATCGTGGAGCGGTTACGGCACAAGGAGTTTTATGTGTTGCCGCCGAATGGAACGTTGAAGCGTTGAACGATTGGCCGGTGAACTTTTTCCCAAGCCGAGAAACAGCGCGACCTCCCGGTTCGCCAACAGATGAAAAGTGCCAACGGATTTCTGGCCTCCGTAGGCGGGATCCCGCACGGCGGCGGTTGGGTTGGGCTTGTCGCGTCATGTCTCTGCGCTAGATTGCCGACATGAAAACCATCCAACTCGTCGCCCACGGCGCGCCGGGAACATTTGAGTTGCGCGATTTACCTGAACCGCAACCCGGGCCGGACGAAGTCGTCGTGCAAGTGCGGGCGTGCGGCCTGAACCGCCTTGATCTCTGGCTCGAAGAAGCCAGCTTGCCCATCCCCCTCCATCTCCCGCGCACGCCCGGTGGCGAGATCGCGGGCTGGGTCTTGGAGGCAGCCACGAACGTGAGTTCGTGGAAACCCGGTGATGCCGTGGCCGTTCAATCGAACATCTTTTGTGGCGAGTGCGATTACTGCCAGCGCGGCGACGAATCCCTGTGCCTTCGAAGCGAAATCCTTGGCGTCCAGCGCGACGGCGGATTCGCCGAAAAAGTCATCGTGCCCGCGCGGGCTCTGGTCCGTCTGCCTTCGGGTGTGGACTTTGACACGTCCGCCGCGCTCACGCTCGCCGGCAGCACCGCCATGCACATGCTTACCAACCGCGCGCAGGTGCGGCGGGACGATTGGGTGCTCGTCATGGGCGGCGCGAGCGGGGTCGGCTCGGCGGCGATTCAAATCGCCAGGCAGCTCGGTGCGCGCATCATCAGCACCGGCTCAACGGAAGCCAAACGTTCGCTGGCGCAACGTCTCGGCGCCGAATTCGTGCTCGACTCCAACGACGTGAACTGGCCCGCCGAAGTCCGCAAACTCACCAATCGACGCGGGGTGGATTTGGTGATCGAACACGTCGGTGGTGAGGTTTTACTGAAATGCTTCGAGTGCCTGGCGCGCGGCGGGACAATCGTCACCTGTGGCGCGACCGCCGGGCGAGAAGTTCAATTCAACCTCTGGCCGTTTTTTGTAAAGCAGCAACGGCTCATCGGCAGCTACGGTCGCAACCGGACGGACCTGCAGGCCACGCTCGAATGGGCCGCCGCCGGAAAACTCAAGCCGGTGATTGATTCGATCTTCCCGCTGGATCAAGTCCCCGCTGCTTTTGCTAAGCTGCGCTCGCGCCACGTGCTGGGCAAAGTGCTCATCGAACCATTCGGGCCGGTGTCGGTGTCGGATTAAGTTGGAGTCCAAGCTTCAGCTTGCCCTTTTGAAGCGGCTAGCCCAACCCAAGGCCAAGCTGAAGCTTGAACTCCAACAAGAATTAGCTTGCCAATGCTGACTTTGTATTGCAAAGTATATCCCATGGAAACGAACTGGGCCTCTGAACATCTGCAAATCATCCGCACTTTGATGGAACGCTCCGCCGTGTATCGCCGTGCGCTCGCGCCAATCATGATTTTTTGTGGCGTGGTGGGAATCGCCGGTGGTGGAGCCGGTTGGATTCTGAGAGTTGAATCTCCGCGCGCGTTTGTTTTGTTTTGGGCTGGCGCTGCGGCATTCGCGTTTGCTGGTTCGTTTCTGCTCGTGCGGCGCCAAGCGTTAAAGGATTCAGAGCCTTTTTGGTCTCCGCCGACCCGTCGAATAGCGCAAGCCATGTTGCCAGCACTTTTTGTCGGCTGCGGCGCAGGCGCATTGCTCGGCCTTCCACAAGGGAGTAGCGAGATACCAGTATGGTGGTTGCCATCAATTTGGATGGGACTTTACGGCTGTGCGATTCATGCCGCCGGCTTTTTCATGCCTCGAGGCATGAAGGTTTTTGGCTGGGGTTATATTCTGCTTGGCGGCGCGATTTTTTGGTGTTTTACCTTTCTTCGGGAAGCGCCGTCTATGATTCGTGCTCATTTGCTGATGGGCGGAGCATTCGGCGGGCTGCACTTGGCCTACGGCATTTACCTTTACTTCACCGAGAAGCGCAGGAATGAATCGTGAATCCGGAACCATTTCTCCAGCTCGACCGTGTGATCCACGAGAAAGGGCGACTGGCCATCATGTCCATGCTGGCCGCCTCGCCGGAGTTGTCGTTCACCGAACTCCGCGACGCGCTCGAAATGACCGACGGCAACCTGACCTCGCACATGCGCACCCTCCAGGAATCCGGCTACGTCTCGGTCGCGAAATCTTACGAGAACAACCGGCCGCTCACGACCTGTTCCCTGACCACTGCGGGCAAAAAAGCCTTCACCAGTTACATCAATCTGCTGGAACAGGTCGTCCAGCAAAACCGGCCTAAATGAAAAATCTTTTGAACAAATCCAACCCCATGTGGTCTTTTACTTTGTATTGCAAAGTGAACACACAAGGCCAATCAGTTCGTAGCCACCGACTCAAGGAGGCGGCTTGGCCCGCGACTCTGAACGTCCGCCTCCTCGCGTCGGCAGCTACAAGGACAAGATGAAAATCGTCCGCGCAGAACATCTAGGCATGTGCTTCGGCGTGCGCGACGCCATAACGCTGGCGTTGGAACAAGCCCAAGCCCAGCCGTTGACGATTCTCGGCGATCTTGTCCACAACGAAACCGTGCTGGCCGAACTTCGCGCGCGGGGCATTGGATTTCAAAACGACGCCAAGGAGGTGGCGACACAAACGGTGATGATCACCGCGCACGGCGCGTCGGAGCGCAAGCTCGACGCCGTGCGCCAGCGTGGATTGAAAGTGCTCGAAGCTACGTGTCCGCTCGTCGTGGTGGCCCACCGCGCGGTTGCAAAGCTCGTGGGCGATGGTTTTCATCCGATCATCATCGGCAAACGCGATCACGTCGAAGTTCGCGGGTTGACCGAGGATTTGGCGGCGTTCGACGTGGTGTTGAGCGAAGACGATGTGCTGCAACTTGCGGAGCGCTCGCGCTTCGGTATCGCGGCGCAGACCACGCAGCCGATTGACAAGGTGCGCCACTTGGCGGGATTGATCCGCCGGCGTTTCCCGAATTCTGAAGTCCGCTTCATTGACACCGTTTGCCAGCCAACCAAGCAGCGCCAGAACGCGGCCAACGAACTCGCGCAGCAGTGTGATGTGGTCATCGTCATCGGCGGTGCGAACAGCAACAACACGCGTGAATTGGTCGTCACGTGCAGCCGCTATTGCGCCCACGTCCATCACGTGCAGGCAACGACGGATTTGCAAGCGAACTGGTTTGAAAGCGCTCAAACTGTGGGCATCACGGCGGGGACTTCAACACCTGATTCGGTCATCATTGAGGTGGAACGCCAGATTCACCGATTCGCCGACAGCCACGATTTTTCGCAGCCACACACGAACCTTGAACACCACATCGCCTAAGATCAACGTCAACCAACCTGCAAAAGAAGGAGAAACCATGAACGAACTAAACATTCCTCGAATACCCGCCTTCTCGGCGTTCCTGAAACGATGCGCTACGCCATTTAAAATGATCGCCGTGACGCTGCTGACCTTGTTGCTACTGATTCCGCTCGGCATGATTCAATCCGTGCTGCGGGAACGGCTCGACCGGCGGAATGAGGCGGTGACCGAGATCACCTCCAAGTGGGGAAAGGATCAAAGCATCGTCGGTCCGGTTTTGATCGTTCCCTATCAGTATCCAATCAAGTCGTGGAAGGAAAAGCCGACCACCAACGGTGGTTATGAAAGAGTGGAAGTGACGGAAATGGCATTGGCCAGCGCCTATTTCCTGCCCGCGAAGCTGGCGATTGATGGCACCGTCGATCCCATGCGCTTGCGGCGCGGGATCTATCAGGCCGTGGTGTACTCGGGCAAGCTCGACATCTCCGCTCAATTCGCGCGGCCCGACTTCGCCAGCTTGAAGATTGAAGATCAAAATGTCCTGTGGGATGACGCCGTTGTAACGTTTGCCATCCCGGACCTGCGCGGCGTGAAAGAGACTCTGCATTTGCAGTGGGGAACGAACAGCGTTCTCCTCTCTCCCGGCTGCAAGCTGAAAAGTTTCCCGACGGGGGTCTTCGCCAAGGTTACCGGTTTGCGGGAGAGCGCGGGAACCATTCCGGCGCGATTGGAGTTGTCGCTGAATGGAAGCGGCGGGGTCAACTTTGCACCCATCGGCGCTCAAAGCTCAGTGCATCTTTCGTCACCCTGGCCCGACCCGAGTTTCCAAGGCGCGTTTCTCCCGTCGGAACGCAAGGTCACGCCAGCCGGGTTCGATGCGGACTGGCAGCTTTCCTATTACGGACGCGACTATGCCCAACAGTGGACCAGCCAGGATTCCTCGGCTGGACTGGATGCAACCTCGGCAGCCAGCTCACTGTTTGGCGCGAACTTTCTCTCCGGCATTGACGCTTACCGCAACACCGAACGGGCCATCAAATACGGCATGTTATTCCTCGCGTTGGTGTTTACGGCGTTCTTCCTCTTTGAAGTCCTGTCCGGACTCCGGATTCATCCGTTTCAATACGCCCTAGTTGGCGCGGCGCTCTGTCTCTTTTATCTGGGGCTGCTATCACTTTCAGAATTCATCTCCTTCGGCCTTTCCTATCTGGCAGCTTCGGCCGTAACCACACTGCTCATCTGGTGCTACAGCGTAAAGGTGCTTAAGAGCGGCAAACGGACGCTTATCATTGTCGGGTTGCTCGCCGCCATCTATGGATTCCTGTACATCGCGCTCCAACTACAGGATTACTCGTTGCTGTTCGGCACCGCGGGTTTGTTCGCTGTCCTCGCTGTCGTCATCTATCTCACACGAAATATTGATTGGTACACGAGGGACCAAGGCCAACCATCCAATGTATGAAGTCAAATCAATCCAATCTTGCCCGGTGGTGGACTGTCACTGTCTTTGCCATCGCAATGGCGTGGGTTGAAGCGGCGGTCGTTTATTACTTGCGAACGATGGTGGACCGCATCGAACCGTATCAATCAAATCCACTGCCGCTCATCGGCAGCCTGGGATCGGTCGAACTGGCGCGCGAGGCCGCCACGCTTGTCATGTTGCTCACCGTGGGGGTGCTGGCGGGCCGCAACTGGCGGGCGCGGCTCGGTTACTCGGCCATCGCGTTCGGCGTGTGGGATATTCTCTATTACCTCTTCCTGAAAGTGATGTGTGGCTGGCCAAACTCGTTGCTGGATTGGGACATTCTCTTTCTGCTGCCGTTGCCGTGGTGGGGGCCGGTGCTCGCGCCTGTTTTGATTGCGTTGCTGATGGTTTTGTGGGGAACGCTCGCCAGCCAGTTTGAACGAACGCCCGGCCCTCTGCTAGCCAATTGGCGCGTGTGGGCTTTGAGTTCCATCGGAGTGGCGTTGGCGCTCTTTGTTTTTATGGCAGACACACTGCGCGTCTCGGATCAAGGTGCGGAGGCGGTCCGCAACGTGTTGCCTGCGCGTTTCAACTGGCCGCTGTTCTGCGTCGCATTCATGCTGATGGCCGCGCCGATGATTCGATTGGCGCGCGAGCTTTGGACGCGCCGTGCACTGCAATTTCAAGCGGTTGAAGCAAACTGAACCCCTGTGCAAGCCCAGACAACCATCTCAAATTCGTACGAACTCGGCGTCCTGTTGCGGGGCGAGCCGGACGCGCTTCGACGTTGGGCGGCGCAGTTCGAGTCACGGCGGTTTGCGTTTCACATCGCTGTCATCGTCGCGGGCGCGGGTTGTTACGGTGCGGCAATGGGTTGGTGGCGTGATCCGTGGCAGGCGCTTTGCGTGGCAATCAAATTTCCACTCATCATGCTGCTGGTCACGCTGGGCAACGCGCTGCTCAATGCCATGCTCGCGCCGTTGCTCGGATTGAACATCACGTTTCGACAGTCACTGCTCGCGGTTCTGATGAGCTTTGCCATCTCGTCGGCGATTCTTGGCGCGTTCAGTCCGCTGGTGGGATTCCTGGTTTGGAACGCACCGCCGATGTCGCCCGACGTGAAGTCCACAATTACTTACGGCTTCATCAAGCTGACGCACGTGCTGGTGATCGCCTTTGCGGGCGTTGCGGGCAACGTGCGGCTGTTTCAACTCCTGAAGCAACTTGGCGGCAGCAAAGCCGTCGCCTGGCGGGTATTGTTCGCGTGGCTGGCGGTGAATCTCCTTCTCGGCAGCCAGCTCACGTGGATTGCGCGTCCGTTCATTGGCGCCCCGCACTTGCCGGTGCAGTTTTTCCGCGACACCGCGTTTCAAAGCAATTTCTTCGAGGACGTGTTCAGAACATTGCAGAAGCTTTTACAATTTGATTGAACGAACCATCAACCCCACTGAACTATGAATGACGCCAACCCAAACCCCCCACAAGTACCGCCGCAAATTCCGCCGACTATACCGCCACCGACTTACGGCCCGCGACCGCTCGGCGAAAACCCGGAAGACCAGCAGCCCATTCCTGGCGTTGCTGTGGCTATTGAATCCATCCTGCGGCAGCCGCGGCGCGTGATGTTCCAACTGCGCCAGCCGGGCGCAGGCAAATTGATTGCCGCGATGCTGTTCATCTCCGTCGTGTGCAGCTTGATTTACGGCGTCATCGTTGGTTCGTTCTCCGGCCACGAACAATGGTGGGCTGCGCCGGTGAAAATCGCCGGCGGACTACTCATCTCGACGTTGATCTGCCTGCCGAGCCTTTACATCTTCGCGTGTCTGAGTGGGTCGCAAGCTCGGCTTGTGGAAATTTCTGGGATGGTTTCCGGCTTGCTGATGCTGATGACGATCCTGCTCATCGGCTTTGCGCCCGTGGCGTGGCTGTTCTCGGAATCCACCAACTCGCTGTGTTGGATGGGCGCGCTGCATCTGTTATTCTGGTTCGTCGCGACGATATTCGGCCTGCGATTTCTGAACGCGGCGTTTTCGCACTCGAACGCGCGTTCGAATGCAGGGCTGAACACGTGGATTATCATCTTTATGCTTGTCGTGTTGCAAATGACCACCGCGCTACGGCCCATCATCGGTCGATCGGACACATTCATGCCGGAGGAGAAGAAATTTTTCCTGGCGCACTGGTTTCACTGTTTGGATGAAGCGCAGCCAGACAGACCCCTGAGGCATAGCCGGAGTGTTGATTAAAACAATCACCCAACCCATGAACCGCGAGGCGCAACTCCGTCTCCGAATCAAAACCCTGACGTGGCTTTTCATCATCGGCCTTGTCGTGAGCGGCGCGACAGCGATTCCCTTGGAACGGGAGCTTGATCTTCTCACGAAATGGTTTGGTGTCTCTGCGCAGACCAGTGCAACAGCAGACTCGGATCTTACGCGCTGGCTGCTCACAGCGCGAGAAGCCCTGCAAGATGTGGGCGCGAAACATCCGCTTCTTTTCTACGGCACCGACTGGCTGGCATTCGGACACTTTGTCATCGCCATCGCGTTCATCGGCGCGTTGCGCGATCCCGTGCGCAACCGCTGGCTGTTTGATTTCGGATTGATCGCGTGCGTGCTGGTGATTCCGTATGCGCTGGTTTTCGGCGCGGTGCGCGGGATTCCGTTCTGGTGGCGGCTGATTGACTGTTCGTTCGGCGTGTTTGGATTCATCCCGCTCTGGTTGTGCCGGAAGTGGGCAAGGCAACTCGCTGAACTCCGCCCCGAGGCTTCCTGATCGCCCCCCAACCCGACAAGGGTCGCCAGCGATCCGGACACAATGACAGATAGCCGCCGTCGTGGCGCAGGCCTCTGGCATGTAATGTCCCAACGATCATCTGGACTGGTGTGCGGCGCGACGCCATTTGGCAACTGAGACAATCGTTGGTCACCCGCATGGCGGGAGCAGCCGGGGTGGATTACCCCATCATCTCGGTGGGAGCTACACGCTGAACCTCGCGCGGTGTTTTCGCTTTCGTCGGCGCGGCTGAATTGCTACAAACCCGCCATGCCTGCAAAGCTTACCATCGGATTTCTTGGCACCGGTAAAATGGCCACCGCGCTGGCGAAAGGTTTCATCCGCGCCGGCCTCGTCGCGCCGAAGCAAGTTTTCGGCAGTGACCCGGTGTCCGCCGCGCGCGTCGCTTTTGGCAAGGAAACGGGCGCGCGAATCCTTCCCTCCAACGTCCGGGTCGTCGAGCAAGCCAGTGTGTTGGTGCTCGCGACCAAGCCCGACCAGACCGGCGCCGTGCTTGCGGAAATCCGCGACCGCTTCACGCGGCGACACCTGCTCATTTCCATCGCCGCCGGCGTGCCCACGGCAAGACTTGAAGCTGCATTGCCTGCCGGCGCCCGCGTCATCCGCGTGATGCCGAACACTCCGGCACTCGTCGGCTCGTCCGCCACCGGTATCGCGCTCGGAAAATCCGCCACCCGCGCCGATGGCGATCTGGCACAGCGGCTTTTTTCCGCAGTGGGCGTAGCGTTCCCGCTCAAGGAATCGTTGCTCGATGCTGTCACCGGCTTGAGCGGCAGCGGGCCAGCGTATGTTTATCAATTCATCGAAGCGCTGAGCGACGGTGGAGTGGCGGCCGGATTGCCGCGCGACGTGGCCACGAAGCTCGCCGCGCAAACCGTCCTTGGCGCGGCGAAGATGGTTTTGGAAACCGGCCAACACCCCGGCGCGCTAAAGGATATGGTCACGAGTCCCGGCGGCACGACCATCGAAGGCTTGCACGAATTGGAAAAGGGCAAACTACGCGGCACCGTGATGAGCGCCGTGCGCGCGGCGACGGAGAAATCCAGGAAACTGGGGCAAAACTGATAGCTTTGGTTTCAAATTTGAAATTTGAAATCCGCTGGCGTCGGATGTGTAATCACCAAACATAAACTCCCAACCGAAGGGAAATCCAATGACTTACCAACGCTTCGAAGACCTGCCAGTATGGCGGGAGGCCGCAAAACTTTTCGACCAAACCGACGACTTGCTGGAAAACGCGCCACCCCGAATGCGTCCGTCCTTTCGGGACCAGCTTGAACGTGCCGTTCTATCCATATCCAATAACATCGCCGAAGGCTTCGAGCGCGGCACGACCAACGAGTTGCTCCAATTCATCTACATTGCGCGCGGCTCGGCGGGCGAAGTTCGCTCCATGCTTACGCACCTGCTTCGCCGTAAATGGGCCGTGCATTTGAAATCCATCGCGGAAAGCTGTTCACGCCAGTTGCGCGGCTGGGCTGATTCTTTGCAGAACTCCGAGATCAAAGGGCAACGTCATTTAAACAACCGGGTGCGAAAGGAAATGAACCAGAACCAGCGGGCCACAGCCTTCCAAAAGCGCCTGCTGGAGAATTTGCCCGCTAACCATCCGTTGCGCCGTCAGGCCGAAGACAAGGAATGTTGACAGTTTGAAATCTCAAATCCGAAATTGATTTTCATGTGAACTTTCCTCCGCCAACCAACAAACAAGCCCGCATCATTTGGGCGTCGCTCACCGGGCTGGCCGTCGCCGTCATCGTGGCGTTGGTGGTTGGCGCGGTTTGGGGCCTGGAGCGCGTCTTGAACGTGCTCGCGCCGGTCATCTGGCCGGTAGCGGTCGCGGGTGTGCTTGCATGTCTGCTCGATCCAGTCGTGGGATTTCTCGTCCGCAAAAAAGTGCCGCGCACGCGAGCCATCGCGATCGTGTTTGTGCTCGCGCTGGTGATTGTGGCTGGATTGCTCGCGAGCGTCGTGCCGCAACTCGTCGTTGAGGCGCGCGACCTTGCCGCCAAGACGAGCAGTTTCAAAACCGAGCTTCCTGACAAAGCCGGAAAACTTGCCGCCGAGCCGCCGAACTGGCTGCCCAAATCCCTCCTGCCCGCCCTGCGCGCCTACAGCGAAAGTGCGAAGTCCACAGTTACCAACTCTCCCGCGCCGACAGGCGTTGAAATTATCACCGAGACGAACCCGCCCATGGCCGCGCCCACGCTGCCGGCGTTGGGCGATTCCACCTCATTCAAATCCGTGGCCGATTATGCCACGAAGCTGCTGCCCAAGTTCGGTCAATGGCTCTCGCAGGTGATGGGCTTTGTCGGCTCGGTGTTCGGCGTGATTGCGGGATTGGCATTGGTTCCGATTTACGCGTTTTATTTTCTGCTGGAGAAACACGGCATCGCGGCGCGCTGGCGCAATTACCTGCCGGTGCAGGACTCGAAGTTCAAAGACGAACTCGCCTTCGTCATCGGCTCGATCAACGAATATCTCGTCGCGTTTTTCCGCGGGCAGGTGCTGGTGGCGATTTGCGACGGCGTGCTCTACACCATCGGCTTTCTCATCATCGGCCTGCCGTATGCCGTGCTCATCGGCGTGATGGCAACGTGCCTCACGATCATCCCGTTCCTCGGCGCCATCACGACGTGCGTGGTGTCGCTGGTGATTTCGCTCGTGGCCTTCGGCGACTGGCAACATCCGGCGCTCGTGCTGGCTGTGTTCGCCGTCGTGCAAACGCTCGAAGGCACGGTGATACAACCGAAGATCATGGGCCAGCGCGTGGGGCTGCATCCCGTGACCATCATCATCGCGCTCATGGTCGGCACGACACTGCTGGGCGGCATCCTTGGTGGCATCCTGGCAATTCCGTTCACGGCGGCGTTGCGGGTGATTATGTTTCGGTATGTGTGGAAGAAAAGAGAGACGTGATTCGTGCCGCGTGAACTGGCTCAGACGCCACTTGCGGAAAGTCGAAAACCGGCTTTAATTATGAGCGATGAAACTGCGATTGGACCTGCTGGAACACCTGACGGACCAGGACATTCTGGAGGAGGTTCTGGCGAACAATCACCGCTACAAACCCGAGCCACTTTTCTCAAAAACCGGAGTTGGGAGCTTGTCGTCGGCCTCAACCGAGGAGCGTGTGCAAGAGGAGGCGCGCAGCACGGCCAGAATTCAGAGAGCTATGCAGCGCTTGAAGCAGAGTGGCAGCGCCGTCAAGCAGAAGTCTCCACCCTCAACGAAACCATAGAATTCCTACGGCAATGTCACCGCCGCGCGCCGTTTCTCTTTTTCAACGGCAACACATTCGCTGACGTGGGGCGGACAATCGTTGACTTCGTTTTCGCTGAACTCCCTACGACCCGCCGGCGCGAAGTGATGTCTGCGGTGGCCCACTGCATCGCCGGTGTGCTCGATCACGAATCCATGACGCGGATCGTGGACGAACTGTCTGCTACGGCAGAGTTCCAACCAAGCGACCGCGTCAAAACATTGCGTGGTTCCATGTCTGGGACGATT
>Ga0315268_10003265_pt1 | contig 17922 bp, 15 predicted proteins | sample C1_top_MG_FD_204535 | JGI IMG/M metagenome (GOLD analysis project Ga0315268, IMG submission 204535) | Sediment microbial communities from Yellowstone Lake, YNP, Wyoming, USA - C1_top | ecosystem: Environmental > Aquatic > Freshwater > Lake > Sediment | place: USA: Wyoming | collected 2017-08-01
ATCCGCAAGCGGCAGCAAACCAATAGGGATGCCGTTCTCGCCACCGGCCCAAAGAAGTATTCCAATTCGTCGCAGAAAGTATCAACACGCGAGAAAACAAGCCGCCTAACAATCCGGTCATGACGCTGCTGAGCAGGATTACCTGAATGGCGGTCGAGGTGTACATTCTTACCTGCATCTCCCCGAAGTAGCTTGTATTGCCAATCACGGCACGCGCAATGAAACCGGCGAGCATGATGGCTGTGATGATCAATGAGTTGGCACGTGATTCAACTTCGCGGTTGAGTTCTTCGATAGCGAAGACGATTCCAGCTAAGGGCGTATTGAATGCTGCAGCAATTCCCGCCCCACCACCGACCACCAACAGATGGTTGCGCTTGATATGTGCTGCGCGCGGAAGATATCGGGATAGTGAGTCCATGATCGATGCACCGACCTGAACCGTCGGACCTTCACGCCCGAACGAGAATCCTGCACCAATGGCTGTCACCCCCAGCAAGACCTTGCCTACCGCCAGTCGCAGTGAAACGAGCGGCGGCCAGGTATCCTCGGGTCGACGTTCAAGTTCAGCCATCACCTGCGGAATTCCACTGCCGTTACTTCCGGGGAAATGCTTCTGCATCAGCCAGGCCGCGCCAAATCCCACCAATGGGGCCGTAATGAAGGGCAACCAAGGATGATCGACCAGGCCGCTTTGGAAAAGGTTTTGTGCCCACTCACTGAGTTCGGCAAACAGCACAGCGACAAGGCCGACCACCACGGCCCCGGACCAAAAGATAACGCGCGCAGTAATGTGGCGAAACAGGACGCGAATGCGGCGCCGCGATGAAATTCCTATTGCCAACATGTTAATCGCGTTGACCGAATGAAGCGTGCTGGATCATTCACATACACATGCCACTCAGCGTCTCTGAAACTGAAGCGAACGGGCACGGCTTCAAAGCGGGGACTCGGATCATCATCCAGACGTTGGGTGAGAAGTACCAAGTCAAATCCTCCCCTGGAGTTGCGATGCCAGCCCTTAAAAAAGGGAATGATCCTTTGACGAATGCCGCCGTCCATATGGCTCTGGCACTGTAAATGGATCGAATATCCGCGTTGGTCAAACAGGGCAATGAGAATGCTGAACGGTGAATCGAGACCGTTATTCATTACCGCGAGCATTTTTTGATCGGTGGAAATTGAAACCAGATCCGCTTCCGGGCGGACATACAAGGCCGCACCGTTTTCCGGATTCACCAGAAAGGCGCCAGGGGGATCGCGTCCAGAGAACGCGTCAACCTTGTGGTATCCCGACGTTCCAAGCGGTCCGGCATACACAAAGGTGGCGCCACTACCTTCTGTTTTGTAGCCGCCAGGGGCGTATCCATCGCGGAACTGAAAAGCCTTTCCTTTCGGCCGCCCGACTACCAATACTTTACCTTTGCGATTAGCCATATTGCGATGGGCTGAGAGCAGGGCTTTGTCAGATTTGCCGCCAATCGTCAAAACGTCGGCATCTCCTGCACGCCTGGCGTAGGCAGCAAGAATTCGGTCAGTGGCATCCATGCTGTTGTCCAGCGCTTCGAAAGTCACTTTTTTCGTCGTCGGGCGATGCGTCGAAATCATCGCTCTGGACAAATCTTCTGCCTTCGGGCTGATACTGGGCAACGCTGGTTGAGCCGCACCGGTCACTCCACCCACGAATAGCAGGAGCAGGATGCCTAAGGATTTGGCAGAGGACGGCTTCATTCTGGATTATCAAATGTTAGGCCCCGTCGGCAACGTAAGGATTGTTACGCCGTTCCTCGCCGAAGGTGGACATCGGGCCGTGGCCGGGGATGAACTCAAACTCATCGCCGAGCGGAAAGAGCTTGGCGCGGATGGCGTGGATCAAAGCGCCATGGTCGCCGCGCGGGAAGTCGGTGCGGCCGATCGAACCAGCGAATAGCACGTCACCGACGATGGCCAGTTTGCCTGGCTGGTCGATGAAGCAGATGTGTCCGGGCGTATGACCCGGCGTGTGCAGCACGTCGAGCGTCAGGCCGCCGACCGTCACCGTGTCGCCGTCTTCCAACCAGCGATCGGGGGTAAGGGCTGGCGTAGCGGGAAAACCGAACATGCGGCATTGCTCCGGCAATTGCTCGAGCCAAAAGGCGTCTTCACGCTGCGGGCCTTCAATGGGCACCTGCAAGTGCGCGGCCAGCGCCGCCGTACCGCCCACGTGATCGATATGGCCGTGGGTGAGCAAGAGCTTTTCGACCTTGAGCTGCTGCTCGGCAATGACTGCGAGGATGGCTTCGACGTCGCCGCCGGGGTCGACCACGGCTGCCTGGCGGGTAGCCGCATCCCAGAGAATGCTGCAGTTTTGGGCAAACGGGGTGACGGGAAGAATAAAGTATTCCACGATTAATGTGCCATGAACGCCAATCCCGCCAGCAGGATGCCGGCGAGGATGAACAGACCGATGATGATGCCCTTCCAGGGCGCACGCTTTTCGGCGTAGGGGTCGGTGAGCGCACGTTCGGCATTGGCGGGCAACGCGGCCAATTGCGTGAGGCTGGTGCCGAAGGGAATGTTGATGCGCGCCCGCGCATTCACCGCCCAGCCGTTGGCATCCAGTAACGGTCCGAGGTTGCGCGCCCGCAGCTTGAACCAGGCGACCACTACGGCTGGTCCGGAAACCAGCAACAGCAGACCGGCCAGCGCCAACGGCAGTTGCCACCAGACCAGACCGAGCAGGCCCGTCAGCATGGAGGCCACTGCGGTGCCGATCGCGCCGATGGCCAAGCCGATGGCGGCGAAGATGCCGGCAAACTTGCCGACATCGAAGGGCGTGGGCGGCGCTTTGGCAGAAGGGTCAATCTTGCTGCCGACACCGGCGGCGGCCGTGGCAAGCTTGCCATCGATCGCGCCCGCCTTGCTGGCGGCGAGTTTCTGCAACTGTTCGGCCACCAGGCGCGCCAGCTTTTTGTAGGGTGACCAGAAGGCCTGCCGCAGGCTGATCGGGTGATCGACGATCTTGGTGATCGTGGCATCCCAGTCTTTGCCTTGACGATCGTAGAACACGCCGTTGCGGCCGACCATCAACTGGTCGCTGTCACCCGCGGTAAAGGCGGCGGCGATGGTTTGCTTCTCTGCACCGCGCACGCAGTCGCAATAGACCAGGCAGAGGCGCGACAAGCCGGCGAGCGCGGCATGCTTGGCGGCATCATTCACGGCCACGGTGAGTTCGCAGGCGCGGCCGTCGAGATAAAGCGTGCCGATTTGGAACATCGCCGGCGCTTGGTGTGTGTAGAAATCCTTGAAGGCGACGAAGTTGTTGGCCAGCGTCATCAGGTCGCGGCAGTAGCGCGCCAGGCATTCCAGCGCCAGCACGCCATCGCCCATTTCGGTGGGGTCCGGCTTGGCTGCCTGCCAGGCAGCATAGGGCGCGAGCTGGTCTTTCAGGCTTTGCCACTCGGCAGCGCTGAGCCTGACGCGTTCACCGAGGAGCGGCGTGACAACTTTTTCGCGGAAGGTGGTCAGCGCCGTCGCCCAGGCGGGATTCACGCCAGTCACCAGCGGCAGCACCGCCGTCTCGCCAGCGCCGACTTTAGCGAGCGGCAGGGCGGCAATCGCTTCGCTTGTCGAAGCCAGCGCGGTCACCGCAAGCGCTTTCAGCGCCTCATCCGAGGCATTCAGCAGGTCGGCAGCGCGCGCGTCAAAGGCGACCAATGCGCAACGCGTAAAGAAATCATCCACCTTGGCGGCGACGGCCTGCAAGGCTGCATGCGCGGCGGCGGTATCGGCACCCAGCGCTTGCACTGCGCCACCCGAGGCTTCCCACGCCGCGACCGCCTTTTCGGCGAAGCGAGCCTGTGCGGCGCTGGCTTCGGCCACCGTGACGGCATCCGCACCGCTATCCGCCAACACCGCTCGGGCGGCAGCGGCGATGGCGGCACCCAGCTCATCGTCATCGCGAATCGCCGCCAGCGTCAGGCGGCCTCCAGCCAGTGCAGATGGTTCGACGAGGCGTTCGCCCGCCCAGCGCACGGCGGCAATCAATTCGGGCGCACGGACGTGGCCGTCGCTGTCGCTGTCGATCAGCGCCAGCGTACGGCGGTCGAATTCACTGCCGGCCACCGGGCAGGAAAGCGCGACCCAGAGCTTTTGGTCAAGCGCGCCGATGGCCAGCAAATCTTCAGGCGTTTCGATGCGCGGTTGATCGAAACCACCGGCGCGGAAGAAGCGCCATGCGTACGGTTTTTCTGCCATAGTGAGATCCTGACCAAAAAAGTGGAATGTTACCCCGCCAACAAATATTGACGAAGAGCGGAAGGGGTGCGTATCTTGTGGGTTCTAAGACGAATAATACAGGGGGGTAGCTGTGAGTACGAATAGTGGTGGTCCGTCGATTCTGCGCAATCTGCTGCTCTCCTATCTAGGCTTCGGCCTCGGGGTGGCGCTGGTTTTTCCCTTCTATGCCAACTTCTTCGTTGAATGGAAATCCGGCATGTTGCCGTGGTTTGTCGGCGGCTGCGTGGTCGCCGGCTTGTCGATCGGCGTCGCCAACTACTATCTGCTCAACACCATCCTGCTCACCAAGTTGCGGCGCATCGCCGAGGTGGCCAACCAAATTTCCAACAAGGATCTGACGCACAGTTGCGCGATGCAGAGTGCCGACACGATTGGTGAGATTGTCGATAGCTTTAATGCCATGTCGGCCAATTTGCGTGGCCTGATCGGCGAAACCCGGCGCTTGTCCGATGGCGTCAGCCGCGATTCACGCGACATCCACGAATTCGTCAATGGCGTTGCCGACCAATTGCGCGAACAGTCGCAGCGGGCCGAGGGGATTCGGGCTTCCGTCGACGAGATGGCCAACACCGTCGGCGACATTGCCCAGCACGCCAGCAGCACCGCCAACCGCGGGCGCAGCGCAGCAGAGCAAGCTGAGGCGGGCGGGCGCATTGTGCAGGCAACTATCGCCGGCATGGAAGAGATCAGCAACCGTGTCGGTGAGGCCGCACAGGCGGTTGAGGGCTTGCGCGCCCAGAGCCAGCAGATTGACGCGATCGTGCGCACCATCCACGACATCGCCGACCAGACTAACCTGTTGGCACTCAACGCGGCCATTGAAGCGGCACGCGCCGGCGAACAAGGGCGAGGGTTTGCCGTGGTGGCCGACGAAGTGCGCAAACTGGCTGAACGCACCACCACGGCCACCGGCGAAATCAGCGCGATGATTACCGCTATCCACGTCAATATCAACCAGACCGTCGATACGATTGGCAAAGGCGCACAGACCGCCGCCGCTGGCGTTGGCATGGCACGCGACGCGGGGGGTGCATTGAACGCAATCGTCGCCGGTTCAGGGGAGGTGACGCGCCTGATTGACGAAATCGCTCATGCAACCGACCGCCAGCAGACCAGCGTACGCGATGTGGGGCAGAACATCGCCCGCATCGTCGACTTGATCGACGGTATCCGCGATGCCGTCGGCGATTGCTCAGGACGCACCGACAAACTGGCCGGCGTGGCCGAAGAGTTGCACCGCAGCGTCGGCGAATTCAGGGTCGAAAAATAGACACCGTCACAACGCCACTCGCCGTTGATCGACTGGTCAAGGCCTATGACGGCAAACCAGCGGTTGCTGGCCTGTCATTTGCTCTCGAACGGGGTGAATGTTTTGGCCTGCTCGGCCCCAATGGCGCCGGCAAAACCACCACCTTACGCTGCTGCCTCGGCCTGACCGCACCCGACAGCGGCTCCATCGAATTGCTCGGCGAACCGGTGCCCTTACGTGGCCGCGAGGCCCGCGCGCGCGTCGGCGTGGTGCCGCAATTCGACAATCTCGACCCCGATTTCACCGTCGCCGAAAACCTGCTTGTGTATGCCCGCTACTTCGGCATCACGGCTCACGCGATGCGCGGTCGCATTCCCGAGCTGCTTGATTTCGCCGGACTGGCGGGCAAGGAAGATGTCGCCCTGCGCACCCTGTCGGGCGGCATGAAGCGGCGTCTCACGCTCGCTCGCGCACTGGTAAATGATCCCGACCTGCTGGTGCTTGACGAACCGACCACCGGTCTCGACCCGCAGGCACGCCACCTGATCTGGGACCGGCTGAAACGGTTACTCGCTGCAGGCAAGACGATTCTTCTGACAACGCATTTCATGGATGAAGCCGAGCGTCTCTGCAACCGCTTGGCGATCGTCGATAACGGTAAATTGATCGCCCTCGGATCACCGCGCACGCTGATCGCCGAACGCATCGAGCCACAGGTCGTCGAGGTTTATGGCGAAGACGCCGAAATTTGGGCACGCGATGCGGCCGCGGCCTTCACGCGACGCTGCGAGGTCAGCGGCGAAACCGCCTTCTGTTATGTCGAGGATGCCGCGCCCCTGCTGGCCCATCTGGCCACGCAGCCCCAACTCAAATCCTTGCACCGTCCGGCCAACCTGGAAGATGTCTTTCTCAAACTGACCGGACGCGAAATGCGCGACTGACGCAAGCACTCTTGAAGAATCAGAATACTGATGACAAGATCAGCTTAGCTGATGATATAGTGTTCTCACCCCGCACCGCACAGAGGAGAACCCCAACATGGAACACTTGGTACCGAAAGAAGCTGCCGCGTTTTTGCACGACAACCCCAAAGCCCTGTTCATCGACTGCCGCAGCGATATGGAATTTCTTTTCGTCGGTCATCCTGCCGGTGCCCTGCATGTGGCCTGGAACGACGGCCCGGACTGGGACATTAACCCCCACTTCGTCGGCGAAGTCAAAAAGCTTGCCGGCCATACGCATGACCGTCCCGTCGTGTTGATCTGCCGTAGCGGCAACCGCTCGGTGGATGCCGGCCTCGCCCTCGAAGCCGCCGACTTTACCCGCGTCTATAACGTCTTGCATGGCTTTGAAGGCGAACTCGATGACCACCATCATCGTGGCTCGGAAAATGGCTGGCGTTTTGACGGTCTGCCCTGGGAACAGTGTTAGGTCTTGCGCAGGCGCTGCGTGATCCCCAACGTTGGCGCAAGTGGGCCGGCGAAGCGTTCATTCTTGTTGCCATCGTCACCGCGGTAACGCTCTGGCAAAACCGCGGATTGCCTGAAGGTGCGGCGCCACCGCTCGTCGGGGTGCGCACCGATGGCAGCATCGTAAAAGTCGGCGTTGGCGAGACGGCAAGTCTGGTGGTGTTCTGGGCCACCTGGTGCCCCGTGTGCAAGGCCGAGGAAAGTAACATCGTCGCGATCGCGGAGGATTGGCCGGTATTGTCGGTGGCGATGCAGTCGGGCGATACGACAGCGGTCAGTCAGCATCTCCGGTCGCGCGGCATCGCTTTGCCCACTGTAGTCGATGACACGGGCGCCATCGCCGCCGCTTGGCGCGTACGCAGCGTGCCGGCACATTTCATTATCGATTCCGCCGGCAACGTGCGCTTCCGCGTTGTCGGCTATGCCACCACCTGGGGCTTGCGCGCCCGACTGTGGTGGGCAGAGCACTTCTCTTTGTCGCAATAACAACTACTTATTAGTGGTTAATTTCAGGCAAAAGTGCTATTTTGCCGGGTGAGCTTATCACCCTTAAAAGCCTTATGGATCAAGATCAAAAGACGCTAGAAGCGGCCCTACAGCGTTGCGCGGCTGAGCCGATCCATCTGGCCGGTGCGATACAGCCCTATGGCGTGCTCCTCGGCCTCGACGACACCATGGTGGTACGCATGGCCAGCGCCAACGCCGGGCGGATGTTTGGCCTATCAATCCATGCCATGCTCGATGTGCCGTTGGCCGAGTTGATCGGCGCCGGGCAGGTTGCCCAACTGAAATCCTTACCACTTGGCGGCGAGCAACGTCATTCGGTGTTAACGGTGCTGGATATCCCGCTGCACGGTACGCTCCGCCGTATCGCCGCGCAGGCACACCACAGCGATCAGCTGCTGATCCTCGAATTCGAACCCGCGCTGGCTGAAGGCGAGCACTATTTCGGCGATCTATTCACATCAATCCGCGATGCGCTGTGGCACTTCGACGCAGCGACCGATGTGCGCGAGTATGCGCACTTCATCGCCGCGCAGATGCAGCAACTGACGGGCTTTGATCGGGTGATGGTGTATCAATTCGATCATCGCTGGGACGGCGAAGTAATCGCCGAAGCACGCAACGACACTCTGCCCAGCCTGCTGGGCAACCATTTCCCCGCTACCGACATCCCGCCCCAGGCGCGCGCGCTCTACACCAAGAACCTGATCCGCGTGCTGATCGACACCGATGCCGTGCCTGAGCCACTGCTGCCCACCGTCAATCCGCTCACCCAACGGCCGCTCGATATGAGTTTTTCGGTGCTACGCGCGATGTCGCCCATTCATCTGGACTACATGCGCAACATGGGGACACGGGCCAGCATTACCTTGTCGCTGATCCAGGGCGGACGACTCTGGGGCATGATCGCCTGCCATAACGCCACGCCACGCAGCGTGCCCTTCCAGTTGCGCGAGCTATGCGAGTTCGTCGGCAAGACCGTGTCGATGCAACTCGGCAACATCGAGTCCGCCGTGCGTAGCGACTACATGAACCAGGTGCGCGAAACGCTGATGCTGCTGACCGGCATGCTGCGCGAAAACACCGATCTCGGCTACATCATCAAGCTGATGGAATCAGAAATCCTCGGCCTGGTGCGGGCTACCGGCGCGGTCATCTGTATCGGCAACCGTCGCTATTTCGCCGGTGCCACACCGGCAGAAGATGAGACATCGGCCTTGGCGGTCTGGGTCAAGGGGCGCATGCAGGGACAGAAGGTATTCTTTACCGAGAGTCTCGGCCCTGAGTTTGCTGCTGCGCGCTCATATGCCGACGTGGCCGCAGGTTTGCTTGCCGTGGCGCTCGACGATATTTTTGACAATTACATCCTGTGGTTCCGCCGCGAAGTCGTGCAAGACATCCCGTGGGCGGGCAATCCGGAAAAGGCCTTGGTGGTGGATGCGGCGGGGGCACGCATCGAGCCGCGCCACTCGTTTGAAGTCTGGCGCCAAACTGCGCGCGGCCGCTCGCTGCCCTGGAGTGGTATCGAGACCGACGCCGCCCACTCCTTGAGCCAAACGCTGGTCGAGGTGCTGACGCACAAGGCGTTGCGCATCACCGAGCAGAATTATCGTCTGCTCGCCGAGCTTTCCTCCGACGTCATCTCGCGCCACGATGCGCAGGGACGCTTCCTGTTTGTTTCGCCGGCATCTTTTGAAATGTTCGGCATCAAACCCGAGAATCTGGTCGGGCGCTTCCTGCCTGAGCTGTGCCATCCGGAAGACCAAGCCAGCGTCACCGCCTCCCTGGCAAAGGTGGCGCAGGAGAAACTACCCGATACGGTGCTCTATCGCTACATCGGCCCGACCACCCGGATGATCTGGATCGAATCGACCATCAAGCACGTTGGCCAAAGTGAGCGCGGCCGACCCGGCGAACTGGTGGTCAATTCACGCGACGTCACCGAACGCCAGGAATATCAGCAGGCGATCGATGAAATCCAGAAACGCAATTCGGCGATTCTCGAATCCGCCGGTGAGGGGGTGCTGGGCATCGACCGCGAAGGCCGCGTTACCTTCGCCAATGCGCGCGCTGGCGAGATTTTGGGGGTTGAACCCGCCATGATGGCAGGCAAGAACAGTCATGCGCTCTTCCACGCCACCCACCCCGGCCAGAGCATCTATCCGGTCGAGCAGTGCCCCATTCACCATGGTTTGCAGGAGCGTCGGGTAGTGCAGAGCTCCGATGACTATTTTACGCGACCGGATGGCAGCTACTTCCCGGTGGAATATATCGGCACGCCGATCATCACGGAAGGCAAAGTCGACGGCATGGTCATGGTATTTCGCGACATTACCGAGCGCCGCCTGATCGACGACAAGCTGCGTCAATCCGACACCGTGTTTGAAAATGCCGCCGAGTCGATCATGATGCTCGATGCCGACGGCAATATTACTGCCGTCAATCGCGCCTTCAGCGAGATTACCGGCTACGCACAAGAGGAAGTGATCGGCCAGAAGGCCAGCATTCTCAAGTCGGGTCATCACGCGCCAGAGTTTTACCGCGGCATGTGGCAACAAACTCGGGATACTGGCTTCTGGCGCGGCGAGATCTGGAACAAGCGCAAGAACGGCGAGATCTTCCTGCAGTGGGGCTCGGTAACGGCGGTGCGTGACGAAAAAGGCAAGTTGCGCAATTACGTGGCAGTATTCACCGACATCACCCAGATCAAGGAGGCCGAGGAAAAGTTGCAGTTTCTCGCCAGCCACGACCCATTGACTGGCCTGCCCAACCGCTCGCTACTCAACGATCGGCTACAACATGCCGTCCTGCAGGCCTCGACCAACCACAACCGACTGGCCCTCGCCTTCATCGACTTCGACCACTTCAAGACGATCAATGACACCCTCGGTCACTCCGCCGGCGATATCTTCCTGACGCAGGTGGCGAAGCGGCTCGCCACGGTGGTGCGCCGCGAGGATACGCTGGCGCGCTGGGGCGGCGATGAGTTCGTCATCGTGCTGGAGCAGACCGGTACGGCGCAGCAATTGGCCGAATGGGCCGAGCGGCTATTACGCACGCTGGCGCAACCGATCACGCTCGAAGGCCACGACCTCGTGCCCTCGGCATCGATGGGGCTGTGCCTCTACCCGGAGGATGGCGATACACCGGCACGCTTGATCCAGGCAGCCGATTCCGCCATGTATCGCGCGAAGCACCTCGGACGCAACCGTTTTGAATTCTTTACCCACCAACTTACCGAAGATGCCGAGCGGCGCTTTCAAATGGGTTGGGAAATCCGCCGCGCCATTGCCACCGACGAACTGCTACTGTATTACCAGCCGCAATGCGCCGCCAGGGATGGCCATTTGGTCGGCTTCGAGGCTTTGGTACGTTGGCGCCATCCCGAGCGCGGTCTGATCGCGCCGATCGAATTCTTGCCGCTGGCTGACGAACTTGGGCTCCTCGCCGATATCGGCGACTGGGTGCTGCGCGCCGCCTGCCAGCAGGTCGTGGCATGGGGAAATGCCCTGCCTGCCGGCGTGCGTGTTTCCGTGAATGTCGCCCCGGTGCAGTTATCCGCACCCTTCGTGCAAAAAGTGCAGCGCATATTGGCCGAAACTGGCGCACCCGTGCAGCGCCTCGAACTGGAAATTACCGAAGGGGCGATGGAACGGCGCGAGGACGCGCGCAAAGTACTGGAGGAACTACGCGCACTGGGCTTTACGCTATCGATCGACGATTTCGGCACCGGCTATTCATCGCTGGCACATTTACGTCATTTCCCCATCGACTGCCTGAAGATCGACAAGTCCTTCATCGACGGACTGCCCGGCAACGACAGTGATCTAGCCATCGTGCGCACCATCCTGGCACTGGGCACCAGCCTGAAACTCGAAGTGGTAGCCGAGGGAGTCGAGACAGCGGCGCAGCGCGATCTGCTCGTCAACTTGGGCGTACAGACAATTCAGGGGTACTTTTTCAGTCGGCCGTTACCGGCAGAAGCGGTGTTGGGCTTCGGCAGATAGATCGGCAGAGCATGCCGCCTCGTCAGTGGCGCCGGCGTTGCGGGGCGCCATTGGCACCGGGCACGGAGGGTGTGCGACCTTCGATATGGCGGAAATTGATGCGTCCCTTGGTCAGATCGTAGGGAGAAAGTTCGAGGGAAACCTTGTCGCCCGCGAGAATGCGAATGTGGTGCTTGCGCATCTTGCCTGCGCTGTAGGCCACTAGATTGTGACCATTATCCAATGTGACGCGATAGCGCGAGTCAGGCAGCACTTCCATCACCACGCCGTTCATTTCAATGAGTTCTTCCTTTGCCATCAGCATTCCTCCTGAGGAATCCAAAAAAGAAAAAGCCCGGCATCAGCCGGGCTTTTCCGGTCGAGCGGTTGAGCGGTCAAACTGGCGGCATGGCGTTACCGCCATGTCGGGTTTGCTCGTTCAGTCCGCCGCGCGGATGTTCGATGCCTGCTGACCCTTGGGACCAGTGGTGATGTCGAAGCTAACGCGCTGACCTTCCTTGAGGGTCTTGAAACCCTGGCTTTGGATCGCGGAGAAATGCGCGAAGAGATCTTCGCCGCCATTTTCCGGCGTGATGAAACCAAAACCCTTAGAGTCGTTGAACCACTTCACAGTACCTGTTGCCATGTCTTGAATATCCTGAAAAAAACTAACAAAGGGGCAAAGCCCCGGAATGGGACGACAGTCAAGACGGCGGGGTGATGAAGGGTGAAATACCGCGGGAACAACATTAGCCTGCGGGTACTGAGCCGAACAACAATAGCACTACTTGAAAATCGCTGGCGCATACTATGCACTGGATTTTTGAATAACGCAATGAAAATATTATCAACAAGCATGTGCCGGAAAAAATAGTGCATGAGGGATGCAACGCGATTCAGCTAGCATGCTCACCTTTGAATCTTCGCGACTGGGACAAATATGCATACCAACCTGCGTTTGACCGCCCTCTACGGTCTGACCATCTTCCTGAGCGCTTTCCTGCTGTTTCAGGTGCAGCCGCTGATCGGCAAGATGATCCTGCCCTGGTTCGGCGGTTCTGCGTCGGTATGGACAACCTGCATGCTGTTCTTCCAGATGCTCCTGTTGCTGGGCTACCTGTATTCGCATTGGGTAGTGCGCTTCCTCTCCCCGTCGCGCCAGAGCCTGCTGCACATCACGCTACTGGTTGCCAGCCTGTTGCTGCTGCCCCTGAGCCCAAGCGATGACTGGCGGCCGACAGGCGCGGAAAATCCGACCGGCCGCATCCTCGCCCTGCTGGCGGCGACCATCGGGCTGCCCTATTTTGTGTTGTCCACGACGGGGCCGTTGATCCAGGCCTGGTTCGCCCGCGAACGTCCCGGCGCCGTACCTTATCGACTGTTCGCCCTCTCCAATTTCGGTTCACTGCTGGCGCTGCTGGCCTACCCGGTCGCCGTCGAGCCCTGGTTGCCGACCCGTTGGCAATCGAATGTCTGGTCCGCGCTGTTCGTCGGCTTCGCGCTGTTATGTGGCTTGCTTGCCTGGCACGGTCGGCAGGGCAAGGCTGGGCAGGTCAGCACACATGCCGTTGAGCATCCAGCGCCCGGCCTGCGCAGCCGGCTGACCTGGGTTGCCCTCGCTGCCTGCCCCTCCATCCTGCTGGTGGCCGACACAAGCTACCTGACCGAAAACATTGCACCGATCCCGCTGCTCTGGGTCGTGCCCCTCGCCCTTTACCTGCTGTCGTTCATTTTCAGTTTCGAACGCAAGGGTTGGTACCAGCGGCGCATATTCCTACCCCTGCTGGCCATTGGCCTGTGCGCCTTGGCCTACCTGCCAACGCTCGGCGTATCCGCCCTGCCGCTACTGCTGGTGACCGGCATCAATCTGACATCCTTCTTCGTCGCCTGCATGGTCTGCCATGGCGAACTGTCGCGCATGCAGCCGCACCCTGCGCACCTGACCAGCTATTACCTGATGCTGGCCACTGGCGGCGCCATCGGCGGCCTCTTTGTCGGCGTGCTCGCGCCCTACGCATTCAACAGCAACTACGAACTCTCGATCGGCCTGGTGGCAACGGCCATGGTGGCCTCGCTGGTGGTCATCGGCGGCCACACCTTTTCCAGTCAGCGGCGGCAAATGCTGGGCTGGGGCGCGGCAGTTACGCTGACGCTGCTCATCGCCGGCATTCGCGTCGCCGATCACATGGAAGAACTCGACGAAGCCAAACTGATCTCGCGCAATTTCTACGGCACCCTGCGCGTGTTCGCCAACGATAAGGACGTGCCCGCTTACCGGACCATGATGCACGGCCAGATTGTGCATGGCCGGCAGTTTTCGGTCGGTGACCAGCAGGACGAACCAACCACCTACTACGGCCGCGAGGGTGGCGCGGGGCGGGCGCTGCTGGTGAAGGCCGAACAGGGGCCGCTACGCGTCGGTGTCATCGGCCTCGGCGTCGGCACGCTGGCTGCCTATGGGCGGAGCGGCGACAACTACCGGTTTTACGAGATCGATCCGGGCGTGATCGACCTGGCACGTAGCCACTTCAGCTTCCTGTCACGCACCCGCGCCCAGACCGAAATGGTGCTCGGCGACGCCCGCCTCTCGCTGGATCGCGAGCCGTCGCAGCATTTCGACGTGCTGATTGCCGACGCTTTTTCCGGTGATGCCGTGCCCATCCACCTGCTCACGCGCGAAGCCTTTGCCACCTACTTCAAGCACCTCAAGGCAGATGGCGTGCTGGCGATCCATGTCACCAACCGTTTCCTCGATTTGCCACCGGTGGTGAAGACTGCCGCAGAAAGCTTCGGCTGGCAGGCGCGCATCGTCTCCGTCGATAGCGATGACGACCAACTGATCTATCGTTCCTCATGGGTGCTGGTCAGCGCCGACCCGCACTTCTTTGCCCATCCCCGCTTGCGCGATGTCGCCGCCGAGATCAGCGCCCCAGCGAATTTCCGCATCTGGCGCGATGACTACAGCAGCGTATTCGCCGTATTGAAGTAACGCCGTCCTGCCAGCACCGACTTTCGCGCCTATCCGCCCAGCCCACGCCGGTACTGGATGGCCTCGGCGACATGCGGGCCGCGAATGATGTGTTCGCCCGCTAAATCGGCAATGGTGCGCGCGACTTTCAAAATACGGTGATAGGCACGCGCCGAAAGATCGAGCCGCGTCAGCGCCTGCTTGAGCAGCGCTGCACCCGCGCAATCGGGCAGGCAATGCAGTTCGACTTCATCCGGCCCCAACGCGGCATTCGGCTTGCCCTGGCGCTCGATCTGGCGTTCCCGCGCGGCCATCGTCCGAATCCGCACGGCGGCGGAAGGCTCACCCGCCGCGCGCCCGGTGATTTCAGCTTCGGTGACAGCGGGCACATCGATCATCAGATCAATGCGGTCGAGCAAGGGTCCGGAGAGCTTGCCGCGATAGCGCACCACCTGATCGGGCGTACAACGGCACTTGCCGCTGCTGTGCCCTAACCAGCCGCAAGGACAGGGATTCATCGCCGCCACGAGCTGAAAGCGGGCGGGGAAATCGGCGCGTCGCGCTGCCCGCGAGACACGAATTTGGCCGGTTTCGAGTGGCTCGCGCAAGGCCTCCAGCACACGACGCTCGAACTCCGGCAACTCATCGAGAAACAACACCCCATGATGGGCGAGCGAAATCTCGCCGGGACGCGGCACGCCGCCACCGCCCACCAATGCCGGTGCGGATGCTGAATGATGTGGCGCTTGAAAGGGCCGTTGCGCCCAACGCTCCGCAGAAAAACTACCGGCCAGCGAGTGCACCGCCGCACTTTCGAGCGCCTCGGTTTCGGTCATCGGCGGCAACAAGCCCGGCAGGCGCTGCGCCAGCATCGACTTGCCCGAGCCGGGCGGACCGCTCATTAACAGGCTGTGGCCACCGGCGGCCGCCACTTCGAGGGCGCGCTTGGCTTGCGCCTGGCCTTTCACTTCGGCGAGATCCGGCACACGCAGGGCGGCAACCACGACTTTCGGCACATGTGGCGCAAGCGGCGCTGTGCCCGTCAAGTGCGCGCAAACCTCGAGCAAGCTGCTGGCTGGCAGGATGGTGGCGCGCGCCACCAACGCGGCTTCATCGGCACTCGCTGCCGGCAACACAAACGCCCGCCCCACACTGAATGCCGACAGACACATCGCAAGCGTGCCACGGACCGGGCGCAACTCGCCCGACAGCGAGAGTTCGCCGGCGAATTCGTGGCTATCAAGCGTGGGCGCCTTGATCTGTCCCGAGGCGATGAGGATACCGAGTGCGATCGGCAAATCGAAGCGGCCCGATTCCTTGGGCAGATCGGCCGGCGCAAGATTCACGGTGATGCGCTTGCTGGGAAAATCGAAGCCGCTGTTTTGTATTGCCGCGCGCACCCGCTCGCGTGCTTCCTTGACTTCGGTCTCGGGCAAACCGACCAAAGTGAAACTTGGTAAACCATTGGCCAGATGCACCTCGACGGCCACTTCGGGTGCGGCGAGGCCGGCCAGTGCGCGACTTTTCAGAACGGCGAGTGACATCGAGGAAAGTCGGCGCTGGCGGGACGGCAGATTGGCGCTTTACGGCTTGCGTTGCGCTTCAATTTCGGCGAGTCGCGCTTCCAGCGCCGCCAAGCGTGTTTGGGCATGCGCCAGCAGATTCTTTTGAACCTCGAAATCCTCACGGGTGACGAGATCAAGCTTGGCGAACTGCGCCGTCAGCATGGCGCGCAGGTTCTTTTCAACGTCGGCAAGAGGGGTGGCCGCGAGCGTAGCGGAAATCTGGGCGCTGATGGTTTCGAACAGTTTGGAGTCGAGCATGGTTGCATGATGTTTGATTGGGAAGCTGAGTGTAGCACCGGCAATGCCGCCCTCCGGCGAATGCTGCATCACGGCACAAATGGCACCTTCATGGTGCATAAGCCGCACCTAATGAATCAAAGCAGTGCATCGCGCCGCAGCGGCCCCTCATCGATGAAATCACTAAATGAATCTATCTAACTGAATATTAACGATATATAACTCTGGCACATAAAGTGCAAAGCGTATCTCGCAAAGCTTTCCTTTTCTGCAACCCACTTTGGAGATTTTCATGAACAAAAAAATGATCGCCCTCGCAGTTGCCGGCGCTGTTGCCCTCCCGGGCGTCGTGATGGCCGAAGAGGCTGCGCCCCCCCCGCCACTAACCTTCAACGTTGGCGTCGTTTCCGATTACCTGTTCCGTGGCATTAGCCAGACCCATGGCAACCCCGCTTTGCAGGGCGGTGTTGATTACGCGTTTTCAAATGGCCTCTACGTCGGCGCCTGGGCCTCGAACATCAATTGGGTGAAGGATTTCCTCGGCAGCGGCAGCACCGAAATTGACGTCTATGGTGGCTACAAGGGAGCCATCACCGAGGACCTCGGCTACGACGTCGGCTACATCACTTACAACTATCCGGGCAAAGGTAGTGCTTCCGCACTTCTGGCAAATCCGAATACCCAGGAAGTCTACGTTGGGCTGAGCTACAAGTGGCTTTCTGCCAAGTACTCCCATGCTACCTCCAGCCATTTCGTTGGGTGGTATGGTGGTTCTGCCCTCGATCAAAACACTCGCGGTTCCAACTATCTCGAGTTGAACGCTAACTATGACATGGGTGACGGCTGGACGCTGATCGGTCATGTGGGCCACCAGAAGGTCAAGAACTCCGTATCCATCCCGGCTATATACGACGCGAGCTATAGCGACTGGAAGATCGGCGTATCCAAGGATGTCGGTTTTGGTGTCATTGGCTTGGCTTATTCGGATACAAACGCCAGTGGTTCTTGTGGCAATCCGTTCCCGGCAGCAGGCGCATCCTCCTACTGCTGGGGTACCGACAAGAGTTCCCAGAACTACAAAGATGTAGCAAAGGGTGTTGCCCTCCTGTCCTTCACCAAAACTTTCTAATCTGCCTCTCACAAAGGAGCCATCATGAAACTTGTAACCGCCATCATCAAGCCGTTCAAGCTTGACGAGGTGCGTGAAGCCCTCGCCGCCGTTGGCGTGCAGGGCATCACCGTCACCGAGGTCAAGGGCTTCGGCCGGCAGAAAGGGCACACGGAGCTTTACCGTGGCGCCGAATATGTCGTCGATTTTCTACCCAAGGTCAAGATCGAGGCCGCCATCAAGTCCGAACTCCTCGATCAGACCATCGAAGCCATCGAAAAGTCGGCCAGCACCGGCAAAATCGGCGACGGCAAGATCTTCGTCTATGACCTGGAACAGGTCGTCCGCATCCGTACCGGCGAAACCGGCACGGACGCGCTGTAAAGGAGAACTCTCATGGAAAATGTTCCTGCAGTCCTGCTCATTGCCAACAAGGGCGACACGGCGTGGATGATGATCGCCACCGTGCTGGTCATCCTCATGACCATTCCTGGTCTGGCGCTGTTCTACGGCGGCCTGGTGCGCGCCAAGAACATGCTCTCGGTACTGATGCAGGTG
>Ga0315268_10003266_pt1 | contig 17921 bp, 12 predicted proteins | sample C1_top_MG_FD_204535 | JGI IMG/M metagenome (GOLD analysis project Ga0315268, IMG submission 204535) | Sediment microbial communities from Yellowstone Lake, YNP, Wyoming, USA - C1_top | ecosystem: Environmental > Aquatic > Freshwater > Lake > Sediment | place: USA: Wyoming | collected 2017-08-01
ATTCTATCAGAATACAACCTCTGTACCTGGCAAGTATCTAATTAATTCTAGTCGCGCAAAGCGTGCTGGATTAGACGATAAGACTTTGCTCTCTGACTTCCTCAAGGCTGTGGTAGGTGAGATTGCGGTAACATTCGTTAGTGCATTTAAGGTTACAAATCAGGGAGTTGCTTTAGACAAGGTTCCTGGTGTTGGAGAAGTTCAACTCCAATATATGGAGAATCCTTCTGGTCTGTCTTCATTCTCAACTATGAATTCTAGTAGAATAAAAACTCTCATTGAGAGAATGAATGACGATGAGATTAGAGACTGCGTCAATGATGCCGTGGCTCAGGCGGCTGTTTGGTCTAAGGGTAATGGCGGATATACCTATGAAGTGTATGTGAGAGCGGAGTCTATTGACACCGATACGATGGTAATGAAGTATAAATTCGTGACGGGTACAAAGAGATAAGGTATGGATTTTGACGACAAACTCTTACACTATTTGCTTATTTTTGGTGGAATGACACTAGCTTCTGTTTTACATAAAGCAGCAGATGCTTTAGGGTGGGACTTAGTAAAGTTTTTGAAGAAGCAATTCAAAAGGCTTAAAAAGGAAGTTTAATGTCGCGCTTATTTGAACTTAGAAAATCACAAGAGAAAACTTCAAGTGATTACCAAGTAGGCGGAGTTGTTTGTCCCGATTGTCCTCAAGAAATTAAACATCCTCTTGCTCGTCATAAGATGTATCGCCATTTATTAGATCATGGTTGGAATCACTTAGACGCGCTAGAACTAGCGAATAAGATCCCTTCTCCTAAGCATGCTAACTATTGTGTGGCTTGTCAAAAGGTCGCTGAAGCATGGAGCATAAGTGAGTCTGTACCTAATGAAAACAGTAATGAAAAAGTAAATGAAGCTCTGAGACGTCATCAAGCTGCTCAGTTTTCTTACGAATGGGATAAACGAGTTTCTTGGGGGAGACGCGGGTTATTGAGAATTTCTGGAGATCGAAAACTCCCCTTAGATAAGAAAAAGTGGTCAGAATTAAATGCTTCAGAAAAGAAGTATGTTTTGGCACGATTTAAAGAAGTCACCGCCACCGATTTTAATCACAAAGAGGCGATGCTCATCATAGGTTCTGAAATTTCTATAACTTTAAACAAAGCAGTAGAAATCTTAGGAAAGAATGGCATACCAACTTTAGTGATTGGGGGGGCTGCTGTTCAGGAATTAGGATATCCACGCTATACTAACGATGTGGACTTAGTTGTTCCTAATCCTAAAAAAGCAGAAGAAATTCTTTTAAAAGAAGGTTTTATACGTGGTAAAGCTCCTCTGACTGTTATCTTACCTGACATTGGTAAAGATGTAGATCTGATACAAGCGGGAGAGAAAATGAATTCATCTCGCGTCCCTACTCCTATTCCTACGGAAGTGGTGATTAGTCCAAAATTCTGTGATTTAGAAACTCTTATTGATTTGAAATTAGGATCTTATGTGGCGTCTCAATCTGTTGGATCTTCTAAAAGAAATCAAGACAGAACAGACGTAGAAATCTTGACTGAGAATAATAGACTTCCAAGAGAATTTTTATCTGGCAAAATCAATAAGAATTGGTATGAACAGCTTTGGGATATTCTTAATAAATCTAACACCACCAAATTGTCTTCAAAAGAAATATCTGCTCGTATAAAAGAGATATTTGCTCCCGATTCTCTTGACAAAGTTATTTTGGCTTCTTTTGACAAAGAAGCAGGCCCACTAAATAAAGCCTTGCTTCCTGCTGCCCTCATGTTAGGATTAGGGGCACCCTCTAGCGCACCTACTCCCCCACCAAAACCTACTTCCGCGCTTATTGTTAAGAAACAAGACGCCGTGCCTACGAATGAATCACTAGATAGACTTGTGGCTGCTATTGCCCGTGCTGAAGGTGCTAAACCAGAGTTACATAATCCTGGTAACATTGTGGACTTCAACACAGGAAAAATTAAGAAATTTGAAACCGATGAGGAAGGTGAAGAAGCTCTAAGAAAACAACTTCATCGAATTTCTGAAGGTATTAATCCAAATTTTGAGCCTGGCATTAGCTTGCGAGATGCAGGATTAATCTACAGCAATGGAGACCCTAATTGGGCGAAGAATGTTTCTAAAATGATGGGCGTTCATCAGGACGTTATGTTTGCTGATTTAGTGAAGGGAATTTGGGGTGTGGACAAGAAAAAACACAAGAAACATTTTCAATCTAAATTCTTAACAGCTGGTTCTATAGGTAATGATCCTTTCCCCGATGGAGCGGTGGATTTCTTTGACGCTGTTCGAGATCCTCACAGTGTAAGACCCACACCAAAAGATAGATTAGTGAAATTGAAGAAGCGAACTGATCCAGATAATTTAAAGAAACAAAAATCTATTGATCAAACCTTTACAACTGTGAATATGCCAGGTATTCCTGTTGGCGCGGCGGGTAAACGTCGTCCCCGCATTCTTCCGAGATACAAGATCATCCCTTCATGCCAGGTCTAAAAGAAATCAGTGTTAAGGTAGCTCATTTTGGACCAAGACTGAGCCGCAAATATCCTGACTCTGCTGATGGCGCGATTAGAATGCTAAAGCATGAATCTACCCTTGATGTAAGGGATGCTATGGCACGACCAGATCCATCAGTTCAGGGTGTTTGGTTGGTATATCTTTAGGTATTATTTACCTAATGTAATAAAATTTACCCCTTTTATAGAATCAGCAGTAGACTATAAAAGGAGAACCCTTATCTAGGGGGTTACATCTAAGGAGAACACATTTGAATATCAATCGTAGTATCTTTCGTATCTCTATGCTGATTCTTGCTCTTGCTTTCACTGTCGGAACAGCTATAGAAGTTATAGCCAAGCAGAAACACCAGGCGCTCGTTGAAGCCACACGCAAATCCGCAGTGGAACTCCAAGTCCCCGCGCTGAAGGAGGTTTTTTCTCATGCACAAATCAATTCTTTTCCTGATTTATCTAGGCGTTTGTTTTTGGCCGATAGGCGCGCTGGCGCAGAGCAATCCTAAGCCAGTCGTTTTTATTGCCGGCGAGGGCAATGTCAGCGTCGAATCTCTTGGAGTGGGCGCAGCGGGAGCGGGGTATTCGTCGGTGATTCTGGGCGGTGCGTCGCACAAGGCGATCAACAAGCACGATCAGACTATGGAGATGGCACAGAATTTACTGAAAGACTGCCCCACCATTCAGATTACGCTCGATGGCCAATCCGCGTTGGATTACTTTGTAAATTTGAATCGCGAGGGGCATCCCACCGCGTTTGGTTGCGGACCGTCCGGTTTCAAAATGGGTCGAGATCACCGTCCAGGCCCAGGACCCGAACGGAAATGTTCTCTGGACCGAAACTGCGAGCGATGGGGGCTGGGGACATTTGGGCGAGCGGCCCCTAAGAAGTGACGGATCGGGAGGAAGTATGCATTCGATGGTCCATCTCGCAATTGTTCTGATTGTCCTCCTGCTGTATTTTTTGCCGATGGCGGTGGCCAGCGACCGGCGCCATCGGTCGTTCTGGGGAATCGCAGTGGTCAATTTCTTTTTAGGCTGGACATTTCTGGGCTGGGTGATTGCGCTGGCCTGGGCGGCGAACAGTAACGTGGAATCCAAAACCACGAATAGCACGGAATAATCCCCTAAATTAGGGAATTATATAGATGACTCCCTAATAGAGGTCCCATTATTTTAATGGATTGTCGATTATCGACCGTATTAGTGAAGCGTGTTCCTCATTGTAGTCGTCATTAATCGAAGTATATTTTAACTCGTAGATTTCATTTTAATTCTCCTTTTAGGTATTCGCTTGGCCTCATCGGTGAGCGCAAAACACTCAGACGCTGAGGTTATCATGTACTTGGCTGGATATTTGGATCCTTTTGGTCGCAAGCGTGAGAATAACGACTTTGAAGTGGTAGATTAACGCTAATTCCCTCACTTTCCTCCCCCTATATGAGGGATCATGTCACAAAGCCAAAAATTTAGCCCTAAATCTCAGGCTTCTCTATTAGGTAAACTTGTCGATCAATCTATTGGCGAGACAGTTAGCATATTAAATGCCCTAGACTTTGTGGAGTCTCCCCAGGGATTTAATCTTGTAATGTCACCTTTACAGCGTTTATGTATTCGCTGTTTCTTTGGCATACCTTTTGACTATCGCCCGGAAATGCCTGGGCACCCAAAAGCAGTGGTTTGGAACAAGTTTCGTGATCAAATTCTATATGAATTTGACGATGAAGCACAGTTATTAAACTACTTTTACGAAGAGGGTCGTTGTAACATAGCCGATTGGCAGGATATCCCCGAATATGGGTTTAATGAGGCGGCGTTATTTGCAGGCCGCCGTGGTGGAAAAGCTCTCAGTGTTGAAGAAGTAGTCCCTACGCCCTCTGGCTTCAAACGGATGGGTGATTTAGAAATGGGTGACACAATACTTTCTCCTAATGGTAAAGCTATCAAGGTAAAGGAAGCCTTTGCTCCGTTTTGGTCAAAGGTTTATAGGGTTAGTTTTGACGATGGAACTTACACCTTAGCACATCCTGAACATCTTTGGAAGACCTTTACAATGTTAGATCGTCGTAATCTCCGCATGCCTATCACTAAAACTCAACGTGGAAAGGGAGCGAAGCGGGGCCGGGCGAATTTCATAGACCGTTCCGGTATTACAGGGACGGTTAGGACCACGGAAGAAATTAAATCTACATTGATGCATGGCAAAGATCGCAATCACACCATCCGAATCACCGCTCCCGTTGAGTTTGAAGAAAAGCAGTTACCCCTGGATCCTTATTGCTTGGGGGTGTGGCTAGGGGATGGTAGCAAGTGTGATGGTTACATCTACAGCCACCCCGATGATGCCCCAGAAATTCTAAAGCATTTCACCGCAGCAGGTTTCAAATGGAAGCAGGGAAAGCACGCTAAGAACTTTTCCTGGAGCATATTCGGCCTCCCGTTGCGAAAAATGAAACTTTGGAAAAACAAGCACATTCCTGAGGACTACCTATACGCTTCCACTGAACAGCGGTTAGCCTTGCTACAGGGGTTGATGGATACAGATGGATACTGTGCAGAAGACGGGCAGTGTGAATTTGCTAACACCAATCGTAACTTGTCTGAGGGCGCGTACCACCTAGCCGCTTCGCTTGGGTTAAAACCCTACTGGAAAGAGGGCCGAGCTACTTTATATGGTAAAGACTGTGGTGCCTACTACTCTGTTTTATGGACGGCTACTTTACCTGTTTTTCGTCTTAAACGAAAATTGGCGAGTGTGCCAAAAAAAGTGCGTGATTTGCAGAATTATCGTACGATTACAGAGGTGGAGTACGCTGGCGAGACGCTAGTCCGCTGTATCGCGGTAGACACTCCTGACGGTCTGTTTTTGTTTGGGAAGAACTTCAACGTCACCCACAATTCGGAATTGGTATCGGCCATTGGAGGATATGCTCTCTATCGTCTACTCAATATTCGTTCTCCTCAAGAACATTATGGTTTAATGCCGGGTTCACCTATTGACTTCACATTCATGGCTCAAGACGATGAAGGTAGCAACCGTCTCTATGATAAACTCCGTGAACGTGTAAATCATTCACCATTCTTTTCTCCCTACATCCGAGTCAATTCAAATAGCGAAATGGCTTTTGTAAGCGAAGCAGACCGCCAGAAACGTGATATTACTCCTACAATTAGAGTAGCTTCCTATCCCTGTACGACTAACGCACTTCGCGGACCTTCTTCACTATTCTTGGCTTTGGATGAATTTGCTCATTTTCGAGCGGCTAAGGGTTCAAGTTCTGACGAAATATATGAGTCGGCAACCCCGGCTACGGCCCGTTTTAAGGCCGATGCTGGTAAGGGACGTAGAGAGTCTCTTATCTTGTCTATCTCTTCTCCCTGGCAACGTGTAGGTAAGATGTATGAGCTACACAAGCTCGCTTTGGAGAGAGGAATTTCATCGGGCATCTTTACACTACGTTGCTCTACAGCTGAAATGTGGCCCGATGCTGACTCTCCATTTCTTCATCAGAAATATGCTACATCTTCTATCACTTGGCGGGCGGAATATGGAGGAGAGTTCCTAGATTCTTCTGAAACTTATGTTAAGAGTGCACAACTTAATGTATGCGTAGATGAAGAGCGTATGAATACCATTCAGTTTGATCCCATCCAAATGCTAGGACGTCAGTATTTCTGGGGACTGGACTTGGGTATGCTACATGATGGTACTGCTCTTGCCATAGGTCATCTTGAATTTAGAAACAATGTTGGCATAGAATTAGTGTATGACTATGTGGATAGGATGATGGTAGGAGAGAAATTTGAGGGACCAGGTGTAGAAGACATAGGCTTAGGAGGGGACAAGTATGTCAACTATACCGAACTTCCTCTCTTAGACATTGTTTCCTGGCTTAAAGCCATGCACAATATAATGCCCTGCTTTAAAGGAGTAACGGACCAACACGGTGGAACTATGTTGGTTCAGTTGCTACAGATTAACGGGATAGAAGGTATGGAGCTTGTGCATTTAACTCCAGCTATAAATTCTACAATGTACTTTTCTCTTAAAGGATACATTGATAACGGACGAACAAGATTTCCGAATGTCCCTAAATTCTTGAGTGAAATTAAACAAGTAGAAGCAACTGTGGCTAGTAAGTATATGCTTCGTGTAAAAGCTCCTGAAGAAAAGGGTTCTCATGACGATATGTGTGACGCCGTAGCACTTGTGGCTTGGCAGGTGAGTGAGTATCTCCAGGGAGAAGGTCGTTTGGTGATGGACCCCACAGGATTAAGTTTTGCTATGCAAGAACGTCAAGCTCATCCACCGGGTATGATAACGGATGTCTCTGGAATACCAATGCGGGATATTAAATTACTTGAACGTCAGCGTAAGATACAACAGAATGTAGTACTTCCAGGAGTTTCGGTGACACGGAATCCTTTCCATCGTCGGGGTCGCTAATAGATTAGTTTCTGGTATTTTGACATAGTTGAAATAAAGAATTTATCTGGTGTACTTAACAGGTGAAGTTTTTATAATGATGTACTAGAAACTTAATTCATATGGGGCTAATTGATGAGCATGAGCAGCGACCTTTCTTGGATACCTCAACAAAGTATCTATTATGTAGCAAGTGCACTCCTAACCATCCTTGTGGGAGCAGGAGGGTATGTGATTAAGAGCTTTAAACGGGACTGGGATGGTGCGATAGGAAAGCTGGATACCATAGAAAACATCATTCATATCCAAGCAGAAAATCACCTACAAACCATTCAAGCTGAAGTAGTAAAACACACTACCATTTTAGAAACTATGCGGGATGATCAAAGAGAACTCCTAGGAAGTATTAAAACGGATCAGAGAGAACTCCTAGGAAGTATTAAAACGGATCAGAGAGAACTCCTAGGAGAACTTCTCTGTCAGTTGAGAACTGAGATTGCTGAAACCAATGGTTACCTCAAAGCTGTAGTAGATCTAAACAAAAATATCACTTCTTAAAATTTTACTAGCTTTCTTCAAAAATAGGCGTAGAGTACTGTTTTGACTTGACAGGTACTTTAGTTCCTTATTCCTGTCACAATTAAAGCATTTTGTTGTTATGCCGTATTAGGCGTATACAGCAGCAGTCACTATGATGGTTTATGGGGGCGTATGCTTTCACCGAGTGCTGGTTGCGTTATCTTTCCTGGATCAAAAGAAGTTTATAAACTCAAGCCCAACAAACATAACTTGCGTATCTCTCTTGGAGGACAAGTAGAGGAAGTAGGACAAGTTGTGTTGGCTTATATTCCTACTGATAAGGAGGAAGAATATGTCCTGGAACAAGACGTATATCCGGGAAAGAAGATTTCTAGAAACTCTTGGAACGCTGGAAATCGCATCCCCGTCGTCAATAACCAAAAAGACTGGGCAGGTCGTAATGTACCCAAGTATGTTGTCCTTATAAAGGAAGAAATTGTTTCCAGAAAGAACAGCCGTCATGCTCACTTGGTTTATAAGGGAGCAACGGTATATCTTTGGCGTCCGGGTGTTGTAACCCTAGAAGGTAGACCCTTGGATTGGGATTTTCCCATTGTAGGAGCTTTGACAGGAGAAGTTGTAGATGGGGTTTATTCCTTTGACGAAACCATAACCAGATATATTGAAGTCAATCCTTACACTGGAGATAGGTTCAACGTCACCACTAAAGGTCACTATTTTTCCTATGATGACGGATACCTTGTTCCTAAGAATTTTGCTGAATTTTATGCAAAAGAACCCCGGTATATTCGTCGTTGGACATCCAAGTGGCTGAAATTGCCTGAAGACAACGAAGCTGTTCGTGACTGGGAACAGGAACTTCTTCTATACCTACACTATCTTCCAGAAAATTCTAAGGCACGTAAGCCTAGTAGTCGTCATCCAGATGGTTGTACGGATGTAATTCAGTGTTTTGATCCCTATCGTCAGTATGGGGCTAGTGAACGGAGATTTCGTAATTATCTTAACATTTGTTTATACAATCGTTCTGTCACCATTATTGGCAAACAGAATAAGAACCCTGTTTATCGTAAGGACAATGTTATCTTTGGTATGGGTAACTCTTCAGACGAGGATGTGTATATTGCTGATGATGAGTACATTCATTCCCACTCCCGAGTATTGGAAAAGAAGAGTGAAGACCAGTGCACAAACATGGAAAAACATCTACTGGTAAAGCGTTTCTATGACTATGTGTGGGAGAATCAACCAGAACTCATCAGTACTCTGAACGCTATCAGTGAAACCGGAACCATCCGGGAAGCTAAAGAAATGCTGGGTGTGGATGAAGCCACTTTTACCCGTAATAAGAAACGTCTTATTCAGTTGAGAGAGTCTTTCATAGATGGCGGACCTATACAGAAGCAACGTAAACCCTATAAGACGAGGGAAAAGGTAGAGAAGTCATTCACCGGAAACACGTCTCAAAATGAGTATTTCTAGAAGAAAGAGAGGTCAGAATGGATGACATGCTCTATCCCGACCCGGAGGATATAGAGTTCTCCCGTTCCGCTTATGCCAAGCTCTATTACAGTGGAGAAGCAGCGGGGGTAAATCCTATTCGTTGGGAACGTGTGCGTAATGATATTCGTATAGAGGATGTCGTTTTTGAACTTACCAAAAAGAACACTCAAGCTATCAGTTGTCCTTTTCACGGTCGGGATAGCCGTCCGTCTTTCTATGTTTATCGCCGTACAAATGATTGCTGGTGTTTCGGTTGTCCACCGCGTCAACAATATTACGACGCCGTCCGTTTTACTTCCAAACTCTTCAATTTTTCACGCGTCAAGGCTCTCATTTGGCTGGAACAGAAATTTGAACTCCCACCTATAGAAGACGTCTTATCTGAAAAAGAAGATGACACTGTTTCTCTTTCCTTTGAAGATCTTCGTGAACCCTTCTTACAAAAAGCCACTCAGGATATTATTACAACAAAAGACCCCGAACTTGCTATGGAATATCTTCGTTTATATTTTGAGTCCGAACACGACAAAGCTGCGATCCCTCTTGCGTCAGTATTAGGAAAAGAAGTGGTTAGTAAGCTCGCCATACACAAGGGATTCCATGGCTAAGATAAAACGTGAGAATGTAAACCCAGAAGACCTGGTTGTCAAAAAACCTGTTAAAATTAAGGCTCCTAAAGACATCCGAAGTGTATTTCGTTTTCATTTAAAAACTCTAGAGATACAAAAATTAAAAAAGCCTTGGATGGCAGAGAAAGCCTTCCGTATCATCAATACGAAAGAAACTCTTCTTGATTGGGTTCAAGAAGTTATATCCGATACCACACGGCATTTTACCATAAACGGAATGCTTATGCCCGTGGTGGCGTTAGACACAGAAACCCTGGGACTTGATACCCGTAGTTTTTACAAGATGGGTGTTGACGGTCAACCCCTTTACGAAGTGATGATTGATATTGCTGGTATCTGTTTATCGTCTAATGGTATTGAAGGAATCTATATTCCTATCGCCCATGAGCATGCCGATAAAGAAGGAAATCCTTCTCAAAATGTTAGTCGTGCGGACGTACTGGAAGCTCTCCAACCCCTGTTTGATGTTTGTCACTTGGTTTTTTATAATGCTAAGTTTGACCGTGAGATAATGCGTCTTTGTATTGGCGCGAAGCTACGCGGTTATCCTTATTTTGAAGATGTTCAAGTCCTCCATTACATTGTTGATCCCAAGGCCGACGTCGCTGATAAAAAGCGAGGGCAATACAGCGGAGATACAGGTGGTTTGAAGGCTTTAAGTAAAAAACTCTTGGGTATGGAAATGATTGATCTTGATGAACTTATTAAGATCAAAGCTGATTGGTGCCCAACGTTACAGAGTGGAGATTGTAAGTGTACTTCTGAAGAACGTAAGATCAATAAACATACTCAACGTGTACAATATGTTCCCTTCACCTGGCTTCCTCTTGAGGTAACTCTCTGGTATGCGGCATCGGATGCTATCTGTACATGGCTATTGTGGAAACATTTGAGGGAACGGGCTGCTCAACAAAAATTTGTTCATCGTATTGACCAAGAACTTGTAGACTCTTTGTCGTGGATTGAGCGTCAACGGTTCTTAATAGACATACAAAAGCGTAATCGTACTGTTAACTGGCATGAGACTATCATAAAAAAGATTGAAAATCAGCTTCGTGATATTTCTGTTAAGAACGGATGGAAAGTAGAAAAGGATGAGGATAATAACCCCATTGAAGATACTATTTTTAATCCTGGATCTCCAGCTCAAGTTGGCAAACTACTATTCAACACCCTGGGGTTGAAGGTAACTAAGAAGACAGCGGGAGGAGGGAATAGTGTAGACGCTGAGGCTCTGTCTGACTTACAAAAGTTGTATCCAGATAATGAATTTCTGAATCTCTACGGAAAGTATAAGGAATATGTCGCATTACATCCTGAAAACCTAACTTACGATAAGCGTGATAATTCTGCTCGTATTTTCTTAAAACAAACCACTGTAGCCGGGGGACGATTATCCGGAGCAGGTGGGGACTTTATAGTTGATGGGGGTTTTGGTCTCAACCCGCAAGGTATTGTCCGTGTTGAGGGCAACTGGTGGGTAAAAGGCAACGTTCTAGAACCAGATTCAATTCCAGAAGAGGAGATTGAAGAACATGCAGAAGCCGATCTACACCCGTCGTGTTTTAAAGAAATCGAAGAAGACATTACTGAGACAGTCACCCGTACCTACGAAACAGATGAAGGATCCATCTTCAACTCCAGAGAAGAAAAGGTCGTAACGGGAAAACGTAAAATTCGTAAGGTTGCACTTAATATCATTAAGAATCATATTGGGTTCTATCAGGGCTATGCCATATGTTTAGTTCCTTCTTGTAAGACTTGCGATAGGAAGTTTAACACCATTTGGAAGAATGGTAGGGCAGACGCGGCTGAAGTAGTCAACATCCGTGCGCTGTTTAGCACCGAACCAGGCTGGACGTTCTTCACCATTGACTATAGCAATATTGAAATGCGTGCTGCCGCTAATGTAAGTGGTGAGCCTGAATTCATTAAAGAATTCCTTGAAGGGGCTGGGGATTTCCATTCCTTGACCGCATCTAAAGTATTCCCTGAATTTAATGATCCCAACACTCCCAAGGCTATCAAAAAAGCTCTACGTTCACTGGCTAAGACCATTAACTTTGCTCTTCTGTACGGGGGTACCGAATACACCATCTATGAGAATATGAAGAAGCAGAATCCTGACATCACTTGGGAAGAAGCGAAATTAATGGTTGAGAAATACTGGGCAGGAGTACCCGTTTTTGCTGAGTGGTGCACCATGAAGCAGGCTATAGCCAAGGATAAGATGATTTGTAAGACTTCTACCGGACGTATCATCAATTTTAAGTCCGCTATGGAAGTTCTTCACATACACGAACCTTTAAAGATTGAATTAGAGAATTATTGGGAATGGCGGAAGTCTTGTAAGAAGGAAGAAGCTCTAAAGAATTCAGAATCTCCTGAGGATAAGGCTGAATACGAACGTCTAAAGGAACATAATAACCGCGTGTGGAGAAACGTAGATACGGGTGTTCGTAATGTACAGGATTATAATCGTTTTCAGGGTAAAATTGGCCGCGTAGCGGTGAACGTTCCTCTACAAGGACTGGCAGGAGACTACATGCGCCTCTCCTTAAACCGTATTCGTATATGGGCATGCGACCAAGAACCTGAAGTACAAAGTATTCTTAGAGTTCATTGTTCGGTTCATGACGAAATTGACTTTGCGGTTAAGAATGAGTATGTCCCCTTTGTTCTACCTAGGATTTCTCGTCTTATGAAGTTACGCAAACTTCATGAAAGAATGAACTGGGTAGTGCCTATTGAGTGCGATGTGGAGTATGGTAGAAGTTGGGACGTAGAGCATCACGTTACGGGTGATGATGGTCATAAGCCTGCTGCGTGGACGGCTATTGAAGGTATGGAACGTTATATTCCCTCGGAGTTTACTCAAGAAACTGTAAAATCTCTTATCAAAGCCATAGAGTCTGGGGTGGAAGAGCGGAGAGAAAAGGCTAAAAATTGGTTAAAAGAATCCTTACACGAACGTGCCTTCTTGTCAATAAAAGAGGTGTTTGACGCAAAAGACCATAAGAGTCTTGTAAATTCTCTAGTAGCTGTTCTACAACTACACGAGTTCTGGACTATTGATAATGTTCCTGATGACGACAAATTAGGGACATTAGAGGATTACGAAACTCGAAATGGGTTATCACCCAAAGATCGTGGAATAATGCCTCCTAGCGGATATCTAGGACCTATACCACCATCCAGAGCAGTGTATCCGAACATTATGCGTCTTGGTAAGGAAGAAATTATCCAGGGAGAATTGTTTGCCCCTCCTTCAACTGTTACTCCTGTGGAAGATGTTTTATTGGATAATCCTATTAGGAGACCAAAAAAGATTAGTGTTTCTACCCCCATCCTTCCTATTCCAAAAATAGATACAGGATTGCCCGAACTTATTGATCTCACACCCGACATAGTAGTCAAACTTACAGCTGCAGTAGGGTTTGGGAAAGGAACGAACATTATAAAAGTTCGTTATAAAGACAAGATTATGACTTTGGAAAAAACAGTAGTGACCGAGATTCCCAATGAATTTTTAAAATCTAAGATTTCATTGATAGAGGCTATGCATGGGTAACAATAATTCTTTCAGATTTCTTCGACACCCGGTTAGTTCAGATATTGAGATTACTCAACAGCGTCAATTGTTACGAAGAGACTCTAGCTCTACTTACAATAAAATGGCGTATTCGGCTAAGTCTTCTGAATTAGTTCATCTAGCTATGAATTACTTTTCTAAGATGGAAGATTATGTAGGTAGAGAAATAAAGCGTCGTCTGGAAGAGATAAAGCAAGAACGAGAGAATCCAGAAAATAAGAAGAGACATAAATTGCTACAAGAACTAGACAACCAAGAAACTGAACTTCGCTCACAATTAAAAGCAGAACAAAATGAATTTGTAAGTACTCTAGATATTTTACAGAAAACTTCTGCTAAATTGGAGTTAATTAAGGAACAAAATATACGTCTAGCTGTAGAGATGGAAAGCCAGATTATGGAAACGTTTCAAAATCATCGTGTTGTTCGTCTAAAGAATCAGAGGAAGAAGGAGATTAGTACCCTTCCTGTAGAGATGACCAAAGAAGAGATCCTGGCCTCGGCACAAAAAGAAATCAAGGATAAAGAGAAGCCTACGAGTAGAGTGGTTAAAAAAGACAAGATCCCCGATGGATTTAAGCCAATAAACTAGCAAACCCTTTAAGAGGACAGGATTGTAATGGCCGACGAACAGCTTCCAAAACCACCCGATACGTCTAAGACCGCAGCTAAGAAGTCTACCCCAACCCGTGTCCGTAATGGTTCTGTAACAGTTCAAAAGTCTCCAGCCAAGACTCGTAGCCCAAAGGCTCCGGTAACTCGTGAGTTTACTTCTGCAGGACGATACACCCAGATGGAAGGCAATAATATCTCTGAAGATGCGGAATTCCGTAATAAACTACGCCAGATTAAAGAAGCTGCTCGTGGTGGTATGGATAAAGTTGCAGGGCTGTTTAACGATGGGGGATTAGGTAACGCTAACATAGCAGACTCTAACAACATTGGTTACTATTCCTACGAATTTCCTGTAGATGCGTTAGAGCTTCCTGCTTCCCGTGCTGAAGAGCTTCGGTTTTTTCGCCTTGCTTACGACCGCGATCCTATCGTGGGTCGTGCCATCGACTTACACACAGAAATTCCTCTCAGTAAGATGGTTTTAGAGAAGCCTAAGTGTTCTGACGAAGAATTTGCTGACTTCATATTTGACTTTTTCCAAGGTGTGGTCAATGATACGAAGATGTTTCAAATCCTTATTGCTGCCGTGCGTGAATATTGGATGATCGGTGAGACTTTTCTCTTTATCGAAGAAGCGGAAAATGTTAAGCCCTGTAAGATGGCTCAACAGATCTTAGACAAGAATGAAGATCCTCAAGGTATGGAACCTTTAAAAGAAAATGAAGGTTCTCCCCTTAGCGATGGTAGCGCAAAACTTCTTGACTGGTTGAATCCTATCAAACAAAGTGCTTTAATGAAGAAGGCGTCATTGTTAATGCCTGAATTTAAAAAGGTAGGAATATCTTTTGATATTGATGAAGACCCTGTAGTTACCGGGCGTAAAATTGCGATGAATGAAAAGCGACTTTCTAAAAAGATCGCTAAACTAATCTCAATTACTGCTGCTCCACCAGAACCTGCTGCTGATCCAGCTGTGGGTGGAGATCCTGGTGCTGCGCCTGAAGAAGGCACAGCAGACGTAACCGATGAAGGCGCACCCATGGGTGCGGAAGGACTTGAAGATATAGCAGGTGCTGAACCGGGCGGAATGGGCGATGTTGATATGGGTGGTCCCGCACCTTCTTCTGGTGGTGGAGGTGGAGGTGGTATGCCTCCTTCGGCTGATGGAACGGAGCAGAGTATTCAAGAAGCTCTAGCAATGGGGGCTAGTGCTAAGGCTCAGAGAGAACTTCTTGAAATGAAGCACTTGTTAAAACTGCTCAAAAAAAAGAAAGAACTTCTAGAAGAGCTTCAAGAAATTCGTGAGAAGAAACATAAACAACTAGAATTGTTCAGTCACATCACCAACTTTAAATACAGTGGTTTTGATCGTATACAGGTTCTACCTCCTGAGCAAGTAGAAATTGCTAATGAAGGTTTGATAAGTGATGGACCTTCAATTTATTTCAAGCCACCTGACCAACAGAAACAAGTTTACATGGAAGACCCTGATGTCCCTTCTAATGTTAAGGATACTCTTGCCCAAGAGGGTAAGATTATGCTTAACCAGAATCCTTTTGAAGGTTCTTACGTTATTCATATGGCGCGTAAGAAGTCCAACTATGAATTACATGGACGTTCTATACTGCAGCGTTGTCTTCGTACTATTATTTATCGTGAAAAGCTGCGCCAAGTACAGTCTACTATTGCTTCTCGCAATATGACACCTAAGCGTCTCATTGTGGCTCCGGACATTCCCGCATCTGAAGTTATGGCTCTCCGTGCTCATATTGACGAGGCAGTAGCGGATCCCGACTATACAGTTGTTGTGAATTATGAATGTCAGTGGAATGAAATCGGTAGTGAAGGCCGTCTCCTTGCTCTTGACGGAGAGTGGCAACACACAAATTCTGACATAGCCATAGGGTTGGGATTCTCTCCTGAAATTCTAATAGGAGAAGGTCTCTACTCCGGTAATCGTATTCAACTTGAAATCATGAATACAAGCTATCTCCAATTCCGTGACATCGTCAGTAACATATTAGAAGAACAAATCTTCAAGCCTATCGCTATGAAGAAGGGTTTTTACGAGATGGACAAGTACGGTCGCCCTCGTTGGATATACCCCAAGGTTTCCTTCTCCCGTATGGCGCTGCGTGACTCTGGCGATCTGTATGACATGTTGTTCAATCTTTACAGCAAAGGTTCACTCCCAGTCAGCACCATTTTGGAGTTCTTAAACATTGACCCAGAAACTGTTAAACGTCAATTGGAAGATGATCTTTGGTCTGTCAACGATAGTAAGATGAATAATCTTCTTGATAATATCTATGGTAACTTGGGTCCTGAACTTATTATGCGCACAGATATTCTCAAGCGTGTGGCTAAGGGTCTTCAACTGGACGAAGTTGATAAGGAAGACGAAGGACCAGAGGGATCGGGCGAAGGTGTCTAGTCCCCGCGTTTTCAAACTACTCAATCAAGAAATTTGCGAACAAGAAAAGATTTTGATAAAGGCACTTTGCGCCCAACATCCCGATATCGGCTACAATATTTGTCGCGGTGGTGAAGGGTTTACCGGGCCGCACTCTGAAATTTCCAAAAGGAAGACTAGCAAAAGTTTACGAATTAAGGGTCACAAACCAACTCTTGAAGCAACTATCAAAAGTATTTATGAACGAAATCGGATCTACAGAGAAATTGGATCTTGGCCAGGGTCGCCATTCAAAGATATGAAGAACGTAGTCATCAACGGTATAACCGCATTAACTAGAGTTAAGAACGATAAAGATGGCAATGCTTTTTGGCTTTGTCGTTGTCATTGCGGGAGAGAATTTGTGACAGCAGGAAGCAGTATTAGAATTGGGCACACAAAGAACTGCGGTTGTTTGAAGAAACAACAGAATTTATCTAATCTTCATGTGCTAGAAAGGAAGAAGGGGGTCTAATGTCTGGTCCTATTCAGGGGTCATTTCCAGGTACATGGAACTATCCGCAGCTAACAGGAAATTCTGACTGTACCATTATCAAGGGTATCCTTTGGCTGGTAAGTACTTCAGCTGTTTCTAGTTCCCCTCCGGGACCAGATTTTTCTTGGTTTTATAGCGATGATTACGGCATCACGTTTACTCAGGGAGGTTCTTACTCCTTTCCTAATAAAAATTCTACTCCTTTTGACCCAGCAGTTTGTCAGGACAGCAATGGCTACATTCATATCATTGGAACTAGAACAGGTTACGCAGGTTCTACTCCTGTTAAAAGTGGCACTTTTGATGTTGTAAAATTTACTCTAGATAGTTCTCCTCGTTGGATAGCAAATCATTCCTATGCTTTAAATGCCAAGGTCACCGATTTTAACGGAAGTATTCAAATTGTAACAACGCCAGGAACCTCGGGAATTACAGAACCTACTTGGTCTACTTCTGGTACAACGACTGAGGGTAGCGTTACGTGGACATTTGTAGCAGCAGCTTTACAAGGACCTTTTGCCCTAACAACTGGAGAAGAAATTCAGGGAGACTATGATATAGTTCCTCTTGTTAATGGGAATACTTATGCTGTCTTAGATATTATCACTCCGGACTCAGCAGACGCTCTAAAAGGTTATGAAATAACTCCTTCGGGCGTTGTGGTGTACTCTGTCATAATCTTATCTTCTGCTAGCCGTGTAGGAGATACTTTTGGAGCTTTATCTCTAGTATCTACGAATGGCGACAATCTAGAGTTATACTTTACCGAACATCCTAAAAGTTTTCAATTCACTGACATGACAGTGCAGGTTAACGTCATTAAAAAGACAACAGGGGTCTGGGGTTCTCCCACTACTTTACGCAACATAATCTGTCGTCAATCTTCTACCAAATTTTCTGTAATTGCCAATGGAAATTCGCGCTATCTTGCGTTTGCCTATTACACCCAAAGCCGCTCAGGATTAATAGGTAATAGTCTGGTAGGTTATCTAGCAAGTATTTTAGCGGGATCATGGACATTTAATGATTTTCTAGGTACAATCACCCAGAGTATTGTAGAACCAACACTGACAGTAATGACAGGAGGGTCCCCTCCCGTTTCAAGTGTGACTCTTACCTATCTCATCCGTGATATGACGCTAT
>Ga0315268_10003267_pt1 | contig 17917 bp, 15 predicted proteins | sample C1_top_MG_FD_204535 | JGI IMG/M metagenome (GOLD analysis project Ga0315268, IMG submission 204535) | Sediment microbial communities from Yellowstone Lake, YNP, Wyoming, USA - C1_top | ecosystem: Environmental > Aquatic > Freshwater > Lake > Sediment | place: USA: Wyoming | collected 2017-08-01
AAGCCCCCACGCATCGCTGGCCGAGCTTAGAGTCGCTTTCAAGCTGCGCGCACTCGAGCTCCGCACTGCGCGAGCATCTTCAAGCGACCTCTTCACACTGGAGCGTGCATTCAACATGCTTGGTCATCCCGAATCGCGCGCCTGCTACGATGCACTCTTGACTGATCCCTTCGCCCCAGCACTCTTTCCCCATGGCGGCTTCGGTTCTCTGCTGGTTGCCGGCAATCTCGCACGTGACGGCGCTACGTTCTACGCAACTCGGATACTCTCCTTCTTGCCCGAACGTAAGCACCGCTATTTTCGAGCACCTTTGCGACGCCTGACGTTCTACAGCGATCACGCGATCTACCGAGATTTCCGGCGCAAACTCGAAGTGCTCTTCGACCAGGCTTTGTTACCTCTGTCCTGGAATGCGACCTGGCACCAGTGGAAACACCTATTAGGAGCGAAGGTCTCTGTTCGGGCCACCTTCGTCCAAGGCGGTAAGTATCGTCGCCAGGGGGACGAGTGGCAGCTCGTTCGATGGGAAACCGCGCTGCCCAGCCGCATCGAAGTTAAGCTTCCGGCGGACATTATCCACCAGATCAGCAAGGCGCGAAACACCCATCATCGTTTCGGTCAGTTTGCCGATGCGCTTGAATGCATTCGCACCCGCATCGAATCCGCGCCAGTCGAGCGAACGGGATTGCAGAAGATGTGCGACAATCTTGGCATCCCTGGAGACTTCGACGTCGCTCAAATCACCTGGCGGCCGGACTACGACGCCTTCTTCTACCGCCAGCTTTGCCGGCGAGCTCGCCAGATCTACCTCTTCCGATCTGAATACATCTTCGACCTTGAGAGCGTTACCATCGTCGAGACGCCCCAACTCGGGCACGCGACGTATCTGTTCGCGAAGCCAGCAAACATGAACCAATTCCTTACTATCTACGCGAGCGTCACTAAGGACGACATCCGGCAGAACCGCGACAACATCGCTGAGAGGCTGGGGTTCTTAGGCCGTCTCATTCACGGCGTCAACCCTCGTGTGTGGTTGAAGGAGCTCAAGCAGCGCCTCGGTGAGGTCATTAACTACGCGGAAGCGATCGATTGATGCGCAAAGTGCAAATCCGAGCGGGGCCCGCCGCCTGCGGCGTTGATGGCCCGCGTTCCAGTTACGTTCCAGTTGGGGGCTATTTTGCGGTTTCGAGCGTTTTGGTCGTTTCGCAATTTCAATAAGTTGCGTGTTATCAATGCCCATGAATATTCCGACTCCCCCCGCCTCCAAAACTTCGCTTCGAAGTTTTGTCCCGAGCGAAGTCGAGAGGCACTCTTCCATGTTTTTCTGCTACATCCTGGAATGCTCTGATGGATCGTTGTACGTCGGCGTGCGCGACGACGTGCCACAGCGCGTGCAGGAATATAATTCCGGCAAGGGCGCGGAGTGGACTGCTGCTCGCCGCCCGGTGAAACTAGTCTGGAGCGAGCAACACCCATCGCTCTCCTCCGCACGAGAACGTGAGAACCAACTGAAACGGTGGAGTCACGAAAAGAAGGTGGCGCAGTGAGATTCAGGTCAGGAAGATCTTTGAAGCTCGGACACCCTTTCGGCAAATGAGGACCGGTGTGTTCGCCTCTGGAATACCCTCGAGCTTTAGAGCCGCCTTGCCGAGCGCCCCGCCAACGTACTCTTCTTCCTTCGTAACCTCGTCCGCCGCTGACGCGCCACGGCGGTTCACTTCGGACAGGCATCCTGTGCCGCTTCCGCCGCGCGAGTCCCGATGTCCTTCTGTGCGGCCTGAGTGACGCCCAATGCCAATTGGCGCTTCTCGGCGAAACTGCGGAGCGCAGATAGCGCCTCCGCTGTCGTAGAGAGGAGGGCCATTCGCTCCTGAAGATCGAACAGGTTGCCGTAGGTAACAGGTGTCGTCGCATCGACAATCTTGGGGACCAATTGATCTAGCGCGCTCTCCAAAAAGTCGCCCACCAGGTCACGGGCGTTCTTAGGCATCAAGGAAGTTGCCAAGGCACCGTAGGCGAGCGATAGCCCATTGGCCTTCCAGTACAAATTCCTAATCTGTTCCAAGTCGGTCTCGCTGAGGACGGATGCGTCTGTTGGAGGGTAGATTCGTTCGACTTCTCTGTATGTCTCCACGCTCGACTCCAACCCAACTCGTGCAGTGAGCAGCAAGTAGGTTTCTGGGTCGGAAAGTTGGTCGCGGACAGTTTTCCAGGTCACATTTGCGACTGCTCTTTGCAGTGTCGCGCCCGAGGTAAGAGCACCGGCCAACGCTTCGACCGTCGCTCGTGCGAGCAAATCCTGCGCGAGTCCGTATTGCTGTACTTTCACCGCAGTGGATAGAACCGCCTCGGCGTTGCTGCGTTCCCTCTGCGGACTAACGCGCAGCAGAATGTTCTCCCGCGTCCACGCCGCCGCTGTAAGCCTCTGCACCAGCGCCGCGTCTTTCACCTGCGCTCCCTGCTGGTCGAAGAACACCTGCAACTTGCCGCCAGTGCTCCGTGGCCTCTCTGTGACTACATAAACTCGGCCGCCGGCGAGGATGGAGTAACCCGCATTTTGAACAGCGCTGCACGGCGACGTGCCCGTTGAAGGAGGTGGGGTCGTCGGGCCCGGTTTCGTTGGTGAAATTGGAGCCGATGGCTGAAGGTTTTTCGCCCATTGAATCACGTTGAAAATCGTCCGCAGCGCCTGCCCCGCATCGTTCCAGTTGTACAACCGGTTCTGCTGATACTGCGAATGAATATCCGCGAAATCGTATCGCCGCGTCTTACCGGAGCCGTCCGGTATTTCCATGTGCAGGAAAGGATTAATAAGGACTCCCAGTTTGGTCACCTGCGCCCACGGCATCGGGCCAAAGCTGTGCATACAGTTGTCGGAACTGAACTTGATTCCCTCACGGCTGATTTCAATCAATCCGGTCGCGAGCTCAGGCGCGAGCAGGTTGAAGTGGTTATGCCGTACCGGGAAAGCAGCGAAGCCTCCTGCTTCGACGGCGCGCTGGGCAAAGTGCTGAGACCTTTGCAGATTACGCACGAAATAGTAGCTGGCCCCGGCCAGGGAAAGCACGGGCGCGTCTGAGATTCCAAGGTTGATGGCCCTCTCGAAGTAGTTCGCCGCTTCTCCAAACATCCCTCTGCGAAACGCCTCAAACCCCTGGTTCGCCAACTGGTACGCTTCAGCCGGCAAGCTTGGCTTTGGCGCCGCTGCTGCTTCCGGAGGTTGCGGCGTAACCGGCGTTGGACGGCCGGTCCCCGGAGGCGGCTCGGCCACGGTGGTAGGTGGACTGGGCCGTGGCGCTGCTGGTGGTGCCGCGGCTGGTGCTGGGGGCAACTGCGAAGGTTGCGGCGAGGGAGGAGCGGGCCCCTCACCACCGCCGATGCGCACAAAGCCAACGATTTCCCAAGCAACGTCCTTGCTTGGTGCTGGTTGAGGTTTCGTGCCCAGTTTCAGCATGAATTTCGTCACGAGCTGATTATTTTTCAGTCCCTGCAGGACGATGTCGAACCGATCCGGGCTATGCACTGAAACCGTGTCCGGTGTGTCTGGGACCAACATATTGATTGTGTACCTGGCATCGAAGAGGAGTGCCCGCATCTGCTCGAAGAGTGCAGGGTCACGCACGCCTTGTTTCAAGTTGCTCGAAATCACGCCGAGCGTCACCCACTCGCGCAACTCCCACACGGCCCAAAAGCGATCGATACTCTCTACGGGGAACCACTTCCATCGTGGATCACCCGTGAGCCGGGCAAGGGATTCGATTGTCTCTTTTTCAGGCAGGTCGAATAGATAATAACCAGAATGGTCAACGTCATACGCCAGGACGCGTTCGAGGGCCCTTTTGAGAAGTGCTACGTCTCCCTGCTCTCCCAGATATCCGAGGCAGAAAGGAGCTCCGCTATACCAATTGAGCATAACCTTCCGATAAGCGCCTCCTTTCTCTCCCAGGGCGGCTGAGGCTTCGACCAGTTTTCGAATCCATGACAGGGCGCGGCGCTCTTTGCGTTTGACTATTTCTTGGTACGTCCATTGCGCTACTATTGTTTTGCGGTATTTCTCCGTCAAATTCTGCAGGATCGGTAGAGCCTCGTCCCAGCCCAAATCAACCAGCGCGATGACCGGCCGGGCAGAATTGCCGACCATGCCCTCGAATTTCTCGATCTCCCGGACGTATTTATCGCGCAGGATCGGCGTGGCGCCGGGATAGCGTTCCAGATTCCACAGCTTTCCAGCGGCAACTTCCCGAAGCCGCAAGTCGGACGACGTCAGCCAACTGATCCAGAGCGCGCGGGCCTCCGCCTTGTTGATCCGGAGAAGCAGTGCGGCTGATGTCTCGGCAAGCCTCTGCGTCGGCGATGCCATCACGTTTTTCAAAGGCGCCACCGCCTTTGGCGTTGGGACTCGCTCAAGGATCTCCAGCCCGTTTTCGATCACGCGTTCGTCGGTAGAGCCCAGAAACCCGACGGCCTCCGACTGGATCTGTGAGCGTAACGTGAAGGCATCGGAATGTTGCGGCGAGATACGAAGTGCTTCGTCGATCCATTTCAGTGCCTCAAGGTACAGGTAAGGCGCCTGCAGATAGTAACAACGCGCGATCAGGTAGCGAGCCTCAACATTCTTGGGTTCCTCCTCAATGGCTTTCTGGAACGCGTGGATGGCTCTTTCGTACTGCTTCAATTCCATCCAATCCCGGCCGCGCTTCATTGCCGTGGACTGGGCACCCAGCGTCCCTGCCCAGAGCAGGAAAGAGGTCAGCAGTAACAACCACCTGCTGTATTTAGAAAGCTTGCTTTGCATATTCCCTCCGAGGGTGTCCGTCGTTCCGTTGGAGGTGGGCGGCGGGGTGAGACATTTTAGGCCACCTGCTCCATCGAGTGCACCTGATTTTCTTTGACCGTGGGGTGCAACACCGCTTTCAGCATCCACAGCTCGCGGTAGCCCTGGATCTTCCGAAAACTCTTCTCCGTCATCAGGAACGCGGCGGCGGCCCAGCGCAACACCATGCGCCCGTCCCGCCAGCGGCAGATTCTCCGCGTGCGCAACCGCACCCCGCTGCGCGGACTCTCGATGAGGTTGGTCGAGCTCAGGCAGCGGCACAGCGCGGGCGGCAGCCCCAGTCGGTTGAGGGTGAACATCTCTTCCAGACCTTCCCGCAAGCTGGCGGCGGCATCCGGATGCTCGCGCTCCAGCCACTGCGCCTGCTTTTCCAGCTGGGCCATCCCTTCCGTCGCTGGCAAGCGGAACGCGGCGCGCAGTGCCGCCTTCACCTGCGCCTTCAGATGTTTCGGCAGGTAGCTCATCACGTTCTCGATCTTGTGGTGCCGGCAGCGTTGCACCGGATTCGCCGCGCCGAACACGGCGTGGATCGCCGCGCGCAGCGCCTTCGAGCCGTCGATCACGAACAGGTAGCGCCGCTTCGGGTCCAGCCCGCGCGCCACCAGGTTTTCCAACAGCCCTTTGGCCACCCCCAGGTTCTCGCTGGCTCCTTCGGCGATCCCCAGCACGTGCTTGGTGCCGTTCCGTTCCGGGTTTTCGCTATATTCCACGCCCACCGCGGCCAGGATGTGATGGTCGCCGAAGATCAGGCCATCGCGGTAGATGACCAGGAACTCGACGCCCTCCCAGCGCCGCTCGCACAGCTTCTTCAGCTCTTCCTCGCTGGCGGCGTGGGCGGCCACGCCATGGCCCAGGCGGTGCGCTTCGTCCACGATGGCCTTCGCTTCTTCGTCAGTGAAGTTGACGCGACTGTGCAGCACGCCGTCGGGCGTGTAGTAGTAGGCGCGGTCGGAGTAGTACTTGATCCAGTCAGCACCGTGCATCACTTGCTCGCGGACGGCGAGGCGCGCGTTCTCGGCGCCATCCACCACCTGCACGCCGTGCGGCATCTCGAGTTCCCAGGAATAGCCGAGGAGCGGATACATCCCCGTCGGGGCCATCGCGCGAGTGGCTACGATCATGCGTGAGCCGGGGACTTCGCCGCGGTTGATGGCGGTCTTGACGTCGACGTCGGCGTACATCGCGCCTTCGGTTTCGAGGTCGCGCATGGTGGTGAAACCGTGGTCGAGGGCAATGCGCGTGTTGCGCGCCGCCAGAATCGCGCGATAAGGAATGGACTGTTTCAGGAGTTGCTCATCGTAGTCGGCGGAGGTGATGTCGCCCTGGAGCAGGATGTGCGTGTGCGTGTCGATGAGTCCGGGCAGGACGGTGGCGCGGGAGAGATCGATCAGTTCGACGCCGGCGGGCGGGGCGCCGCCGGGAGTGACGGAGACTATCTTGCCGGCCTCGACCAGAATGAGCGCGTTAGTGATCGGGCGGTCGCTTTTGCCATCGATCAGTTTGCCCGCGCGAATGGCTATGCGCTGCGGCGCCTGTGCGAGCGCCAGCGGCACAACGAGCAACATCACAACCAACACAAAGCAGCGACGAATCATCGGTCCCTCCTCTTTGCGGCTTTAGAGAATGTCGGGTGAAGGCTACTACAGGCGGCTTTTGAAATTGATGAAAGTGTAACAACGGAACAGTCTAAAAAACCTCAGGGGCTAAAGCCCATCAATCTAGGTCGCTATTTCGGCACGGCTCAAGCCGTGCCCTCCCGCATCCCTGAATTTCCGGGGCACCGGTCCGGAAGCGGTGGGGCTCTGCCCCGCACCCCGGCCGGCGTGGACCCGTTCGACAGGCTCAGGGCCAGCGCCGGCGTTACCACCCGGGCGGGACAAGTCCCGCCCCTACATTTCAGAATCTGTGATTCCGGCTCGAATACTCCTTGGGTCACCGCGGCTGCGAGACTACATTCTTGTAGACGCGGCCGGATTTCATGACGAAGACGACGCGGCGGACGGCGGTGATGTCATCGAGCGGGTTGCCGTCGAGGGCGATGATGTCGGCGTCGAGGCCGGGGGCGATGGCGCCGATGCGGTCGTCAAGCTTGAGGGATTTCGCAGCCAGGGACGTGGCGGAGATCATCGCGTCCATCGGCGTTTGCCCAGCGTCGCGCACGCGATAGATAAGTTCTTCGGCGTTGCGGCCGTGCGCGCCGGCGACCGCGTCGGTGCCGAAGACAAGCTTGAGGTTTTTCAGCATCGTGGCGCGGTGGAAGAGATCGATGGCCAGGGGCATCACTTTGGCCATAGCGGCAAAACCTTCCTCGTTGTAGTTGCCGATGCCGAGGTAGCGGTCCTTGTTGTCGAAGTAGTTGTGGAAGACGAGTCCCGCCTGCGGATCGAAATAAGTGCCGCGCTCGGCCATGAGGCGCAAATCGTCGTCGGTGGCAAACAGGCCGTGCTCGACGTGGGTGCAGCCAGCGAGGACGGCGGCGCGCACGCTGTCGGAGCTGTGCGCGTGGACAATGGAGCGCAGGCCCTGCGCCTTCGCTTCCCCGCACGCGGCTTCAAGCTGTGCGTCGGTCATCGTTTTCCCACCGCCTTCGCGGATGCTCTTCGAGGCGAAAATTTTGATGACGTCGGTGCCAGCGGCCTTGCGTGCGCGAACGACAGAACGAATCTGCTCAGGATCGCCGGTGCGCTCGCTCAAAATGTCCAGCGAAGTGAGCACGCGCGGGCCAGGAATGACGCCACGGGCGATGGCGTCGCGCAGATCGCGGTCTTCCAGATTGCCCAGGCACTGCACGGTGGTGAAGCCGGCCATTAATGTCGCGTAGGCGTTGCCGGCGGCGGCCAGCGCCGCTCCCTGAGGCGTCTCGGCGGGATCCTCCGCGCGCCCATTGGGGCCAAAGTGCCAGGTGAGGTGCACGTGCGTGTCGATCCAGCCCGGCAGGACAGTCAACCCGCGCAGGTCGTAGTCCACGCGGCCTGAACAAGGACCGACACGGGCGATTTTTGAGCCCTGCACCACGATGCAAGTGTCGCGCAGAATTTGTCCCCGGCCATCGAGCACCGTGTCGGCCCTGAGCGTCACGGAAGGCTCCTGCGGGGTCACGCGAAATGGCATCAGGAACAGCACGACGAGCAGAACGCACAGGACGAATTTCATGGGATCCTCCCAAAGTCAGCGCGAAGCCCTTATACCTCAGCTTGCTCGGAGAAGGATATTGAAGAGAGTCCGGGCTGGCGCGATCACTCGTAGCGGAGGGCGACTGCCGGATCGACGCGGGGCCGCTGAAGCGAACACCAAGAAGAACTTAAGAGAGCCTAGTTCGCTCGCATCAATCTGCGGCCATGCCCTCGGGCCGGTGAGTGGGGCGCTTCAGCACGAAGATGAAGGGCATCACTGCCAGAAAGATGATCCCCAAGAGCCAGAACACTTCGTTGAAGGAGATCATCGCGGCTTGGCGCTGGACCATTCCGAACAGCGCGCCATAGGACTGACGCAGCGCGGTGACCGAATCGGCCCCGCGCTCCATCAAGCCCTTCTGAATATTCTGCAGCATCAGGCGAGTGCCGAGGTCGTAGGGAGTGACGTGAGCACCGAGAGTGTTGACGTGCATCTGCGTGCGGCGCTCAAGGATGGTGGTGACCACGGCAATGCCGGTGCTACCGCCGATGTTGCGCATCAAGTTGAAGATGCTCGTCGCGTTACCCATTTCGGCGTTGGGGATGGGATCCATGGTGATGGTCGTGAGAGGCACGAACAGCAGTGCCATCGAGACGCCCTGGATCAACTGCGGCCAAAAGATATCCCAGTAGCCCGCGTCGAGATTCAATTGGCCGAGCCAGATCAAGGTGAATGCCGCCAGTGCGATTCCCAGAGCCAGCAATTTGCGCGGGTCGAAGCGGGACACCAGGATGCCGACCAGGGGCATGGCCAAGAACGAACCAATGCCGCGCGGGGCCATGGCGATGCCGGCCTGGAGCGCCGGATAGCCGAAGAGCGTTTGCAGCAGAATCGGCAACATGACGAGGCTGGCGTAGAGCACAAAGCCTAGCAGCGTCATCATGAATACGCCGGTGCTGTAAGTGCGCGAGCGGAACACGCGGAGATGCAGCACCGGATTGCGAACGCGCCACTCGTAGAGCAGAAAAATCACCAGGGTAACGATGGAGATGACGAACAGGACGCGAATCCAGTCGGAAGCGAACCAATCTTCTTCCTGCCCCTTGTCGAGAACAATCTGCAGCGCGCCGATGCCCACCGCCAACATGCCGATTCCCCAGGAATCCACGCGGGAGGAGAGCCGGCGGATGTAGTGCGGATCAAAGATGAAGAGCTTGGTCATAATGATCGAAGCGATGCCGACGGGAATGTTGATGTAGAAGACCCAGCGCCAACTGTAGTTGTCGGTGAGCCAGCCGCCGAGGACCGGGCCGATAATCGGTGCCACAACAATGCCCAGGCCCCAGAAAGCCATGGCCTTGCCACGCTCACGTGAAGGGAAGGTCTCGAGAAGTACGGCCTGGGACAATGGTTGCATCGCCCCGCCGGTGGCGCCTTGCACGATCCGGCAGAGAACCAGAACGGTGAGGTTGGGGGCCATTCCGCAAAAGAAAGAAGCCACCGTGAAGCCCGTGACCGACATCATCAGGAGACGCTTGCGACCGAAATAGTTCGCCAGCCAGCCGGTGAGAGGAAGCACGATGGCGTTGGCGACCAGGTAGGAGGTAAGGGCCCAGGTGGATTCGTCCACGGTGGCGGAGAGGCTGCCAGCGATGTGCGGGAGAGAGACGTTCACCACCGTGGTGTCCAGGATTTCCATGAAGGTGCTGAGCATCACCGCGATGGCGACGATCCAGCGGTTCACCTCGGGACGCGGGTCTGCGCCTGCGCCGAAATTAGGCTCGATCGGGTTCATTTGGTGATGACTGTAGGCACAACCGACATGCCGGGACGCAACAGACGTTCGGGGTCCTGGCCTTTTTCGAAAACAATTTTCACCGGGACGCGTTGCACGACTTTGACGTAGTTCCCCGTGGCGTTCTCCGGCGGGAGAAGGCTGAATTTCGCTCCGGTAGCCGACGCAATGCTATTGACGTGGCCGCGGTATTTGCGCCTGCCGTAGGCGTCCACGGAGATAATGGCGGGCTGGCCCGGGCGCATGTTTTTCAGTTGCGTCTCTTTGAAATTGGCGGTGACCCAGATGTCGTCGAGGGGCACAATCGCAAGCAGCGGCTGGCCCGCCTGCACCACCTGCCCGACTTCGACCGTCTTCTTGCTGACCACGCCGCTGGCCGGGGCTTTCACGGTGGCGTAGTCGAGATTGAGGCGAGCCTGATCAAGGGCGGCTTTGGCCTGCTGCACCTTGGCCTCGGCGGCAGCGGCACGAGCCCGGGCCGCGGCCACCTGTTGCGGCGCGGTCTCCGCGGAGCGGACGTCCCCCTGGGACTGCTCGAGCCGCGCGCGCGCCTGGTCGAGGCGTCTGTCGGCCATGCGGGAGCGCGATTCGGCTTCGGCCACGGCGGCGTCGGCGGAAGCGACCGCGGCACGAGCGGCGTCCGCGGCAGCCACGGTCGCATCGTACTGCTGCTGCGAAATTTCGTCCTTGGCGATCAATTGCTTCATGCGCTCTAGGTCGCGGGCGGCCTTGGTATCGTTGGCGCGGGCCAGCTGAAGCTCGGCACGCGCCGCATCGCGGCGCGAGTGTGCAGCGTCGACGTCGCGCTGCGCAGCCTCCACGCCGGCCTGGGAGTCCGTCACGCCGGCGCGCGTATTGCTCAACTGGCTGCCGGTGGTGGTGGAAAGAATCATGACACCGGTACGGGCGGCTTCGGCGGACGCCTGCGCGTCGGCGTAGTCGGCCTGCGCTTTTTCGAGGGCCACCTGATAGTCGCGCGGATCGATCTGCACCAAGACGGTGCCAGCCTCGACGGACTGGTTGTCGTCAACGGCGACTTTCAGCACCGTGCCGCCAACGCGAGAACTGATGGGGATAATGTGGCCGTCAATCTGGGCGTCGTCGGTGGTTTCGCGGGTGGCGAAGTAGCGCCACGCCAAGAAAGCCGCGACAATCCCGAGAAGAACAGCGCTTGTCAAAACCCACTTGGCACGTGGGCGCTGTTCAAAATAAGAGGAGACGCGGTTGTTGGCCCGCGGCGCAGCTGCACCCGGTCCGGGTTGGGGTGTGACTTCGACAGAATTGCTCATTGTTGCGACCCTCCCAAGAATTGATCGATGGCCTTTTCGGCAATGCCCAAGGCGCGCGCCAGCGAGGCCTTGGCTAGATTGAAAGCAAACAGGCTGGAGATGTAGTTCTCGTTCGCGGTGGCGACGGCTTCCTGCGCCTGCACGACTTCGATGCTGTTGACCACACCAGCGGAAAAGCGATCGCGAGCCTGTTCCAACTGCTGGTTCGCCAGATCGAGCGCGCCGCGGGCTACCTGCACCTGATCGCCCGAGGCCCGCAGATCCAGAAAGGCCGTGCGCACTTCCAACTCGATGCGGCCGCGCAGGTCGGCCAACTCGTCTTTGCGCTGCTGGAGGCGGGCGTCGGCTTCAAGCACCTCGCCGCGAATCTTGCCGCCCTGGAAGATCGGAATCTTCAGATCGAAGGCGGCCACGAAACTTCCGTGGGAGCTGCCGGGAGAACGCCCGATATCCCCGTAGTTGCCGTCGAAGCGCAGTGCGGGAAGGCTCTTCGCCTTGGATGCCAGGCGGTCCGCCTCGGCGGCGCGCACCTGCGCGAGCGCGCTCTGATAGTCGGCGCGGGAGCTGAGGGCCTGCTGCGAGGCCTGCTCCAAAGTCATCGAAGGGGGTGGCGCGTAAGGGACGCGGTCGGTGAGAATGATCTCCTGGGCAATCGGCAGGCCAATCGCGCGAGCCAGCGCGAGCTTCTGCTTGGCAAACTCATTCTCATAATAAATCAGGCGCTGCCGCTGGGCCTGCATCTCCACCTGGGCCCGAAGCACATCAATGCCGGGGACAACACCAGCCTTCTTCAGGTCCACGGCCCGCTGGAAGAGAGCCTCTGCGGTCTGAAGCTGCGCGCGCTGTGCCTCGACACGGCTGGCGCCGGTCACAGCCTGCAAATAGAGGCCTGCAGTAACCAGCACAACCAGATCCCGCGCATCCTGATAAGAATAGCGGGCGGCGTCGAGGTTGGCGGACTCGGCGCGCGCGTTGTGGATGGCGTGCAAGTCGAGCAGCGATTGCGAGAGGTAGGCACGGGTATCAAAGACGCTGAAGGGGCCCACGATTGGAGGGATCCCCGGCAAACCGGAAAAGCCGAATTGGGCGAGGTTCACCTGCTGCACGGTCTCCGTGACGTGGGCGGTGGCATTGGGCAGCAAATCGCTAAGCGCCTTCAGCCGCGCGCCCCGGGCCTCGCGGGTTCCCTGCTGGCTGAGGAGCAGGCCGAGATTGTGCTTGAGGGCGCGGTCGAGGGAGCCGCGCAGCGACAGGGAAAGGGGCTCCGCCGTCCGCTCGCCCGAAGGCACACCGCCGAAAAAGGGATTCTGCGCATTCGGGCCAGCGAGAGAGGCGGCAGATGTCCCAGGCGGCACGGGACGGCACGTCTGACGAGGCGACTCTGGCTCGTCCGGCATGCGGGGCATTTGAGCCCGAGCGGGAACACAGGAAAAGAAAACGAGAAGTAAGGCAGCGAAGCGAAGGAGTTTCATCGTCTCCCCATCCCTTTCCATACCAAATCGAAGATGAAATCGATGTCCTGCTGAATGTCGCCGCGCGACGATCCGATCAGGCGACGTGTAATCGCGCCGCGGGTGACGTCGGCGATGGCCTCAGCGGTTGCTTTCGGCGGGACATCGCGCAAAACCTTCCGCCGGACACCCTCGGCCACAACCGGGCTGAGCAGTTTGGTCTGTCGCAGGTACAAATCCTGAAAGTCTTTGCCGACCTCCGCCGGATGGGACAAGGCGTGGCCAAACTCGGAGAAGTAAATGCGGAAGAAGTCGCGGTGCTCCTCGAAGTAGAGCATCTTGGTGCGGATGTAGGCGCGAATCTTGCCCTCGACTGCGGATTCCCGGCTCATACTGCGGTGCAACTCGTCGAGGAGCGCGATGATGCCGTGCTTCAGCGCCGCCCAATAGACGGCGTGCTTGGACGGGTAATAAAGATAGAGAGTGCCTTTGGCCACGCCGGCGGCTTCGGCGATGTCGTCCACGGTAGCGCCATGGAATCCTTTCTCCCCGAAGACTCGGCGCGCCGCTTCCAGTAGTTCGGTAGAACGGAATTCCGTGAGGACTTCCTTTCGGGTGCGACCCAAGACCGGCATCGGAGGTTCACCTCCTAGTTCAGAATTATGACCCTGAAGTCAGTCGATTCTACTCCTCCGCGGAGGGCCGCGCATCTCCCGGCAAGGGCCGTTCCCCCTCGCCGGGACGAGCTTCGGGAAGTCAGGTCAGGCGCGGAGCATGGAGCGATAGGCTTAGGACTGATGAGCGCAAGGCAGCAAACAAACATTTCTGGTATTCTCGACGGCGTGCGACGATTCTTCCTTCTTTTTTGTTGCGCCACGCTGACCGTTTCTTCCGCCACGCTCGATTTCTCTCCCCTGATGTGCCAGGAGCCGCCCGCACGGCCAGCACCTCAACAACCCGCGCCCGCTCAACCGGCGCCGGCCCCGACGATGGTCGTGATTGATCCGGCGCACGGCGGCGCTGACACGGGTGCGCGCGGAGAAGGCGGCACGCAGGAAAAGGATGTCGTGCTGGTGCTGGCACGCGTCCTGCGAAGCGAGCTCCAGAGGCAGGGCCTGCAAGTCGTGCTGACGCGAGAAGCGGACACCGACCGCTCGCTCGACGACCGCGCGGCGGCGGGCAACGCGCCGCGCCGCGGAATCTTCATCAGCCTGCACGTGGCCACCGTTGGCCTGCCAGGCACCGCGCGCACCTATTTTTATCCGGCACCCTCTGGCGCGACGGGGCCACTCGCGCAGGGGATTCGGCTGGTGCCCTGGGAGCGCGCGCAGGAGCCGTTTGCGGCAGCGAGCCGCCAATTGGCGGAACTGGTGCAAGTGCAATTAGGACAAAAACTGCGCGGTTCGCCCGAAGTGCCGGCGGCGGCGGCTGTACGGCAACTGCGCATCGTGGCGGCGCCGGCGATCGCCGTGGAGCTTTCGAGTATCGCAGCGGAGAAGAAAGAACTGGAGCAGCTCGCTCCGGCGCTGGCGGCTGCGATTGCACGGGGCGTCTCAGACTATTTGGCGGCTTCCCGCGGGGGAGTACGGTGATGTCGCGGGCGCTGAAAATCACGCTCGGAATCCTGCTGGTTGCGGTGGCGGCCGGAGGCATCTACGTGCGCGGGCTGCAGCGAAGAATCTCGCAGCTCGGGAAGCCACAACAGACGGAAGCAAAGGCACGGCGCGAAGTCATCCAGGCGCCCATCGCCACGCCCACCGACGTCAAGGTGAAGGCGAAACTTTACTGGGTCTCGAAGGAAAACCAGGGCGCGCTCGAAGCGGTCGAGACGGAGTTGCCGCTCTCTGCCGAACCCGCGGTGCGCGCCAAGCAGCTCATCAATGCGCTGATCGCCGACGTGCCCAGTGCCGGACAGCGGGTGCTGCCTGCGGACCTGGCACTGCTCGAGCTGTACCTCCTACCGGACGGCACGGTGGTCGCCGATTTTTCGCAAGCGCTGGCCACTGAAACGCCGTCGGGAATTTGGAGCGAGCAAATGGCCGTGGATTCCATCGCGCATACGCTGGAAGCCAACGTGGCGGGCGCGCGACGTCTGAAAATCCTGGTCAACGGGCAAGAGACCGAAACGCTCGCGGGCCATCTGGACTTGACGGATTTCTTCGAACTGCACCCCGTTGAACCAGTGCCAAGCGAAGCAAAGCCGGCGCCGAAGGTTGAGTTGACACCTCCGCCTGCGCCCGGCAAACTGAAGAATTGAATCTCGACGACGCGGAGGCAGTGTGCGGAGCGACGGACGCACGGCCAGCCAACTTCGACCCATCAAATTGACGCCGGATTTCATCCCCACGGCGGAAGGCAGCGTGCTTATCGAGACCGGACAGACTCGCGTGATCTGCACAGCCACGGTCGAGGACGGCGTGCCCTCCTTCATGAAAGGGTCGGGCAAGGGCTGGGTGACCAGCGAGTATGGGATGCTGCCGCGGGCCACGGAAAACCGCACGGCGCGCGAGGCGGCACGCGGGCGGCAGTCGGGACGCACGCAGGAAATTCAGCGACTGATCGGCCGCGCGTTGCGGGCGGTGATCCACCCAGAGCTGCTCGGCGAGCGCACGGTGTGGGTGGACTGCGACGTCATCCAAGCCGACGGGGGCACGCGCTGCGCTGCGATTACCGGCGCATTCGTCGCGCTGGCGCTGGCTTTGGAGCGAATGGCCGCCGCGGGAATCCTGAAACAAGTGCCGCTGACCGATTCGGTGGCGGCAGTCAGCGTCGGGCTGGTCGATGAGGAGATGCTGCTCGACCTATGCTACGAAGAAGACGCGCACGCGCAGGTGGATATGAACGTGGTGATGACCGGAAGCAGCCGGTTTGTCGAAATCCAATCCACCGCCGAACGCCGGCCGTTTGATTCGGAGGAGCTCGAAGGTCTGCTGGACTTGGCTGCCGCGGGCATCCGTCAATTGACCGAGCACCAGAAGGTGCTACTGCAGATGAAATTCACGCGGCGGTGAGCGCGCCGTGGCCGATCAAATCGCGCGCGCGCGCGTCAAGCTGTTCGTTGCGTCGTCGAACCCCGGCAAACTGCGCGAGTTCAGAACCCTCGCCGCGGGCCACACGATCGAGCTCTCGCTGATCCCGGACTTCGATTCCCTTCCCCGATTTGATGAGTCGGCACCCACGTTTGCCGAAAATGCTGCGGGCAAGGCATTGCACTACAGCCGGTCGGTGGAGGAGCCGGTGATCGCCGACGATTCCGGTCTGGTGGTGCCGGCTTTGGGTGGAGCGCCCGGGCCGAAGTCGGCACGCTACGCGGGCGAGGATGCCTCGGATGCGGAAAACCTGAACAAACTGCTCGAAGAAATGCGCGGGAAGAGAGACGCGGAGAGGGTGGCGCGCTTCGTCTGCGTGCTGGCGATGGCGAAACAAGGAAGGCTCATCGCTGTGCTCTCGGATTCGGCGGAGGGCACGCTGCTGGAAGCGCCACGCGGCGAAGGCGGTTTCGGCTACGACCCAATTTTTTTCTACGCGCCGCTGGGAAAGACGTTCGCCGAATTGCCGCGCGAAGAGAAAAATCTGCACAGCCATCGAGGGAAGGCGTTTCGGAAGTTGCTGCGGCTCATTGAGGGAGACTCATTCTAGCGGTGCACGCCCCAGTACATTCGTGGGAAAGCCGTAAGGGCGCAGCATGCTGCGCCTCTACAATTCGGTGCCTCACTCCGGTGTGCTATATTTCCTGGCCACGATGAACAAAGCTGGCAGAAGGAAGTCGACCAAAAAGCCGGGGAAGACCGCCAGAGGGCCGCGAGGGACGGAGCGGCAACGGGTGCGGGCGATCCTGGAAAAACTGGACGAGGCGTACCCGGCGGCGACATGCGAGTTGAGGCACAAGAACGCGTTCCAACTGCTGATCTCGACGATTCTTTCGGCGCAGTGCACCGACGAACGCGTAAACCAAGTGACGCAGACGCTGTTTCCGAAATACCCGACACCGGAAGCGTTTGCCTACGCCAACCCGCACGAACTGGAGCAGGACGTCCGGCCGACAGGGTTTTTCCGCAACAAGACAAAGTCCATCATCGGCGCGAGCAAAAAGATCGTCGAGGAATTCGGCGGCAAGGTGCCGAGGACGATGGAGGAAATGCTGACGTTGCCGGGCGTGGCGCGGAAGACGGCCAACGTGGTGCTCGGCACAGCGTACGGCATCGCTTCGGGGGTCGTGGTGGATACGCACGTGCTGCGGCTCTCGAAGCGGCTCGACCTGTCGAAGAACACGGACCCGAAGAAAGTCGAACAGGATTTGGTGCAGGTGATTCCGCAGGACAAGTGGATCCTGCTCTCGCACCAGTTGATCTGGCACGGGCGGCGCGTCTGCAACGCGCGCAAGCCGAAGTGCGTGGAATGCAACCTCGAAAAGATATGTTACGCGAAGGACAAAACTATTTGAGGCAAGGCCCCGCCTCTGAAGAGGCGGGGCTACATCCGTGGAACACTCATTGGCGAAAAGGAAATTGACGCAGGACGAATCTGGACGGCGGCGGCGACGCGGGTTATAGTGGCGGGAACATCCAGCAGGAAGGCCGTGCCGCGCGGGCCACATCAACAGGAGATGCGCCGATGGATCTGCTGACTGGGAAGCAGGCTGCCGAACACATCCAGAATCTGATCAATCCCAAGTACCAGGTGCAACGATTCGCGGTGAACCTGACGGTCCGGAATATCTATTCCGTGGACCCGGTGGGACAGGTGGACTTCGGCGGCAGCGAATACAAGCCGGCGGGGAAAGTTGAGGTGGCGCGATTCCGGCGCAACCGCGAAGACCGGTATGAGTGGTGGGACCTAGGACGCGGCTGCTACTTCGTCGAATTCAACGAGTCGCTCGAACTCGGCGACGATGAGATTGCGGTCATCGAACCGGATGAACGCCTGCTGCGTGCGGGGGTAACGCACGAGACGATGTTCCTGCGAGGGCGCGTGTCGCCGCTCGAGGTGCTGATGGAAGTGGACATCGTCAGGGTGCAGTTCAAACAGAACGCCCGCACGTCCCGGCTGCGCGTGTTCCGCTTCGCACCAGAAGCGGCGCCGGCTGCGCCAGCGAAAACGCCAGCCAAGAAAGCCCCGAAAAAAGGAAAGAAGTAGGATTGCACTCCTCCATCTAAATCAAAGCCCGTGAGGCATGTGTTAGAATTCTGTCTGTCGGGGCGTAGCGCAGCCTGGTAGCGCGCCTGCCTTGGGCGCAGGAGGTCGTTGGTTCAAATCCAATCGCCCCGACCAGTTTCCTTTCCACCCTTAGTTCAGTCGAGCTCCCTCGTCCCGATGAATCGGGACTCGGGATTTCGCCTGCGGGCTCCCGTCCGCCTGCGGCGGACTCACGCCCGCAAAACGGCTCAACTTGGGCGCAGGAGGTCGTTGGTTCAAATCCAATCGCCCCGACCAG